>ERZ1034361.923-NODE-923-length-17266-cov-2.840072_pt1 | contig 17266 bp, 16 predicted proteins | sample MGYA00520617_ERZ1034361 | MGnify/ENA primary metagenome ERZ1034361 (study PRJEB33736, sample SAMEA104284507) | Azolla filiculoides | biome: Urban; feature: Water surface; material: Ditch water | place: Netherlands | collected 2015-10-28 | depth 0-0.1 m ... | reverse complement strand
AAGCCCCGGCAGCCCCCTTTCAGGCCAACCGCAAGGTTGGCTTTTTTGCGTGCGCGCCGGCCAGCGACAGCGTCTGATACTCTCCAATCCAACTACCTTGCAATCCTGCGCCACCGGCCTCAACTGCCCAAAATGAACGCCACCACCGCCCCCGAATCCGCCGCCTTGCTCGACGCCGCCAATCCGCTGCTCGACTTCACCGATCTGCCGCTGTTCGACGCCATCCGGCCCGAGCAGGTCGAGCCGGCCATCGACCAACTGCTGCAGGCTGCCGCTGCAGCGCTCGAGCAGGTGACGACGGCCGACTTTGCGGTCGACTGGCAGGCAATGGCGCGGGTGCTCGATGTCGCAACCGAGCGCCTGGGTCGCGCCTGGGGCGCGGTCAGCCACCTCAACAGCGTGGCCGACACGCCCGAGCTGCGCGCGGCCTATAACGCCGCCCTGCCCAAGGTCACCGAGTTCTGGACAAGACTCGGCGCCGACGAGCGGCTCTATGCCAAGTACAAGGCGATGGACCCGGCCCGGCTCAATGCCGAGCAGACCCAGGCCCGCACCAACGCGCTGCGCGGCTTCGTGCTGGGCGGCGCCGAGCTGCAGGGCGAGGCCAAGGAGCGCTTTGCCGCGATCCAGGAACGCCAAGCCGAGCTGGGCCAGAAGTTCAGCGAGAACGCGCTCGACGCGACCGACGCCTGGAGCTACTACGCCAGCGCCGAGGAGCTCGACGGCGTGCCGGCCGACACGCTGGCGGCCACCCGCGCCGCCGCCGAGGCCGAAGGCCAGGCCGGCCACAAGCTCACGCTGAAGCTGCCCTGCTACCTGCCGCTGATGCAGTTCGGCCGCAACCGGGCCCTGCGCGAGAAGCTCTACCGCGCCTACGGCACCCGCGCCAGCGAGCAGGCCGAGGGCGATGCGATCAAGTTCGACAACAGCGCCATCATCCGCGAGCTGCTGGCGCTGCGCCAGGAGGAAGCCACATTGCTGGGCTATCCGCATTTCGCCGCGGTCTCGCTGGTGCCCAAGATGGCCGAGTCGGCCGAACAGGTGGTGGCCTTCCTGCGCGAACTCGGCCAGAAGGCCCGCCCCTATGCCGAACGCGACCTGGCCGACATGCGCGCCTTCGCGGCCGAGTCGCTCGGCCTGAGCGATCCGCAGGCCTGGGACTGGCCCTATGTCGGCGAGCAGCTGCGCCAGGCGCGCTACGCCTACAGCGAGCAGGACGTCAAGCCCTACTTCACCGCGCCCAAGGTGCTCGAAGGCCTGTTCAAGATCGTCGAGACCCTGTTCGAGGTCCAGATCCGCGCCGACCAGGCGCCGGTCTGGCACCCGGCGGTCAAGTGCTTCCGGCTCGAGCGCCAAGGCCAGCTGATCGGCCAGTTCTACCTCGACCCGGGCGCGCGCTCGGGCAAGCGCGGCGGCGCCTGGATGGATGACGTGCGCGCGCGCTGGCTGCGCCCCGACGAGGCACGCCTGCAGACGCCGGTGGCACAACTGGTCTGCAACTTCTCGGAAGGCGTCGGGACCAAGCCGGCGCTGCTGACGCATGACGACGTCATCACGCTGTTCCACGAGTTCGGCCACGGCCTGCATCACCTGCTGACCCAGATCCAGGAACACGATGTGTCGGGCATCAGCGGCGTCGAATGGGATGCGGTCGAGCTGCCGAGCCAGTTCATGGAGAACTTCTGCTGGGAATGGGATGTGCTGTCGGGCATGACGGCCCATGTCGAAACCGGCGCGCCGCTGCCCAGGGAGCTGTTCGACAAGATGCTGGCGGCCAAGAACTTCCAGAGCGGCCTGCAGACGCTGCGCCAGATCGAGTTCTCGCTGTTCGACATGCTGCTGCACAGCGGCGCGGCACCGGACGGCGACTTCATGGCGCTGCAGCAACGGGTGCGCGACGAGGTCGCGCTGATCCAGCCGCCGGCCTACAGCCGCACGCCGCACACCTTCAGCCATATCTTCGCGGGCGGCTACGCGGCCGGCTACTACAGCTACAAATGGGCCGAGGTGCTGAGCGCCGATGCCTACGCGGCCTTCGAGGAAGCGGCACCGGCCAACGGCGGCAGCACGCTGGACATCGAGACCGGCCGGCGCTTCCGGCGCGAGCTGCTCGAGGTCGGCGGCAGCCGGCCGGCGATGGAATCGTTCAAGGCCTTCCGCGGCCGCGAACCGGCGCTCGACGCGCTCTTGCGCCACCAGGGCATGGCAGACTAAGATCCTGACCCAGGGGCTGGCGCAGCCCCTGCGGGGAGGATCATCGATGCAGGCTGTTGCAACAAGCGGGCGGATCGCCTCTTGCCTATTGGCACTGGCAATCCAGACTGGCGCGCTGATGCCAGCCGGCCTGCAGGCAGCCGAAGCATCGCCCCAGGCCGGCAGCGGCCCGTTGCTGGCGGAGTCCCAGGCAGCGACCCTGCGGCGCCTGCTGGTCAAGTTCAAGCCGGGCGTCTCGGGGATCGAGCCCCCCTGGCCGGCCAGGACGGCAGAGCAGGCCATCAGCGACCTGTCCCAGCGCCTGCAGTCCGGCATGCCTGGTCGGGCACCGGTGCAGCTGGTGCTGCAGCGCTCGATCAGCGCCCAGCTGCATGTCGTGCTGACCGATCGCGGGCTGAGCCGAACCGAGATGCAGCAGCTGATCGAGCAGCTGCTGCGCGATCCACAGGTCGAATACGTCGAGATCGACGCACGCATCAAGCCCCAGTGGGTGCCCAACGACCCGCTCTACGACTCGCGCCAGTGGAACCTGCAGCCGCCAGGCCCGGGACGCGAGGGGGGGGCCAATCTGCCCGGCGCCTGGGATGTCGCGCGCGGCGAGGTCGCATCCGGACAAGGCGTGGTGGTGGCGGTGGTCGATACCGGGCTGCGGCCCCATGTCGACCTGGCCTCCAGGCTGCTGCCGGGCTACGACTTCGTCAGCGACGCCGACATCGCCAACGACCTCGATACCCGATGGGACAGCGACGCGAGTGATCCCGGCGACTGGATCAGCCTGCAAGACACCGAAATCCCCTTGTTCTCCGACTGCGCGATCAGTCCGAGCAGCTGGCACGGCACGATGATGGCCGGCACGATCGCTGCCGTGACAGGCAACAACCTGGGTCTGGCCGGGATGGCACCGGGCGCACGGCTGCTGCCGGTGCGCGTGTTCGGCAAATGCGGCGGCTATCTGTCCGACGTCATCAGCGGGGTCTACTGGGCGGTCGGACTGGAATTGCCGAGCCTGCCCGATCCGATGCACGCACCGCCGATCAATCCCCATCCCGCGCGCGTGATCAACCTCAGCATGGCGGCCACGGGCAGTTGCAGCGCGGCGTTCCAGGAAGCGATCGATCGGGTCAGGGCCAGGGGCGCTGTAGTGGTCGCAGCGGCCGGCAATCAGGACAATAGACAGGCCGACATGGCGGCGCTGGGCCAGCCCGCCAACTGTCGGGGCGTGATCGCGGTCACGGCCCATACCCGGCGTGGCGACCTGGCGTCCTATGCCAATAGCAGCGCCGCGGTCACGCTCAGCGCACCGGGCGGCGGGTCTGGCATCCAGTGGCTGGTCGGCGATAGCGACGCGATCACCAGCCTGGGCAACAGCGGGCTGACCTCGCCGCTGTCCGACAGCTATGACGAGGTGCGCGGCACCAGCATCGCGGCGGCCCATGTGTCGGGCCTGGCGGCGCTGCTGCTCGGCATGCAACCGCAGCTGAGCCCGGATCAGGTCCGGGTCGTGCTGACCCGTTCGGCGCGCGCCTATCCAGCCGACAGCTATTGCCAGACCAGCGCGATCTGTGGCGCCGGCATGCTCGATGCGGAGGCGGCCGTGCGCTGGCTGCAGGCCAACCCGGCACCGGTCGTGCCGCCCGACAACAGCGGCACCGACCAGACTGGCGGGGGTGGCGGTGCGGCGGGATGGCCGGAATTGCTGACCCTGCTCTCAGCCGCGCTGCTGTCGGGCGCCACGCGCCGTCGGCGTCAGCCGGGCCCAGGCCCGCATGAGGCAGGCCGCCAGCAGGCCACCCGCCAGGCCGGCGGCATGTGACGGCCAGTAGACCGCGAAGCTCCAGGCCGATGGCAGCAGGCCGACCGACTCGAGCCCGACCTTGAGCCCGAGCAGGGCCAGCATGATCCAGGGCCAGGCTGGCGGCGAGCCGGTTTCAGCTGCGTCATCCGGCGCGGCCGAAGTCGATCGCAGGGCCGCCAAGCCCGGACTGGAGCGCCGAGCGACGAGCCAGGCGGCCGCGCCACCGAGCCAGCCATGCAGGGCCCCCGAAAGGCCGGCGTAATAAGCGCAACCGGGGTCGAGGGCGATCACGGCGGCCACGCCGGCCACCGCGCCAGCCAGCAACCCGCACTGGACGGCCGTCGACAGCCAGGACCGCAGCAGCCAGGCGATCAGCAGCAGCGCGGCGGCATTGGCCAGCGCATGCGGCAGGCTCAGATGGACCCACTGGGCCGACAGCAGCTGCCACCAGGCGCCCTGCTCGAAGCGCGGGCGCTCGAAACGCCATGCGGCTGGCAGGCCCGGCCAGAGCTGCAGCGCCAGCAGCAGCGGCGCCTGCAACGCCAGCGGCGGCTGGCCGCAAATGCTGCCGCGCCCGCGTCCGGACCAGGCCCGATACAGGCTCAGTACTCCAGGGTCTTGACGCCGTCGCGGGTGCCGAGCAGGCAGACGCCGGCCTTCTGGAAGGCGAACACCCCGACCGTCACGACGCCGGGCCAGTTGTTGACCTGGGCCTCGAAGGCCAGCGGGTCGGCGATGCGCAGCCCGGTCACGTCGAGGATATGCTGGCCGTTGTCGGTCACCAGCGGCGCGCCGTCCTTCAGGCGCAGCGTCGCCGTAGCGCCGAGCGCGGCGAACTGGCGCGCGATGCGCTGCGCGGCCATCGGGATCACCTCGACCGGCAGCGGGAACTGGCCCAGCTGCTCGACCAGCTTGGACTCGTCGGCGATGCAGACGAACAGCTTGGACTGGGCCGCGACGATCTTCTCGCGCGTCAGCGCCGCGCCGCCGCCCTTGACCATGTGGCCCTGGCCGTCGATCTCGTCGGCACCGTCGATGTAGACCGCCAGCTGCTCGACCTCGTTGCTGTCGAAGACCGGGATGCCGAGCGCCTTCAGGCGCAAGGTCGAAGCCTCGGAGCTCGAGACCGCGCCCTTGATGCTGTCCTTGATCGTCGCCAGCGCATCGATGAACTTGTTGACGGTCGAGCCGGTGCCGACGCCGACGATCTCGCCGGGCACGACATAGCGCAGCGCAGCCTGGCCGACCAGGGTCTTGAGTTCGTCTTGGGTCAGTGGGGAGTGGGTCATGGGTGCAATCTGGGACAATTTGAGGATTGGGCCGCGTCTGGCCCGTCATGACCGGTGATTATCCAATGTCCCTGCTGCCCTACTCGCTTGCCCGCCCTTTCCTGTTCAAGATGGACCCGGAAGCGGCCCATGAACTGACGCTGGACCGGCTGGCCCAGCTCCAGAACACGCCGCTGATGTGCCTGGCGCGCCAGCAGCAGATCAGCGACCCGGTCACGCTGGCCGGCCTGAAATTCCCGAACCGGGTCGGCCTGGCTGCCGGTCTCGACAAGAATGCGCGCTGCATCGACGCCTGGGGCGCACTGGGCTTCGGCTTCGTCGAAGTCGGCACCGTGACCCCGAAAGGCCAGCCTGGCAACCCCAAGCCGCGCATGTTCCGCCTGCCCGAGAAGAACGCGCTGATCAACCGCCTGGGCTTCAACAACGAGGGCCTCGACGCCTTCATCGCCAACGTCAAGCGCTCGCAGCTGCGCCAGCAGCCGAAGCCAGGCGGCATGCTGCTGGGCCTGAACATCGGCAAGAACGCCGCGACGCCGATCGAGCGCGCGACCGACGACTATCTTGTCTGCCTCGAAGGCGTCTACCCGCATGCCGACTATGTGACGGTCAACATCTCGAGCCCCAACACCAAGAACCTGCGCGAGCTGCAGAGCGACGAGGCACTCGACCAGCTGCTCAGCGCGCTGGCGGCCAAGCGGGCCGAACTGGCGCACAGGCTCGGCATCTACAAGCCGGTGTTCGTCAAGATCGCGCCCGACCTCGACCAGGCCCAGATCGCGGTGATCGCCGACACGCTGAAACGCCACGGCATGGATGGCGTGGTCGCGACCAACACCACGTTGAGCCGGGAGGCGGTCAAGGGCCTGCCGCATGCCGAAGAGACCGGCGGCCTGTCGGGCGCACCGGTGCTCGAAGCCAGCAACGCCGTGATCCGCCAGCTGCGCGCGCGCCTCGGCCAGGACTATCCGATCATCGGCGTCGGCGGCATCCTGAGCGGTGCCGATGCGCTATCCAAGATCGAAGCCGGCGCCGACGTGGTGCAGATTTACAGCGGCCTGATCTACCAAGGCCCGGCGCTGGTGACCGAGGCTGCGCTCGCGCTGAAGAACGGCCGGGCCTGAAGCCAGGATGGCCGAAGCACAATTGGGATTTTTCGGGCTCGCGCTGCTGCTGAGCCTGAGCCCGGGACCGGACAACCTGTTCGTGCTGATGCAGTCGGCGACCCAGGGCCGGCGCGCCGGCCTGCTGGTGACGCTGGGGCTGTGCACCGGCTTGCTCGCGCATACGGCGGCGGTCGCGCTCGGGCTGGCCGCGCTGCTGGCCGGCTCGCCCGCCGCCTTTGGCGCGCTCAAGCTCGCGGGAGCGGCCTACCTGCTGTATCTGGCCTGGGGCGCCTGGCGGGCACCGGCTGCGCTGTCGGCACAGCCAGGCCTGCAGGCCCTGCAGCCCTGGCGCTTGTACGGCCGCGGCGTGCTGATGAACCTCAGCAATCCCAAGGTCGCGATCTTCTTCCTGGCGCTGCTGCCGCAGTTCGTGCAGGACGGCGCCGGACCGGTGCCCTGGCAGATCGCCCGCCTGGGCGCGCTGTTCATGCTGGCGACGCTGATCGTGTTCGGCGGCTTTGCCTGGCTCGCGGCCTGGCTGGGCGGGCTGCTGAGCAGCTCCGCCCAGGCGCAGCGCTGGCTGAACCGGGTGGCCGCGCTTGTCTTTGTCGGACTGGCCGCCCGACTGCTTTGGTCGGGTATGTGACATGGCCATGAAAAAGTGACAGAATTTACTCATCACTTTTGAAACCTGTTACATGAGCCAGACCCTGAACACCAAGCTCCCGGACGACATTTCCGCCAACGATCTTCCCAGCCCCCGCAAGACCAGGCGTGCCGCAACGGCCAAGGGCAAGCCACGCACCGTCAAGCAAGGCGATACCGCACCCCAACTCGAAGAAGCCGCACTGGCCCGCCATGTGCCGCAGGAGGCGACGGCGGCAGCACAGGGCAAGCAGCTGGCGGCGGTGCTGGATCTGCTCGGCAACCAGGCGCTCGCGGCGCCACAGCGCGCCGCCGCACTGCGCGCCACGCTCGAAGGCAGCTCGACTGACGATCTGGTCATGCTGCGCCAGGCCCTGCTCGAGGAGCCGGTGCCGGTCAAGGGCCATCCGGACGACGAACTCGCCGCTGACTGGCGCGACGGCGGCTACCCCTACAGGCATCTGATGCGGCGCTCGAGCTACGAGGCGCAGAAATATCAGCTGCAGGTCGAACTGCTCAAGCTGCAGGCCTGGGTCAAGGAGACCGGCCAGCGGGTCGTGATCCTGTTCGAGGGCCGCGACGCCGCCGGCAAGGGCGGCTCGATCAAGCGCTTCATGGAGCACCTGAACCCGCGCGGCGCGCATGTGGTCGCGCTCGAGAAGCCAAGCGAGGTCGAGCGCGGCCAGTGGTATTTCCAGCGCTACGTCCAGCATCTGCCGACCGCGGGCGAGATCGTGCTGTTCGACCGCAGCTGGTACAACCGCGCCGGCGTCGAGCGCGTGATGGGCTTCTGCTCGGACGCCGAATACCAGGAATTCATGCGCCAGGCACCCGATTTCGAGCGCCATCTGGTGCGCAGCGGCGTGCACCTGATCAAGTTCTGGTTCTCGGTCAGCCAGGCCGAGCAGCGCCGCCGCTTCAAGGAGCGCGAGGTGCATCCGCTCAAGCAGTGGAAGCTGAGTCCGGTCGACCTGGCGAGCCTGGACAAGTGGGACGACTACACCCGCGCCAAGGAAGCGATGTTCTTCGAGACCGATACCGCCGACGCGCCCTGGACCGTGATCAAGAGCGACTGCAAGAAGCGCGCGCGCCTGAGCGCGATGCGCTACGTGCTGCACAAGCTGAACTACGGCAACAAGGACCTGCAGGCGATCGGCAAGCTCGACCCGCTGATCGTGGGCCGCGCGCATGTGGTCTACGAGCGCGGCGAGAAGAGCGGCGCGCTGCTCTGAAGGCGTTCAGCGCCGGCGCAGCAGCAGCAGTCCGGCGCCGAGCGCGGCGACCAGCAGGAAGTTCAGGAACGACCAGTTGGCGATCGTCAGCCCGAGGAAGGTCCAGTCGACCGCGCTGCAGTCGCCGCTGCCACGGAACAGCATCGGGATCACGCGCCGCAGCGGGAAGGACTCGATCATGCCGAACAGGTCGCGGCCGCAGGCCGTGACCTCGGGCGGGAACCACTGCAGCCAGCTCTGGCGCGCCGCGACACCGGCGCCGGTGAGCGACAGCAGCGCCATCAGGCCGCCGCTCCAGCGCGCGGTCGATGCCGGCAGCGCGGCACCGATGGCCGCGACCAGCGCCACCAGCACGAACAGGTAGCGCTGCACGATGCACATCGGGCAGGGCTCGAGCCCGACCGCATGCTGCAGATAGAGGCCGAAGGCCAGCAAGGCGATGCAGGCGGCGGCAATCAGCGCCAGCAGGCGGCGCGGCTGATCGAACAGGGGTGAAAGTAAGACTGGCAAGACTGGACCCATCGGGTGCACGGAGGCGGAAACCCTAGTATCCAACAAAAAAGGACGACCATCAGGCCGTCCTTTTTTCATGCTCGCGCGGGCAAGCTTACTGTTCGACGAAGGCGCGCTCGATCACGAAATCGCCCGGCGTGCTGGTGTTGCCTTCCTTGAAGCCGCGCTGCTCGCACAGTTCCTTCAGGGACTTCAGCATCTCCGGGCTGCCGCAGATCATGACGCGGTCGGTCTCGGGGTTCAGGTCCGGCAGGCCGGTCTCGCGCGCGACCTGGCCGCTGGTGATCAGGTCGGGGATGCGGCCCTGGCGCTCGAACGGCTCGCGCGTCACGGTCGGGTAGTAGATCAGCTGCTGGCTGACCATCTCGCCGAGGAATTCGTTCTGCGGCAGTTCCTGCGTGATGTAGTCGCGGTAGGCCAGTTCCTTGACCTCGCGCACGCCATGCATCAGGATGACCTTCTCGTAGCGCTCGTAGGTCTCGGGGTCGCGGATGATGCTCATCCACGGAGCCAGGCCGGTGCCGGTACCGATCAGGTACAGGTTCTTGGCCGGCAGCAGGTAGTCGAGCAGCAGGGTGCCGGTGGGCTTGCGGCCGACCACGATCTTGTCGCCCGGCTGGATATGCTGCAGGCGGCTGGTCAGCGGGCCGTCGGGCACCTTGATGCTGAGGAACTCGAGGTGTTCCTCGTAGTTGGCGCTGGCGATGCTGTAGGCGCGCAGCAGCGGCTTGCCGTCTTCCTTGCGCAGGCCGATCATCGTGAAATGGCCGTTGGAGAACCGCAGCGCCTGGTCGCGGGTGGTGGTGAAGCTGAACAGACGATCGGTCCAGTGGTGAACGGTCAGAACGGTCTCTTCGAGGAATGCGCTCATGGTCTTAGCTGTATGCCAGGCAGGGCCGGGTCGGCCAAGCCTGTGCCCGGACAGTCGATGACCGTCTGCAGGGCCGGATGGAAATAGGTCAGACGCTGCCAGGCAGCGAAGGCCTGTAGTGTAGCGGGTGGGCAATTATCCCCCCTGCTTGAGGAAGATCAAGCCCGTGCCGGATACGGCATGCAAAGCTTGCTACAGTCACACGCTTGGTCAGCGGGACGGATTGTGCCCGTGGTTGACGGCCAGCAGAAACAATAAAATTTCATACTTTCATAACCTGAACTTCTAAAGAAGGACAACAAGATGGCGCGCACCGTTCAATGCATCAAGCTCGGCGTAGAGGCTGAAGGCCTGGATTTTCCGCCCTACCCGGGCGAGATGGGCAAGCGCCTGTACCAGTGCGTGAGCAAGCAGGCCTGGGCCGACTGGCTCAAGCACCAGACCATGCTGGTCAACGAGAACCGCCTGAACCTGGCCGATGCCCGCGCACGCCAGTACCTGGCGCGCCAGATGGAAAAGCATTTCTTCGGCGAAGGCGCCGACCAGGCCGCCGGCTACGTTCCGCCGACCGAGGGCTGAAGCACAGATGCCCGCCGCCCGAGCCGAAACCGACGCGCAGCAGACCGGTCTGTCGGCCTGGGCCAAGCAGCCGGTCTGGCACGAGCTCGAGACCGGCTGCTGCGCCGGGCTGAACTTCCTGCGCCGCTGGCGTGATTGGCGCGCCGACGCGCACCGGCCAGGCCGGCTGTTCTATACCGCGATCGACCCGCAGCCGGTCGCGCTGGCCGAACTGCTGCAAGCAGCTGAATGCGAGCCCGGGCTGTCGGCATTGGCGCAGCAGCTGGCCCAGCAATGGCAGGCCTTGCTGCCGGGCGTGCACCGCTTCGTCTTCGAGCGCGAACAGGTGCTGCTGACGCTGTGCGTGGGCCAGGCCCGGGACTGGCTGCCGACGCTGGACGCGGCGGTCGACCAGATCTGGCTGGCCCAGCCGGCGGTCGATTCATCGGATTCACCCGATGCCGTAGATTCGATCGACTCCACCGACTCCCGCTCGGAGGCGACGGGCCAGGAGCGCGACCAGGCCCGGATGCTGGCGCGGCTGTGCCTGCCAGGCAGCCGCCTGGATGGTGACGTCGCCAGCCCTGCCCTGCAGGCCGAGCTGGTCGCGGCCGGCTTCGAAATTGCCGAGCCCTCACCGACAAAGGATGCCGGGCTGCAGGCCCGCTACGCGCCGCGCTGGCAACCCCGGTCGGCGCTGCGCCCGCGCGCGGCGGCGGCCGGCCGGCACGCGGTGGTGGTCGGCGGCGGCCTGTCGGGATCGGCCGTGGCCTGGAGCCTGGCCCAGCGCGGCTGGACGGTCGAGCTGCTGGACCAGGCCGATGAACCGGCCGCCGGCGCCTCCGCCCTGCCCGCCGGACTGGTCGCGCCCCATGTCTCGCCCGACGACGGCGCGCTGTCGCGCCTGACGCGCGCCGGCATGCGACTGACCAGGCAGCGCGCCGCCGAGCTGCTGCACGAGGGCGAAGACTGGGCCGCCAGCGGCGTGCTCGAGCACCAGGTCGAAGGCAAGCACAGCCTGCCGCGCAGCGGAATCTGGCAGCAGGCCGGCCTGGCGTCGAGCCGGGTCGCGAATGCAAGGGAACTGGCGGATGCCAGGCTGGCGCCCGGCACACAGGCACTCTGGCATGGGCTGGCGAGCTGGCTGCGTCCGGCCTGTCTGGTGCGGGCTCAGCTCGACCAGCCGGCGATCCGCTGGCGTGGCGGCTGCCGCGTGGCGTCGGTGCAAGCGCTGGCCGAAGGTGGCTGGCAGCTGCTCGGCGAGGACGGCCTCGAACTGGCCCGTGCCGAACAGGTCGTGATTGCCGCCGCCTATGACAGCAGCGCGCTGCTGCAGGCCAGCGGCCTGGCCACGCCACCGCTGAACCCGCTGCGCGGCCAGATCAGCTGGGGCGCGCTGGAAGACCTGCCGGCCGAAGCCAGGGCCTTGCTGCCTGCCGTTCCGGTCAACGGCCACGGCTGCTTCATCAGCGGAACACCCGGACCGGACGGCCGACCGGCCTGGATCGCCGGCTCGACCTTCGAGCGCGGCGCCGCCGAGGCCGGACTCAAGCCGGCCGACCAGCTGGCCAACCGCGACAAGCTGCTGCGGCTGCTGCCGGCACTGGGGACCGCGCTGGCACCGGCCTTCGAGCAGGCAGGTGCCTGGGCCGGCCTGCGCTGCACGCTGCCGGACCGGGTACCGGCGGTCGGCCCGCTCGACCCGCAGGCCTGGCCGGGCCTGCTGGTCTGCGCCGGCATGGGCGCGCGCGGCCTAACGCTGTCGGTGCTGTGCGGGGAGCTGCTGGCGGCGTTGCTGCATGGCGAGCCGTGGCCGGTCGAGCGCAAGCTGGCACAAGCGCTGCTGGCCTCGCGCTTTGTCAAGGCGACACCGGGCCGGACCGCTTGAGCCAGTCGGAGAGCGGGCGCCCATCCCCCGCGACAGCTTATTACTTTTTATATATGTAGAAACAAGAAAAAAATCGTTTGGGATTATTAGCATCACCTCTAGAGTGGCGACCCATGCACGATATTGGTTTTGTCATCGCGGGTTTTGCAGTGGGTCTGATCGTCGGCTTGACCGGCGTTGGCGGCGGCTCGCTGATGACCCCGATCCTGATCTTCTTTTTTGGCGTCAAGCCCTACATGGCGGTCGGCACCGACTTGCTGTTCGCGGCCTTCACCAAGGCCGGCGGCACTGTCAGCCTGATGAAAAAGCGCCTGGTGCCCTGGAAGGTGGTAGGACAGCTCTGCTCGGGCAGCATCCCGGCGGCACTGATCACGCTCTATGTGCTGCATTCGATCGGTCCGGCCGGTGCCCAGGTGCAAAAGCTCATGACCACCACCCTGGGTTGCGCGCTGCTGCTGACCGCCGCGGCCACCCTGTTCAAGGCCATGCGGATGCGCAAGCCGCCGGTGCGCGTGATGGATAGCCAGGGCAGCGTGACCCCCGTCGGCGAGACCGATGCCGCGATGCGCGCGCGTCACTGGAGCCTGCCAGTGCTGTTCGGCGCCCTGATCGGCTCCCTGGTCACCATCACCTCGGTCGGTGCCGGCGCGATCGGCGTGACCGTGCTGCTGGTGCTGTTTCCGCTGCTGCCGCTGCCGCGTATCATTGCGGCCGACATCGCCTATGCCGTGCCGCTGACACTGGTCGCCGGGCTGGGGCACGCCTCGCTGGGCTCGGTCGACTGGGAGCTGCTGCTCAAGCTGCTGGCGGGCTCGCTGCCCGGCATCTGGATCGGCGCGCAACTGATCCACAAGACCCCTGAGCGCGTGGTGCGCTCGCTGCTGGCGCTGCTGCTGGCCTATGCCGGCACCAAGCTGCTCGCCGTCTGAACCGTTTATTGAACCTGAACCTGTATGTACCAGTACACCGAATTTGACCGCCAGTTCGTGCGCCAGCGCGCCGAGCAGTTCCGCGACCAGCTCGATCGCTTCCACGCCGGCACCCTGGGTGGCGATGAATTCAAGCCGCTGCGGCTGCAGAACGGCTGGTACATCCAGCGTCATGCGCCGATGCTGCGCGTCGCCGTGCCCTACGGCGAGCTCAGCACCCGGCAGCTGCGCGTGCTGGGCCGGATTGCACGCGAATACGACCAGCCCAGCCACGAGGTGTTCCAGGGCGCGGTAGCGGCGCAGAACAAGCTCGGCGACATCCAGCTGCGCGACGGCCAGGCGATCGGCAGTAGGCTGCTGACCGGCTACGCCCATTTCACGACACGCCAGAACGTCCAGTTCAACTGGATTCCGCTGACCCAGGCCGCCGACGTGATGGACCTGCTGGCGACGGTCGGCCTGCACGGCATCCAGACCAGCGGCAACTGCATCCGCAACACCACCAGCGACGCGCTGGCCGGCGTGGCGGTCGACGAGATCGCCGACCCGCGTCCGTTCGGTGAGATCCTGCGCCAGTGGAGCACGCTGCACCCCGAGTTCGGCTTCCTGCCGCGCAAGTTCAAGTGCGCCATCGTCGGCGCGACCGAGGACCGCGCCGCGACCGCCTGGCATGACATCGGCCTCAAGCTCAAGAGGAACGAGGCCGGCGAGCTCGGCTTCGAGGTGCTGGTCGGCGGCGGCATGGGCCGCACCCCGGTGATCGCCAGCACGATCCGCGACTTCCTGCCCTGGAACCAGCTGCTCAACTACCTCGAAGCCGTGATCCGGGTCTACAACCTCTGGGGCCGGCGCGACAACCTGTACAAGGCGCGCATCAAGATCCTGGTCAAGGCCGAGGGCCAGCGCTATTTCGACGAGGTCGAGGCCGAGTACCGCCGCATCCTCGAGCAGGATGGCGGCCCGCACACCATCACGCCCGCCGAACTGGCGCGCGTGCAGGCCTGCTTCGTCGAACCCCAACTCGACTTCGCCACCCCGGCTGCCGCGCCGGTCACTGCCGAGGAACAGGCCGAATTCCAGCGCTGGCTGGCGCGCAATGTGCAGCCGCAGCGCAACCCGGGCCTGCGCGCGGTCACGCTGTCGTTCAAGCGCGTGGGCCAGTCGCCCGGCGACGCGACCGCCGACCAGCTCGACGCGGTGGCCGAACTGGCCGACGCCTTCAGCGCCGGCGAACTGCGCGTGACCCATGACCAGAACCTGGTGCTGCCCTGGGTCCGTGCCGACCAGCTGCCCGCAGTCTGGCGCGAAGCCAAGCGCCTGGGCCTGGCCAAGGCCAACGTGCGCCTGCTGACCGACATGATCGCCTGCCCGGGCGGCGACTTCTGCGACCTGGCCAACGCGCGCTCGCTGCCGCTGGCCGATGCGATCACCGAGCGCTACCAGGACCTCGACGAGCTGCACGACCTGGGCGAGATCGACCTGCACATCAGCGGCTGCATCAACAGCTGCGGCCACCACCACAGCGGCCATATCGGCATCCTGGGCGTGGACAAGGACGGCAAGGAGTGGTACCAGGTCACGCTGGGCGGCTCGGACGGCTCGGAGCTGAGCGGCAAGCCGACCCCCGGCAAGGTGATCGGCCCGTCGTTCGCCCACAACGAGGTGCCCGACGTGATCGAAGCCCTGCTCGAGACCCATGTCGCGCAGCGCCAGGCCGGCGAGACCTTCCTGGCCACCTACCAGCGCGTCGGCGCCGAGCCCTACAAGGCCGCCGCCAATGCCGTGCGCGTGGCCACTGCGCGCACCGAGGCCTGATCGACCGCCGAACCGACGAGAACGAGAACATGAAACTGCTGAACGCCCAAGACATCGCCACCGAAGCCGCCGCCGAAGGCGTGCTGACCGTGACCAACGACGCCGATGTGCAGAAGCTGGACCTGGCCGGGGTGCAGCGCATCGACCTGGTCTTCCCCAAGTTCGCCGACGGCCGCGCCTTCAGCCAGGCCTTCGAGCTGCGCCGCCGGCTGGGTTTTTCCGGCGTGATCCGCGCCACCGGCGACGTGCTGGTCGACCAGCTGGTGCAGATGCAGCGCTGCGGCTTCTCCGAGGCCGTGCTGCGCGCCGACCAGGACCCGGCTGTCGGGCAAAAGCTGCTGCGGCATTACAGCGGCTTCTACCAGGGCGACGCGATCGATCTGCAACCGCGTTTCGCCAAGACGGCCTGAAGGGACACCAGATGAGCGAAGTTTCCAGCCTCGGCGGCTCGTCCGCCTTCAAGCCGCAGCGCCTGTCGGCGACCGAACTGCATGCCAAGCCCTCGGCCGACTACGCCGACAAGCTCGCGACCACACAAGCGCTGCTGCGTCGCGCGGCGGCCGAGTTCCAGCCGATCAAGCAGGCCTCGAGCCTGGGCGCCGAGGATGTGGTGATCACGCATCTGATCAATGCGCTCGCGCTCGACATCCCGGTGTTCGTGCTCGAGACCGGCCGGCTGCATGCCGAGACGCTGGAGCTGCTCGAGCGCACCGAGGCGCATTCGCGTGCGCCGGTCCAGATCTACCGCCCGCAGCACGAGGCCGTGATCGAGTTCGTGCGCCACAAGGGCCAGAACTCGATCTACGACAGCATCGCGCTGCGCAAGGAATGCTGCGGCATCCGCAAGATGGAGCCGCTGGCGCGCGCGCTCGCGGGCCAGAAGGCCTGGATCACCGGCCTGCGCCGCGAGCAGTCGAACGCCCGCGCCGAGGTGCCGCTGATCGACGAATCCGAGCTCGCGACCAAGGGCCTGACCAAGTTCAACCCGCTGGCCGACTGGAGCTGGGGCGATGTCTGGCATTACATCGCGCAGAACCAGGTCGACTACAACCCGCTGCACGACCAGTTTTTCCCAAGCATCGGCTGCGTGCCCTGCACCCGTGCCATCAGCCTGGGCGAGGAATTCCGCGCCGGCCGCTGGTGGTGGGAAGACGAGTCCGCCAAGGAATGCGGCTTGCACGTAAGGGCAAGCTAATGACTTTGGGGACAGATCTTTAGCTCTGTCCCCAACTGACTAGGAAAAAAATGAACACTATTCACGTTGATGTGGTGAGTGCCGAGGAGTCCATCTTCTCGGGTGAGGCGCGTTTTGTTGCCTTGCCTGGTGAAGCTGGCGAACTGGGCATTTACCCGCGCCACACGCCGCTGATCACCCGCATCAAGGCGGGCTCAGTGCGCATTCAGTTGGCTGACGGTGGCGAAGAGTTCGTGTTTGTGGCCGGTGGCATCCTTGAAGTGCAGCCTGACTGCGTCACTGTCTTGTCTGACACCGCAGTTCGCGGCAAGGACCTCGACGACGAAAAAGCCAACGAAGCCAAGCTGGCCGCAGAAGAAGCCGTCAAGAACGCCAAGACCGACCTTGACCTGGCCCGCGCCTCGTCAGAACTCGCCGTCATGGCCGCTCAAATTGCCGCCTTGCGCAAATACCGCCAAAAGAAATAGGCGCTACCTCACGGCAATTTCACGCCGATCCAACAAGAACCCGACGCTTAAACCGTCGGGTTTTTTGTTGCATGATAAATATCAATTCAAATATAAGTATTTGATACACTGACAAAAAATAAAAGTTAATAAACCACGGGAATACTCATGCCGAATCCGGAGATTTCAGGCGTTCCAGCGGCACCTCAGCCTGCTGTGGACGAATTGCTGGTTTGCCTGCAAATTGTGGCGCGTACCCACGGCGAGGCAGCCACGCGCGACGCCTTGATGGCGGGTTTGCCGGCAGAACATGCCCGCCTCACGCCCAGCCTGTTTGCCCGCGCTGCCTTGCGCGCGCACCTGAGCAGCCAGTTGGTCAAGACGCCACTGGCCAGACTCAATGACGCGCTACTGCCAGCCGTGGCACTGCTGCAGGATGGTCGCGCTTGTGTTGTGTTGGGTTTCAATGAAGCCCGTGACGAAGCCCGGGTGATCTACCCCGAGCTCAACGAAGCCACCGTTTCCGTACCGTTGGAGACACTGGAGGCGAGCTACAGCGGGACTGCCATCTATGCCCGCCCAACCCAGCGTTATGACGCGCGCACGCCGCAGGTGCGTGCTGGCCGCCATGAGCACTGGTTTTGGGGTGTCATTGCCGAAAGCCGACCGCTGTACCGCGACGTGTTGTTGGCTGCCTTGCTGGCCAATCTGTTTGCGTTGGGCATGCCGCTGTTCACCATGAATGTGTATGACCGGGTGGTGCCCAACCAGGC
>ERZ1034361.920-NODE-920-length-17271-cov-32.299290_pt1 | contig 17271 bp, 17 predicted proteins | sample MGYA00520617_ERZ1034361 | MGnify/ENA primary metagenome ERZ1034361 (study PRJEB33736, sample SAMEA104284507) | Azolla filiculoides | biome: Urban; feature: Water surface; material: Ditch water | place: Netherlands | collected 2015-10-28 | depth 0-0.1 m ... | reverse complement strand
TGATTTGCTTTTAACTTCTAATGTGTCAGCAAGTGATATTCAAATCAACATGAAAGATTCAATATTTTTAGGTTCTGAAAGAGTTGACAGTTTGCGAGCGAATAAAAGTCAAAAAGTTGTTTTACAATTTAATGCCGAGCAGCAACAAGAAGGTTTAGTACGAATTGAATTAGTCGTTTCTTATCGTTGTGCTACTTTAAATGAACAATTGAGTAAGTTTATTGACGTGAATTTTATCGCACCACTGCTGGAAAAAAATGCCAGTGTACAAAGTTTTGAGGATATGTTTTGAACAGCACAGAATTAGACGAAAAAATTCGTGCCAATTTTGGCGAATTAGTCATTGATAAAAAATTGGTGCGTGAACTTAAAATTCGAGACAAACGCACAATTCCGAGTTTCGTTGAAGAATGGCTGATTTCGCGTTTTCAACAATCTGAAAAATCGAATGCTGATATTTATCAAGATGTGACTGCGTTTATGAGTAAGCATTTACCCGCAAAAACTGAAAAAGAGCGCATTAAACATCAGTTGCAATCTGGGGCATCAGTGGTTTTGCTAGATCGTTTTGATGTCAGAATTGACATTAAAAACGATAAAAAAGTGCTAACGATTCCCTGTTTGGAAATAATAGATGGGCGAGTTGCAAACGATGTGATTGATAACAATCCAATTTTGCTTGAAGGTGGACAATGGGGAGCAGGGCGTTTAGTTGTTAGAGCCGAAGGCAAATTTAATGTTATTGAAATGATTGAATTCAATCCGATGCAATCGGGCAAAGTGCGGCTGGAACAGTTAATCAAAGCGCGTGAACAATTTTCGACGCAGGAATGGATTTACTTGCTGATTCGAGCAATGGGCTATGAGCCATTTGCTTACAGTCACGCGCAGCAAAATAATTTAATTTTGCGCTTGTTACCACTGATTCAAAATAATTTAAACCTGATGGAACTTGCACCAAAAGGTACGGGGAAGTCATTTATTTATTCAAATTTAAGTCGTTACGTTTGGCTAAACAGTGGTGGAGCGTTGACGCAAGCACAATTGTTTAAAAATATGAACACCAAAGAAATTGGTTTAATTGGGCGTTACGATTTATTAGTTTTAGATGAAGGTCAATCGATTAACTTCAAAGGTGCAGACGACATTCAAGCTAAATTCAAAGACTATTTAGAATCAGGGCATTATTCGATTGGCAATGACAAAATTACCAGCGAATGCGGTTTAATCGTTTTGGCAAACATCGATTTATTTGAAAATGGCTAGGCGTAAGGATTCCTTCGTAAATGGATAGTAGTGACCTGCAACACGCATTACAACTACATTTTACGCCTGCCATGTATAGCCTTAACCGACACCTCCGCCCATAGCTTGATACAGAGCCGCACTATCGACGAGGCGCTGCGCCTGAGCCGCGATCAAGTTGATGCTGGTCTGTTGCACCGCTTGTTGTGCGATAAGTTGCTGAACGTAGCTGGCCGCACCCAGTGCATATTGCCTCTGCACGGATTGCAAAGAGCCTTGAGCCGCAGCATCGGCGGCGGCCAATGCTGCCAATGCCTGGGCATCGTTCTCCAGTGCGCGCAGGACATCGGCCACATTGCGCAGGGATTCGAGCACGACGCTTTGGTAATTTGCCGCCGCCGCATCGAACGCGGCCAATGCCGCGCGCTTTTCGGCGGGAAGCGCGGGATTAAAGAGTGGCTGGGTAAGTTGTCCAAGGACGTTCCATATTGCCGAACCGGGTCCGAACAATGCGCCTGCAATCAAGGTCTGCGTAGCTAGATTGGCGCTGAGATTGAGTTGCGGATACAGCTTGGCGATAGCGCTGCCATATTCGGCGTTGGCGGCGTGTAACAGCGCTTCTGCGCCACGAATGTCGGGGCGGCGGCGCACCAACTCGGAAGGTACGACCAGCGGCAAAGCGGATGGCAGGGTGAATTCCTCCAGGGTGAAAGTGCGCAAACTTCCATCTTCCGGCGCACGGCCAGTGAGCGTGGCCAACAGATGTTCATTCTGCTGACCCTGTTTGCGCAACAAAGGAAGTCCGGCACGAACCTGCTCCACTTGGATTTGCAGTGCCAACACCTCATCCGGTGCGCCCTGGCCAAGCCGCACGCGCTCTTTGGTAATGTGTAATTGTTCATCCTGAGCGCGAAGAATGGCCTCCGTAGACTGAATCTGTGCCGCAAGCCTGGCTTGGGTGACAGCGGCGGTAACGATGTTGCCCGCCAAGGTCAGCTGCGCACCTTCCAGTTCGTGGCGGCGATACTCGGTTTGGGCGGCTAGGGCTTCCAATGCGCGGCGGTTACCGCCTGCAAGATCGAGTTGGTAATGTACGTTAACACCGGCGTTAAACAAACTGAATTCCCGCGCCTTGCCGTCTTGCCCCAATACGATGGGATTAAAGCGTTGTCGTTGTGCGCTGAAACCCGCATCGACTTGAGGATAAGTCATAGCCCCTTCCTGCGCCACATAGATTTCCTGCGCCTGTCGTAATGTGGCTCGTGCAGAAGCCAGGGTTGGACTAGCATGAAAGGCCTTCTCGATCAGTGCATTGAGTTTGGGCGAAGCCAGATCACGCCACCACTGTGCGCTCACGCTCGCGCCGATCCTGAAGTGCTGCGCATCCCCCAAAGCCGTGGGTGCGGATGCCGATTGTGCTGGCAAAGGCGCCGCTGTATAGCCGGGCATATCGGGGGCGGCCGGTGGTTTGAAATCAGGCCCTACGGTACAACCCGTCAGCAATCCGGCAAGAATCAAGGCTGTATATGTCAGAACAGCGATATGATTGGTCTTCATGCTATCAGTGCCGAGACTGTGCATCTCTTCAACGTTGTCCATAAAAATGTTCCACGAACGATTTACGGAAGCTCTGATGGCAAGCCAGACAACCGCTTTGAAGAGTTGCAAAGGCTGCGATCACGCCTTGTCCATCATTGCGAGCGGCAACTTGCTCCAGTGCACGTGCAGCCTGGTGCGTTATTTCATCATGACTTTCGAACGTGCCCATATCGGTGCCAATGAAACTTAGGATACGCATCTTCTCGATGACTGGCGGCTCCGGATGTTCGGCGACCTGTGGTGCAATTTTGGCGACCAAAGCCCAATCTTCACGAGAAATAGCGTCAGTGATGGCCTGCATGTTTTTGCCGAGTTCTTGCATGATCCGTTGCAGCGCCAATGGCTTACTTTCAGTATCGCCATCGGCCCAAGCAGGCGAACAGATGCCGACTAGAAATACGCCGACTGCAATCGCTTTAAAGAGATTTCTAAAGGAGTTTTGGTGTGTCATAAAAAGCGCCTTAAATTGAATTGTTTACTCACTCGAACCCCCGTCCTTCGCCGACTTCCTCATGTGTCACGCCATCGCGGATATGGTAGATGCGCTTGAAGGTGGGTATGATTTTTTCGTCGTGGGTGACCACGATGATGGCGGTCTCGAACTGACGTGCCATATGATTGAGGATGCGGATAACGGCCATGGCCCTCTCGCTATCGAGCGGCGCGGTGGGCTCGTCGGCCAGAATCACCGGCGGGTGATTGACCAATCCGCGAGCAATCGCTACGCGCTGCTGCTCGCCGCCTGAAAGTTTTGATGGCATGGCGCGAGCACGGTGCTGCACATCCAGCGCAGTGAGCAACTCCAGCGCTTTCGCGCGCGCTTCGCCATTGGGAATGCCTGCCAACATCGGCAGCAACGCGACGTTGTCTGTCACATCGAGAAACGGAATCAGGTAGGGCGCCTGAAATACGAAGCCTATTTTGTCCCGCCTCAAGGCACGCAAGTCGCGGACTTTCCAGCCGTCGTCAAAAATCACCTCATCTCCCAGTATCATGCGGCCGGCAGTCGGGTCGATCACCGCCCCCAGACATTTGAGCAGGGTACTCTTGCCGGAGCCCGAAGGCCCGATGAGTCCTACTACTTCACCCGGCGCAACCTGCATGTCCACGCCTTTCAAGGCATAAACAGCGGTATCGCCCTCGCCGTAGCGTTTCTTTAGACCTTCTAGACGAATACCTTTGCCGCTCATCTTAGCCTCCTATGGCTTCCGCCGGATCGACCTGGAGCGCCATGCGAATAGCAACGAGGCTGGCCAACGCACAGATCAGCAGCACGGCAAAAAAACCTGCGACGGAATCTAGCGGCATTAATAACACATACTTGGGAAAGATCGGCACCCAGAAAGTAGCAGTGATTTTACCCACCACAAAACCGATGATGCCAAGCGCAAGCGACTGTTGCATGATCATGGCGGCAATGGTGCGATTCTTGGTGCCAATTAGCTTAAGCACCGCGATTTCCCGAATTTTTCCCAAGGTCAAGGTATAGATGATGAAGGCAACAATGGCCGCGCTGACTATGCCCAGAATCACCAAAAATAAGGCGATCTGCCTGGCCGATTTAGCGATTACCTTGTCCATCAAAATCGACTCCATCTGGGTACGGGTATAAACCTGTAGGCGCTTCCAGCGGCGCATAGGCTCGGCTACATTCTCAGGGGGTGTGTAGGGTTTGAGCTTGACCAGTATCGCATTGACAGTGGCATTGGCACTTTGCGAGGCGTTCACCGCTGCGAGTAGATCGGGAATTCCCGGCCGATTGAAGGCCGGATTTTCGGCATTGCGCCGGCGCTGCTGGGTCAGGGCGTCATTGTCTTTCAGAAATTGCGCTTCTTGCGCGTCTTTAAGCGGGATGAAAAGCATCGGGTCACCATTATAAGACACCGTGCGTTTGGACAACCCGACGACCGTATACAGATTGCGACGAATTCTGATACGCTCGCCAAGCTGAAATCCGCTGGAAATATCGGCAACAGCTTCATAGTGACTACGGGTGATATGTCGGCCGGCAACCAGATGTCGGGGCTGGCCCGGGGTGCCCGGCTTGCCAGCGGTGATGCCGACCACCATGGTGCTGACATCCTGTCCGTGATGGCCGACCTGCATAATCAGATAGGTGACATTAGCGGCGTATTCTACCCCCGGCATATCCAGCAAGCTGCGATAGAGATCATCGTACAAACTGGAGGATTCGGCATAAGGGCCCTGAGTGCCCTGCTGCACCACCCACAGGTCTGCGCCGGTGTTGTCCAGCATCACCCGTGCATCGTCTACCATGCCCCGATAGATACCGGCCATGCTTAAGGTTACCCCGATCAATAAGCCTAAACCTATACCGGTGAACACAAACTTGCCCCAGGAATGAAGAATATCGCGCCCCGCCAAGCTGATCATCGCGCGCTCCCCGGTATACGCTCAACCACATCGATTCGGCTGTGCGAAGTCAGCGCCTTGTTGCTATAGACCACCACCTGATCGTCGGCCTTCAATCCTTCACGTATTTGCACGTAGCCATCAAGATCGGAAGCCCCATACTTGATGGGGGTAAAATGTAGATCGCCATCCCTGACTTGCCAGACACCCACCTGATCATGCTCACGGTGGATGGCTGCGTTGGAAATTACGGGGGCTGCCGGGAGTGCCGGTAAATCGACCGTGACTTCTGCCAGCTCACCCACGGGCGGTAACGGCTCGGGTTGAGTTTCGAAATTTACCTTGGCCAGCATTTCCTCGGTGATTGCGTCGGCCTTGGGCTCCACCCGCAGTAAGCGGCCGGCCAACGCTTGCCCGTTACGCGAGCGCAATACAATGTGGGCCGGCAGTCCAGCGGCGAATCCTGTCGCACTGATCTGATCGAAACGCACGTTGAGCCATAAACTTTTGGGATCAATCAGTTCCACCACCGTTTGGCCTGCGACGACGGTTGTGCCTGGATCGGCATCGCGGGAGCTGACCAAACCGTCAACCGGCGCAATCAGCCGCAGATTACTTCGCTGCGCAATCAAAGCCTCCCGATCGGACTGAGCCCGAGCGACATCTTCAAGCGCTGCTGAAACTACAGCATTCGCAATCTGCAATTCCTGTCGTTTAATGGCGAGGATTTCCTCGCTGGTTGAGCGCACTGCAAGCAATTGCTCATACCGGTGCGCCTGCGTTTGTGCATAGACTTGCCTGGCCTTGGCTTCGCGCAATGCCGCTTCGGCATGCTTGTATGCCGAAGCCTGCGAGCGGACGCGATCATCGAGATCGACCTGCTCCATCTCGCCGAGCACTTGGCCGGCCTGTACCCGATCACCCACATGCACTGCCAGCCGTTGCACGCGACCGGCAACCGTGGGTCCGATCTTGTAGGTATAGCGCGCCTCTACGGTGCCGATACCGAATAATGCAGGGGTAATTGACTTAGCCTCCACGGTTTCGACCGTCACGGCCACAGGCGCTAACGGGCCGGATCGCAAGCCGACATAAATAAAAACTGCAAGCAACGGAATGACAATCGCCAGGAGCGCCAAGGTACGTTTTTGTAGAGGTAAGCGTTTCATTGCGTACTCCGGATACCACGTCGATAAATTGCAAACACCCGTGGCGCATCGTGGCGAATACGCTCCACGTTGCCGGCCAGTAGCGATTGCATGACCAAGCCTTGGATAGTGCCGATAAAAAGAGTGGCCGCAGCTTCGGTATCGAGCTCGGCAGGCAGCTCGCCGCAGGCCTTGCCCGCTTCGATTAGCCGATGCAGGCGTTCCGCATAGCGCTGAATTAGCGACTGCACTATACGCTTGGGCGCTGTCTGTTCGGCTCGTTGCAATTCGCCAAACATCATCCGTGGCGCCCCTGGATGCTCGGCGACGAACTCGACATGGCTCATAAACATGGCCTGCATCGCAGCCAGAGGCGAGTCAATTCCTTGCGCGGCGCCATCAATCCGCGCCAAGAGGCGTTCCGCCACCCACTCCATGACGGCCTGCCAAATGGCATCCTTGGTCGGAAAATGACGAAACAACGCGCCCTGGGTCAGATTCATATGCTTGGCAATAGCGGCAGTTGTGATTTCGCTGGGATTTTGCAAACCTGCCAGATCAACCACTGCCTCGATAGTCACGGCACGCCGTTCATCGGCAGGCAGATGCTTTACATGGGTATTCAAGGTCGCCTCTCATGATAAGATAGTAATTAATTACTATCTTATCATGAGAGGCGAATTATGCAAGAGGGAAATCACACGCATTAAATTACGATAACTACGACAGCACAATTGATCTAAGCGTACGCAATTTTCCGAATTCTGCGAGCACCCCTTAATAGACGTCAAGCTGGCAAGTACACGAATATTCAACCGCGATGGGCGAAATTCATCACTGCTTGCCGTAGGTGCTATCGTGATCAGAGGCAATGGTTAGAAGACGGATAAATTCACCATCACGAAAGGCCGTTGCTCGTCGTGCTTGGGTAATACGCAACGAATAGACAGCATCAATTCCGGGTGGTGGCTTAAAACTAACGATTTTTTCCCATTTAAGGCCACTGTCGCGATAGACCTGGTTCCAGGTCATCTGCCGAAGCTTGTTGAGTGTTTCTATGGCTGCGTGCCGCTCTGCCTTTTGCAGTGTCAGAAGATTCTCCTGAAAGACGGGATTGTTAAGGTCAAGCCTGACCAGTCCATCCGGGTCAATCTTGGCCATTCAGTTTCTCCAGAATGTTATCAACATTGGTATCGGTCGGTGAATTGGCTTGCGTCCAAGACAAGGCATTTTGCAGATCAGCCGCCGTTTTTGGTTGGTGTAGCCAGCGTTCGTTGTCTGGAATGACGGTAGCTGTGCGTACCAGCCAGACCCCCGGCTCTTGCTCTTCCACCAGAACTTGTCGGCCAGCGTACTGCTTGCCCAGCGAGATCTGCCCGTTTGCACCAATGACCTTGACGCTAGGTTGATTAGCCACTGTTATCATTATAACCTCCAAAATATTAATGCACGAATACACTAATGCACTATAGCACTAATAGAATAATATTGGCGAATCAAAATAATGGAGCCGCATCACAACGGCCAAAGGTACGAAACCGACCGGTTTCGTACATACCTCACAAGAGGTGTACAAAAGTAGGCTAAATACATTTCGTACACATGCTATAATTCGTACATCACTTTCGGACGGAATTGGCCCATGTCACGCGTTTTTGCTTACTGTCGAGTTTCGACTACAGACCAAACTACCCAAAATCAGAGTATAGAAATCAAGGCGGCAGGATTTGCTATTGAAGCGCAGAGACTTATTGAAGAAAGTATCAGTGGATCAGTGGCAGCAAAGGAACGTCCAGGTTTTACTAAATTAATCGACAGGATGGAATCCGGCGATATTCTGGTCGTGACAAAACTTGACCGGCTTGGGCGTAATGCCATGGATGTACGGACAACCGTAGAGCAACTTTCAAGTTGGGGTGTGCGCGTACATTGTCTTGCTCTGGGAGGTGTTGATCTGACCAGTCCAGCGGGGAAGATGACAATGCAAGTTATCGCAGCTGTAGCCGAGTTCGAACGTGACCTGTTGATTGAGAGAACGCAGTCAGGGATTAATCGGGCTAAGGCTGCTGGTAAACAATTTGGCAGACCGCCAGTACTAAATATGACAGAACGCGCAGTAGTCATAGAAAGACTGGCTGCTGGGATTAATATTTCTGAGTTAGCTCGTGAATTCAAGACGACTCGACAAACAATTATGCGGATAAGAGAAGCTGCTTTGACGTCACAATAAAGTAGATGGATTTGATTAGACATAGTCTGGATCAAGGGCATGCAACCTAGCGATACGGCCTATCCGCGTTTCAAAACCCGTTTGACGTCAACAGAGTTGGAACGGTTCTACACGCCAACAGATGACGAATTGACGTTTTGTGCCAACGTCACGCGCTTACCGACGACGCAGCTTGGTTTTGTCGTTTTGTTGAAAACATTCCAGCGATTAGGATATTTCGTGCAGTCGAGCGAAGTCCCGGAAGCCATTATCGAACACATCGCGACGGTGATCAATCGCCGCGTTGATCGAGAAGGATTACACAGTTACGACCAATCAAAAGTTCGCTACAACCATCTGGCATCAGTACGGCGATTTCTAGACGTAAAGCCATTCTCTGTTCAGGGAAAGACATTGCTCCGTGCCACGCTCAGCGAAGCAGCTTTAACCAAGGAAGATGTGGCGGACATCGTCAATGTTGGCATCGAAATTCTGGTTCGCCACCGATATGAATTGCCAGCGTTTGACACCTTGGTGCGGGAAGCGCGCGCCGGACGTGCTGCCACCAATCAAGCACTGTATGAGCAGATTCATAATGCTCTGGGCAAAACGGGTGCTATCTTTCTCGATGCACTGTTCATCGTCGGCGACGATTCTCGCAGGGTCAGTCCCTGGCACGACATCAAACAAGATACTGCTAAGCCAACCGTTCATGGTATGCGAGATCTGTTGGTACGCTTCGATCAGTTGACTGCGCTTTCCGGCTATAACGCAGTCCTAAAGACGCTTCCAATCGTTAAAGTCAGCCAATGGGCGTTGGAGGGCAATGCGCTTGACGCTGCCAGCATGGCCGATCTGGCACCATCGAAACGATATGCGGTAACCTTGGCGGTGATTCGTCAGCGACTTGCCATTGTGACAGATGACCTATGTGATGTCTTCTGTAAGCAGATGAGTCGGGTATCGCGTATTGCGGGTGAGAAATTGCAGAAATACTTAATGGATAGTCAAGGCAAGACGGATGAAATTTTGCGTCGTTATGCATTACTCGACACTGTGCTGAGTTCGACAGAATCCGATGAAACTCAGTTACAGGAAGTCCGGCAGACCATTTCTGATCGCCCCGATTTATGTGAATTCTCACGGTTGCACACTGAATATGGTGGCAAGAACGAATGCCGCTTCATGAAACCGATCTTTGCTAATCGACGAGCGGAGTTATTGCGTATCCTGTCCAAGTTGCGCTTTGTGTCGACCAGTCAGGATTTAAGTTTTGAACGTGCATTGATACTGATGCTCGCTCAGCGGGGGCGCCACAGCGAGTGGATAACACTGAAAAGTGGTACCTCAGCTTATTTGAGCTTGTCCGACCTGGCCTGGGTACCAGAGAAATGGTGGAAGCTGATTACTGGCGAGCAACAGCGCGAGGCACCAACTCGACTACATCGACGTCAATTCGAGGTGTGTGTTTGCGCCCAAATGGTACGCGAACTGAAATCCGCCGATCTTTGCGTTATTGGGGCCAATAATTATTCCGATACTCGGGACGAACTGGTGCCGTTAGACGAGTGTTCAAAAACCAGAGAGGCTTACGGCCAAGAAGTTGGCCTTCCAGTTGAAGCCGATCCATTCGTATTGCATGTTCGCAGTCTTTTAACGGCTGCCGCGAAAAAAGCGGACGACGCTTATCCCGATAACCCTTTCTTCCAGATTATTGATGGTCGTCCGAAATTATGCCGACTAAAGAAAAAGCCGATCCCAGAAGGATTCCAGGCACTGGATGTAGCACTGACCAAGAAACTTGATAAACTGGAGCTGTCCCTGTTAGATGTGCTCGTCGATACTTCGCAGTGGATTGGCTGGGACAAACATCTTGGACCGCTCAGTGGACATCAAGGTAAGATTAAGGAAGATGCGCGGCGCAAGATTTTGACCACGTTCGCCTATGGAACAGGCTTGGGTCCAACCCAGACAGCCCGTAATTTCGCGGACATCAGTGCACGGCAAATATCCTTTGTTGATCAACGCCAGGCTTCCACCGAAAAACTGGAGGCGGCGATTTGCGACATCATCAATGCTTACAACCAGTTTCAGTTACCGCGTTATTGGGGCGATACCAAACGGGCTGCCGCCGATGGCACGCAGTGGAACTTGTATGAAAACAACTTGCTGACGGAGCGTCACATCCGTTATGGCGGTTATGGTGGCATTGCTTACTACCATGTCAGTGACACGTATATTGCACTGTTCTCGCATTTCATCCCGTGTGGTGCCTGGGAGGCCATCTATATTCTCGATGGCCTGACCAAGAATAAATCCGATATTCAACCTGATATTTTACATGGTGATACACAGGCGCAGAGCGCTCCGGTCTACGGATTGGCCTTTTTGCTTGGCATCAAGCTGATGCCAAGAATCCGGAACTGGAAAGACTTGAAATGGTTTCGTCCGACTCCGCAGGAAGCGTACAAAAACATTGATGAGCTGTTCACCAAGGAAGCCATTGACTGGGATTTGATTGCTTGTCATTTGCCAGACATGCTGCAGGTCGCCCAATCCATTCGGGCGGGTCGGATTTCACCCTCGACTATACTGCGCAAACTTGGCACGGCCAGCAGGAAGAATAAACTGTACTTCGCGTTTCGGGAACTCGGACGGGTGGTTCGTACTACTTTTTTGCTAGAATACATTGGGGATGAAGAGCTACGCCGCATCATTCAGGCTGCGCAAAATAAGTGCGAAGGCTTCAACCAGTTCGCCCAGTGGTTTTTTTTCGGAGCCGATACCATCACCGAAAATGTTCGCGATGATCAACTGAAGATTATCAAATATAATCACCTGATCTCCAACCTTGTGATCTTCCATAACTGCCATAGCATCACACAGGCGTTAAAGGAGTTGGAGGCGGAAGGGATGAAGCTTACACCGGAATTAATTGCCGGATTTAGTCCGTACCGGACGTCTCATCTCAATCGTTTCGGACTATTCGAGCTGAAAGAGCGCTATCCGCTGCCGGTGGACTATGGAATTATGTTTTGAATGTAGGTACGGTGCGGGTTACAGAGCACTATTATCCATTTACGAAGGAATCCTTACGGTCGGCCAAGATGGTAGTGGAAAATTAGCTGCAAGTACCTTCGTGACTTTAACGGGTAAACCAACTTTAACGCTGGATGATTTGTTGGTTTATTAATTCTAACTAAAATTTTATTACCTCCGCCAAACCCAACAAGTGCAAATGATTCATGTTGGCAAGAATTCGACAAATATCTGAGTTCTAACAATATCGGGTGAGTTTAAACAAACGACACAAAAGTCCCATAGAAGAGTGACTGTTAGGCGCCGATGTCAAATCAGTCGAGGATATCGGGTTCATCTCCCCAAATTGCCGAGCCGCAGGCTCTCGCCATGCCAGAGCCCGCAATGCTACTCACAGAAAATGAAGAACTGAGCTCTGCACTTTGGCTTGAACGGTAAACAAGACGATCGCCATCAATTGTGCCCACATAGCGTCCATTGGTACCGAAAACCTTGTCTCCGACGATGCGGCCAACCAGTTTGCCTGACCGACTATAGACTATGTCTCCACAGACCTGAAGGGGGTTACCATTTTTGGTATAAAGGTTCATTGTTTCTCCGTATCGTTGAATATTGTTCTTCGCAACTCTGGTTTCCTAATGTCAAAATTCCTTAACGGGGTTTATATTCCGAATTCCCTGTCTACCCCCATTACAAATCCCTCTACGCTAAACACCGCCGAATATCTTTCATCAGCAAGAAAAGATGAAGAGGATCTGTTGGACTAGGTAAAAAATCAAACTGCTCGTAGAACTGCTTTGAACGCTCATCTTTAGCGTGAACGAGAAAAGCACGGATACCGGCTATATCAGCAGCGTTAGCGGTTCTTTTAAGAGCGTCTTTCAATAAAGCGGCACCAAACCCTTTACCTTGCTCTTCCTGACTCACAGCAAGCCTAGCCAAAACCATAACCATAACCATAACCGGCACAGGATATTGCCCCGCACCTTCTACAATCCTACGAGGGGCGCTCTTATGCTCAACATTCCCAACCGTCAAACTGTAGTAGGCAATAACTTGATTGTTTCGACTGAGCACATAGGTTTGCGACAAATTTGCTCGTTGATTGCTAAACGCGAATCGTTTAAGAAAATTATTTAGCTCAGACTTACCACAATAAAAGGTTTCCGTCTCATGGTCACTGCGTAGTTTTTCAATGCCAATTAACGTCATCTATTCAATTCTTTTTCCAACACGCTCGGCTCTTGCAACAGCTTTTTCAAATTTGGCGTGTCACGCGTTGGCGCATCTAACGCCGCCATAAAGGATTCCCATTTTTCATCATCTAAAGAGAACACACGTCTATCTGCAAGCACTTCAGCTGCCTTGGTTAACGCACTATCAAGCAAAAACTCGGTAATGGTCTTAGACGATAACGCTGCCGCATCTTGCAACGTTTGTTTAGCTGTTAGCGTCGTTCTAATATCAATACGCTCTCTTCTAGGCTCAGATTCAAATCTCATTGTTATAATCCTCTATCGCTGTGTCATTAGGTTATTTATGTCATACAACGTGTGTACAGTCAAGAATAACTTTATATATAAGGTGCTTCAAAAAATAGTACCGATCTGACACCCATCTTTAAACAAAACAAACAAATGCCAGATAAACTATAAACTTGCGCTGCCGCTCGACAGCTGTTAATTAAAAGCACTCAATTTAGTGACCTTTGATGGATGTGACAGCCTATAGTCCGTCATTCTTTCCCCTCTCAAACCTTTGCCATACGGAGCGACACGTGCATCAAATTGAATGACATCCCCCTCTACAAGGTCAAGCTTTTCAAAGGTCTTCCCACAGGTAAACCAAATGTGATCAGTAAGCATAGTCTCATCTTTAACAACATTGGTTAGGAGTAAAGTCTTTTCATGACCACACCCCCAACTGCTTTTGATGCCAAAGCGTTCAAACTTAGCAGTGGCTGTGAATCGTTGCCCCTTCAGTTTTTCAAGTTCAAATCTCACGATAATTCTCCAATAACAATTTATAGCGAAACTTACGACAGATCGCACAACCATCGCAAGTTTCTAGACCAAGTTTTTAATAACGCAATTTACAACTTTCGCTCAATTTCGATAAGAAACTGACTAGACGCATGATCAACACTAATGACCATAGAGTCCCCTATTTTCGCCTCTTGACGACGACAATCTTCAATAGCGCGACTATCGACCTCTGCAAAAAATAGTTTGCCGCGATGCTCCAAAATTAACGTTTCTAAGCCACCAAAAACGTTCATTTGAAAACCTTTAAATTTCCCGCGAATAGCTTTTGAGTACCCCATCATTCCTCCCCCTTAGTTCGCTTTATGTATCGCAACATCCAAAAAGCAAGTCCTTCGATTTCTGCGTTGCGAGTACAAATCTTTTAGCAAAAGAGCTTTAGTCATTGAAAGTCCAATCATGAACTTTTCAAAACTAAACATTTGCCCCTGTCCTACCTGCCCACCCTGTCCAAACAACAAATAAAAAACCGCCCCGTAGGGCGGTTTCTTTGCCATTAGTTAATTAGGCGGCGACTTTAATCGAATCTTCATCATTAGCCGCATCAGAGAGAGGTTCCTTTACCGAATCATTCAAAAGAGAATCATGTTTGATATCAACGCCATAAAATCTATTGCCTCCTGATTTGCGATCCGTCACGCCTAACGCTTTCAACTCTTTGCCGAATTTAGCGGAATCGATTTTTGGAAATTGATTTTCACTTAAAAACTTAGTGAACTCTTCAAACACAATAGATTTTTTAGTTCCTTGAGAAACAGTTTGATCCACTAAAACCAACTTTTCATAAAAAAACAACTTCGCATGATTGTTTTCAAGTTCATAATTTTTCAGCGCCGCTTCACTGGATTCAGGAACTGTAAAGGCATTGTTCTCCATCAATCTTTTCAACCCCACCACCGCCCAGTTTAGAATCCCTGGAAGTTCTTCTAGTAGTTTATTGATCAACTCTTTATCTTGATCTTCCTTTTTAACTACGTTATTGAACTCCAAAATAATAATCCGGCGGTAGTACCCTAAAGCCCCATTTTTGATGCGTGGAAGTACATTCGCTGCCATCCAAAGCTTGGCGCAAGGTCTGAATTTGAAGCCATTTTGATGCTTTTCTTCGACCATGATTTCATCGCCAGAAATGATTTTCTTGAACACGCCATCGTGTCTCATCGCCTCGTAATCTACATCCGCATCAATGTTGACCAACTTGCCTGTGAGCTTCACCAACGAAAATTTGCTAGAGAAATCTTTTAATGCAACGTGTGAAGCGTTCCCTTCTCCAACCAAAGATTCCAACACTTTCAAAATCACTGACTTTCCGTTGGATCCAGCGCCAAACATCAACAACATCTGCTGAAACTTGACAACATTGGTCAATGACAGCCCCATAAATTCTTGAAGCAAAGCAATCTTCTGCTCTGAATCAGAATCCCTAGCGAACGTCTGATCAATAAAAGTCTCCCACTCCTCGCAGTGGGCAGTTGAATCGAAATGATACCCTATTGCGTTTCGTGAATAGTGATAAGGACTAAAAGCAAGCTCCTCACCTGTTAATGGATTAAGCGCATTATTTTTAAAGACTAAAACATTTCCGCCGTTTTCTGATTCGTAGTTAGGAAAGTTTTCCTTATGGAAAATCAATTCCAACGCTTTAATTACCGGCTTAAGTTTTTTGCTAGCGTTCGAATCGTCAATTAAATCTTTAAACAGCAATCTTTTTGAAATCGATTTGATGGAATGAGGCTCCCAAATTCCAACAGATGGATTGTAAATGTAGATTTTGTTTTCCGTGTTAATAATCCAATTATCGTAGCGCTGCCCGACAAGCTGCGCCTTGCCAATAATATCATCAATGTGCTTTGGCTCCTCGCCGTAGCTATCGCCAACTAAATTTGACGACAAATTGCTATCTTTTTTCAAGTTTTTTCTCCTCATCTGAATTGTTAAAAAGCGGCTGAACTTTTGAAATCACGAAATATATTGAAATCTAAATTCCGTCAAACAAAAAGCTTGACTTAATATTAAGTCATTTTTTACTTGTTTGCAATCAAATAATTAAAAAAAACAATTTTCGTAATCAATTTATTCGTATATAATAAACCCTAACTAAAAGCGTATTGCCCAAAACAAGGTGAAAAATGAACGAAAAACTAGACCAACTCAGCAACGAAACAAAGAATTTTTTAATTCGAAGTCGCAAGAATGCAGGCTTGTCGCAAATGGATGTGGCTAACAGATCGGGCGCATTTGGAATAGAGGGAAATTTGGATCAGAAGACAGTGTGTCGGATTGAGCAGCTGCCTTTCTCAGTCGATCCAATAAAAATGGCAGCATATCTAAATGCGGTTGGTATCCCTTTCAGCCAATACTACGAATGGTTAAACGCGCTTGCTTATGAAGAAAACGATCAGGTTCTCATAAAGAATTGGAATACAAAGCGACCAAAGCCAATCACATTACTTCTAAAAAGAATTGAATCAGTTGAACAAAAACTTAAGCCTGAATCGGATAAATTCAAAGAACCTAACGAGTTGAGTTACTTTAACTATTTCTTATTGAGCCAACATTATGTTTCCCAGATCAAAGGTGGATTAGAAAATTCAAAACCAATTATTGGTTTCTTTGGGCATTCTGATGCGGGTAAATCAACGCTTATCAACACATTGATTGGTAAGGAAGTGCTACCCACCCGTTATCAACCAACGACTTCTATCCTGCATTTGATGATTCACACTGAAGATAAACCTTCCCACATAGTGGGTACTGTTTCTTTGTTTAAAAAAGGCTTTAGACCTTCTATGGTTTATGATCCATCATTGTTTAATAATTTTGTGATAGAAACGGGCGATGAATCAATACTTGAACGTTTAGGAACACACAATGGCAACGAATCATCTAAAGAGGCTTATATCGCTGTTATATTCGCCCAAGCTGATATTCTGCAACACGCTTGGCTTTTGGATACACCAGGCGATTTCATACACAATGAAAACGATGCTGAAATTGCATTAAGCGGTTTAAACTTTGTCGATGGTGTCGTTTTTGTTTCGCCTCACGCAAACTTTCTTAAAGAAAATGACCTTGGTTTTGCTTCTCAAATTTTACGCAATAGACTTCCTTCGTGTGACAACGATGCAATGGAGCGCATTCTGCTCATCCAATCACATTGTTATTCACTGATAAAAGAAGAAGATATAAACGCAACAACAGCAAACGCCATTAAACGTATTTCAGTGTTGAATACAAATTTACCTAGTGAATTTACTTCCAGAGTACAACCATTTTGGCAAGCGAATACTCAGCGCAGAAATGAAACGATTTCAAGCATAGTGAAAATGGCAAAATATCTAAATTCTCATCACGACGCCATGCTCATTGCAAATGGTCAAGAGTGGCTTGCTCACATTACGTCACTTTTTTCTAAAACAGCGGATGTGTTTGAAAAGCCTCCTTTAGATAAAAAAGCACTTAACAATATAATTGATGCTTTAGAGGCTAATTTTCAGATTAAATCGCCTAGCATAGTGAATGAGTTTAATCACACCGTTGGATCGCTATGTCATAAAAGCAAAATAGCTGATATTAGTTCTATGTTGTCGTTTTATAAAAAAACAGTGTCAGTAGA
>ERZ1034361.918-NODE-918-length-17304-cov-3.907297_pt1 | contig 17304 bp, 19 predicted proteins | sample MGYA00520617_ERZ1034361 | MGnify/ENA primary metagenome ERZ1034361 (study PRJEB33736, sample SAMEA104284507) | Azolla filiculoides | biome: Urban; feature: Water surface; material: Ditch water | place: Netherlands | collected 2015-10-28 | depth 0-0.1 m ... | reverse complement strand
AAAGCTCGACCACCGCAAGGTCAAGGTCATGAAGCCTGACTTCCCAGACAAGTTGCTGGGCGAGCTTCAGAAGCTCATGCACATCACCGCATACTGCACCGCTGAAACTGGCATGGTAGCTGGTACTGTCACCTACTCACGACAGGTACAGTCACAGCCATCTGCCCTGATCGAGGCTAAGTCTCGCATCGGTGGCCTCGGTTACAAGGTAGATAGCGTAGAGTTCGTAAGCTCGGTAGCCGGATGGGTACTGGGCAATCGAATGGAACAAGATTTGGTCAAGCCTGAAGCTCAAGAGCTTGCACCTGATGAACTTCCGACCGACGGAATCCCCGTCACGGATAGCGACGACGATGAACCCATCGTTGTTGAATAAGAAAAAGAAGAAAGAAAAAGGAAAATAAAATGGCTGGACTAATTGCTGAATTCGGCATCGACCTCGACAACGTAGAGGTATCTGAGGGTGGCTTCGAGCGACCCAAGGACGACATCTACGAATGGGAACTCGGTAACGTGTCTCTCAAGCAGGGATCGAAGAACAACCCAAACCGCTCATGGATCATCTTCGAGTACCTCCTCGGCGACTCAGGACTCAAGTTCTCAGAACTGTTCGAGCTTCCTGTCGACCCACGTAACCCCTCCGACAAGGAGATTCAGCGACTCGGCTTCTACAAGCAGCGTCTGCTCTCCCTCGGCGTAGCTCCAGAGAACGTCAACAACATCACTGCTGATGAACTTGTCGGAACTCGTGGAACCTTCGAGCTGCGTACCAAGCCCGGTAAGGACGGTAACGAATACCAGAACATTGTTGGCTCTACTTTCAAGACCAACGGTGTAGACGGTGTTGCACCAGCACCAAAAGCTGCGCCAGCATCGGCTGTAGCTAACCCGTTCGCAAAGAACTAACATATACTGAGAGGCCCCCGCATATAGCGGCGGGGGCCTTCTCTAAACCGACATAGGACATCTCATGGACATCGCAACCGACGAGCTAAGCGACTTCTTCGACTACATCTGGTCAGACACTGAAGGCTACGTCTACCTCCCCATTCAACCCGAACCTTACGGACCTAAGGACTGGTCAGGCGCAATGTTCGCTTGGCCCCGACAGAAAGCAGGAGTAATCCGCTATGTCCTCAAACACACAGCAGCACGAGCAAACGTCTTCTACAGCCCAGCCATCTTCTCCAAAGCAGACCCTAAAAAAGATTCAGTGCTGGGTAGCTGGGTGCTCTGGGTCGACTTTGATGGGAACGCGCCGGAGGACTGGGACGATCGGGTCCCTCGTCCCACACTCATTGTGCAGTCATCTCTTGAAGGTCATCAACACTGCTACTGGCGGCTCTCAGAGTTCCTAACCGACATCCCCACGCTCGAAGATCGTAACCGAGCAATCGCATACCTACTCAGCGCTGACACATCAGGCTGGGATGCTGACCAACTATTGCGCCCAATACACACCACCAACTACAAGCGTGGCCTACCTGTCGTAGTAAAGGAGTGGGACCAGTGAAGACACTGAAACTGTCCGACTTCGGACACATTACGTCAGCTAAGGTTGTCGTCTCTAACAAGGTACTTGAAGAGACGATGCCTACCATTGACGAGGTACGCACCCTAGCTAACTGGACAACTGACATGCTCACGTTGTTCAACACGACACGTGAGGAAGCCATTGTCACAGACGATGACGGCTCCAAAGTATTCGATCGCAGCTCAGCAATGGCACGTATGGCCTACTACGGTGCCGAGCAAGGCTGGACCGATCCACAGATCATGGCTGTCCTTGTCGACATCGATGACCGCTGGGGCAAGTACGTAAACCGTCGTGACCGTGAGACACGTTTCCTTATCCCCCTGATCGACCGTGCACGACAGAAGCACGGCTACTCAGGATCACTATCCGATCTCGCTATGTCAGCGCTCCTACAGGCACAGAAGCCTGTCGAGGGCGAAGATGCTACCAAGATGGTGTGGGGTTTCGATGACTTCGTAAACACTGAGTTCAAGATCAACTGGATGCTGGAAGATCTATTCGCTACCGGAGGCTTTGGCCTGCTCGTAGCTCACCCCGGCGTGGGTAAGACCACACTAGCTATCCAGATGGGCGCACAGCTGGCCCTAGGCCACGAGAAGTTCCTCAAATGGAATAACATCGGCGGTGCAAAGAAGGTGCTTTTGCTTAGCTTGGAGATGGGTAAGCCGCCTCTGAACCACTTCCTGAGCTTGATCTCTAACAGTTACCCAGACAAGAAGGCACTGAACCGCAACTTCCTCGTTGCTCCGTTCGGTCAGCCTATCCCGCTGGATACTGAGCAGGGCCAGCAGTTCTTGTCCAACTTGATGGACGAGTACATGCCGGACGTGCTGATCATTGACTCGTTGCAGAAGATCTCTAGCAAGGAGCTGACAGACGAGCAAGCAGTGAAGAGCTTGATCCACTACCTGTCGAACATCAGAGCTAAGTACAACACGTCGCTGCTGGTGATCCACCACAACCGTAAGAAGCCTAACGATGCTCAGAAGAAATCTGTTGAGCTGTCAGACGTATACGGATCTACCTACATCGCTACCGATGCCGACTTCGTGATGAACCTTCACGCTACGACACAAGAGAACGTCGCTGTCACAATGATCAAGAACCGCCTCGGGCCTACGCCTGAGCCGTTCGAGATTCACCGTGACGAGTTCCTCACGTTCGGTATGGACTTCGACAACCTACAGACACAGTTTGGAAGAGACAATGGACCACTCAGCATCTGATGTTCTTCGTGACCTATACGACAACGTGTTTGTACCAATCGCAGTGGACACAGAAACCACAGGGCTCAACTGTGTCGGTGGTAAAGATACATGTATTGGCGTCTCCATTGCCGCCGTCATAGGCGACACGCCTGTATCTGCCTACTTTGGGATCAATCACGAGGTTGGCGTAAATGTTTCACATGAAACATTAGCCAAGCTCAAGTACGTGTTGGAGCAACCAGAACGTCAGCTGATCTTCGCTAACGTGCAGTTTGACGTGCTCGCCCTAGAGAGCATTGGCATAGAAGTAGCTGACAATCCGTTCTGGGACATTCTGACGGTTGCGAATATGGTGGACGAGAATGATCCGATCCAGAAGTCTTTGGCACAGCTGTCGCTCCGATACTTAGGCGAGCAAGGCAAGCTCGACACACCTGAGATTAGCAAGGAAAAGAAGACCGGCTGGCGTAACACTACGCCTGAGATGATCTCTGACTATGCGATAGCAGATGCTATCACTACGTGGCGGATCTGGGATCGTCTGATGAAGCACCCTGAGTGGGACGCCATCCCTGAGGAAGTCTGGGACGAGAAACAGAAGCTTATCCGGGTACTTATGCACATGCGTAGACGTGGCATTGAGATCGACCAAAATTTAGCCCTAAATATGGTCCAACTAGGTGAGGCCCGGATCGAAGAGATCAAGAAGGAACTAGGCGTAAACCCTGCCAGCAACAAGGACATGCACTACCTACTTGTCGAGACACTGGGCCTACCTGTCGTCAAGAAATCTAAGAAGACAGGCAAGCCAAGCTTCGACAAGTTCGCTATGGAAGAGTACGAAGTCCTGCTGGACCAGATCGATAGCCCCGTAGCCAACCTGATCAAGGAGTTCAGAGGCTGGTCTAAGGCCATCAGCGCCTCATACAAGCCCTATCTAGAGCTAGTTGACACCGATGGTCGTCTGCGTTGTTCCTACAAGACACACGGCACTGTGTCCGGTCGTCTCAGCTGCGCTGAACCCAACCTTCAGCAGGTACCTAAGCAGTCTGACAAGCCGTGGAACGGCAAGGTCAAGAGCTGTTTCGTCCCCAAGGCCGGACACACCCTTGTCGAGTTCGACTATAGCCAGCTGGAGCTACGCCTAGGCACAGCCTACGCAGGCGAAGAAGCGCTCAAGGCAGTATTCAATGAAGGGCGCGACATCTTCGACGAGATGAGCGCACAGCTTGGCATGACACGACAAGACACCAAGACCCTTGTCTACTCCATGCAGTACGGCGCAGGCGAGAAGCGGATCATGGCAGCGTTCGGTGTCGATCAGGCCAAGGCTAAGTACCTACGTGAGAACTATTTCAACACTTACCCACGCTTCAAGAACCTATCCGATATAGCTACCGACAAGGCGAGCAGAGAAGGGCGCGTACGGATCTGGTCCGGCAGATACCGCCACTTCCCTAACCCCAAGGAAGGCTACAAAGCACTCAACTCGATCATTCAAGGAGGAGCCGCAGACATCGTAGAACGAGTCATGGTACGCGCCTTCAGCGAGATCGACAACCACGAGTGCCAACTACTTCTCCAAGTCCACGACTCACTCGTATGGGAGATCAAGACCGAGAAGCTAGATGAATACTCAGAACGTATCCTCACACTCATGGAGGACGTATATCCAAAAGATTTCGATGTGCGCTTTGCAGTCGAAGCAACAGTAAGGGAGAGCAGATAATGACGTTACTTGAATGGCTGAACATGGGAATTGAAAAGGGCTGGATCTCTGAGCCCTTCTGCAACACCCACGATGGCGGACCAATCACTGAAGAAGAGGATGTTGAGTGGGAAGATGGCGGAGATCCATGCGCCACACACGTACGCCTATGGGGAGAGATCTAATGCCCACCTACGACTACAAGTGTAAAAATTGTGTTGAGATTTTTACACTTACGATTCCCTTAGATGGGAACCATTCGCAGCAATGTCCCACATGTGGGAAAGATTTGGTAAAAAAGTTTACCTCCGTGCCTACGTCTTTCAAGGGTGAAGGCTTCTACACCAACGACAAGTTCACGGACCGCTGATGGAACCCGCAGATTGGATTGAAGACATGGACGATCAAGACCTGATCCTTGTCGTAGACCCCGGAGACACCTCCGGATACGCCCTATTTACCTATGACGGAGAACTATATGTAAAGAATCAGGGAGATTTTTTACACGTTATGGAAATGTTGCAAAAAACTTTACATATCAAACGCATTGTCGTAGAGGACTACCGGCTACGCAAAGGCAAGCAAGCACAGCAAACCGGTAGCCGCTTCCAAGCAGTACAGGTTATCGGAGCACTTAAGTACTACGCTTTCCTGCACACCATTCCACTAGATCTAGCCAACGTACAAGCCAAGACACTCGGATCCATGTACTCAGGAGTCAAGCCACCAAGTGACCATAAAAAGTCACACGAAATAGATGCCTACAACATAGGTATTTACTGGCTTGTCGCAAACGATATTATTTATCCACCGACACTAAAAGATATATAATTAGAACGCAGTAGTCCTAACTGTAAGGCCCCTCGTATCGGTTCGAGGGGCCTATCTAATTTACTTCTTAGCTACTCTGCGAAGCTTTCCAGCTTGCCCTGTAAGGCGCAGCTCGTGGTCAGCCAACGTGTTGAACACGGTACGAGAGTCACGAGTGTACGTGTCGATGTGATCGTCCAACTTGGTATCTACATCCTTAGCGATGTTGGCGCTAGTGTCTAGCTTGGCAAACACCAAAGCAAACTTCGCGTCTAGATCGTCACGTAAGTGTTGAGGATGAGAGTTAGTGATCTCCTGCTTAGTCTTCTTGATCTCTTTATTCAAGATCCAACCAACTACAAGAACAGCCACCGGGCCGATCACGAACTGGATAAGAATTGTCCACACCTGCTCAGACATTAATACCCCGCACGCTGTTCTCCAGATCTTTTCATCTTTTCAATCTCAGCCAGATCGATAAGGTTTTGTTTAGACACGTTACCGATACCGGCACCTGTCATCCAGTTTACAAAAGAAAGCAACCTGTCGCTGTCAGTCTTAGTTCCAGATTCAACCTGTCGCTGCATGTCAAGGCCCTTGCCCTGCATCAGACCGACAATAGAGCCAGTTGTTGAGTAGCCGGATACGTTTGACAGGTAGTTGACACCGGGAATGTTGGAGTCAATGTACTCAGACACATCCTTGATCTTCGATCCGCTCTCCAGCTTCACACCAGAAGAAAGCTCCAAAGGTACGCGAAGCACTGGAGAGATCATACCAAGCATCGCCTTGAAAGGGTCCGTACCGAAGTCGTTGCTGACATCGATGTTAGCGATACCGGGGTTAATCGTGTAGTAGTTACCGTCAAACTGAGCCACGGGACCTGTCGCCTGCTTCGTGATGAACTCAGGGAATAACTGGTCCTCTGGGAAAGGATCCGACAAAGAGTTAGGATCTACGCCCATAGCTACAGCCATGTTGTACGAAGCCTTAGGGAATACAAGTGCTCGGCCCGGACGGATAGCTGCCGACACAACGATCGCAGGCAAAGCGCCACGCAACCAGCTGTAGAACGGAATGATCGGACGAAGATACTTAGCCTCGAACGGGGTAAGCATCGAGCTGTCAGGGTGATAACGCTTGACCTGCTTAGCCATAGCCTCAAACAGCTCTTCCTTAGTAGCGAACTTAGGATCAAACTTGCCGGGCTTCTGAGCCTTGTACACGTACTGAAGAGCGTGCTGGATACGTGCATAGTGGTCACGTCCCTCAGAGATCGTACCCAGACCTTCCTCAATCCTGCCGCCACGAAGAGCCGCTTTGTCGAGTCCACGCTTCAAAGCGCCAGATGCTGTTGCCTCGATGTCTTCAGAGATGAAGAACTTAGGCAGCAAACCGCGCTTGTTAAGCTCGTCATAGAACTCGTCAATGGAAATCTCGCCATACTTACCATTGCTGATTACATCGCCAGTAGTGGGGAGCTTAGTTACCCCTTCCTTACGAAGAGCGGCCAGCAGATCCATGTCGGTGTAGTTTCTTCTACCGTATGACATAACCTTGAACGCATCGACAGAAGCCTTGCGAGCATAGCGTACCCCCTCCGCCATGAAAGTCAGCGAAGCGTCACCGATCATGTTACGGATGTGGTGGCCGGGACGAGGCAACGTAATCAAATATTTCCAAGTATCCTGCATTGGGAACACTGTCTTCTGAAGCCACTCACCTACAGGACCGCCAGCTACACGAGCCTCAGAGATGAACTCTGACATGCGCTGGAACTCTTCGGCTAGATCTTCACGAACAAAAGTCTTGGAAGGCACGAACGCGCCCAGCTTCCCACCATACTCATCGAGGCGTACGAAGCCCGGAGTTTTCTTATTGGTGACAGCACCGGGCATCTTGCGGAACTGAGCAAGGGCACCGTGGACCATAGACCCATCCGTGTTCGCCATGATCAGAGCGGCTTGCCAGCGGCCCAAGAAATCAATAGGATCCGAGATTTGCATCTTGGTCCAGTCTTTCGACATAGCGTCCCACATGTCAGTGGCATCGCCGTTCTTCACCATGTCGTTGAACTCATCTAGGTTAAAGATGGCGTCACGATCTCGGCCAATAACCTCATCAATCTTCACCTGTCGAAGATAGTCAGCAAAAACGTCAGGACCGATACCGCCTACGTTTGTGAGATCGCTCAATGCGTTACGCGCAAAAGGAGCAGAGAACATTGGAAGCTCGAATAGCTGAGAAGACACAAGATCTAGCTGTGCGCGAAGAGCTTTATCTTCAGCAGAAGACGGGATACCTCGCTGGATCTCTTCAAATACCTTAGCTATACGAGTCTTATCGAATCCCTTTACGTTGCCACTGTAGTCAAAATTAATTTTATTGAGGCGACGAGTAAAGTTACCGCGAAGTTCCTTGAAGCCAACAGTCATGTCGTGGATGACTTCACTGATTGTTTCCATGCCGTGATGACGGCTGAACATTGTCATGAGTGGCCCCATGCGGCGCAGGATGTCAGTCATTACTGATCCGTGAGCCTTAGTAGAGGCAGCCTCTTCAGCAGTCTCACGCCCAAATTGAGAGTTGCTTTGGTACGCCTCGTCAGAGATCTTGTTAGCTTCGTCCGCTGGAGCCTTCTGAGCGTCCTGAGCTGCTTCCTGAGTAGCTTTCGCCTTCTCCTTAGGAGCTGCCTTAGGCATTTCCTTTTCTACTGCTTTAGCTGCCGTACGTACGCCCTTGGCTGCCTTACCGGAAACCTCAGCACCGAAAGGCAAACGGTTAGCTACGCCGATCTTGGCCGAAATCTTCGACAGGTCCATAGCCCACTCGGACTTAGCCATCGCATCAATATCCTGCACATAAGTGTCGAGGAGTCTTAAAGCCTCCGCTACCTTCGTAGGATCATTCATGAAGGCTAGGAACTTTTTAATCTGAGCGTCTGTCAGGTTGCTTGCATCGTCACCAAAACGAGTTATGTAGTTCTTTACGTTGCTTAGATTGACCTTGATCAGCTCGTCTCGTGCCTGCTCAATAGCATCTAAGGTACGCTCAATCATCTTATTTGCGGGGATGATCTGTACGTTCGACTTCGACTTAGACTTTGCTCGCTCTGCCTTGTTCTTAAAGTGGTACTTTCCTCCCCTAATAAAAGCGTTGTAAACGCCTTCTTTCGCACCCTTTGTATCCGTAAGTACTTTAGTAAGTACGTCGTCCGTAGTGCCCTTGATAGCTTCCGCAATAGCGTTATAGAAGTTACTGGTAGCTGTACGAGTTCCGGCATTGAACAGAACCATGTTTACTAGATCTGGATCGATCTTGTTAAGAATAGATACGGCCTGAGTCATTGAAATTTGAACACGAGAAGCCCCCACCCCAAGCCACAGAGGGATACCCATCTGATCAAGCAAAGCCTCAGTCATAGCCATCTGTCGCATCACACGACCCTTGACATAATCTGAACGGGGACGGCCACTTAGTTTTCTACCAAACTCGTTAGCGTTACCATCAGCTAATTTAGCGGCTCGCTCAGTCAACTTTTTAGTCAGTGTCCAAGCGTCAAAAGTGTTCCACTCACGCTCACGTTTACCGATCTTACCTGTCTTAGTTTTCTTTAAAGCGACACCGGTAGCAGATCGGCCAGCTCGGTAAGTAGTTACGTCAACAAAGTCTTTAAGGAGAGGCGTAACGATCTCCGCTAATTCGTCAGCTTCTTCACCAGTAAATCCAGCAAGACGTATAAGATCAGCCGCGTCGACCCCATCGCTCATTGCTTCCGAGATACGGGCACCCTTAGCAGTACCTACAGTAGAGGTAGCCTGTCGGCGTGCAAGATTCGTACCTGCAACGTCAATACCGAGCAGATCCATCATGGCCCGGTCAATAGGCTGCATATCCTTAACGTCAACAAGGTTGTTCAATGCACGTTGACCATCAAGAAGCTTTAGCAAACTCTTTACAGCGCCCTCAAAGCCTGCCTCAGAAGTACGACGCTCAAGCAACGAGGACAGTTCTTTCCCAAGAGTTCTGCGTACGCTATTGATCTCTTTGTCATCAAGACTAGAACGGAAACGTGCGGAAAAAGGATCAATCTTTAGATCTTCCTTAGGCGAGGCAATAGTTGGCTGAGTAGCGTACCTCTCAGACATCATAGCCAGTTCGTCAGACATACCGTCTTCGACCTGACGCATAACGCTGGACAGATCTTCTGGAGATACCTTGCCATCACGCGCCATGAGCTTTGCGTCACGAGCTGTGATGTAACGCTCACCAAGCTTAGCTACTGTGTAAGTAGGATCCATGGAAGCCTTGTAGTCCAAGAACTGAGTAGGCGTAATTCCGTCAGTGTGGATCAAGCGACTAGCGGCATCTACACGGCCACCAGTTACGTTGTACAGGTATTTGTACTGCTTGAAATATCCTTCGACAACAGCGTCTTTACCGGAAAGTAAAGCTGCCGACAGAGGCACGTCATTTCCGTTGACCTTGAGAGTTACGTCCTCAGCTCCATTAGCCAAATCATCGAGGTAAGACTTCTTAAATTCTTTGACACTCTGAACAGCCTTAGGCGCGACAGCTTCAGCAAGCTTGGTCGCTACAGTGCTGGGAGCTACGTCAGGCTTTTGCAGCAAACGATTCAAAGCAGCAACTACCTGCTTCTTTTTAGGGTTAGCCGCAATCTGTGCTTTTACATCTTCAGGAACAGCTGACGTGTCGGGAACCTTAGGGGCAGCTGCCTTGGCTTCAGCCTCGAAACCGGCACGAAGATCCTTCGTGTACTGAGAACGCTGCTTTTGCAGCTCTGCCAGATCGCTTTCAAGCTTGGCAACGCTGTTATTTTTACGGGTAATAGAGGACTTATTGGTGGGGGTAGTCGCCTTTAGCTTGTCCAGCTTTTTCTGGATCTGGAGGATGTCGTAGTTTTGAGGCTCTTTACCTGCCTCGAACATCACTCTCTCTTCGACAGACCAACCCTCGGGGTGCTTAGGAAGCTTTATAGTGGGCTTAGAGGCCACGCTCTCCATGAGATCGCTAGATGCCTGAGCTTCGGGAGCCGTTACGACAGTGGGTGCCTTGCCTGCTTCCTCAGCGGCCCTAGCCTCCCGAGCCACCTCTGCGGCGGCATCTGTCTTCTGTGCCGTATTGCCAGCGGCCACTCCAACGGAGGTGGCTTCCTCTCCAACCTTGGCTGCCTTGGCTGCTGAAATACCGAGCTTAGATCCGATCTTGGCAGCTACGGACCCAACGCCAACGATAGGCACATACGTAAGAGGATCGAGAGCAATATCCGCAGGCAGGCCAACGACACCCTTAACAATAGGGTTTACGTTATCCTTAACATCCTTGTAGCCGGGCACAGTAGCGCGACCGCTAACATCCATAGCTTGCTCAATAAGGTCGCTAGACATAGGCTTGTCGTCTTTGTTAGTCGACAAGAAACCGCGCACAGGAGCAGAGAATGTCTTACCGGCCTCAGCCAGCGCATCGAACTCTTTACCAGAGTTAGCCTTATCTGCCCACTCAAGGCCAGACTGAATGGTCTCAGTAACGGCATACAGTGGACGTGAAGCAATATCCAGCACAGTCGACAAGAAGTCCTGTGGCGTGTCCTGCCCAGCAGCCGCCTCAAACTTAGACAGATCGTAGGTTACAGGCTTCTTTACGGGCTTCTTTGTCGTCTGCGAAACACCGTACTTAGCCTTAGCTTCAGCGAGATATTGTGAGAACGGTTTGTTAGTAGCCATTCTCTAATATTACTGGAAAACAGGTAAGGTTATTAGCCTTGAGCAAGCAAACGAGCCATGTTGTATTGCTCAGTAGTCAAACCCTTAGAGCCGCCAACTTGGTTCAAGATAGCCTGCATGTCAGGACCCGCAGCCTTAGGCTGGTTGGCCAACGCCAACTTCTCAGCCTGAATCTGAGCATCCTGATCCATTTGCTGCTTTTTAAGAATCAAAGAAGCATACTGGTTAGCTGACAAACCGCCACCAGTTCCGCCTCCGCCACCACCAGAAGTCATAGCCTGCTGCATCTGAGCAACAGTAGAGGCGATCTGCTGGTTGCCTTCACGAGTAGCTGCCTCAGAAGCAAGACGCTGGTTAGTAATAGCGTTGTTACGAGAAGCCTCGTTCTGTGCAAGCACAGCAGCACGAAGACGCTCGAAAGATCCAACCTGACCGGTCTGATCCCCAAAGCTCTGAGTAGGGGTTTGCTCAGTCATGCCAAGAGCCAACAGCTGTCGAGTCTGCTCAGCACGAGCAGCATCGTAAGACTTGTTTACGTTACCGGTAGCGGTGTCGTAGATTCCGCCAAGGTTAGTGGCACTTGTCGAATAGTTAGTGTTGATGTTAGCTTGCTGATCAAGAATGTCCTGAGCATAGCGGCTGTACAGGGCACGAAGCTTAGCCTCAGTAGCCCCAACTTGCTCGTCAGAGTACGTACGGTAACTTCCGCCACCGCCGCCACTGCCGCCCATGTTAGCTGCAAGCCAGTCTTCAAAAGAAGTATCTTCCTTAGGACCAGACTGATCGACACCATACACGGGCTTACCGCGAGCATTTAGTCGACGTTCCATAGAATCCGCTGATCCGAAAAGCCCCTTAGGGCGGCCAGCTGAAGTGGTTTTGTAAGGACGAGCAGCCTTAGCCGCAGCTTCCTTAGAAGCCTTAGCTTGAGCCGCCTGCTTCATAATTGGAGAGTTCTTTTTAGGAGCTCCAACTTCAATCCAGTTCTTGTTAGCTAAACCACCAGTCAAAGTCTGGATTCCGGGGGGCATCCCCTTATCTTTTTCAGCCATGACTAAACTCCCATTCCACCAAGGATCGCAGCACGAGCGTCAGCCAATGCCTGAGTACGAGCAGTTTCTTGCTCAGTCAAGAAAGCCTTACGCTTAGCTTCCTGATCGATACCAAAGTTAGTCTTGCCAGTTTCGACAGCTGCACGCTTGTCGTTGAGCTGGTTCTGAAGGATGCTACGAGCCCCTTGGTAAGCGCCGGACTGCAACATGCCACGAGCCGCAAAGTCATTCGACAGGGACTGGAAAGCGCGACCAGATTCGGTAGCCTTCTGGCCCGAGGAAAGAAGCTGGCCGTAATCCCAGTCGTTGACATCTCCACGCCATCCGAGATCAGCAAGGTTCTTGTTGTAGGTCTCGCCGTAACGAGCGCCTTGAAGAGCTTGATCAGAGTTAAAGAACTCAAGAGCAGAGGCCAGAGCACGCTCACGAGCCATGTACTCAGCAGTCTTCTTCAGCGTTTCTTCTGTAACGTCAGGAGTAGCTGCTGCCATAGGAGTTACATCAGCAATGTAGTTGCTTACGTTAGTTTCGGCAGTAGGAACTGGAGTGTCGACTACAGGAGCTGCTGGGGCAGCTGGGGCAGAAGCCTTTGGCTTAGCGATAGCTACTGGAGCTGCCTTTGTTACAGGCTTAAGCCCCAAAGATCCAGCAAGATTGCGCGTGTTAGCCGCCGCTCGTGCCTGAGGAGAATTCTCACTAGCCATTATTTTCCTGCCTTCGCCTTGTTCATCAAAGCCTTAGTACGTGCCTTTATTTTATCAGGAAGATCTGCTCCCTTAGGCGTATCATTAGCAAACTTTTGCGCCAGCTTAGGATCTGTCGCAAACATATATTTACGCTGAGCGTCAGATTTAAACGGCATTAGTCTTCCTCAGGCCCCTCAGCAACCATCTTCGACAAAGCATCCTTACGGGCAGACGCTACAGCCTTAGCTGGAGCAGGCATCTTTGCGCCACAGTCACAGCAATACTTGTCCTCAGACTCCTGCATCGAGCCGCACTTAGGGCACTCGACAGAATCCTCAGACTCACTTTCACCGCCCATTTCCAAAATGAGCTTCAATGCACCAGACATAGTTACTTAGCCAACTTCTTCAGTGCATCTCGACGAGCAGCAGTCTTGTTTGCCTTGCTTCGTGCCGAGTAAACTTCTTTAGCCATGGCGTTGTAATCATCTCGCTTGCTGAAAGGAGCTGCATCGATCTTGCCTTGTGCCTTGGATCGAGAGGCTTCAGCTTTCTTAGCCTCGCCCGTAGCCTGTACAAGCTGGCTGCTTATGCGGCCTTTAGCCGCGTTCTTCTCTACGTAATCGCTTTTTTTAGACATAGTTACATCCTTGAGGTATCGGGCTTACGGCCCTTTTCACGAGCAAGCTTCTGAAGAGCGTCACGACGGTACTTAGGAGCTAACTCTTTCTTAACATCTGAAGAAGCCGCAGCCTCAGGGCTTTTACCCGTTGCGAGACCTTTTACTAGGTAATAGCCGATGCCACCGATTTCGTTAGCACGCTTGCGCCCAGCTTTGTCAGCTTCTCTGTTGAACTCTTCGTTGTACTTAGGCTTTTTAGTAGCGTCCATGCGCCCGAACTTTGAGCTTGGTTTCATTGCCATTACATTCCTCCAGAACGACGCATAAGCGCCTCTCGACGAGCAGCCATCTTGCCGTCACGCACAGCGTAACCGGCCTTATCCTGCACTTTACCTACTGTAGGCATCGGACGCCCCGAGCCATAAGACTTGTTACCTGCGGCAAGGTTGTTAAAGCCAGCGCCACCCTGAGGGGCACCAGCTGTCATTACTTGGTTCGCAAAACGTGCAGGCTTCATACTAAAACTATACATTAGGTAACAGTCTTCGACACTCTTTGATGTGCACGAACATACGTCATAAGAGAAAACAGTCGAACAGGCGCAGACGACACGGATCCATCCGTAGCAAATTCGAGACGGAAGTTGACCTGTCGGAAACGTAAAGCCTTCAAGAACTTCACAAATTTACGCACCGCAGTACCGCTGGCAGTATCTCTGATCGTCTGAATATCGGCACCCGGCTGAGCTGGCTGAGACCAGTCATTGCTAGATACTGACTGCCACGTGTATGACGCCATCTGCGCCCACGTAACAGAAGTGTTGAAAGTAATTGGAGTGACCGTAGCGGTAACTCGGCCACGGAAAATCGCGTCAGCTCCCCACCAGAACAAACGCTTATACGAAGAGCTCGACTGATAGTTGAAATTTTTCGTCTGGATCGTGCAATTAAACTCTTCTTCGTCAAAGCTAAACGCATCCGACATGTGCAAAGTTTTTGCTTCTCTAGACGAACCGGAGGGAACGATTGTCGAGCTGAATAGGATTGCTTCCTCAAAGTCATTGTCGGTAACAGCTGAGAAGATCTCTCCAATGGCTCCGTGAACAGTAGAGCGCCACACGCTCCACGTACGAGTACGAAGACCAAACACGTACAAGAAGTTGAAGTAACTAAAAATGACGCGGTTGTTGAACAACGACACAGCACGTGCCTGAGACTCGTCAATGCCTGTACGTGACCCCGACACAAACGGTACACGCTGGTTGATCTGCTGAGCACGGTTGTTTACAAACTCGTAAGCCCGCTCATCGTACATAAAGTAGATGTAGTTTTCGTACGCTACAAATGACTTCTTATCTGACAGACCGATGTTAGGAACCAGCAGCGAAATAGTACCGGCACCGGGATCATTCAAGAATTGGTAAGAATAGATCGAGTTAGTACGGAAGATAACTAGCGAGTTGTAGTAAACCGCGATACGAACAATAGCTTGACCGTCACCAGAACCCACCTTGATGGTGTTCAAGGTAGAGGAGAACGTAGGCCAGAACGGAGACTCTCCAAGCTGGTTGGAGTAGTACATTGTCGTGGCGTTGAGCAAAGCATCACGTCCACCAGCAACCCAAAGGCGCTGCTTGTGAGCCACGATCGTGTCACCACGAGGCATTTCAGCCTCGGCAGTAAATCCTGTAGAAGGATCCCAACGACCACCGGGGTTTGTCGATCCGTAAGGGGCCAACAGCCATGCCTTGTTGTCGAACTGTGCCATAGAAGTAGCTGAGAACGTGTCAGTAATCAGGATCCACGCAGTGCCGCTGAAATAGTACGTCTTCGACAGGCCGTCAGATCCGATCAGGTACGGCACGTTACCGGGACCGTAAAAGTACCCCAGAATGTTGGCGTTACCTGACGCGCCCAAAGGCATGTCGATGTTGCGGTACACGAAAGGCGGACGCGACTTGAGCGAACCGTCTAGATCTAGCTCAAAGTTTTCACATACGACAAGCTCGTTATCAGCAATCGCAGTAGGGTCGCTGAACGTGTTTAGGCCGCCAGTAAACGGCCCAATTTGTATGGCCTCGCCGGGCATGTAGCCTCCTACCAGCTGTAGTCGTCGTAAACGGTGATCTTCTCGTAAGTCATGTTCTGAGCAGTACGTTCTTCCTCAGACTTTTCATTCAAGCTGGCATCAAACTGCTGGCCCTTAGCCTGCGAGCTAGCCATATCTTCGTCCATCTCGTATGCGTTTTGCATACAGTAACGAACAACATCCTGATAGTACTTATCTGGCACCGACAGAACGTCAGTTACATTCACTACAGGTACGGGACGCTGAGTGTAGTACAAGTCAATGTTGGCATCCGAGTTAGGCGCAGGCCAGAACGTAAAAGTACCCGCCCATTCGTACCACAGCACGGGGTTACCGACAGTAGTCGAGTTTGGGTCCGCTTGGAAGATTTGCTCCTCAGCTTCTGGGAAGCTCATGTTAGGAACACGGTAGCCGTTGTAGTGGATCGACTCGATCTGGTGAATGTTATCGGATGGAAAAGTGTACGCTGCCTGCCCTGCGACAGAAGGTGTGGTGCTCTTAGCCTTGAGGACCTTGTTTTTAGCGACAATAACGTCTTGTGCGTCGTTGACCCAGCGGATCACGTCAGTGTTTTCCAGCTGAACACCAGACTCGTCACCGAACTGGCGCTGTACAGCAGTAAGCACCTCGCTTACGAGGCGAGTTTTAGCTCCGTAGCTCATGCTCGGTAGGTCCTTCCATTATGCTTCCACGTGTTCTTATTAGTACGGGCAGCAAATTCGATCAGCTCGTAGTGATCTGCGAGCTCTTCCTCTTGCTTCTTCAAGTTCATGAGTTCTTCAGCCTGTCGCTTCAGCTCCATACGAGCGAATACGTCATCTGGGCGGTGCTTATCCAAGTCGCCTTCAAAGATCCACGCTAACACCTCAGCTGGACGCTGCATCTCTTGATCCGACAGATAGCGGATGATGTGAGCGGGCATGTTAGCGGGAGAATCGAGGATAGCCCAAGGCTTAGTGTCGTCCGCATCGCGGTCAGCCTTAGGGATATATACGAGAGAGAACGTCGGCTTATAGTCAGTGAGCACCTGTGCAAGGTGCACGTGAGCATCGCTAACGAACTCTCCGAGGTCTGAGTTCCAGACCTGTGAGGAATGGGCAAGCGCTGTAGTCATACTACGAGTGTATCGTAGGTGCGGATACTATCGCAGAACTTCGTATCCTGTGAAGCGAGATTCTGGTGTTACGACCCAGCTCGACATTCCTGACTGGGCGGACTGTCCTGAGTAATCTTCAAACTCTGGGCTTCCTCCATCCATTGCAGGATTTTGCACGAAGAGCATCGAGCCAAAGTTTCGTATAACCTCATGGTGGTAGTGGTTCCCCACGAGTACACTGGCATCCCCGACAGGATGGTGAGCTGCTGCCATGTTCTTGTACCAGTTATAGGCTTTGGATGCTGGATCTCCGCCGTTGCCTTTTCCATAGATGCTCCCGTGGGTTAGCGCGTAGATGTGGCCTTGAATATCGGTGGTGAGGGCTGGCTGATCGTAAGCGATGTTGAAGTTGATGTGCTCTAGTTTGCTATCGCGTGTCGCAGCCATAGCTGCTGCCTCGGCGCACAGTTGATCAAAGTTGTCGTGACGGTTGTTACGCTTGCCGTTGATCCTGTTTTCTCCGTGGTTGCCGGGAACGGCCACGACACGCACTGTCGGAAACTTGGTTGCGAGACGGTCAAGGCTGTGGAGGAGGATTCCGGTCATGGTTCGGATCTGTCCACGCATGTCGAGATCAATCTGCCAGTTCTGGTTTGGGTAGATCGAGCAGCCCTCAATGAGGTCTCCACCGAGCATAATGACCAGATCGCCTAATTGTTTCCGGTCATCGGCAATACGTGCTTCAGCAAGCGTT
>ERZ1034361.917-NODE-917-length-17312-cov-4.206672_pt1 | contig 17312 bp, 23 predicted proteins | sample MGYA00520617_ERZ1034361 | MGnify/ENA primary metagenome ERZ1034361 (study PRJEB33736, sample SAMEA104284507) | Azolla filiculoides | biome: Urban; feature: Water surface; material: Ditch water | place: Netherlands | collected 2015-10-28 | depth 0-0.1 m ... | reverse complement strand
ACACAGACCGTCAGAATTGAAGGACCTGTCCTCAACCACAGTTTATTATTTGAACGTAAGGCGTATTTGGGTGCAGCACTTGAACAATTACAACATTGGGCTAGGGACCTTCCATTAGTACACAAACTTATAGCCATGCGCCCCAAATGGGGGTTAGATTTCAGCATGGACTATGTTGATCGTGCAGGCAATAGTTTTGAAATTCTACACTGGGAATGGGACTGTTTTAATTATGATGAAATATGCGTAGTTAAAGAATATGCAGAACTTAAGATATCTGCAATTGACTGGGCAGATGCGGCTAAACAGCTATTAACACGCAAGGACGAATGGCATCATTTAGATTTCTTTGCACAAAGTGATTGGAAATGCAATTATTTTGGAATACCCAAGGAACAATTTAAAATGGTAATCTGGAAATAAATATATTACTATGAAAAAACTACTAACATTATTATTACTTGCTCCTGCACTAGCATGGGCAAACCCCATCGACGATGCGTGTCCACAATTTGCACTGCGTGGTGCTCCGGTAAGCCCTCAGCCTGCCGGTACTACGCAGTATCTTTGTAAACAGAACTATGCCATCCACTACAGATATGATACAAAAACAGCTGAGTATGTACTTGAACACATCACCCTTGCCAGTATCACAGGACCAGCAAAACGTAAAGACGACTTTAGACCTGATCCCGCTATACCAGCACAGTATCAATCAAAATTGGCAGATTACGCTGGGTACCCATTTGACCGTGGACACCTTGCGCCAGGCGCTGACAACACTCAAAACGATGCCATAATGTCTGAGAGCTTTTTTCTTAGTAACATGGTTCCACAAGTACCAAATCATAATAGAGGCATCTGGAAGCAACTTGAAACCGCGGTCCGCAACTGGGTCCTTGAAGGCAAGGATATTTACGTGGTAAGTGGTACAATTTATCAACCAGGGTATCAAACTATTGGTGCAAACAAAGTAGGTATTCCTACACACATGTGGAAAGTTATTGTTGATCGTAAAGGACAGAAGAGTATTGCTTTCTTGTTCCCAAATGCTCCACTACCAGTAGCTGACTTACCTAAGTATGCAACTAGCGTTGCTGAAATTGAAAGAGTAACTGGTATTAACTTTATGCCACAACTAACTTTAGAACAACAACGTTTAGAAACACAAGTTCCTAATCTAGCTGAGTGGAGCAGCTTAAAATGAAATCATTTAGAGAGTATCTAGCAGAAGCTGAAAAGAAAACAAAAACCAAAACTAAGCCAGATGTAGACTGGAGTTTTGAACCGCCAGCGGATCAACCTCTTGCTAACAGAGAACCTGAAAGGGCTGACGAACCGGCTAATGAACCAGATACTCCTAAGATTAAGAAAGCTAGTCAAGCAGATACATTACGTGCAACTAGCAACATGCAACCAACAGATCAAATGCGTAACATGTTAAGCCGTATGCGCGATATCGAAACTGATGACGAAGATGATGGTTACCCAGATCCAGAACAAGAAACACTTCCGTCAACGGAAGTAAACACAGCTAACCTTCCAGCAATTGCAGGAAGAGCTTTACAAGCAGCAGGAGAAGTTGATCCCGAGTTCCACAAAGTAGCTAATTTACCGGGTAACATGGCTCGTGCTATTCGTACATTAGGTAAGTCATTGTTCCGTTCGTTTACACGTACAGAAACTAACGATATCTATATGATTGGTAGTTTAGGCGGACAAGGTCCTAACTCTGCACAAGAAGTTAACGGCGTTGCTAATTGGGTGCGTGAGAATGGTGAAGAACTTAGCACAGGCGATATTGACTTTGATACAAGTATTCCGGGTTACCGAGCAGATATTAAACAATATTCCGCAGCAGGCATTCGCTGGCTATTAGTGCGTGATGAATTTGGCAACTACATTTATAGCTGGCCTGAAAACGACAGTATTCAGCAAGCAAATACACCTGAGCTAGGTAATAGTCGCCCACGATTAGCAGGCAGATAAATATTACTATGAAACTTAATTCTTATCAACAATTTGCACAACTTTGCGAAAGCATAATTGTAGAAGCTAGTTCTTCTATAGATTTGTTTAAAGGCATTGCCGGTGGCGATCAAGTAATCCATAAGCTACATAAAGACTATGGATTATCACATGATCAATCATACACACAAGTTCCGAAGATTTCTTGGAGCGAACTCAAAGACAATTACAGAGGTTCTTGGGTACTTATGAAATGTGCTACTGGCACAGCAGCTATCAAGTACAGTGGAAGAGACTACGAAGCAATTGCAAGCAATGGCGGTGAAGCACAAACATTCCGCGATGACCGTGGCGGCAACATTTTAGATTTCTTTAAAGGTATTGTTGGTAAACCAAGCAAGATTTATGTTGGTAAAGAAACTGGTTCACGTTCAGATAAGAAGCAAGCACGTTCTGAATTAAGTAGAACTCCAGCAGCAGGGCAAGCCACGCCAGACACATTACTAGTAAAGTTTAAACCTTTATGGCTTAAGGCTGTTGAACTAGCCAAAGCAGATATCAAAGGTGTAGTTGCTAACATGATTAAGAATGATGCTTTTGAAAAAGCAGGCAGAAAGATTGAGTTGTTACAAAAGCTCGACGATACTACATTAAGTATCGAGGCAGGCAACACTAATGCATCTGAGATACTTGAAAAAGCAATCAACTCAGCAGTTGTATTGGCAGCAGGACATTACTATCCTGATCAAACAGGAAACATTGAAAGATCATCATATCGCCGTGGACTAAGCCCAGCAAGTCGTGAAGGCATGAACTTGTTGTTAAAAGACATTTCCAATGGCGACCAAAAGAAACTAGGCACAGTGCTAGGTTTCTTTAAAAGGAGTTTACTAGCATCATGAGATTAAGACAAGTATTCACGGAAGCTAACGTAGCCGCTAAGATTGCAAAAGATCCTAAGATGGCAAAAATGCTTGGCATTGCATTTCGTCATGATAGTACAATACCACATAACAAGATTGCATCACTAGGACCAAAACCAAGCGATCAAGACATTGTCAATCTTTGGGGGCAATTAATAGATGACACACTTCGTCGTAACAACTACGGCGATTTATCTGCTGATGGAAAATTTGACGATTGGCTAACACGTTTGTATATTAACGGTTCTGCTGATTATGAAGATATTAACGGTGAAGGTGGAGATGCTCTAGGTGCTTGGAAGGCTCTAAGTACACGTGGCAAACTACGTCCAGAAGATCAAGACTTTAACAAATTCAAAAGCATTAAGCAATTACAGCGCATTCGTAACGATCGCCAATACAGACAAGAATTAGAAAGAATCAAGGACGCTGAACATATTGAAAAGATGAAGCGTGAAGCAAAACAAGTTGAAGTTTACGACGACGAGCGTTATAACGTTATTGTTCCATTAAACTACGGTTCATGCTATTCACGTGATAAAGCAGGTGGCTATATCCCTAACTTCTGTACAAGTTCATCAAGTGGACTAAGCTGGTTTAACAACTATGCACCACAGGGTATGATTGTTAACGTTGTTGACAAGGAAAATGCAGACGATGTTAATGGCAAGTGGCAGTTCCACGCTGTTACTAATCAATTAGTACGTGCAGATCAAGAAAATAGACACAACTTATCTTATAACGATGGAAGATTTGCAGAATTATTTCCAGGACTTATGAAAAAGATTGTTGCCGGTATTCAAGCACACGGTGAAGAAATTAATGCAGGTTCTAAAGAGTTAATGCCAGGTGGATATAATATTGATACCGAGATTGGATTAATTAAATCCAAGTATCCGAAAGCAATGGCATCCGGCGAAGAAGAAGCTCCTGAAGAAGAACCAGCAGCACCAGAAGCAGAAGTACCAGCGGAAGAACCAGCAGCACCAGAAGCAGAGGCCGATCCAGATACACAGCCTGGTACGTATCTAGTTACACAACTTGCTAGCGGGCGCACTGCCCGTATTCCGGGCGAGAGCTTAGAAGATGTGCAAGGCAAGGTACTACGTAGATACCCAGAATCTTCATTAGAAGACTACACGTTTGAACGTGTAGAAGAATAAGAACACCTACCTTAGGCCCGTACTTGTTACGGAAGGTGTGCCCGGCTGCTGGGCTGTAGTTAGTAGGAGTCGTGCCCAAACACTACTAAAGTGAGCACTATTACATTATTCTGTAATAAGATCGTAAATCTGTTTCCAGTTCTTAGCGATATCGTATTCACAAGCATGATGCATATTGTGTCCATGCTCAACAAGAATACTTTTTAAACCCATTTCATGTCCTACATCAGCATTTGCAGGTTTATCTTCAATCCACCACATACCTGTATCACGGTATGGTGCTAGTGCTAGATCCTTGTCTGCACCTGTGTCTAAGCAGATAACTGTTTCAATGGCATTGCCAAACAGCTTACGCAAATTCATTTCACGTAGTCGTTGTGCGTCCTTATCTAGGCTAAGGCTTGTGATAACACGGAATTGATAACCGTGTTCTTCGTGTAGCTTCTTAACATAGTGTACGCTATCACGTAGTGCAGGAAGAAATCCAATTGCCGCAGATTCGTTAAAAATCTTAACGATACGTTTAGCATCCTTTTCTTCTAGTTCGTTGTAGTGGTGATGCAAATAATAACTTTTCTTTGCACCTTCTTTGATAGTGTAACCACGTTCTTGCATCCAAACTGAGAATGCCCATTCCCAATCTAGTAGTACACCATCTGCGTCTGTGAGTATAAGTTTAGTTTTCATGATTTATTATAACATAAATATTTTGTCGCTGCAAGCACCAAATTTAGATCATAGATCTCGTTCTTTTTGACTATGCAGGATAAGAAAAAGCACCCCGGAGGGTGCTTTTCTTTTTCTATAATATATGCGCTATGCGCGATATTTTTTGCGTCATCCCTTTCGGGAGTTAATTATATAATTACTTCTTAGCGCCAGTATTAACAAAGGCGTACATTTTTTCCGCAGTTTCTAGAACTTTTTCAAGTCCTGGAAATGTTGGCATGTCCACTTTGCTAACGATTTGACCAGTCTTCTCATCACGAGCAGCAGTCATTTCCCAACCCTGGAACTTAACTTGGAAGTCTTGTCCTACAAGGTCTTTAGCCATTGCTAGAATATCTGTGCGGATTTCATATCCGTTCTTATTAAACTTCACTTCTGGTAGTTTTGGTGTATTAAATTCTGACATATTTTTTTTCCTGTGTGTGTAAAATTACTTAGTAAGCGAAAGTGCTTTGTTTGCGTTTTTAACGATTGCTTCTGCAATAGCAAGAGTTGTATCAACTTGGCCTTTGGCAAAGTTAGTTTGAGCGTCGATTAACTTATTGAGCTCGTCTTTGAATTTAACGTCAGTTACGAATGTACCAACGATTTGCTTTTTTGCGTTCTGAACGCTATCGATTACTTGATTGTGTGTAAACATAATTTTCTCCTGTGTGTGTTAGTTTACGATCTGCTGCAACTTTGCAGCTGATGTACTAGTATATATCTCTACTTCTTAAATTGCAATGGAAAAGCGAGCGTTCTGGCAAATTTTCTTTGCAATTTGCCCAAATGGTCGAATCTAGCAATGTTACTTTCAACTACTTCGCTCATAACACTAATAGCGTTAGGATACGGTATGTTGATATCTGCAAGTACCTCGCCGTGATCGTTGACTAGAACTCCGTGTTTACTGGCTAGTTTACGCACGGCTGTGTTAGTAGCCAAGCAAGTCATTACGCCAGTATGTATGTTACGGTTTTGACACCACTCGATACAACGCTTCATTAGACTGCTGCCCATGCCCTGTCCTTGATACTCTTTAAGTACAGAGAATGCTAGTTCCATCTCTTCCCCAACTAGGCTAATGTGCCCTACTCCCACAACATCTAGCTCGTCATTTTCGATAACAAAGAGCTTGTGTTCTTTAGGGTTAGATTCAAATGTATCGCATAATTGGTTAATCATCTCGTCTTTGGCATTGTAGGCAAAGCGATTGTATCTACTAGCTTCGTCAAGTGATAGTAGATGTTTTCTATACCTTCCGTATTCGTGTGGTTGTAAACGATATACGATGTGCATGATTAATCTCTGTAGATTGCTTGTGCGGCTTTGTAATCGCCCATTCGAGCAAAGTGTGCGGCTACTCTAGCCTTTTGGAATGATCTTAAAAAATCTGATAAAAATTTGAACATTTTGTGTCCTCCTGTGTCTGTGTAGTAACTCATGGTTTCTACTGAGTATTTAGTCCAGTGTATGCTGCGACTGCACAAATGTCAAGTTGACTTAGAGATTACATTCGTGTAACATTGTTTATAATTTGAGTTAAATACACAATAACCGGATAATCATATGAAACTAAGCACACGCTCAATCCTACAAGAACTTAATGAGATAGCACAGGTACGCAGTACCGATGCCATCATCGAAAGCAGAGCCACTAACATCATCAATTCGGCTATTAACTTGCTAGAAAGCATACACAAGCATTACGATGCTGAACAAGCAGACGAATTAGAGCGCAGATTGATTAATGCTATTAGAGGGCAAGATGCTGCTAAATTCACCCGCGGTGTACGCAAGATTGCCGAATCAAGAAGAACAAAGAAAAAATTGGATTCAGAAGAATGAGCGGGAATGTTTTTAAAGACACAGCCGGAAGTGTCCTAACCAAAAGAATTAACAAGGCAGATGTACTGCCCACAATTAAATGGTTAGAAACTGTTACAGGTTTAGAACTAACTGATCACCTACTAGGCACAACTGGTAAAAATGCTACCAGCGGCGATTTGGATATTGCCATTGATGCTAATGAAGTAGACAAAAACGAATTCGCTACTAAATTAGGCGAATACATTAATAAACAAGGCGGCAATCCTAAAGATTGGATTAAGAAGTCTGGTATTAGTGTACATTTCAAAACTCCCATTAAAGGCGACGATGCCCTTGGTTACGTACAAGCAGACTTTATGTTTGGTGAGCGTGATTGGATGAAGTGGAGTATGCAAGGCGGCAAAGAGGGCAGTCCTTATAAAGGTGCTCACAGACACATTCTGCTTGCTAGTATTGCCAAAGCCAAAGGAATGAAGTGGAGTTTCCAGAACGGTTTAGTTAACCGAGAAACTAACGAGATTATTACAAAAGATCCTAACGAAATTGCTAAGAAGTTACTTGGACAGATGGCAAGCCCCAAGGATCTTGAAAGTGTTGAAGCTATCCTTAATGTAGTAACAAGGCTACCAGATTACGAAACATTAGTAGCAGATGCTAGAGAGACACTAGCCAAAGATGGGGTCGAGTTGCCAAAGGCAGCACAAATTGAAAGTTATGCTACAGGAACTCCAGCATGGTTCCGCAGAATGATGGAAGCAACTAAGTGAGAGCCTTTGAATTTTTAACTGAAGCAGAAGCCCCTGCTCCTAAGAAGGTAGGCAGAGAGTTTAATCACCTTGAGGATCTTGTATTCACAGAACCCAATGGTGCTAACAATGCTATAAACATCCTAAGAGATCTAGCACAAGACAGCAAAGATGTTGCTATCAAGTGGGACGGTAACCCAACAGTGTATTGGGGTAGAGACGAGGATGGTACCTTCCGTTTAGTTGGCAAGAACAACTGGGGACGTGAAGAAGGTAAGAGCTCTAGCCCTAAAGAACTAGAACAATTTATTCTAAGCCGTGGCAAAGGTGAAGATTGGCGTCCTAAGTTTGCTGCTGAAATGGCAGACATGTGGAGTATCTTTGAAGCAGCAACACCTGCAGATTTTCGAGGTTACATCTACGGAGACATTTTGTTCCATCCCGGCAAGCCTTACGCAGGCGACAGTGGTAAAATACACTTCACTCCTAACCAAACAACCTACAGCGTGGATGTTGCTAGTCCAGTTGGGCGCAGACTTATTAAAACTAAAGTTGCTGTAGCAGCACACAAGAAGCTAGATTACTTCGGTGATAAAGGTGGCGAGGAATTTAAAGAACTTGCTCAGTTTAACGGAACAGTTGACTTAATGGTATTTGGGCAAACTTATGTTAGCCATCGACCTGCTGTAAATGCAGATAATATTCTTGTAATTGAAAAAGAAGCCAAGAAAAGCCAAGCGTCTATTAATCAATTGTTAACTCCACAAAAAGGATTAAGTGATTTACAAACAATCATCTATACCTTTGTTAATGCACAGTCAAGAGCAAAAGCACTAGATGGGCTAGATCACGATGTATTTTTTACATGGCTTAAAACCAGCAAAGTTAGTGCTCCTAAGCAACAACGTATTGCAGAGCTTTCAAACAGTATTCCGGGTGCCATGGATAGTTTATTTTTCCTTGTTCGCGAAATCATGAAAGCGAAGAACGAAATCATTGCTGAACTAGATAAAGCAGACGGCCCTGTGACTGCAAATACCGGCGGCCAACCCGGCGGCGAGGGCTATGTACATGGCAAACACAGCGTTAAACTAGTTCCGCGTGATCGTTGGACACCGTTCCGTCCAGAATAACCAAAAAAATAGCCTAAGAGCTCCATTTTTTCCAATCAGACTAAATACTATGCCGGCCTCTGAGCGAGGTCATTGATTAAGGAGAAAATATCATGGCATGGTCATATACAAACGTTCCAGCAGTTAGCGATTCTAACTACGAGCAACTTACAACTATCAACGGTTTAGGCCCACGTACACGCATTGTTAGCGTAAACAAGGGTACAGGAAGTGCAACAGAAGCAGAATTAGTTGCTGTTATCAAAGCACTTGCAGCAGGTACAGATGTTGGTGCAACTAACGATGCTTTCGTTGTTGCAGGCATTGCAGGTACTATCGGTACAGATCCAGTTTACTTAGCTGTTCAAGGTACAGGTACTATCGGTACTAGCTCTGGCGATTACGGTACAGACATCACTTTAGCTGTTGTTGCTGATTTCGCAGACGTAGTTTAATTCTCAGGGATGGGAAGACTAAGCCTACTTCGGTAGGCTTTTTTACGGCTATGGTTTCAATAGGTGTAAATAGTAGCACATTATGCCTACATACGAATTAATAACACTTGTCGATATTACACGCTCGCAGCCTAAGCGCACAGACACTGACAAGCTACGGCTTGCCCAACAGGCTAACTTCAATACGCTGTGTCAAGCTATTGGACTTAGATCCAATTTTGAATACTACCAAAATCCTATACAGGAAACGGGTTCCCTTCCGAGAGATATCGGCGGTAAAGCTACATATTGGAGATGGACCTTTGTAACTGAACGTGATGATACATTTTTAGAAGGTAATGACCAAACATTATTACTACGCAAGGATCTACACTATATTCCAATAATCGATGGACTAAATAACTCAGTAGACATTGATCCTGCTGTATTCTCTACAGAGGGCAAAAACATTAATACGTGGGTCTATAAATTATCCGAATTGGAATAAATAGTATTACAAAGGCATAATTCAGGCGCAACTCGATTAGTAAGTTATTTGGAGAACTTTTATTATGTCGACAAGTCCGACAACAGCCCTAGAAAAAACAAGTTTAGAAGCACACGTTGATTTGTGTGCATTACGTTATGGTCAATTAGATCAACGCCTTACTTCATTGGAAGAAAAAGTTGACAGTGTCCATAAAGACATTGTAGATGGCCAAAAGAGCCTATCTAAAGTAATTATTGGTACTGCTGGAACAATCATTGCAGGAGTACTATCCATAGTTGTTACAATCCTTTTAAAGATGGGTTGATAATATACTATGTTAAATAAGGAACCATAGGTTCCTTTTTTTATGACTGATATAAGACAGCGGTTAGACACACTAATCGCAAAAAATGACATTTTACCGATTAAAACCCACGAGGGGATTGTCGTCGGTTCTGTCAAGATTGTCAGTCGAGATACACTTAAAGACTTATGGCAATATAATAGTGTTGTTTATGCGGGAATTTCGCTTAACAAAGTAGCTATTAAATTAGCCAATATGCTTGCCCGCCAACATCGTAAGTCGATTGGTACAGATAAGCTATATACAGCAGATCAAGAGTACGGACGTTTGCTATTTGAAAGTTTGTTGCTAAGAGAACGCTTACATAGAGCACGTCAAAACGGTGAACATGATAAGGCAGATATGTATCTAGCACGTTATACACTAGCTAAAGATCGTGCAACTTACGCTAAAAAACAAGTTCTAGCTTTGACAGGGACTTGATAAATACACTACTATCCTGGATGCCTTTAAAATGAAAACAACAGATATATTCAAGACTAAAGCTAAAGCACTGAAAGAGTCGTTTGAAAAAACGTTTGGACAGAAGCTAAAGCTAGAGACTTTTACAGTAGCCCAATTAGAGGATGCTCGTAATAGATTACGTACACAAATCCATCAAGTACGTAACGGCAGCACTTTCAACGAAACTATTGAAAATGAAGCATACACAAAAGCTCAATGGATGCTAGATGGCATCAACGCTGAGTTAGCAGAACGCTTTGAACAAAGTGCTATCCATAGTGATGTGCCAGTTAAAGAAGCTGGACTAAATGACATTGACTGGAATTCAGACGATGTTGTTGAAGTAGAAGTTAACGGCGATAAAATGTACGTTAAAGAAACTGAAGAAGGTCTTTTGCTACTAGGTGAAGACATTGAAGGTTCATTTTATACAGATCAAGATGGTGGTGAACGAGATGGTTGGATTTCTTTCGTAGTTAATATTGATACTGGTAAGACAGTTGACTTTAAAAGCGAAGACGAAGATGGCGAAGGCGGATGGAAAGGTCTTGATCACTATGCAGAAGATTATCCAGCAGAGTGTGTACATGAAGTAAAGAAAGTATACGGTTCAACAATGGACGAGATTCGTGATAACACAGAAGGCGGCCCATCAGTTGATGATGAAGGTGGCGAGACAGACGACAGCTATGCCCTAGCAAGTGCAGGACATGGCAGCGATGAAGATTATGGTTTTGAATCACAAACACAAGGAAATGATATGAAAAGAATTAGAGAAAGTGCTGCCGATAAGGCAGGTGCAGTTGTTGTTGCTAAGGACATGACTGACAAAGTAGGTCGTTGGATTGAAGAACTAAGTGGTATGGAAAACGACCAACTTATTTCTCTAGGCGACACTATTCGTGACGAAATGGGTCAAGAGCAAGCTAAGGCATACTTAGAAGCTGTTGCTCCAGCTATTCAACAAGCTCTACAAAACTTAAAGCAGACTCGTGAGATTCTTGCTAGCGGTATGCGTAGTTTAACTGGCGAAGAACAAAGTGCTGAGATTATCGGCAGTGAGCCAGGTGCAGAAGGCGGCGACTTAGCTGTTGAGCCAGATGCAATGAATGGCGCACCAGAAGAAGGTGGGTTAGACACAACTGGTGAGTTCGGTGGATTTGAAGAACCAGCAGCTGACGAATTTGCAGCAGCTGAACCAGCAGCAGGTGGACTAGAGCAAGCTGGACGTATGAAGCGTGAAAGCATCGAACGTCAAAACAATTTGCTAAGAGTACTAGCAGGCTAAGATGAAACTTTCAAGTATTGTTTCTGAAAAAGAAATGTCCAGGTTCGTAGCGGAAGCTCCGATGCTTGGTGCAACAACCCCGGGAGCCGCTCCTGCTACAGGTGCCGCTCCAACGCAAGCACCAGTAGCGGGTGCAAATACTTTAGCCCCAGGGCAGCAGATTCAACAAGATCCGCAAGCCCAGGCTAAAATGCTAGCTCAACAAGCACTTGATAGACAGAATCAAAAGAAACAGATTCAAGATGAAATCAAGCAGACTCAAGACCATCTAGCAGATTTACAAAAACAATTGGCGGCAATTAAATGAGATTTTTTGAATTTGAAAATTCCGATAAGTTTATGTTAGTTCTTAAGAACTTCATCGGTAGAGCCCAAAGTAAGAAAGCACCAGCTAACCTAAACTGGGCTAGTTTAAATTCTCTCTTGCACAAAGTAGGTGAAGAAGCTATGGATTACGAATCGTTCAAAACAATGTACGATTCTAATCCTGCTATCCAATCCTTAGTAGCCAACTTCAGCGCAGACGGTATCGAATTAAACGTACCCGGCGTATCAAATCCACCAGACGCAGGTGGTGCAGCACAACAACAATCACCACAGGATCAAGTAGCCCAACAAGCGGCTCAGGTTGCAGGATCACAAATCAGTTCTTGACTATATAGTAGTTTAATGCTATTATAAACAATGACTGAAATTATATCCCCACCACCATTTGTAGAAAGATTCCAATACAAAAACTGCATCCAAGTTAATGATCCAGTAACACGTAAGCGTGTATATCAAACTCCGGACGGAGAATCCTTACCAAGCGTAACAACAATTCTTAGTGCTACTAAGGATATGACCCATTTGAATGAATGGAAGAAACGTGTAGGCGAGGACAAAGCTAAACAAATTACTACAGAAGCTGCCGGAGTAGGTACTGCGATGCATGCCAACTTAGAACGCTTCATTGCAGGTATCCAACGTCAACCGGGTAATAACCCTGTACATGTACAAGCTAACTCAATGGCTGATGTGATTATTGCTAATGGATTGAGCAAAGTGAATGAAGTATGGGCAATGGAACAGTCATTGTACTTTCCGGGCTTGTTTTCAGGAACCACAGACTTAGTAGGTGTACACGAAGACGAACCTGCTGTAATGGACTATAAGCAAACAAATAAACCTAAGAAAGCAGAATGGGTAGAAGATTACTACTTACAGCTTATGGCTTACATTATGGCTCACAACGAAGTCTACGGCACAGATATCCGTAAGGGTGTTATCTTTATGTGTTCAAGAGACTTCCAATATCAGCAATTTACGCTAGAATCAAAGGATTTTAACAAGTGGCAAGACGCTTGGCTAGCAAAGGTAGAGGAGTACTACGCCTTAAGTAGATAAATACCCTATAACGGGAATTTATTAATATGGCTGTCGTACAGATATCGAAAATCCAGGTCCGTAGAGGACAAAAATACAGCAATACGGGTGTGCCGCAACTTAGCTCTGCAGAATTTGCATGGGCTGTAGATAGCCAAGAGTTATACATTGGTAACGGCAGTATTGCTGAAGGTGCCCCGTATGTGGGCAATACAAAGATCCTAACTGAACATGATAACATTATCGAATTGTTGTCGGGTTATCAGTTCGCTCACGGCGATCTTTCTATCACAGGAACGGCACAACGTTCTTTACAGCAAAAACTAGACGAGTATGTAAGCGTACTAGACTTCGGTGCTGTTGCTGATGGTGTTACAGATAATACTGTAGCTTTCCAAACAGCATTAGACGAATTGTTTTTGAACGTTAACCCAACTTACAAACGTAAGCTATTAGTTCCTCCGGGCAATTACAAATTTAGTCAAAATTTATACATCCCGTCTACAGCATACATTCAGGGTGAAAACCCAGCCAGTGTTAATTTAAACTTTGGCGAATATAATATTTTCTTTAAATCAGCAAATGAAACACTAGCAGGATCGTTCGATTCGTCGGATCATCCAGAAGGAATTAAAATTGCTGATGTAACATTTAATTTTACCGAAGGTACATTTGATATCTCCGGTTTAACAGATACATTATTTGATACTGTTACTATCAGCGCAGATTACATACTCGGCGATAGCATTGCAACTGCCACAGGTACAACTGTGTGGAGAAATGAAATTGCTGGTGCAAGTACTAATAATGTAATCTACAGAAACTGTACATTCCAATATATTCCTATTGCTTTCGATTGCACACAAGTTGATGCATTTGAAACTACAATGGTATTTGAATTCTGTAAGTTTTCAAACTGCGGTATCGGTATTAACATCGATGGCGTAAGCGGACAATACAACAGTTGGGAAATCCGTAATTGTAATTTTACACTAATTGCTGCACAGGCATTGTTAGCACCATATGGTCTTAATACGCAAGTTATTCAATGTACATTTGAAAAATGTGGCAACGGAATAAACACCGCAGATACTCCTGCTGTATTCATTATTGAATTTGGCGAAAGCGCAACGAATATTGTTAGAAGCTGTAAGTTTGATAGAGTATCGGCTGCTGGCATTAGTTCATCATTTACACAACCTGGCATCACCGAAGTGAGAGGTGGTGGCCTTGTTGAAATTATTGATCGTGTTGAGACAGATATCTACTTGGCAGATTCGTATAGACCACTTGCTGTATTTTCAGCACTTAACTCTTCAACGTTAATCGAATACACATTAGTTATTGGAACAAACGTTCGAAAGGGTACACTAACACTCGGAGTTAATAAAGACAGAAGCTCTTTTACAATTTCCGACAACTATCAACATAGCACAGGAGACTTATCTATGACAGAATTTAACTTTGGCGGTTTATTAAGCATCAACTTCCCTAGCGATCTTACTGATTCGACTCCCGACACTTTGGTTCTTACCTATGAGAACCCAACATTAACTGGACACACCGGATCAATTTCGTACTCTGTAACTTACAGTGTTTAAATCGTTCGGCAACGAACGATTAACGGAATGGAGACAGTTTAGACAACAACTAGAAGTTAGCGATAATCCATTACAAGATGTCGTTGACTTTTGGGGCAATGCTCCGTTCGTTAATCGTTACTTAAATCCAGACAATCCTAAGACATGGCCTGATCCTTGGCATCTCATTTTAGATGACAAGTATGATGATCTCGGTGTTGCTCTTGGGATGTATTATACTGTAAAATTAACACAGCGGTTTATGAATACCCATAGTGAGATACATAGTTCTATGCTTCCCACTGATAGAGAACCACGTTTTATTCTAGTAATAGATAACAAGTGGGTACTTAACTGGGAATATAAAACTGTTATTAACACTGAGAATTTACCTGAGGTGAGGAATACCAGGATATTATGGGCAGGCTCCGGACTGCTATAAATATCCTACATAAGAAAAACTAGAGGCGTAGATGACTAACATTACAGTAGTAAAAAGAGACGGAAGCAGAGAGCCATTGCATATAGAAAAATGGCAAACACAAATTACAAAAGTGTGTAGCGGCATTGCAGACGTAAGTCAGTCAATGATTGAAATTAAAGCACAACCACACTTCTACGACGGAATCACAACTAGAGAAGTTGACGAGATTACGTTGCGAGCGATTGTAAACTTAATCGATGTAGAATCAAATCCAGATTTAGGACATACCAACTATCAATACGTAGCAGGCAAGCAAAGACTTAGCATGTTACGTAAGGATGTATATGGCGCATATCAGGTTCCCCACCTCTACGAAATAGTTAAGAAGAATGTTGCTACAGGACTTTACACCAACGAGCTGTTACAGTGGTACACAGAAGACGATTGGAACAAGATGAACGAAATGCTCGATCACGAAAAGGATGAGCAATATAGTTACGCAGCAATTGAGCAACTCATTGAAAAATATCTAGTACGCAATCGTGCTACTAAAGAAATCTACGAAACACCTCAAATCCGTTATATGGTTGCAGCAGCAACAGTTATGCACAAAGAAGAGCCAAATAATGCTCGAATGAAGTTAATTAAGGAATACTACAATGCTGCGAGTGATGGTCTTTTTACTCTTGCTACTCCTGTACTCGCTGGCCTTGGTACTCCTACCAAACAGTTTAGTTCCTGTGTTCTTATTCGTAGCGATGATGATCTCGACTCTATTTTTGCCTCTGGGGAAATGATGGCCAAGTATGCTAGCAAACGTGCTGGTATTGGTTTAGAGATAGGAAGACTACGCCCACTAGGTAGCCCCATCAGAGGTGGCGAGATTATGCACACAGGAATGATTCCATTCCTTAAGAAGTGGTTCGGAGATTTAAGAAGTTGTTCACAAGGAGGCATTCGCAATGCTAGTGCTACAGTTTTTTACCCTATCTGGCATCATCAGTTTGATGATCTTATTGTGCTTAAGAATAATCAAGGTACTGAAGAAACAAGAGTCCGACACATGGACTACGGAGTCGTGTTGTCCGCATTGTTCTGGAGACGATTCAAGAACAAAGAAAACATAACATTCTTTGATCCTAACGAAGTGCCTGACTTGTATGAAGCGTTCTACAGCGATATTGAATTGTTTGAACAGTTATACGTAAAATATGAAAAGCAGAAAAACCTACGTAAGAAGGTTATGGCTGCTGAAGAAGTGTTCAAGGGTGGTATCCTAAAAGAACGCACAGACACTGGTCGCATCTATTTGGTGTTTATTGATAACGTTATGAACCAGGGACCATTTGATCCCGAGTACCATACCATTTATCAAAGTAACTTGTGTTGTGAGATCCTATTACCAACTAAGTCATTTAAACGACTAGACGACGAAGATGGACGCATAGCGTTATGTACCCTGGGATCTATCAACTGGGGATCGTTCCGTAATCCAGAGGATATGCGTAGAGCCTGCAGGATTCTACATCGTAGCCTGAATAACATCCTTGACTATCAAGACTTTTTGTCAATCCAAAGTAAACTAAGCAATGACGAAATTCGCCCACTAGGTATCGGTGTTACAAACCTAGCATATTGGCATGCCAAACGTAGTTTCCTATACGGAGAAGCAGATGCTCTTGCAGAAGTTAAGAGCTGGATGGAACATCAAGCGTATTACCTTACTGAAGCTAGTGTTGAACTAGCCAAGGAACGTGGTGCGTGTTTGCATAGCGACAAGACCCGTTACGGCCAAGGCAAGTTTCCATGGGAACTACGTGCTAACGGTGTTAATGAACTAGCAGATTTTGCACCAGAATTAGATTGGGAAACATTACGTGCTGAGATGATCAAATATGGGGTTAGAAATGCTACCAATATGGCAGTTGCTCCAGTAGAGTCAAGCAGTGTTGTTATTAATAGCACCAACGGCATTGAAATGCCAATGAGTTTGATTAGTACTAAAGAATCTAAAGCAGGCAGCTTTACACAAGTTGTACCCGAGTACCACAAGTTGAAGAACAAGTATCAACTAATGTGGGAACAGAAAGACTGCACAGGCTATTTGAAAACAGCCGCAGTAATTGCCGCTTACACTGATCAAAGTATTTCAACTAACACATTCTACAATCCAGCAAACTTTGCGGATCGTAAAGTACCGACTACATTAATTGCTAAGAATTTGATGCAAGCCCACATTTGGGGATTGAAGACATTCTACTACAGCCTAATTAACAAAGCAGGTAGTAAGATGGCAGCTGAGCCAATTCCAGGAGAGGCTAAGGTAAACGGACATCACTTAGAAGAACTTGAAGATGACTGCGAGGCATGTAAACTATAAGGGACGCATACGATATACATCAAGAAGTATTTAAAGCATGGCAACAACTTGGTCGCAAGGTCGATGCTACTAATATAAAAAATGACTTCC
>ERZ1034361.915-NODE-915-length-17335-cov-3.166531_pt1 | contig 17335 bp, 21 predicted proteins | sample MGYA00520617_ERZ1034361 | MGnify/ENA primary metagenome ERZ1034361 (study PRJEB33736, sample SAMEA104284507) | Azolla filiculoides | biome: Urban; feature: Water surface; material: Ditch water | place: Netherlands | collected 2015-10-28 | depth 0-0.1 m ... | reverse complement strand
TTTCGCCTGCACCGCGCAACACACACACCCGCACCTCGGTGCGGCGGTCAATCTCTTCAAAGGCGGCCAGCAAGTCAGTCCACATGGACAGGCTCATGGCATTGTGTTTGGCCACGTCATCGATCGTGACCAGCGCCACATGGCCTTGCACGTTCAGATCGATGCGGCCCTGGCTCATACCACCCCCCGGCCATGAAAGCCTTCAATGTCCGTGGCCGAAAAACCCAGATCGGCCAGCACCTCGTCGGTGTGTTCGCCCCAACCCGGTGCCGGGGCCACCACCTTGGAGGGTGTGCGGCTCAGCACCACCGGCTGGGGGATGAAATGCATGTCCTTGCCAAACTGCGTGGGCAGCGTGGCGGTCACTTGCAAGTGCTTGACCTGCTCGTCCTCAAACACCTGGGGCACGGTGTAAACCGGGCCTGCCGGCACACCCGCTTGGTTGAGCAGCGAGACCCACTGGTGCACGGTTTTCTTGGGAAACTCTTCGGCAATCAGCCGGTTCAGGCGCTCTCTGTTTTTGACACGCAATGGCTCGGTCACAAACTCCGGGTCTTGGTACCAGTCGGGTTTTTGCACCACTTCGCAAAAGCGCTTCCAGTTGCCTTCGCCCGATGCGCCCAGGTTAAAGCAGCCATCGCTGGCCTCAAACAAGCCCATGGGTGAGCTGGTGGGGTGGTTGTTGCCCACCTGCACCGGCACATCGTTGTCGTTCAGGTAGCGGGCCATCTGGAAATCCATCATGGCAATTTGCGAATGCAGCAAAGAGCTGTGCACCCACTGGCCTTGCCCAGACGTTTCGCGCTCGATCAGCGCCACCAAAATGCCAATGGCGCAGTACAGACCCGCGCTCAAATCGGCCACCGCCAGGCCCGAACGGATCGGTCCATGCTCGGGCTCGCCCGTCACGCTCATCAGCCCGCCCATGCCCTGAATGATCTGGTCAAAGCCGGGTCGCCAAGCGTAAGGACCGTCTTGCCCAAAACCAGAAATGCTGGCCAGGATGATGCGCGGGTTGATGGCCTTGAGCGACGCCGGCTTTGCCGAATTCAAGCCGCTGTCGCCCGGCGCACGCACCTACCTGCTCGGGCTGGTGAAAAACTTCTCCGAAGGTGATGCCGTGGCCATCAAGGAGATCGAAAAGACCACCAACCACGACGTGAAAGCCGTCGAGTACTGGATCAAGTCGAAATTCGAAGCCCGCCCCGAACTGGAGCACGCCAGCGAGTTCGTGCACTTTGCCTGCACCAGCGAAGACATCAACAACACCAGCCACGCCTTGCAGCTGCGCGCCGGGCGCGACCTGGTGGTGCTGCCGGGCCTGGACCGCATCCTGCTGAAACTGCGCGAAATGGCGCACAACTTCGCCGACGTGCCCATGCTCAGCCGCACCCACGGCCAGACCGCCAGCCCCACCACCGTGGGCAAGGAGATCGCCAACGTCGTGGTGCGCCTGCAGACCGCCTGCGACCGCATTGCCGCGGTCAAGATCATGGGCAAGATGAACGGCGCGGTGGGCAACTACAACGCCCACCTGTCGGCCTGGCCCGACTTTGACTGGGAAGCCTTCGCGCGCAAGGTCGTCGAGACGCCCGAGCCGCTGGGCCTGGGCCTGACCTTCCAGCCGTACAGCATCCAGATCGAGCCGCATGACTACATGGCCGAGCTGTTCGACGCCGTGGCGCGCGCCGACACCATCCTGATCGACCTCTCGCGCGACATCTGGGGCTATGTCAGCTTGGGCTATTTCAAGCAGCGGCTGAAGGCCGGGGAAATCGGCTCGTCCACCATGCCGCACAAGGTCAACCCGATCGACTTCGAGAACGCCGAAGGCAACCTGGGCTTGGCCAATGCGCTGCTCAAGCACATGGCCGAAAAGCTGCCGATCAGCCGCTGGCAGCGCGACCTGACCGACTCCACCGTGCTGCGCAACATGGGCGTGGCGCTGGGCTATGCCGCGCTGGCCTACAACTCCCTGCTGACCGGGCTGAACAAGCTCGAAATCAACGAGAAAGCACTGGCCGCCGACCTGGATGCCGCCTGGGAAGTGCTGGCCGAGCCGATCCAGACCGTGATGCGCCGTTTTGGCGTGTCTGGCGCCTACGAAAAGCTCAAGGAAGTCACGCGCGGGCAGACCGTCACCGCCGAGGCGCTGCACGGCCTGATCCGCTCGCTGGAGATTCCGCAGGCTGAAAAAGACCGGCTGCTGGCACTGACGCCCGCCACCTACGTGGGCAAGGCCGCCGAGCTGGCACGCCGCGTCTGAACCACCACTTTCCGCATCAAAATAGACCATTCCCAGCGTGGAATGGTCTTGGAATGCTATTCAATCAGGACTCCCCGAAACCGCATGGCCCTCAAATCCACCATTTACAAGGCCAGCCTGTCGGTTGCCGACATTGACCACAGCTACTACGCCGACCACGCCCTGACGCTGGCGCGTCACCCGAGCGAGACCGATGAACGCATGATGGTCAGGCTGGTGGCGCTGGCGCTCAATGCGTACCAGTTGCAATCCGTCTGCAATGGCGACGGTATCCTGGCCTTTGGCGCGGGCCTGTCCGACCCCAACGACCCCGACCTGTCGCTCAAGGACTTCACGGGCCAGACGCGGCTGTGGGTGGAGGTGGGTCAGCCGGAAGAAAAGCCGATCGCCAAGGCCTGCCAGAAGGCCGATCAGGTCATCCTGTACGCCTTCAACCATGCCGCCGAGGTCTGGTGGCGCGGGATTGAGAACAAGCTCACCCGCCTGGACAAGCTCCAGGTCTGGCGCGTGCCGACCGAGGCCGCGCAGGCGCTCGCCAAGCTGGCACAGCGCAACATGCAACTGCAGGCGACGGTGCAGGAGGGCAACCTGAGCCTGTCAGACCAGCAGACGCACATCGACATCGAGTGCGTGCGCTGGAAATAGGCCTCCGTCCAATTTTCCCTTCTTTTCAGCCAAAATCCATCGTCAAACGGTCGTAGTTCGCTATTGTTATTGACAATATCAGCGCGCCGGTTTGCGCTCGGCCGCACGCTCCGCGTAGCGATTGAAGCGCCAGGCGCTGCCTTCGGCCGTGATGCGGCGCCAGGTCTGACGCTTTTGTACCGGGTCCATTTCGAGCCAGCGCTGCACTTCGTCAAAGCTGCGTCCGCAGCCTTTGCAGGTGGCATCGCCCTGGCTGGTGGAGCAGATGGCGATGCAGGGCGTGTCCGGCGTGGTGTCGTACCAGGTCATCCAGGCCGCCCAGGCCTCGGGCGGGAAGTCCAGCGCGGCCGCCTCGTGTTCGCCACGGAACACCATGCGCGCGTAGACCTCGGCCAGCGCCTGCACCGCTGGCGCCAGCGACACGCCATCGGCGCAGGGCAGGCGTTCCCGCCAGTAATTGATCGCGGCTTCAATGTCGGTGATATGGATGCCGGGCATGGGTCGATTTTGATGGGGGGAGCGGATGATAGCCCTGTGGCGCGTTCACGGCAGCCCCGCACAAAATCCTTGTGCCTTGCGTGGGTTTTAGCCGTTCTGCTGTAATTCGGCCACGAAGGGGAGTAGCTCCCTTTTGCCGAGACACAGGGAGGTGCGCAAAGCGCCGTCACGGCAAATATCGGCAGGCCGTCATTACGAAGCACAACTTCCGGTCTGTCGGGCACATTTCGCATGATTTCATGCCGAGCAAGACCTTCGACTTGTAACCTGTAGCGGGTTGGGTCGAAGCACGCCTGGCGGTCAGGCCGGTTTTTCCGGCAACCCCTTTTGTTTCCTCAGAGATCCCCGCTGCCGGTTGTTGATCGGTACAACGCGGAGATATGTCATGGAAATGTTTTCAACCCCCTGGTGGTCAGCCCTGCTGGCCATCATCCTGATCGACCTCGTCCTTGCGGGCGACAACGCGATCGTGATTGCGCTGGCGGCGCGCAGCCTGCCCAAAAACCTGCAGAAAAAGGCCATCCTCTGGGGGACGGTCGGCGCCATCGTGGTGCGCTCTGTCATGACCGTGGGCGTGGTCTGGCTGCTCAAGATCCCGGGTCTGATGCTGGTCGGCGGACTGGGCTTGCTCTGGATCGCCTACAAGCTGCTCGCCGACACCGGGGAGGATGAACACTCCGGGCCGGTGGTCAACACCTTCTGGGGGGCAATGAAAACCATTGTGGTCGCCGACGCCCTGATGGGCATTGACAACGTGCTGGGTGTGGCAGGTGCCGCCCATGGTGCGTTCGATCTGGTGATCATCGGCCTGCTCATCAGCGTGCCGATCGTGGTCTTTGGCAGCTCGGTGGTGCTCAAGCTGGTGGAGCGCTTCCCGATCATCATCCACCTCGGTGCGGCGGTGCTGGCCTTCACGGCCGCCAAGATGATCATCGGCGAGCCATTGCTGGACGCTGTGTTCGACCCGCAGGAATTCATTCACACCGCAGCCCGCTGGGCCACCTACGCAGTGGCCGTAACCGGCGTACTGGGCGCAGGCTGGTGGTCGACACGCCGCAGCGCGCAAAGCGAAACCACCCGCGACAACGGCCAGACCGCCTGATTCACTTTCCCTGTCCTCCATCCACCCCCGAAAGGAACCCATCATGGACAAGATCATTGTGTACGTGGACGACGCAGAGCACGCGCTGCAACAGCTGACCCCCATGCTGGTGGGCGGCGGGCGAACCAGCTGGCTGGTGGTCGCCTGTCCGCCGCGCATGACCCGCCACGTCAGCAAGTGGATCAACAACACGGCACGGGAAAACTGGCGCCAGAAATGGGCGGAAAAGCTGTTTGCACAACTTCTTCCTGCCTTGCGCCTGCGCGGAGATGAGGTCGTGACGCAGGTGGCCATGGAGCCGCTGCCCCAGTTGACCGACAAACTGATCAGGCAGCAGGGCCCGGCACGGGTACTGGATGCGCGCCGTCCCAAATTTGGCCAGGATATGGCGCCAGTCACAGCCGACCAGCCGACCTCCAATGACAGCCGCTGGACCTTGCCTGGCAGCGTGGCCACACTGGGCGCGGTGCTGATTCTCGCGTCGGAGTAACGGCATCAAGGCCGGCGGGGCAACACCGCCGCCGGCCGCCTGGCAAGGGACGCCGCTGCAACCAGCGGTGTATGCTTCGCGGCCATGAAGCTCATTTTCAAATGGCTGCTCAGCGCAGCGGCACTGTTGCTGGTGGCACATCTCTACCCTGGCGTGCAGGTGGACAATTTCAGCGCGGCCCTGGTGGCCGCGTTTGTCATCGGGCTGCTCAATACCTTCGTGCGGCCCGTTCTGGTGCTGCTGACCCTGCCGGTCACGGTCGTGACTGTCGGACTGTTCCTGTTTGTGATCAACGCCCTGATGTTCTGGGCCGCCGGGAGCATGCTGGCGGGCTTTCATGTCAGCGGCTTTGGTGCAGCACTGATCGGCTCGCTGATCTACTCGCTGCTCGGCGTGGTGATCGACTCAGCGCTCCAGGAGCTGCTCTCGAAGAAGTGACTCCGCCAGCCGCAGCCGTGTATCGATGATCGAAGCCTCGATATGGTCGGCCGGCATCGGGCCGCTTTTCCCCTGAAAATCACGCGCCGCCTTGAAACGGTCCACGGCCCCGGCGTAGTCGAGGCGGGCCATCTGGACCTCGCCTGCGGCACGGATCGCCTGCAAGGGCGCGTCCTGCGCCCCGTAGGCGGCCGCCAGCGCCTGCCAGGCCGAGGCATCGCGCGGGTGCCCGGCCACCCAGGTCCGCAGCAAGTCCACCGCACGCGCGGGTTGCCCCGTGCGTAGATGGATCTGGGCCCGCAGGAGCACTTCAGGACGTGCCGCCGGCGTGTTGCCAGGATCAGGCCCCAGCGTGCGGCCCGCCTGCGGGACATCCCCGGCAGCCAGGGCGATTTCAGCCGCCAGCAGACGCGCCTGGCGGGCGCTGGCCGCGTCGCCCGCCGTCAAGAGGAGTAACTGCCGCACCAGGGCTTCAGCCCGTGCAGGCTCACGCAGCCGCTCGCTGGCCAGTGCGGCCGCGTACAGCACGCCCGCGCGGCGCGCAGCACTGAATGTGGCGAAACCGGTGGTCTCGGGCTCCGCCACCCAGGAACGCAGCAAATCAACGCCGGGATTGGACAGCACGCGCGCACGCGCGGCGATCATGCTGTGTTCCATGACGGGCGCCGCCAGCGCGGCGTGAGGGGCCCCGAGGGGCTGGCGCGCCTGCATGTCGGCAATGCGTTCGGTCGTCAGCGGATGGCTGCGCAGGTAAGGAAAAGAACCGTTGTCGTTCAGACGCGAAGCCTGCTGGAGTTTTTCGAACATGCTGACGAAGCCACGCGGCGCGAAGCCTGCCTGGGTCATCAGGCCGTAGCCAATGCGGTCCGCCTCCCGCTCCATATCGCGTGAGAAATTCAACTGATTCTGGGCGGCGACGGCCTGCCCACCGACCATGACCGCATTGGCCAGTTCAGGATTCTTGCTGGCCGCCAGCGCGCCCAGCACCATGGCCCCCAGCATCCAGGGGGCCTGCCGGCTTTGCTTCGCCATCAGGCGCGGGATGTGGCGCTGCGTGACGTGACTCAACTCGTGCGCCAGCACCGACGCCAGTTCGTCGCGGCTCGTCACCGTACCAATCAGCCCCAAATGCAGGCCCAGGTAGCCCCCCGGCAGCGCGAAGGCGTTCACGGTGCGGTCACGCCCCAGCAGGATTTCCCAGGCAAAACGATCGTCGAGTTCCGGGGGGAGCTCCCCACGCACCCGCGCGGCCGCCAAGAGCGGCTGCCATGTGCCCTGCACATACTCCGCAAGGACCGCATCGTCGATGTAGTCCGGGTCGCGGTAGAGTTCCCGAACGATGCGCTCACCCAACTGGCGCTCGGCCCCTGCGGTCATTTCCGCGCCGTCGCCCATGGCCGGGAGCTGCGCCCTTGAATCACGCCATGACAGCGCCAGAAAAAAAGCAAAACATATAGCAAACAATGACCGAAATACGCTGACTTCAGGCATATTTGATCCTTAAGACAACATCAAAATGCATCCAGCGGGACATAGCCCACAACCTGCGCGGTGCGGGCGTCGAGCAGCACGGTCCAGAACGACTTGCGGCCCACCAGGGGCAGATACACCAGCGCCTGTTCGGACTGCCCGGTCGCCGCAATGGCCTGGTCCAGTACGGCAGCCTGCGCCGGAAACCGTTCCCGGAGTTGGCGCGCCGGCCGGGCTGCGGCCAGGATGCGGGGAAGCGCCTGTGCATAGGGCTGCCATAAATCCGGACGCGAACCCAGCGCGACGCCCTGCACGGCTGCCAGCGTCGCATCCATGCGCTCCTGCGCACTGACAAACGGACGCACGGCCAGCAAGGTCGGGCCGCCCAGCGGCAAGGCGGTCACCCCCTCTGGCGTCTTTGACAGCAAGGCATCCGGCACCTCGACGGCATGCACGACACGAAAACGGTCGATCTCAAACACCAGATGCACCGGCCGCGCGACATGCACCGACCATATGCCGTAGCCCAAGCCGGCCAGCTGGATCACACCGACCAGCGCCAGATCGCGAAACAGCTCCGCCCGCGGCTTCGTGCGATCAAAGACGATGAAGGTGCACAAGGGCCCCAGCACCACATCGACACCGACGACCAGCAGGAACAATTCCCGGCCGCCAGAGATTTCACGGTAGGGATAGGGATACCAGACACCCAACACCAGCAACGCCGCGCAGCACGCGATGGCAAGGCTGATCCCCAGATGCACGGCGGCGACCCTGGTTCGGTTTTTCCACTGAGACATGGTCGTATGATGCGCGAAAAAGATGAACGTTCTGTAAACCTGAATAGACCGGCTTGACCCCCATGAGCACAGCTTCCTCCAGCCCCCTCACCCATTTTGACGCGCAGGGGCAGGCCCACATGGTGGATGTAGCCGCCAAGGCCGCCAGCCACCGCATTGCAATCGCCAGCGGCCGGATTGAAATGCAACGCACCACCCTGGCGCTGATCCAGTCCGGCAATGCGAAGAAGGGCGATGTCCTCGGTATCGCCCGTATTGCCGGCATCATGGCCGCCAAGAAGACGAGCGACTTGATCCCGCTGTGCCATCCCCTGGCGCTGACCCGCGTGGCGATTGACTTTGAGGTGGAATCCGGCGGGCCCTCGTCTGCCCCTGCCGTGATCTGTACCGGGACGGTGGAGACGGTGGGTCCTACCGGCGTCGAAATGGAAGCCCTGACCGCCGTCCAGGTCGCCCTGCTGACCATCTATGACATGTGCAAGGCGGCGGACCGAGGCATGGTGATCACCGGCGTGCGCGTGCTGGAAAAACACGGCGGAAAGTCTGGCAGCTTCATCAACCGGTAAGCCAGTCGCTGAGCCCGCAGACCCCTCCTGATGTACAAGCACAACCACCGATGGGGTATTCGGGCAAGTGCGCAGAAGGTTGCGCACGTGATACGGCACAAAATCCCCTTCCATGGACACTCCCGCGAGACGGGCACCATGGCGGCACAGACCATGTGAGGGCGGCCAATGACCAAGCGCTCTTTCCCCCTTTCCAGCGTGTACGGTCTGCTCGAACCCGGGCCGGTGTTGCTGCTGTCCACGCGCCATCAAGGCCGATCCAACGTCATGACGCTCTCCTGGCACACCATGATGGAGTTCGAGCCGCCACTGGTGGGCTGCGTCGTCAGCAGCAATGACTTCAGCTTTGCGGCCTTGAAGGCCACGCGCCAGTGCGTGCTCAACATCCCGACCGTGGAGCAGTCGGCGATGGTCGTCGGATGCGGCAATACCACCGGCAAATCCGTGGACAAGTTCAAGAAGTTCGGCATCACTCCCATGCCGGCGGCGTTGGTCGATGCGCCGCTGATCGATGCGTGCTATGCCAACCTGGAATGCCGGGTGATCGACACAAGACTGGTCAACCGCTACAACTTTTTCGTTCTGGAAGTAGTCAAAGCCCACCACGATCCAGCCTGCAAGCAGCCCCGGACCCTGCATCATCAAGGACGAGGCCGGTTCATGGTCGCCGGAGAAAGCATCAAGCTGCCCTCCAGAATGCGATAGCCGCAGACGGCACCGTGATGCCCGCAGGACGGATCATGCCGATACACATGTTTGGGCGCAGAAGGCAGATGCTGCGTGACGCATTGATTCTGTGCGCAGGCAGAAAACAGGCTCGCCAAAACAAAAGCCCCGGCAACGCGGCAGGGGCTTTTGTTCTTCAGACCGCTGTGAAACAGCGCACGGCGGATCTACCTCTTTTGGCGGAACTTGCGCAGTGCCGCAATCTGGGCAGCCAGCACGGCCAGTTCAGATTGCGCCTTGGCGAGATCGATGTCGCTTTTGGCATTCTTGAGCGCTTCCTCGGCGGCAGCCTTGGCGGCATTGGCCTTTTCGTCGTCAAGATCCTTGCCGCGAATCGCCGTATCCGACAACACGGTCACGCAGTCGGGCTGCACTTCCAGAATACCGCCAGCCACGAAGACGAACTCCTCGCTGCCGTCGGCCATCTCGATGCGCACCGAACCGGGCCTGATGCGCGTGATCAGCGGGGTATGGCGCGGGTAAATGCCCAGCTCACCAGATTCACCAGGCAAGGCCACGAACCGGGCTTCACCCGAGAAAATGGATTCCTCGGCACTGACAACATCAACGTGGATGGTGTTCATGGGTTACCGCCAATCAGACTTTTTTCGCTTTTTCGAACGCTTCGTCGATGGTGCCAACCATGTAGAAAGCCTGCTCGGGCAGGTGATCGCACTCACCAGCAACAATCATCTTGAAACCACGGATGGTTTCAGACAGCGGCACGTACTTGCCGGGCGAGCCGGTGAACACTTCAGCCACGTGGAACGGCTGGCTCAGGAAACGCTGGATCTTCCGTGCACGGGCCACAGCCAGCTTGTCATCGGGTGCCAGTTCGTCCATGCCCAGAATCGCGATGATGTCGCGCAGTTCCTTGTAGCGCTGCAGCGTACCTTGCACGGCACGGGCGGTTTCGTAGTGGTCCACACCGACCACGTTCGGGTCGAGCTGACGGCTGGTGGAGTCCAGCGGATCGACCGCCGGGTAGATACCCAACGAGGCGATGTCACGCGACAGCACCACGGTCGAGTCCAGGTGGGCGAAGGTGGTGGCAGGCGACGGGTCGGTCAAGTCATCGGCCGGCACGTAAACGGCCTGGATCGAGGTGATGGAGCCGACCTTGGTCGAGGTGATACGCTCTTGCAGACGGCCCATTTCTTCAGCCAGTGTCGGCTGATAGCCCACGGCGGAAGGCATACGGCCCAGCAGCGCGGACACTTCGGTACCGGCCAGGGTGTAACGGTAGATGTTGTCCACGAAGAACAGCACGTCCTTGCCTTCGTCGCGGAACGACTCGGCAATGGTCAGGCCGGTCAGCGCCACGCGCAGACGGTTGCCTGGGGGCTCGTTCATCTGGCCGTACACCATGGCCACTTTGGAGTCTTCGAGCTTCTCGAGATTCACCACACCGGAATCGGCCATCTCGTGGTAGAAGTCGTTGCCTTCACGGGTCCGCTCACCCACGCCGGCAAACACGGACAGACCCGAGTGCGCCTTGGCGATGTTGTTGATGAGTTCCATCATGTTCACGGTCTTGCCCACACCGGCACCACCGAACAGGCCGACCTTGCCACCCTTGGCAAAAGGACACACCAAGTCAATCACCTTGATACCGGTTTCCAGCAGTTCCTGCGACGGGCTCAACTCGTCGTAGGCCGGGGCCGTCCGGTGAATCGAAGCCGTGAGCTCGGAGGCTACCGGGCCGCGCTCGTCGATGGGCGCGCCGAGCACGTCCATGATGCGTCCCAGCGTAGCCTTGCCCACCGGCACCATGATGGGATTGGCGGTGTTCTGAACGATCATGCCGCGACGCAGACCGTCGGAGGAACCGAGCGCAATGGTGCGCACGATGCCGTCGCCGAGCTGCTGCTGCACTTCCAGCGTCAAAGCCGAACCGTCCATTTTCAGAGCGTCATAGATCTTGGGCATCTGGTCGCGTGGAAACTCCACGTCCACCACGGCGCCAATACACTGAACAATTTTTCCTTGAACTTGAGCCATATTTCGCTCCAAAAATTTGAATCTTGTTAAACCGCCGCGCAAGCCGGAGGCTTACACCGCCGCCGCGCCTGCCACGATTTCCGAAAGTTCTTTCGTGATCGCCGCCTGTCGCGTCTTGTTGTAAACCAGCTTGAGTTCGCCAATCACGCTACCCGCGTTGTCGGTTGCAGCCTTCATGGCCACCATGCGCGCCGACTGTTCGGAAGCCATGTTCTCAGCGACGGCCTGATAGACCTGTGCCTCGACGTAACGCAAAAGCAATTCATCAATCACCGACTGCGCATCCGGCTCATAGATGTAGTCCCAGCCGTGCTGGCTTTCATCTGCCTTGAGCGTGTCCGCAGACAGCGGCAGCAAACGCTCCACCACCGATTCCTGCTTCATGGTGTTGATGAAACGCGTGTAACTGAGGTACACCGCATTCACCTCCCCCTTGGCGTAGGCATCGAGCAACACCTTGACCGGGCCAATCAGCTTGTCCAGGTGCGGCGTGTCGCCGAGTTGCGTCACGTGAGAAACGACCTGCGCACCAATGCGGTTCAGGAAACCGAGACCCTTGTTGCCAATGGCCACCGTTTGCGCGGTTTGTCCAGCAGCCTGCAGTTCACGCAGCTTGGTCGTGACCGCACGCAACACGTTGGTGTTCATGCCGCCACACAGGCCTTTGTCGGTCGTGACCACAATGAATCCCGTCACCTTGGCATCGTTCGTCTGCATGAACGCATGCGTGTACTCGGGATTCGCCTTGCCGAGGTTTGCGGCAATGTTGCGGATCTTGTCGCTGTAGGGGCGCGCGGCACGCATTCGGTCCTGCGCCTTGCGCATTTTGGATGCGGCCACCATTTCCATGGCCTTGGTGATCTTCTTGGTGTTTTCCACCGATTTGATCTTGCCGCGTATTTCCTTGCCTGCTGCCACGATAGGCTCCTATCTGTTCTGGTGAGGATTAAGCGAAGCTCTTCTTGAACGCGCCGATGGCACCGTTCAACTCAGCTTCGGCATCCTTGTCCATCGCCTTGGCGGCTTCCAGCTTGGCCAGCAGCGCAGCATGCTTGTCCTTGAGGTAGCCATGCAGGCCGTGCTCAAACGACAGCACCTTCTTGACGTCGATGTCGTCCAGATAACCTTTGTTCACGGCAAACAGCGTTGCACCCATCAAGGAGATGGACAGCGGGCTGTATTGGGCCTGCTTGAGCAACTCGGTCACGCGGGCACCACGGTCCAGCTGCTTGCGGGTGGCTTCGTCCAGATCAGAAGCGAACTGCGCGAACGCAGCCAATTCACGGTACTGGGCCAAGTCGGTACGGATACCACCGGACAGATTCTTGACCAGCTTCGTCTGGGCTGCGCCACCGACGCGGGACACCGAAATACCGGCGTTGATGGCGGGGCGGACACCGGCGTTGAACAACGAGGTTTCCAGGAAAATCTGGCCGTCGGTAATCGAAATCACGTTGGTCGGAACGAAAGCGGACACGTCGCCAGCTTGCGTCTCGATGATGGGCAAAGCGGTCAGCGAACCGGTTTTGCCCTTGACTTCACCCTTGGTGAAATCTTCGACGTATTTCTCGTTCACGCGTGCAGCGCGCTCCAACAGACGGCTGTGGAGATAGAACACGTCGCCAGGGTAAGCTTCGCGACCTGGGGGACGGCGCAGCAGCAACGAAACCTGACGGTAAGCCACGGCCTGCTTGGACAGGTCGTCGTACACGATCAAGGCGTCCTGGCCACGGTCGCGGAAGTACTCACCCATCGTGCAGCCGGAGTAGGCGCTGACATACTGCATGGCAGCAGACTCGGAAGCCGTCGCCGCCACCACAATGGTGTATTCCATTGCACCAGCTTGTTCCAGCGCGCGCACCACGTTCTTGACGGAAGAAGCCTTCTGGCCAATCGCGACATATACGCAGGCCATGTTCTGGCCCTTCTGGTTGATGATCGCGTCGATGGCCACAGCGGTCTTGCCGGTCTGGCGGTCGCCGATGATCAATTCGCGCTGACCACGGCCCACGGGCACCATGGAGTCGATGGACTTCAGGCCGGTCTGCATCGGCTGGTCCACGGATTTACGTGCAATCACGCCCGGTGCGACCTTCTCGATCACGTCGGTCATCTTGGCATTGATCGGGCCCTTGCCGTCGATCGGCTGACCCAGCGCGTTCACTACGCGGCCGAGCAACTCGGGACCAACAGGCACTTCCAGAATACGGCCCGTGCACTTGACGGTATCGCCTTCAGAAATGTGCTCGTAAGCACCCAAAATCACCGAACCCACGGAATCACGTTCCAGGTTCAGCGCCAGACCGTAGCTCGGTTGGCCGTCTGCATCTGCCGGAAACTCCAGCATTTCGCCTTGCATCACGTCGGACAAACCGTGGATACGCACGATACCGTCGGTCACGGACACCACGGTGCCTTGATTGCGAATGTCAGCGCTGGCTGCCAGCCCTTCAATGCGGCTCTTGATCAGTTCAGAAATTTCTGCGGGATTGAGTTGCATGACTCTTTCCTTCTTTCTTTAATTGGCTGAGGGCTTACGCCGTCAGCGCGACTTTCATTTGTTCCAGGCGGGCCTTGACGGAGGTATCCAGTACCTCGTCACCGACCACCACGCGTATTCCGCCGATCAGGGCCGGTTCCAGTTCCACCTTGACGTTCAACTTGCGACCAAAGCGCGACTCCAACGTCGCAGCAAGATCTGCCAGCGCTGCACCGTCGATTGGAAAGGCACTGTAAACCACAGCATCTGACGAACCGCTCTGCGCGTTCTTCAATGCACGAAACTGCGCTGCAATCTCAGGCAGGGCACTCAGACGGCCCTTGTCAAGGACGGCGCGCAGGAAATTGGTGGCCTGCTCGGGCAAGGCCGTCCTGGCCACGCCACAGATCAGGTCAACGACCTGCGAGGCAGAAACCTTGGGGTTGTCAGCGAATTGCTGAAACTGCGCATTGCTTGCAATTTCAGCCAGCTCGTCCACCCACACGGAAGCACCACCCAAGTCCGCATGAGCGGCCTTGAACAGGGCTTCGGCATAAGGCCGGGCAATGGTGGCAAGTTCAGCCATGGTTTACCTTACAGCTCAGTCTTCAGACGGCTCAGCAGATCAGCGTGGACACCAGCATTGACTTCCTTGCGGAGAATCTGTTCGGCGCCTTTGACTGCCAGAATCGCGACCTGCTCACGCAGGGCTTCGCGCGCCTTGACAGACTGCTGTTCGGCTTCAGCCTTGGCGGCAGCAATGATCTTGCTGCCCTCTTCGGTGGCGCGGGCCTTGGCCTCGTCCACGATGGACTGTCCGCGGCGCTCGGCATCAGCCAGACGTGCGGCCGTCTCGTTGCGCGACGTCGCCAATTCAGATTCGACGCGCTTGTTGGCAACGGCGAGTTCTGTCTTGGCCTTGTCGGCTGCGGCCAGACCGTCAGCGATTTTCTGAGCCCGCTCGTCCAGCGCTTTTGTGATCGGGGGCCACACGAATTTCATCGTGAACCACACCAGGATCGCAAAAACGATAGCCTGCAGGAACAGGGTTGCGTTAATGTTCACGGTTTGATTCCTTCTCTAACGTGAAGGGGCCGTTGATTACTTCAGAACGAAGGGGTTGGCGAATGCGAACAGCAGAGCGATAGCCACGCCGATCAGGAACGCAGCGTCAATCAGACCCGCCAGAATGAACATCTTGGTTTGCAGTTCGTTCATCAGTTCAGGCTGACGTGCCGACGATTCAAGGAACTTGCCGCCCATCAGTGCAATGCCGATCGATGCGCCGATAGCGCCCAGACCAACGATCAAACCGCAAGCCAGTGCCACGAGGCCGAGAATGTTTTCCATGAGATGCTCCTAAAAGTTAGCTAAAAAAGAAAAAGGAAAGAGAACGAGAGAGTTACATCAAAGTGCGTCGTGCGCTTGCCCGGTATAGATCAGCGTCAACATCATAAAGATGAAGGCTTGCAAAGTGATCACCAGAATGTGGAACAGCGTCCACACGGTTCCGGCGACGATATGACCAATGGCCAGACCAACACCAGTTGCCGACAGCGCCCAGCCACCACCCATCAGGGCGATCAGCATGAACACCAACTCACCTGCAAACATGTTGCCAAACAACCGCATGCCGTGTGACACGGTCTTGGCAAGGTACTCGATCATCTGCATCAGGAAGTTCACCGGATACAGCGCCCAATGGTCGCCAAAGGGGGCGGCAATCAATTCATGCGCCCAACCGCCCAAGCCCTTGATCTTGATGTTGTACACCAGACAGACGAACAGGACGGAGCAAGACAGCCCCAGCGTGGTCGACAAGTCGGCCGTGGGCACCACACGCATGTAGTCCTTGAAGCCCAACGCAGGACCGGCGCCGTGCCAGATCTGGGGAATCAGGTCAACGGGCAGCATGTCCATGGCATTCATCAGGAAAATCCAGACAAACACCGTCAGCGCCAGAGGAGAGATCAGCTTGCGGCTTTTGGCATTGTGAATCACGCCCTTGGCCTGGTTCTCCACCATTTCGGACAGGATCTCCACCGCCGCCTGGAACCGCCCGGGCACACCAGAGGTGGCTTTGCGCGCCGCATTCCAAAGAACAAAACAACCGATCACTCCCAGCAAAGCCGAGAAGAACAGCGAATCAAAGTTAAACAGACTGAAGTCGACGATGCTCGTCTGCTTGACACTCTGGAAAGAAAAATCTTTCTGCAAGTGTTGCAAATGGTGCTGGATGTATTCACCAGCCGTCGGTCCATGCGTTCCAGCGTTTTCAGCAGCAGACATAAGTCACCAGTTCGTCAATTCAAATTCTTTTGATCGATTCTTTGCGCGCCGGGCGCAGCCACATGGCCACCCAGTACACCTTCATCGTCACCACGAAGCCCGCCAACAAGGCCAGCCAACTCAACTGGGCAACCAGCCTTGGCGCCGCCATCAGCATTGCCACGGTCAAGATCACCTTGACCATTTCCCAGACAAAAAAACCAACCATTGCGGCGCCGGCGCCGTTAACGGCCTTCTGACGCGACAGACCACGGACAAACAGCGCCGCGGGAACCACGACAGCCAGCACACCGTAACCCGCCGACCAGGCCATTCGCGATTGCCCGGTCACGCCCCAGAACCCCAGAACAACCAGAACACCCACCGCAACCTGCATCCACACAATCCGCCATGGGGACATTGGCGGATTTTTTTCACGCCATTGCCGCGCTTCCTCAGCACTCAACGCCTTGAAATCTTCCCCTTCCGCTCCATCTGCCGTATTTGGGACATCGGGAACCACGGGTGCGGAAGAAATTGTCGCCATCGAAGATTACATCCAGGTTACGGACAGATCACTCCGCAAAGCCCTCGATTATACGTAGAAACCCGCAAAACGCCTAGATACACTGCGTGTTCGGTCGATATACCTCTGACAGAAGGTGTTTTGCGTACCCCGGCACAATCGAAATTTAGCCAGGGCCTGCCCATGTTTTACGCTGTCAAACTCCTTCACATTGCTGCAGCCATCGTCTGGCTGGGCGGCATGACGTTCGTCCTTGGGGCCTTGCGTCCGGTGGTCATGGCCCAACTGGCACCGCCGCTTCGCCTGCCGTTGATGGCAGCCGTGCTGCGCCGGTTTTTCCTCGCGGTATGGGCCGGTATTGGGGTGCTGCTGCTTTCAGGCGGACATCTGCTTGCCGTCACGGGCATGAAGAACGCGCCCATCGGGGCCCACTTGATGCTAGGCATCGGCCTGTTGATGTTCGCCATTTTTGGACATTTGTATTTCGGCCCATTTCGCCGCATGAAAGCCGCCGTCACAGCCGCAGACTGGCCAGAGGCTGGCCGGCGCATGGCACAGATCCATCCGCTGGTGGTGCTGAACGCGGGCCTGGGCTGGCTGGCCGTGGCCGCGATCTACCTGCTGCGCTGATCCTTCCGTGACCCCCTGTGCGCGCCGAACCTGCCGCGCCGGAGTCTCACACCAAGACCCGCAAACACACGACAATCACGGGCCATGAACTTGCATGCATTGCCCCCCTTGCCCTGCTACCTCAACGGCCACTACACCGCGCTGCCGGACGCCAAGGTCAGCGTCATGGACCGCGGCTTCATCTTTGGCGATGGTGTCTACGAAGTCGTCCCGGTGTATGGCGGACACCTGTTCTGCTTTGAGCAGCACATGGCGCGGCTTGATCGCTCCCTCGCCGAGGTGCGCATCGCCAACCCCCTCTCCCACGGGCAATGGCGCGAAATAGCATCGAAATTGATAGCGAACTATGACGAAAGTACGCTGAGAAGAGACAATAATGATTCAAATTCTCCGTCAAACCAGCTGATCTACATCCAGATCACCCGCGGCG
>ERZ1034361.913-NODE-913-length-17357-cov-4.142940_pt1 | contig 17357 bp, 10 predicted proteins | sample MGYA00520617_ERZ1034361 | MGnify/ENA primary metagenome ERZ1034361 (study PRJEB33736, sample SAMEA104284507) | Azolla filiculoides | biome: Urban; feature: Water surface; material: Ditch water | place: Netherlands | collected 2015-10-28 | depth 0-0.1 m ... | reverse complement strand
TTAAAAAATAGTATAGCTATAAAACACAAAAATAAGTGTTGAATAAAAGCTCAAACTTATTTATATTTGATTCTTTAACAAATGTTGAATATGGCAACCCCATAGAAATGAACAATAAAAAAATTACAATTAAAATAGGCCAAGCCATAAGAGAAGGTAAATACCTCGATATATACTATAAAAACAAACAAGGGGAAGTCAAACACTTTTGGATTTCAATTTTAGACATAACCAGCAATGATAAAATTGTAGTAGATATGTTTAATGTCATGAAAGACGAACCCTTGTTAAAAAGGTCTATTTCCATTTCAAGCATACAATCAGCCGAGATACTGAATTTTTCTCACTACGATGTTCCTGCTGAGTTGATAAAAAAAATAAATGAAGACGAAAGCCTAGAGGTTTATGAATTTGATAGATACAATAACAATATATTAAACTATTACCACGAGTGCAACAAAGCAAATAACGACCCATTCCTTCATAAAACCCATTTAGTACCTGAAATTGATTTGGAAGAATTGATTAATCAAAGTCCTTATCAATTATCCATTGAACAGCAAAAACATATCATTAAGGAAATTTACAGCAATGATTATAACAAGTTTTATGACTATAAATTAGCGCTTTGTGAATTTTCAATAGATTTAGATGCAAAAGGAAAGTTTGTGGTCGCTTACCGAGAGTTGACCTATGATCCAGTTAAGAAAACAATTCAAATCGGTAAAGTAACCCTATTCAATCCTAATTTTTACATAAGAGATGTAAAATATTCGTTGTCCTATTACACCGATTTTAGCCCTTCTGATTTTGAAGAGCTATATAACAAGAAGAAATCTGAGTTAATTAATCTACTTATAAGTAATTTTAAATCGGGCGAACTACCAAATACCAGACCCGAAATAGTAGTTTTAGGCTATTCCAAAATTGATATAGCACCTATTTTCGATAGAATAAATGCCGAACATGAAAATCAAGAAATGCAAATTCCTTTGAAAGCATTTTTTAAAAACGCCTCGCTTTTAGACAGAAAAAACAGAAAAGAACCTCACATCGTTCTTTACGACGAAAATGTAAATATTGACCAATTAAGAACAATATACAACGCTTTAAAATATCCAGTAACCTACGTTCAAGGACCACCAGGCACAGGAAAAACACAAACAATTTTAAATTTAGTAGTAAATTGTTTGACCAATAATAAAACGGTACTCATTACCTCAAATAACAATGTTCCCATTGATGGTATTAAAGAAAAATTGAATTTAGGGAAATATAAAAACAAGGACATTATGCTTCCGTTTATTCGGATTGGAAACAAGCAATGCACATTAGAAGCTTTACAGACCATAAAAAAACTTTATAAGTTTCAAACTTATGATGTCCCTAAAGAAACACTTTTGCATAACCTAAAAGAAAATTCTAAAGAAAAAAACCAACTTTTAGTTACCAAATTACAGAATTATGAAGAGCGAACCGATTTAGAGCAAAACTTAGAGTTTATTGATGGACTTCTCGCTAAAGGAAAATATTGGCTACTAGAACAAGAAAGAGAAAAACTACAAAATAAAATCAATTCAATACCAGTAACTTCAGATGAGGATGTAAAAGGAATATTCGAAATCATTCAGGGCAATTATAAATTACTACAATTTTTTTATTTTGAATCTTTAAAATACATTAAACGATTAAAAGGTAAAGATTACATTGAATTAATTGAAATCCTTCATATTATTGACGAAAACGAACAAGTAAAAGAATTTAATACTTGGTTGAGTGATGATGCTAACATGGAAAAATTCACTAAAGTTTTTCCTATCATACTAACCACCAATATTTCTAGTAGACGATTGGGACAAAAATTCAAATTTGATTTATTAACAATGGATGAAGCAGGACAATGTGACATCCCTACAAGTCTAATTCCAATTTCAAAATGCAAAAACATGGTATTGATAGGGGATACCAACCAACTTAAGCCTATTATTGTTTTTGATGAGGAAAAGAATGATAAACTCATGAAACAATTTGAAATTGAAATGGAGTATGATTATTACAACAATTCAATATTATCCAGCTACAAAAAAATAGATACCATTTCAAGAGAAATTTTATTGAGTTATCATTACCGTTGTGGCAAAAAAATTATCGATTATTCTAATAAACGTTTTTACGAACAACGATTAAATTTAACGGCTGTTGGAACAAATGGTACTGTCAAATTACTTGCTGTGGCTAATGTCAATCAAACGAATAAAAATGCGCAAGTTGAAGAAGCATTAGCAATAGTAAATTATATAAAAGACAATAAGTTATCAGATGTTTTTATACTTACTCCTTTTAGAAATCAGGAAGAAGTCATCAATCGCTATTTAAAAGAAGCAAAAAATAGTGGTACAATAGATACTTCTGTAAGTTGTGGCACCATTCATAAAGTGCAGGGACAAGAAAATAAAACCATCATGATATCAACTGCCCTTTCCTCTAAAACCTCAAAAAAAACATACGATTGGATTAAAAACAATAGTCAATTATTAAACGTTGGCGTAACCAGAGCCAAAGAAAATTTGATTGTAGTTACCGACCTAAAGGCTATTGATATGTTATCTAAAAAAGATGACGACTTGTATGCGTTGATTGAGTATGCAACTAATAATGGAACCACTCATATTGCACAAAGTGAAGTCAATAAATTTACTATTGGTTTTTCAAACAATTCTAAATTTGAAGATGAATTTTATAAAACCATGCAGCAGTATTGTTCCTTAAAAGACACCCGATTCAGAAGAAATGTGAAAATTATTGAAGTATTCCCTGAAGAAAGCAACAACGCATTTGTAAACAAAAAAGAGTTTGATGGCGTACTTTTTGAAAACAATAAACCGAAAGTATTTTTTGAAATAAACGGACAAGAACACTACCAAAACAAAAGAACAATTAAATCAGACACCATAAAAAAAGAGTTAGTCACTAGTAAAAATTTACAACTAATAATGGTGCCCAATCAATACGTAAAGCATTATGAATTTATACGAGAATTAATCAATAAATTCAATGGGGATTTATATCAAGCATCACTTTTTGATGGGTATGAAGAAGCTATTAAATCTTAATTATACTATTTAGTTATACTCTGTTTTATTAAAATTCTTTTGAAATTAATGAAGAATAATCAAAAGAAATATAATTGAATGAGATTTTTAAGTTATTTTTAATTGCTTCAATAAAATCAAGATCTTTTTTATTAGGTTCATTTGGCCCTACAATATAAATTTTAATATCTTTTTTTGTGTTGTACTGATGAGAATAATCTAATAATTGCCCAATACCATCGCGTATACATGAGAACACATTTTCATAAGGTTTGATTTCATAGATATGGACTTCATTAGAGGATTCTCTTTTGGCATCTATTCTATTTTTTTCTCCTTTTACGCTATCATGCGGATATTGTTCTGTTAGGTAACGAATAAATCTATTTTGAATGATATTATGAATTTGATTTACTTTTACTGACGCAATAGCATTGCGATTAAATGATTCTTCTGATTTTTCATTGTAAGCAAAACCAGTATCTTCTAAATACTCTTCGTTGAATTCTTCATCATCTTCAAACTCATCTAACTTAACATATTCTTCTTGAATACCTGAATACCACCCAAAAACTTTATCAAATCTTCTACCATCTTTCTTTTTAGTTAATTCATGTATGGTTTCTGCATAAGTTTCACCTACAAATTTTGAAAAACCAGCATCTAAAAATTCAACATTAATATGATGCCCTAATTTATCTTCGTGATGTTCGTAAACTGCACCATTCCTTTTTACTACTTGAGCATACGCAATAATTGTCAATCTATTAAAAGCACCATGAGATTTAACCGCAATAATATCACCTTCTTTTATATTAGCAATTTTAGTAAATATCGATTGTAATTTATGTACTGCTGGTTGATCTTGAGTCCAATGTTCAATAACAAAATCATTAACTTCTTTATCATTTTTTCCGATAAATGATGAAAAATCTAGCCAATCATAGAAACCAACTGCTACACACTTGTTTTTTATAAACTCATTGATTTGAGGCCTAGAATCATCTCCATATTTACTGCCGATTATATAAAAATTGGGTTTGGTTTTCAAAGCGAATTCGACATACATTCTATCGCCGAACTCTTCCATGCTTTCGCTTTCAAGTTTGTAGTTAAGAATATGCCTTTGTAAAATGGAAATTGGGGTTTTATCATTAAACACATTATTTCCTAGACCTGTTACTATATCTGATAAGGCTCTTCTGCTATAAATTGGTAAAGTTGCCTTGTTAGAAAATAAAAAAACTAATTTCCATTTGGGTATGATATTGTAATTAATTTGATCTATTTCTTCCCAATTAAGATTTTGAGAGTGTATAACAATTTGAGTGATTTTCTGTTTTACTTTTTCAAAAGCATCATCTAAATTATTTCCTTTTTTTGAATTGTAAAAATATCCATTTTCAAAAATGAAAGGTTTTTTTAATTCTTTTTCTTCTTTAGGTTTCCAAACACCAAATTTTGTTAATGGAAAATTACCAATAGCACCTAATTCTTTAGTTTCATACTCTAACCAATAACACAAAGAATCGTGATTGTTTAAATCAGCATATTCTTCTAATGTCATGTTTTGAATTCGTTCTAAATTCCAGGATTTATGAAATGCAGCTAATTTAATATCTACTTGGCTTGGTTGTAGTTCCATCGTTAAGAATTAGGTATTTTATTTGATATAAATTCAAATATTGGTCTAAAAACTTCAAAATATTGTTCATCAATGTTTGGAACAATTTCCTCTGCAAATCTTAATTTTTGACAATCATTAATAAATCTAATTAAATCCCTCTAACTCGTTTATCATACAAATCATTGAACCACATTTTCTTAAATAGTAAGTTTACACGGTCTTCTGAAAGTTTGTTGTAAAGCTCTAATTTTGTATTTATGAAGTTTAGTAATTCATTATCAATTTCTTCGCTGAATTTATCTTGAATATTATCTCTAGAATTATTTCTATTAAAGAAACTCATCAATTCTTCATTAGAATAAATTTTATCCTTCATTTTTTGAAATTCTACTTTATCTTCCTCAGTTAAGTCGATTCCAAAAGTATCGTTTAAAACTTTGATAATGTTAGTTAACATATCCAGTTCATCTTCTTCTTTTCCAGAAGCACCACCAGGTGTCATACCATACATTTCTCCATTTTCAGAAACCAATGCTAGATCTGTGGTGTATTGATGTTGAATTTTATAACTATCTAACTCAACTTCGCCTAAAACATCTAATGGTAAATTAGTTTTTATATATGGAAGCATTTTAAGAAGTGCTGTTAAAAAAACATAATATTTTTCTAATTCGACATCTGTAAAAGTGATAATTTGACTTAAAAAACGATACAGTTTTAAAAAAGTTTGTACTTCTGATTTAAAATTAATTTGGTCCTCTTCTGTAAGTTCGGCTACATAGCGATTAGTTACTGTTTTTAAAATTGGGTTTAATTTTTCATAATTGTTCCCTTTTCTAAAGAAAATATCGGCAAAAGCTTCCACTTCATTTTGATAAATTAAGTTAAAGCTATCTATTTTATTTTGAACAGTATATAAACTATTAGGATCGGTTTGATTGTCTTCTTCCATGAAGTTTTCTCCGTAATAGTACTGAAAATCTTTTTGTACTAATTCAGGATCATTTACAAAGTCAAGCACCATAGTACTTTCTTTTCCTCTCATGGTTCTGTTCAAACGACTTAACGTTTGCACAGTAGAAGCCCCTCCTAGTTTCTTATCCACAAACATAGTATGCAACATCGGTTCATCAAAACCGGTTTGATATTTATTAGCTACGATTAAGATTCTAAATTGAGGCAATTTAAAAGCTTCAGGAATGGCTATTTTTCCTTGCAGCTGATTCATACTTGTTTCAGTATATTCTTCGTTAGTTTCGCTATCTTTAACCGTTCCTGAAAAAGCTACTAAAGCCCCATAAGGCAATTTCATTTCTTGCATAATTTCATCAAACTTACGTTTGAATCGTACCGCATGTAAACGTGATTTTGTTACTACCATTGCACGTGCTTTCCCTTGAATTTCATTTTGAGTTTGACTTACAAAATGCTCAATCATAATTCGGGCTTTACGTTCAATAGCGTGGTCTTGCAAGTCTACATAAGAACCTAATAAACGAACGGTCTTCTTCTTTTCGTATTCTTTATCGTCTATCTCAGAACGCTTAATGATTTTATAATAACGCTTAAACGACATGTAGTTTTTTAACACATCGCGAATGAAACCTTCCTTAATGGCTTGTTCCATAGTATAGGTATCAAAAGCTTTGATTTTACCATCAATTAAACGACCAAATAATTCTTCAGTTTTAGGCTTTGGAGTAGCGGTAAAAGCAAAAAACGAAATATTAGGTTGTTTTCCTTTTCGTTTGATTTCATCTGCAATAATATCATCTAAATCTTCAGATACATCTTCCTTTTCGGCTTCTTCAAGTGAAAGTGATTTTTTTAAATGTCTTGCTGCTTCACCTGATTGCGAACTGTGTGCTTCGTCAATAATAACCGCATATTTTCGCTCTGGCATACTGGCTATTGTTTCAGAAATTACTGGGAATTTTTGAATAGTCGTTATAATAATACGCTTGCCTCCTTCAATTGCTTTTTTAAGGTCTTGGGCGGTTTTGTTTTCATCAACATAGCCTACCATCCCTGGTGTATTATCCAATTGACGAATATTATTTTGAATTTGCTTATCTAAAACTCTTCTGTCAGTTACAACTATTACAGAATCATATAAGGCTTTATCATCGTTTTCATTTTGATAAAATCCCGCCAATCGATAGGCTAACCAAGTAATCGTATTCGATTTACCAGAACCTGCCGAGTGTTGTATTAAATAGTTTTTCCCAACTCCTTCTTCTTTTACAGCATGTAATAAACGTTGCACAGCTCTACGCTGATGAAAACGAGGAAACAACAACTTAGTAGATTTTTTTTCTTTTAATGATTTTGAAGTTGCATCATATTCTTTTTCAACATCAGTTTGAATGTTAATGTAATTTTGAAGCAAATCCAAAAGGGAATCTTTTTTTAATACATCTTCCCATAAATACGATGTAGCAAAACCATCAGAATTGAAGTTATCTAAACCTTGATTGAAAGGTAAAAAGAAAGTTCCTTTTCCTTTTAATTCTGTGGTCATGAAAACTTTTTCTGTTCCCACAGCAAAATGAACCAAACAACGCTTGAATTCTAAAAACGGTTCTCCTTTTGGATCTCTATCTTGAATGTATTGTTTGATGGCATTGTGATGATTTTGACCCGTTAACTCATTTTTAAGCTCTAAGGTAATTACCGGAATACCATTCACAAACAAAACCAAATCAATAGAATTGTTATTTTTAGCAGAATACTTTAACTGACGCACAACTGCTAACCGATTTTTCTTATACCATTCTTGATGTTCTGGCGATTTATCATTAGCGGGTTGAAAATACACCATGTCAAATTGTACGCCTCTATCTTTGACTTTGTTGCGCAACAAATCTAAGGTTTTGTCTTTACTGTCTTTGTAGGTTTTGGCAATATTGGCTACAATTTTTTCATCTACTTTATTGCCGTATTGTTCTAACTTTAATAGGTTATATTTTTCAGGTTGAGTTTCTTGTATAAAGGCAATAGCATCACTAGGAATGAGGCATAATTCTTTATCATAAGCACTGGCAGCCACTTCATGAAAACCACCATGAGTAACTAAATACTTAACAATATGTTCTTCTACATGTATTTCTTTTGTACCGTCTGCCATAACTACTTATTTTTAGGATTGTGCCACGCTCTAACATCTATTTTACCCGTTACCGCTTCTGAAATTAACGATTGACGGTAGGTTTGGAGTTTTTCAATTTGAGATAATATTTTTGATGAAATAGTATCTATAATTTTACAATTATCATCAATGTAATTTAAAATTTCTTTTTGAATTTCTAATTTTGGAGTAACTATACTTAACTCCTTTACAATAGAAGAATTTAAACCAGCCATAATAGAACCAACAGAATTTAGTGCTAATTGTTGAAATACATAATCACTTTGTTCTAAAAGAATTGAAAATAATCTTCCATCAAATAAATCTTCATTAAATCTCAACCTTAATAAATGGGAATCTAAAATACCTTTTTCATATGATGAATTAAATACTTTTGATTTACCTGTTGTACCCATCATAGTTATTAAAATATCACCATCAAGTATTTCATATTGTTTAAAATCTTTCTCGAATCTTTCAGGATCTATATATCTATGTCCTAATGTAAAATCGTCTTTAATAACATTTCCTTGACCATAAATTTTAATTCCCTTGTCTGTTAAAGTATCTAATTTTAATGCACTCCCAAAAGGACCAATTTTAATTCCGTTTTCTGAACTTAAAAGGTATTTAACTTTTTTAACCTCCCAATTATCTGGAATTTCACCCAACCATTCGACACCACTATCTTTCATAGGGGCGTTTGGGTTTAAGCCTTTAGTAACCGCTTCGTTAATAACGGCTTGACGTTTTTCTTTTAATAACTCAATTAAACGCTTTTTCTTTTCAATGGTTGCATCGATTAGATTGGTTTTGTAATCAAGATAGTCTGCGATTTTTATTTGTTCTTCTAGAGAAGGTTTTAATAAATATAAATTTTTAACATCGCTATCATTTATACCTGCTTGAGCACCTCCAGTTTGATGTGTTAATATTTGAGACCTCATATTTAAAAACATATAGTATAAAAATCTACTATTTGCTTTTTCAGGATTTTCATCAATAGCAATAACAGACTGATTTGCACAAGCTTGGAAAGTTAAATATCCAATATTTGCGCATGTTGCTCCTGTTAAAGCTACCAATACTGTATTTGGCTTAATCCACTTTGTTGAACTACCATTTAAGCCTTCTTGTGTTATGAATTTTTCAGCTGATGTTATTTCACAATTTTGTAACTTACCAGAAGGTAACCATGGTATATCTCCATTATGCCAAAAACTATCAACTACTGTAGATGGTGTTCCTCCTGCATATGTATTTGCAATATGTTTTGCTTTACAATAATCCCAATTTTCTGGAATCTCAGGATACCAAACAATTTTTGATGGCTTATATTTCGGATAACTTTTCATTAGTTCAATAATTCATTTAACAAAGAAGCAATTTCTGTTTCTAAGCTTACAATTTCTTGTTTTACTTCGGTAGCAGGTCGTAATCCTTTGTATTCGTAAAAATACTTAGTAAAGTTTATTTCATAACCAATGCGGGTTTTGTCAAAATCAATCCAAGCATCCGGTACATGCGGTAGTACTTCGGTTTCAAAGTATTTTTCAATATCAGCGGTTAACGGCACGTTTTCTTTGTCGCGTTTTTTACTGTCGGGCTTTGGATTCTTGTTTTTATCTAATACCTTTTTCCCCTTTTCATCATACAACGGTTGCTCCACTGTTAATTGGAAATAACCAAAATGCTCGTTATCAAAAATCTTAGAATGTTGGGTTTCTTTAAAATCGGTGTACAATTTCAAAATATCCGAAATGTGTTCTGCAGTAATTTCGTTACGCTTGTTACCTAAACTTTTTTTATTGCTACGGCAATAGTCAATCGCATTAATCAGTTGTACTTTTCCTTTACGTTGCTTTTCTTTTTTGTTGGTTAAAAACCAAATATAGGTATTGATACCCGTGTTATAAAACATGTCTTTCGGCAAGGCAACAATACATTCTAACCAATCATTTTCTATAATCCATTTGCGTATGTCGCTTTCGCCAGAGCCAGCATCACCAGTAAATAAGGGCGAACCATTAGTTACTACACCAATGCGGCTACCTTCACGCTCCATTTTAGAAAGCATGTGTTGTAAAAACAGTAATTGTCCGTCAGAAGTACGAGGCAATCCCGCATAAAAACGCCCAGCAGGGTTTAACGATTCATTTTCAATGAACTTTTGGTCTTTTTTCCAAGTTACTCCATAAGGCGGATTGGCCATCATATAATGAAAATACTTCCCTTGAAACTGGTCTTCCGAAAAAGAGTTACCGTGTTTAATATTGTTAGCTTCTTCTCCTGTAATCAAGGCTTCTGATTTCGCAATAGCATACGACTGTTCGTTTAACTCTTGTCCATACGTTTGAATGGTAGGCTTGTTCTTAGCGTCTTTTAATAAGGTATCTAAAATATAGTTTTTACCCAAATTCACCATACCACCTGTTCCACAGGCAGGGTCAAAAATGGTACGTATGATACCTAGTTGGGCTAACTCTTGTTTTTCATTCACAAATAAAATAGCATTCATCAAACCAATTACATCACGAGGTGTAAAATGTTCTCCTGCTGTTTCGTTTGATTGCTCGTTCGAAATACGAATCAGTTCCTCAAAAACATAGCCCATACCATGGTTATCGATTTTTTCGGTATGCATGTCGATTTTGCATATCGCATCAATCATTTCATACAACAACTTGTTTTTAATCAAACGCGCTACAATTTTATCAAACTGAAAGTTGTCTAAAATGTCACGAACCTATTGATTAAATCCGTTTAAATAGTTGTTGAAATTGATTTCAATGTTACGGGCATCGTCTTTCAACGAGTATAGCGTATGACGAGAGGTATTGTAAAATTTCAATCCTCCAGCCGCTTTACGAAGAATAGGATCTAATTTGTCTTCGGCTACTTTGTCTTTAAAGTTGTTATATGTATCTCGAACATTTTCATTTACTCCGTCTAAAATACAATCTAAACGACGGATAACCACAAAAGGAAGCACTACATCGCCAATTTCATTTTTCTTAAAGGCATCACGCAATACGTCATCGGTAATTTGCCAAATGAATCCTACTTCTACTTTCGTGTTATTATTTTGGGTACTCATGTTTGTTTTAATTTGTTTGTCAAAGGTAAGGTTTATGTGTGTGGATTTGGTGCGTAGTTAGTTTAATAATCTATTTTTTATTGTATTTGTTTGACCTTGTGTGACTTCAACTCCGTTTAAATAGTAACGATAATATCTATTATGTGGACCATTTTTATTTAATTTATCTATACAATCAAATGCTATTTCTTTGAATCTTTTAGAACCATTTTTATGAGATCTGAGATTGGTTTGTGTATCATTAAATGATTCGATTCTGTTAAAAAAACTAACTAAACTAAAACTATCATCATTTCTTGTGCTATTTGCACTTCTTATTTTAAAAGAAGCTAAACTATTTTCAGATTTTCCATATTTGTAATTAGAATAAATTCTTCTATTATGTGTTCGTTCAAAATGGTTAGTACTTCTAAAATAAAATAAAATCTCAATTTCAAAATTGTAATTTCTTAAATTTCTAATCTTTCTATTTAAATCAATGGCTACCTGATCACATTTAGCTTTATTTCTAGTGTCATCTTTTTGCTCTGATAAAATGAGAATATGATAATCCGTTTTTAAATTATGAGGTAGTAAGTTATTAAACATTCTAATCAAATTGTCAATTCCAATATTTTGTATAGTTCCTAAAACTCTTTCTTCATTTGAGAATAAATTTCTATCATTTATAACTAATGTATTTGAGGGAAAATTGTTAAAAGGGTTTAGAATTGAATTCCAGTTATTATTTATTTCTTCATCTGCAAGCCAATCTAAATTAACTCCTTTAGAAAGAATATTATCATCTACAAATTCTTTACAGTTAACAATAACACCAAACTCTTCTTGAAGTTTTTTTGCAGCTTCTTCAGGTATATTTAAGAAATATGCAGCAGAAGGATTTTCAACAATTGTTTCAAGATCTGCATAAAATGTTTGAAAATAAGTATCCAAAGGAATAATATCTATATTTCTAGCGTTTGCTTGTAAAAAAAGAAATAAAAAAGATTCAGGAGTAGCTAATTCATTACTAAGATCAGTTTTATTAATATCTAAGCATACCACAGAATGGTCATTAATTATTTTATTCCAATTTGGATATTGACTAGCATTAGATATTATGTCTTTAAAAATATCTTTATCAGAGTATATTGTAAACATAAATAATCTTATTTTCTTTGTTTTTGAATTAATGCAATAGTACTTTTTGCAGCTTCATCATAAAAACCTTCTCCAAAATTTCTATCAAATTTTCCATTATCAGTAAAAATCATTTGATACGGTCCTTTTTCTAGATCAAAATAATGTACACTAAAAGGATTTGGATTTAAACCTTCTTGATTAGTATATTCATTTTCAACAACCAATAATTGAGTTCTTCTTATAAGATATTCCGAATGAGTTTCAACAATGAAATTAATACCATAATCTTTGTTTACTTCATGGAAAAAAACAGCTAATTTACTTTGTAAAGCTGGATGCAAGTTCAATTCAGGTTCTTCAACAATTACGGTAATATTTTTTGTATTACCTTTTTGAATTCTTAAAATGGTTGCAATTCGTAAAACTAACATCATAGCCTGTAATGATCCCATTCCTTTATCGGCTAAATGTGCTTTAAAATCTTCTTTGTCGATAACATAAAATTCGTAAGCTTCTCCAGCATAAAACTCAATATGAAAATCTACTCCAACTTCAAATTCATTCATCCAATATTTTACAAATTCATTTTCTTTTTCTCCTTTTAGAATTTTAGATTGTTTAAAATCATGAATAGCTTGAGCTAAGTTATTTTGTTTATCTCTGATTGAGAATAAAGCAGATTGTTTACTTGGATTAGCTCCTAAATAATAAATAACAGTATTATTAATAACTTTAATTACTTGACTAATGGAATCTTTAATTTCACTTTTATAATTATCAATATCTACTAATTCCTGAATTTTATCATTTAGCTTTTGAAAATTATCCTCATTATCAGTAGCGTCTTCTTTTTCAAAAAGTTCTTCTATTTTTTTTTCAAAAGTTTCTTTATCTTCAATATTGGCATGAGCATAATTATCTCTTAAATCCTTTAAGTTTCTTAATTCAGCATCATTAATAAAAAATAAATCACTTACAAACTCTTGTATAATAGTATCTTCAGTTTTATTTAATAGATTTGGTTTAAGTGTATAAGTAACATCAAATAAATTACCTCCTTCTTCAATTTCTTTTTCAAATGAATCATAATACACTTGAATTCTAGACTTTAATTTATTAAAATGATCTAACATTCTTAATCCTTCAGGAGATGTTTTTTTGAAATCTGGTTTTTGAATTTCTAAACCAAGTTCTTTGAATTCCAACATAACACTTTCCAATGCATTGGTTTTATTAACTAAACTTTGATTTACCTTCGAAATATTTATTGTTTCATTCAAATAATTAATATCAAAAGTCGTATTTGTTAATGCATCAAAAACTGTAAAACGGGAAACATTAGCACTGGTATCATCATAATTACCATTAATTAAAATTTTAAACGCAAAGCCATCCAATTCTAATTCAAAAATAATTTCATCTCTCTGTTTATTACTTTGATTATTATCTAACTTGTTATTTAAAGCCCTCCCAAATGTAACTATATTGGCATCTTCCAAAGATTTATTAGTAAAAGAAAACTCATTGTATTGTTGATTTTGCAAGTAATCCAAAAACAATAAAAAAGCTTTCACCATTGTTGATTTTCCAGAATTATTTCTTCCAACTATAATCGATATTTTTCCTAATTCTAAAAGAGGAAAATCTTGAAAACGTCTAAAATTACTAAATGCTATTTTTTTCATATTGGCTGCAAAACGATAATTCTACTATTCATTTTTAGTACGTAGAAAATTTAAATTTATTGAATTACAATAATACAAAAAATCTTACCTATAAAAATTAGGAAAACCGTAAAATTGAATATTTTTTAATATACAAAAAAAACACCCCACCATTTCTGGCAGGGCGATTTCCAATAGGTTAATTATTGAACACTAACAAACCCCTATTAAATCAATAACCTCAATAAACCCTATTCACTGATTACTGAACACTACTGCACCTCAAGCAAATTAAGCACATTATAAGCCCCATTATTCAGCAAATACTGTACACCATTCACCTCCTGAAAAAATTCAATCAACAACACATGCATACCAACACCACTGCCATTGGGTACACCACTTGGAGTCAATACAGGTGCAATCATGCCTTGAACTAACGGATAAATTTCTTCAGGACTTACCGTCAAATCAGATTCTCCAGTAGCAAAATCCAAATTCAAATAACCCACCTGTAAACTAAAATGAGTGGCGCCATCAGCAGCGCGTAATTGTTCCATCGGATTAAAAGGAGCAATAGTTACTGTACCAGTAGCCGTGTCAACACTAATAAAAGAATTCAACACACTTCCCAGTGTAGCTCGCGCATTAAAATCAAATCCTTTCAAAAGTAACTTAGCAGCAGCATCCGTTAAGCCAATTGCCACATTGCGCTCACCTCTTGCACTCACACTGTCCAGATTCTTAACCTGTCCCATAACCTTCACAAGCCTACTCGATAACTTAGCATCTTTCGCTTTAAAAACCAACGAACCCAACGAATTGCGCAACAATTTTCCAGAACCCGCAATACTGCTAAATTCCTTCCCATTCTCGCGTGTTCTCACAAACGCAGGATCGTTCATAATTCTGTTTTTGCTAACACCACCTTTGGTGCGCACAAAGTGCCCGTCTGCACTTTTGTAGAAGGTCAAGTTATCTAACGTACCTTCAAACTTAATTAACCCATTCAATCGAGCCATAATTAAAATTTTTAAAATTAATACTGACACAAAAGTAACTGATGCAGCAAGGCTAAAATTTCAACTTTTCCTTTATTGATAGGTATTACCGCATTATGCCACATTATACCAAAGACAGTCATAAAGGTATAAAAAGGTATGTTTTTGCCGAAAAGGTCACTTTTTGCCGTTTTCAAGCATACAGTCAAAAACAAGTGAAAGCCAAAAACAAACGATAAGTAAAAGAAAAAAGCCAAAAACAAACTGTCCTATTTTTTTAAAAACCCTTATTTTACCTTTGTTTCCAGCATAAATGACAAGAAGGATGAAAAAGGAGTAGTGTAAAAAAAATAAGTTTTCACGTGACACTCAATAAAATCAAAACAAAATAAATTTGAAAAAACCAAACAAACTATAAACAAGTTAAAGCAGAGATGGTGTATAGATACTGTATAGATAAAGTATGGATAGTGTATGCAAAGAGTATGCACTAAAACAAAAAGAAACAACAGCTAAAAAGTACTGCTATAACGATAACGAACTTATTAACAATGAAAGTAAAGGAGGGAATTTTCCAAATCAAAAAAGAAACTATAAAACAGCTCAAATAAATCGATAAAATGAAAGAAAAGTACGATGAATAATATGAATTCAGAAACCTTAGTTTAGTGGGAGCAACTGACTGATGCAAAAGCGAATACAGCCGTTAGTTGTTAATAATTTGTTTTTGCATTTAATAAGAGATTTATTATTTTTGAAAATATAAAATCAAAACTAACAATCATGAACAACAATCACAAAACCGAGCGCCACCAATTTAAGAAATTGAGGAATATACACGCCTATGAAGAATATACCATACAGAGTTTGTATCACAACAAAAGACATTGCTAACATAAAAGGATGTAGCGACAGAAATGCCCGTATCTTAATGGGTGATATTAAAGCTTTCTTCAAAAAAGAAGAAAGACATCATTTCATTACGTTTAAAGAATTTTCAGAATACACTAAAATTCCATTAGAAGAATTAGAGCCCTTTAGACAAAGCTAAATCCTTATTCTTCTCTTATTTCATACAAATAAATAAGAAACGTTATTAAATAGAACAATCTTATCCATAATCCCAACAAATGCAAAGCTAAACCCCGCACATTTGCGTCAGCAAACCCGTTTCATCCGCGTTCCAATTCAAGCGCAACGTTACATTGATTTAAGGGTATAAAAGATTTTAAAGATTTCTAAAATTCCTTCAATCCGTGTTCCTTAAAAATCCGCTACCATTGAAGTGCAACGCCCTCAACACCATTCACTTCAAAAATCCGTCACCACCAGCGCTTTGCGTCAGCAAACCCGTATCATCCGCGTTCCAATTCAAGCGCAACGCTACATTGATTTAAGAGCATAAAAGATTTTAAAAATTTCTAAAATTCCTCCAATCCGTGTTCCTTAAAAATCCGCTACCATTGAAGTGCAACGCCCTCAACACCATCCACATCAAAAATCCGTCACCACCAGCGATTTGCAAAGCAAACCCGTTTCATCCGCGTTCCAATAAATACAACGCCAATCTATTTCCCGATACAAAAGTTCGCAAAAATATTACCCAAGAGCTCATCATTAGTAACCTCCCCAGTAATCTCCCCAAAGTAGTGTAGGGCAGAGCGAATATCAATCGCCATCAAATCAGAAGAAAGCCCAGAATCCAAGCCCCATTTCACCTTCTGCACCTCTTCCAAAGCTTTTAGAAGTGAATCATAATGGCGCGTGTTGGTCACAATCGTTTCATTATTTCTAAGCGCACCCGTATTCACAAAAGAAAGCAACGTATTTTTAAGTTCGTCAATACCTTCTTTCTGTTTAGCACTTAGGAAAAGTATATGGTCAATGATAGCTTGAATATTGTTTTTTTGTTCAGCCAAAAGTAAATCGGATTTATTAGCCACAACAACTAAAGGCTTTAAAGGGAATTTGTTTTTAATTTTCTCAATTTCTATTTTTAAACGGTTCAAACTGCTCTCTGAACACTGAACACTGTCGACTAAATATAACACCACCTGCGCTTGCTCAATCTTCTCAAACGTCTTCTGAATCCCGATACTTTCCACCACATCTTTCGTTTCACGAATCCCTGCTGTATCAATAAATCGGAAACCTATGCCCGCTATTACCAACTCATCTTCAATCGTATCACGAGTCGTTCCCGCAATGTCAGAAACAATAGCACGCTCTTCATTCAATAAAGCATTCAATAAAGTCGATTTCCCAACATTCGGTTCGCCCACAATCGCAACTGGAATACCATTTTTGATAACGTTACCCACTGCAAACGAATCAATCAAGCGTTTCAAAACAAACTCGATACGCTCTAATAATTCATGAAATTGCGTTCTATCGGCAAATTCCACATCTTCTTCGGCAAAGTCAAGTTCTAGTTCAATTAAAGAAGCGAAATTCAATAATTCTTCACGCAATTTAGCAATCTCGTTACTAAAACCACCACGCATTTGTTGCATCGCAATTTGGTGACTCGCTTCATTATCCGAAGCAATCAAGTCAGCCACCGCTTCCGCCTGCGATAAGTCCAATTTCCCGTTTAAAAAAGCGCGTAAGGTAAATTCACCTGCCTG
>ERZ1034361.912-NODE-912-length-17364-cov-5.371146_pt1 | contig 17364 bp, 12 predicted proteins | sample MGYA00520617_ERZ1034361 | MGnify/ENA primary metagenome ERZ1034361 (study PRJEB33736, sample SAMEA104284507) | Azolla filiculoides | biome: Urban; feature: Water surface; material: Ditch water | place: Netherlands | collected 2015-10-28 | depth 0-0.1 m ... | reverse complement strand
ACGTAATTTTCGGCGGCGAAGCCCGCGCACGCATGGTTGAAGGCGTGAACATTTTGGCCAACGCGGTCAAAGTGACTTTGGGCCCTAAGGGTCGTAACGTGGTGTTGGAGCGTTCTTTCGGCGCCCCTACCGTGACCAAAGACGGCGTGTCTGTGGCCAAAGAAATCGAACTCAAAGACAAGTTGCAAAACATGGGCGCTCAGATGGTCAAGGAAGTTGCTTCCAAGACTTCTGACAACGCTGGTGACGGCACAACAACCGCTACCGTGTTGGCTCAAGCCATCGTGCGCGAAGGCATGAAGTACGTTGCCGCTGGCATGAACCCCATGGACTTGAAGCGCGGTATCGACAAAGCTGTTGCAGCCTTGATCGAAGAGTTGAAGAAAGCCACTAAGGCAACTACAACCACCAAAGAAATCGCTCAAGTCGGTTCTATTTCTGCCAACAGCGACCACAGCATTGGCGAGATCATTGCCAAAGCCATGGACAAAGTGGGCAAAGAAGGCGTGATCACTGTTGAAGACGGCAAGTCACTCGACAACGAACTCGACATCGTTGAAGGCATGCAGTTCGACCGTGGCTACCTGTCACCTTACTTCATCAACAACCCCGAGAAGCAAGCTGCTTTGCTCGACAACCCCTTCGTGTTGTTGTTCGACAAGAAAATCAGCAACATCCGTGACTTGTTGCCCACATTGGAAGCCGTTGCAAAAGCTGGCCGTCCTTTGTTGATCATTGCTGAAGAAGTTGAAGGCGAAGCCTTGGCTACTTTGGTGGTGAACACCATCCGTGGCATCTTGAAGGTTGTGGCTGTCAAGGCTCCAGGCTTCGGCGATCGTCGCAAAGCCATGTTGGAAGACATCGCTATCTTGACCGGCGGCAAAGTGATCGCTGAAGAAGTTGGCTTGACACTCGAAAAAGTGACTTTGGCTGACCTCGGCCAAGCCAAGCGCATCGAAGTGGGCAAAGAAAACACCATCATCATCGACGGCGCTGGTGCAGCTGCTGACATCGAAGCCCGCGTCAAACAAGTGCGCGTGCAAATCGAAGAAGCCACTTCTGACTACGACCGTGAAAAACTGCAAGAGCGCGTGGCCAAGTTGGCTGGCGGTGTTGCCGTGATCAAGGTTGGCGCTGCCACCGAAGTCGAAATGAAAGAAAAGAAAGCCCGTGTTGAAGACGCATTGCACGCTACCCGCGCTGCTGTGGAAGAAGGCATTGTGGCTGGCGGTGGCGTTGCATTGTTGCGCGCTCGTCAAAACGCTGGCGCCATCAAAGGCGACAACGCTGACCAAGACGCTGGTATCAAGCTGGTGTTGAAAGCCATCGAAGCGCCTTTGCGCGAGATCGTGTACAACGCAGGTGGCGAGCCATCTGTGGTGGTGAACGCTGTGATGGCCGGTAAAGGCAACTACGGCTTCAACGCAGCCAACGACACCTACGGTGACATGATTGAAATGGGCATCTTGGACCCAACCAAAGTGACACGCACTGCTTTGCAAAACGCAGCATCCGTGGCTTCTTTGATGTTGACCACAGAGTGCATGGTTTCAGAAGCACCGAAAGAAGAGTCTGGCGCCGGTGGCATGCCTGACATGGGCGGCATGGGTGGTATGGGCGGCATGGGCATGTAATTGCCCGCTGCCTCAAAGGTCTGCAAAGACCTTTGACCTCGCACAAAAAACCCCGCAAGCAATTGCGGGGTTTTTTTATGCCTCTCGTTCAAGTGACTTGAATGCGATTTAAGATGCGATCATGCAAAGAATGTCTTGGTTACTGGTGGTGTCACTTCTGATGAAGTTGATCTTCAGCGCCAGCTTAGGGTTGATGTCGCTTGCCAATGCCGCATCAACAGACACCCACAGCAAGATGTATTCAAATACAACGTCATTGGGGTTTCAAGACCACTGCGGCGGGCACGCCTCAGAACCCGCACAAGCAAGCCATTCAACAGATTCACCGCATGGCGCATCAGACTGCCACGAATGCTGCACCATGGGCCTGCTCCAGGCAAGCACGCCTCAGTCCATGATGAAACTCCAAATGCCACCGGCGCACAAGGCCATTGTTTGGCTGAATTCGGCGCCGCAACCGCATTTGCGACCGCCCATTTTCTGAAATTCCTAGATCGCACTCTCAGTCCCTTCTTCTCAAAAGAAGGTTGATCCATGTCGCGCATTAATCCAAAGCGCAAGGAATTTTAATGACAGTTTCTTTTCAAATTCAACACAGCGCTATGCTGCTCAAATATTCGGGCATCAGTTTTATTTCGGGCGCTGTCAACCATGGTTTTTTCAGCGGCGAACGCTCACTCTGGACGGCAGCAGTTGGCATCGTCCTTTTTGTAGCGGGCGCCTGGATGGAGCACCGCAGCCAAAACAACACGCAAAGTTTGATTGAATCACTTTGGGTGGGCACCTTGCTGTCCATTGGTTTGGGCTTCTTCACCGGCGGACTACAACATTTTCCTGACTCGCCTGCGCGCAGTGCGTGGGTGGTGCCATTAGGATTCGCCATTTCTATTTTGGCGCTGATGTTCACACTCAAAATGCGCATGCAACGCGCATTGATCGTGTATTCATTGAGCTTGGGGCTTGCGGTTTGCGCCAGCAGTTGGGCCGCTTATCAAGCCTTCGAGCGCAACCCAGAATGGGCGGCTGGTGGTCATGCGCATGATGCCGAAGTGGCCAATGACTCGCACGGCGCCCCCGCCCACACAGCCATGCAAAGCGCCTTGGTTGTCGATCGCACCCTCCAAGTCGACATGAATGACACAATGCGTTTCACGCCCGATCTGTTGCAAGTTGCGGCAGGTGAAACGCTCAAATTGGTGGTGCACAACAGCGGCAAATTGCCGCATGAAATGGTCTTGGGCTCTGAAGCTGCGCTCAAAGCCCACGCCATTGAAATGAAACAATCGGCAGGGCACTCAGGCGGGCACGATCACGCTTCTGGCAATGACTTGCTGGCACTGAGCGTCAAACCAGGCGAAACCAAAGAGTGGGTCATCAAGTTCGACCAAGCCCAGACTTTGCAGATGGCGTGCCTCATCCCAGGCCATTTTGAAGCGGGCATGAAAGGGCAAGTGATTGTGCAGGACAAGGGAACAACGGCGCCTTCATTGCAAACGAACAAGTCCGCCAACGAACACGATCACAGCAGCCACAAGCATTGAAGAAAGAAGGGCCAGAATTGTCTGGCCCTATTCAAGTTCAAGCAGCGCGAACCCTCTGCAGCAATTGCGCTGTAGAGGCGTCTACTCCAGCAATATCACCCGACAAAATGCGCGCATGAATGTCTTTGGCCAACACTTTGCCCAACTCCACACCCCATTGGTCAAAGCTATTGATTCCCCACACCGCACCGCTTACAAACACGCGGTGTTCTTGCAAGGCAATCAAAGCACCCAAGTTAAAAGGCGTTAAGTCTTCCAACAAAATGAAGGTGCTGGGTCTGTTGCCTGCAAAGTTTTGATGCCCCCCCGCATCCGACTTGCCCACCATCAAAGCCTGCGCCTGCGCCAGCACATTGGACAACAACAAAGCTTGGTGATCGGGCAGCGCATGCGTGGCGTTTTTCACAGCCACAAACTCAAGCGGCACCACATCGGTTCCTTGGTGCAACATTTGGAAAAATGCATGTTGCCCGTTGGTACCAGGCTCGCCCCACAACACCGGTGATGTACTGTACGGCAAGGTTTGACCCGCATGGTCCACTTGCTTGCCGTTGCTCTCCATTTCAAGCTGCTGCAAGTAGGGCGCAAAGCGCTTTAAGGCACTGTGATACGGTGCAATGCAGCGACTGGTGTAGTGCAAAAAATTGCGATACCAAACATCCAACAAACCCAAACGAATGGGCAAATTCTGTGCAGGATCGGCATTCAGAAAATGCTGATCCATGGCATGTGCACCTGCCAAAAACGAGCGAAACTTGTCCGCCCCAATGGCAATGGCCAAAGGCAAACCAATGGCCGACCACAGTGAGTAACGACCGCCCACCCAGTCCCAAAATCCAAAACAAGTTTGAATGCCAAACTTGCCTGCGGCTTCTACATTGGTGGTGAGCGCTGCAAAGTGACGCGCTACATCCGTGCCGCCCTGCGTTTCAAACCAACGCTTGGCAGACAAAGCATTGGTCATGGTTTCCAATGTGGTGAAGGTTTTAGAGGCCACCAAGAACAACGTGTTCTCAGCCTTCAAACCCTTCAACACGGCGTCCAGCTCATGGCCATCCACATTGGACACAAAGTGAAAGCGCTTGCCCGTCACAGCATGCGACTGCAAAGCCATCACCGCCATTTGTGGGCCTAAGTCGGAACCACCAATGCCAATGTTCACCACATCGGTGATCTGCTTGTCTGCACGAATTTTTTCGGCAAACGAGAGCATGGCGCTCAAGGTGTCGTGAACCTCTTTCAAAGACGCCTTGACTGAAACAGGCAGTGCTTGCGCAGCAGCACCCTCCGCAGGATGACGCAACAACCAATGCATCACGGCTCGGTTTTCTGTGGCGTTGATGGCCTCGCCTTGGAACATGCGATTGCGATGCGTCAGCACACCGGCCTGCTCTGCCAACGCCAACAATTGCGCTTCAATGCTTGCGTCCCAATGGTTCTTCGACAAGTCAGCGAACACGCCAGGCGCTTCTTGACTGAAATGCGCCGCACGCTTTGGATCTGAGACAAACGCATCTCGCAAATCGAAACCTGAAAACGCTTTCGCCAGGGCCGTCAAGCCTTGCCAAGCAGCCGTTTGATCACCTCGCATTGCCGTCCTTTTAAGCTTTTTGGGCCGCCAACATCAAGCCTTCCAACTTGATGGCATCGACGCAGAAAGCGCGAATGCCTTCGGCCAATTTTTCAGTGGCCATGGCGTCTTCGTTCAAAGCAAAACGGAAACCTGCTTCGCTGTATTGCACCAAGGGCAAGTCCATGCCTTTGGCAGCTTGTGCGTCCAGGACAGGCGTCAATGCGGTTTCGTTGGCCGCTAGCAGCGCCAGCAAGTCGGGGCTGATGGTGAGCAAGTCACAACCTGCCAACGCCACAATTTGACCTACGTTGCGAAAGCTGGCACCCATGACCTCGGTGGCAATGTCATTCCTTTTGTAGTAGTTGTAAATGGCGCGCACAGACTTCACACCAGGATCGTTGGCGCCAGCACTTGCCGCTTCGTCCCATGCAGCACCTGCTGTCTTTTTGTACCAGTCGTAAATGCGGCCCACGAACGGAGAAATCAGTTGCACTTTGGCTTGACCACAGGCCACCGCTTGCGCAAAAGAGAACAACAAGGTGAGGTTGGTGTGAATGCCTTCGCGCTCCAACGCTGCAGCAGCTTGAATGCCTTCCCAGGTGGCGGCAATTTTGATCAACACGCGATCACGTGAAATGCCCTGCGCTTCATAAAGACGCATCAAACGACGCGCGCGCGCCAGGGTGCCCGCTGTGTCAAAACTCAAACGCGCATCGACTTCAGTCGACACACGGCCCGGAATTGTCTTCAAAATTTCGCAACCAAAGGTCACCAGCAAGTGGTCCATCACCACGTCCAGCGGCTCGCCTTTGTGGGCGGCAACAGCCGCAGACAACAAGGGCGCATATTCAGGCTTCTGCACCGCCTTCAAGATGAGCGACGGGTTGGTGGTGGCGTCTTGCGGCTGAAACTGCGCCAGTTGTTTGAAGTCACCGGTGTCGGCCACCACGGTGGTGTGAGATTTAAGTGCGTCTAGTTGGTTCATGGCAAATAATTTAAAACAAGACTTGAATTATCAATGAAACAAAGTTACATTACAAATTCATTTTTATGTAACAAATGAACATGTCCTTCGATTTAGTCTTTTTTGGCGGCACTGGCGACCTGGTTTGGCGCAAACTGATGCCCGCCCTTTTTCAAGCATTCCGTCACGGCACCCTGCCCGAGAGCGGCCGCATCATTGGCGTGGCACGCGACGCCATGACGGACGAGCAATACCGCACGCTCATTCAATCGCGCTTTGAACAAGTGGAGGGCGCCAAACGCCCCAATGATGAAGAATTTGCAAGGTTCAAGGCCATGCTCCATTACGAGCGTGTCGACTTGTCCAATCCAGCCGATTACGCCCAATTGGCCAAGCGCTTGGCCGAACGCGACACCGACAACGTGGTGATGTACTTGGCCACTGCGCCCAGTTTGTTCAACACGGTTTGCGAGCAACTGGCGGTTGCCCATCTCAACACCCCCAAAACCCGCATCGTGTTGGAAAAGCCCCTGGGCCACGACCTTCAATCCAATCGCGCCATCAACCAGAGCGTGCGCAAGGTGTTTGAAGAGCATCAAATTTTTCGAATTGACCACTACCTGGGCAAGCCATCCGTTCAAAACTTGTTTGCCATGCGCTTTGGCAATGCGTTGTTTGAGCCGCTGTGGCGCCGAGAGCACATTGCCAACATTCAAATCACCATTGCCGAAGAACTGGGCGTCGAGAAGCGCGGTGGTTTTTATGAAAACACTGGCGCGCTGCGTGACATGGTACAAAACCACGCCCTGCAACTGCTGTGTGCCATTGCCATGGAGCCCCCTATCAACGCGCATGCCGATGCCATTCGCGATGAGAAGCTCAAAGTGTTGCGCGCGCTCAAACCTTGGACCACCGAAACACTCGGCCAGCATGTGGTGCGAGGCCAGTACAGCGCGGGCAGCGTGAACGGCCAGGCCGTGCCAGGCTACAAGGACGAAACAGGTGTCAGTCCCAGCAGCAGCACCGAAACCTTTGTGGCCTTGCGCACCGAGATTGCCAACTGGCGTTGGGCTGGCGTGCCGTTCTACATTCGCACGGGCAAACGTTTGGCATCTCGTGAGGCCTACATTGAAATCAATTTCCACCCAACACCGCATGCCATCTTTCAAGCGCCAGCAGGCGGTGTGAACAAGCTGGTAATTCATTTGCAGCCCAAAGATGGTTTGGAACTGCACCTGTTTGCAGAAGGCCAGCACAAGCGCGTCAAATCGGGCCATCAAAACTCGGGGACACTCAGCTCCGTCCATTTGGACTTGGACTTTGACAAGCGCTTTGGCAGCGAACGTGTGGGCGCCTACGAGCGTTTGCTGCTCGATGTGCTCGATGGCCGCTTGAATTTGTTTGTACGCAGCGACGAGCAAGAAGAAGCCTGGCGCTGGGTTGAACCTATCTTGCAACACTGGGCCGCTGACACCCAGGGCCCCCGTCCTTATGCAGCAGGCACATGGGGCCCCAGCGCTTCCAGCGCCATGATTGCGCGTGACGGTTTTTGTTGGTCGGAAGAAATTTAAATCATGCTAGACCGTATCAAAGCCTCATTGCCTTCACTGGCACCCGCCGAACAACGCGTCGGCAAGTTGGTTTTGCATGACCCACGCGCCTTTGCCAATTTGCCCGTCACCGAACTGGCCGATCGTGCACATGTGAGCAAACCCACCGTGGTTCGCTTTTGCAGAAGTGTGGGTTACGACGGTCTGTCCGATTTCAAACTGAAGCTGGCAGGCAGTGTGAGCGAAGGCGTTCCCTTCATCCATCGCAGCGTAGATGCCGACGACAAAACCAACGACGTAGCGGTCAAAGTGATCGACAACACGGTTGCTGCGTTTTTGAAATACCGCAACGACGCGTCGTCATTTGCGCTGGATCAAGCGGCACAAGCTTTGGCAGAGACGCATGCCACCGGCAAGCGGATTGAGTTCTATGGTGTGGGCAACTCCGGCATCGTGGCGCAAGATGCTCAGCACAAATTTTTCCGTTTGGGCATGAACACCATTGCTTACAGCGATGGCCACATGCAAGTGATGAGCGCGTCTATGCTGAGCAAAGGCGATTGCGTGGTGGTGATTTCCAACTCAGGTCGTACGCGCGATTTGATGGACGCCTGCGACATTGCCCGCAAGCGCGGCGCCACCACCATTGTGATCACCGCCAGCGGCTCGCCACTGGCCACAGCAGGCCACATCCACCTCACCGCCGATCACCCCGAAAGCTACGACCGCTACAGCCCCATGGTCTCGCGCTTGCTGCACTTGTTGATCATTGATATTTTGGCCACCACCGTGGCACTGCGCATTGGCGAGGCCTTGCAACCCGCATTGCGCGAAATGAAAAACAACCTGCGCAACAAGCGCTACACCTGAAGCGCGCCTTCAGCGCCCCCTCCAGCGCCCCCTCTAGCGCTTTAGGCGTGTTTGTACAACTTGCCATCTTTCATGATGGCTTGAATGCGCTCGCCTTGGCCCAACAGACAAGACATGTCGACCAAAGGGTTGCCATCGACCAACAGCAAGTCGGCGATGGCACCGGCCTTGACCACCCCCAATTGACCCGACATGTTGATCAGCTCTGCAGCGTTCAAGGTGGCTTGCTGCAGGGCAACACCATTGCCCAGTATGTCTGCGCGAATTCGCAGCTCTTCCGACTGATGGCGATGCGACTCGCCTAACAAGTCGGTGCCCAATGCCATCTTCACGCCGGCTTTGGCCAAAATCTCTAGGGCTTTTTGACCTTGGCTTCGCACCGTTTCAATTTTGGCCACCGACACGGCAGGCAAACCCAAGCTGGCGCCTTCGTTGGCCAAGGCTTCGTAGGTAATGAGTGTGGGCACCATGTAGGCTTGCTTGTCGGCCATGAACTGCGCCGTAGACACATCGATCAAATTGCCATGCTCGATGCTGCGCACGCCATAGTCGACCGCGCGGTAAATGGCTTTGGGTGTGTACGCGTGGGCCATGACGTACGTGCCTGCGTGTTCGGCTTCGTCCACAATGGCGCGGATTTCGCCTTCGGAATAACCCAAAAAATGGATGGGATCGTTGGGCGAGGCCACACCACCCGAGGCCATGATCTTGATCTGGTTGGCACCCTTCATGATTTCTTCGCGAACGGCCAAGCGCACATTGTCGACGCCATCGACCACACGGGCCAATGCGCCCACACGGCTGGAGCAGCCACAAGGCTCGATCACATCGCTGCGCGGACGGCCATCACCATGCCCGCCGGTTTGCGACAGCGCACGGCCGGCCGCAAAAATACGCGGCCCTTCCACCATGTCGGTGCGGGTGGCCTCGGCCAAATTCCAATCGCCGCCGCCGGCATCACGCACGGTGGTAAAACCGCGCATCAGCATGCCCTTCATGATGGGCAAGGCGCGCAAGGTGGCAAATACGTTGGGCTGATTGGCGGTGATGTTGAGGTTCAGGTGCGCCGCAATGACGTGCACGTGGCAATCGATCAGGCCAGGCATCAAGGTTTTGCCTTGAGCCTTCACCACTTTGGTGCTATCGGCAATGAAAACGTCTGCTTGGTGCGGCACCACCGATTTGATCAGCCCGTTTTCGACCCAAACATCTTGGTTCGCTTGAAGGGTTAAAGAGGCAACGTCCAAGACATTGGCAGACTGAAACAAGATGGCGCTCATAGGACATTCACCCAGACATTCAAAAAACTGATCAGTGCTCAGAATATGACTTTTTGTCGTACTTGGCAATAACCCTGATTTGTCTTGCGAGGTGGGGCCGCCCTCCCCTAGAATGACCTGGTCATTTAACTTAGACAGGATTTAGCATGTATCAACGCTTCCTCAAAACCTCTCGCCTACTGACGTTGGCGATTGGCGTATCGGCCTCACTGATGGGTGTCACAACCGCCCAAGCCGCCGAAATCAAATGGGCTGCTCAAAACGACATTTTGACGCTTGACCCTCACTCACAAAATCACGCAACCACCAACAACATCGTGGGCCATACCTACGAAGGCCTGGTTCGCTACGACAAGAACTACAAAATTGAACCCTCACTGGCCACCAGCTGGTCTAATGTGAACCCCACCACTGTGCGCTTTAACTTGCGCAAAGGTGTGAAGTTCAATGACGGCTCGGCCTTCACCGCCGACGACGTTTTGTTCTCATTCGACCGCATTCGTCAGCCACAAGGCACCATGGGCATCTATGTGGGCGGTGTGAAAGAAATCAAAAAGGTAGACGATTTCACAGTGGATGTTTTGTTGGACAAACCCAACCCCACCATGTTGAACAATTTCACCTTGTTCCTCATCATGAGCAAATCATGGTCGGTTAAAAACAAGTCTGAAAAAGTTCAAGACTACAAGGCCAAAGAAGTTACCTTTGCATCCAACAACACCAATGGCACCGGCCCCTACGTTGTCAAAGAATGGCAACCCGACCAAAAACTGGTCATGACCGCCAACAAAAATTGGTGGGACAAGTTGCAAGGCAACGTGACCGACGTGATCTACACCCCCATCAAATCCGATCCCACACGCATTGCCGCCTTGTTGGCTGGCAACGTCGACGCAGTCACTGACTTGCCAACACAAGACGTGGCTCGTTTGCGCGGCACCTCCACTCTGTCCGTGCTTGATGGCCCCGAAGTTCGCACCATCTTCTTGGGCCTTGACCTGGGCAGCGATGAGTTGAAATACGGTCAAAAGGGCAAGAACTTCTTCAAAGACGTTCGTGTTCGCAAAGCGCTCAACATGTCCATCGACCGTGCCGCCATTCAGCGCAGCATCATGCGCGGTCTGTCCATTCCCGCCAGCCTGATCGTGGCACCTGGTGTCAACGGTTACTCGGCCGATATGGACAAAGTACCTGCCGCCGACCTGGAAGGTGCCAAGAAGTTGTTGGCTGAAGCCGGCTACCCCAATGGCATGGAGTTCACCCTCGATTGCCCCAACAACCGCTACGTGAACGACGAAGAAGTTTGCCAAGCCGTGGTCAACATGTGGGCCAAGATTGGCGTCAAAGCCAAACTCAATGCCGTTAACTTTGGCCCCTTCATTGCCAAGGTACAAAACTTTGACACCAGCGCTTACTTGTTAGGCTGGGGTGTGGCCACTTATGACGCACAGTACTCTTTGCAGTCATTGGTCATGACGCGCACCAAAGGCGCAGACGGCAGCTTCAACTTCTCCAAAATCAGCAACGCCAAAGTGGATGCGTTGGTTGAGGCGATGAAAACAGAAATCGACAAAACCAAACGCGATGCCATGATCAAAGAAGCTTTGACCATCACACGCGATGAGGTGTTGTACATCCCCTTGCACCATCAAATGCGCCCATGGGCCATGAAGAAAAACGTCACCATGACGCACAACTCCAACGATGCGCCCAAGATGTACTACGTCACAGTCAACTGATCGTTGGTTCTCCCAAACCAAAAGAGGCTCCTCATGGAGCCTCTTTTTTTTGAAGGGTACAACGGCGCGTCAGTGACGCCCTTCTTCTACCGCATGGCAGGCAATCTTGATGCCGTTGATGCTCTTCAGCACAGGGCGTTCAGTTTTGCAACGCGCATTGGCCAAAGGGCAACGCGGATTGAAGCTGCAACCCGGTGGCGGGTTGAGCGGATTGGGCACCTCGCCCTGCACAGGTGTGCGCGAACGGCCGGTGTCTTTCATTTTGGGAATGGCATCGAGCAACATGCGCGTGTAAGGATGCTGTGGATTGCTGAACAAGGTCTGTTTGTCGGCCAACTCGACCAATTGACCCAGGTACATCACGCCCACGTTGTCGCTCACATGGCGCACCACCGCCAAGTTGTGCGAGATGAACAAATACGTCAGGCCCCGCTCGCGCTGCAAATCTTTCATGATGTTGAGCACTTGCGCTTGCACACTCACGTCCAAAGCCGACGTAGGCTCGTCGCAGACCAAAAACTCGGGGGCTGTGGCCAATGCGCGGGCAATCGAAATGCGCTGTCGTTGACCGCCCGAGAATTGGTGCGGGTACTTGACCATGTCAAGCGCAGACAAACCGACAGACTGCAACAACTCGGCCACGCGGGCTTTGAGTTCTTGCGCGTCTTGAATCAAGCCGTGTTCTTTCAAAGGTTCGCCCACAATGGCTTCAACCGTCCAGCGCGGATTCAAACTGGCGTAGGGGTCTTGAAAAATCATTTGAATGCGCTTGCGCATGGCTTTGGCGTCATTCGATTTAAAAGCCGCATGTGCGTCTTCGCCATCAAAAGTCAGGCCGCCGCGCGTTGGCTCGTACAGGCCTACCAACAAGCGTGCCACGGTACTTTTGCCACAACCGGACTCACCCACCAGCGCCAATGTTTTGCCACGCTCAATTTCAAAACTGACGCCATCCACCGCACGCAGAAGTTGACGCGGCTTGCGCTCAAGGACGCGACTAAGCCACGGCGCAGACACATCGAAAGTTTTGGCCAAATCGTGCGCAACCACCAGAGGCTGTTGGGCTGAAGATGCATTGTGTTGGCTCATCGCACAGCCTCCGCTGTTGTGTTGCTTTGTAACCAGCACGCCACATGCGTCTGACCACTTTGATCAAACTGGGTCACCTGGGTCAATTCAGGCCTTTCTTGTTTGCAACGCTCAAACACTTTCGTGCAGCGGGGGTTGAAAGCGCAGCCTTTGGGAATGGCGTTGAGGCGCGGCATGGCGCCATCAATTTGGTTCAGGCGTTCTCGGTCTACTTCCATGTCTGGAATAGAAGCCATCAAGCCGGCAGTGTAGGGATGCTCAGGGTGATTGATCACTTGGTGCACAGGGCCAACCTCCACAATGCGGCCAGCGTACATGACCGCCACACGGTCGCAGGTTTCGGCGATCACCCCCATGTCGTGCGTGATCAGCATCACGGCAGCGCCACGTTGTTTACAAATGTTTTTCAGCAAGCTGATGATCTGCGCTTGGATCGACACATCCAAGGCGGTGGTGGGTTCATCGGCCACAATCAGTTGCGGCTCGGCCGCAAGCGCCAAGGCAATGACCACACGCTGACGCATGCCGCCCGAGAACTGGTGTGGGTAGTGGTCAATGCGCTCTGCAGCTGCCGGAATGCCCGTGTCTTGCAACAAGGCAATGGCGCGTTGCCGGGCTTCTTGATCGGACACCGGCAAGTGGGCTTGAATGGTTTCAACCAATTGCTTGCCCACCGAGTACAACGGGTTGAGAGACGTTAGCGGGTCTTGAAAAATAGCGCCAATTTTGCGACCGCGAATGCTGCGCATTTGGTCGTTGTTCAGATTGTCAATGCGCTGACCTTGCAACAAAATTTCACCACTGGCCACGCGGCCTGGCGGCTCGAGCAAACCAATGATGGACGCACCCGTCAGGGACTTGCCTGCACCAGACTCACCCACCACGCCCAAAATTTCTCCGGGGGCAATTTCAAATGAAATTTCGTCCAGGGCACGCAAGGTGCCGTGCCGGCTTGGAAACTCCACGATCAAATTTTTAACTTGTAAAAGACTCATGACAACCTAAAAAGGGAATTCGTGCTCAACGCAAACGGGGGTTCAAGGCATCGCGCAGCCAATCGCCCAGCAAGTTCACAGACAAGGCAATGAGCACCAAGGTCACGCCCGGGAAAATGGTGATCCACCATTCGCCGGAGAACAAGAAGTCATTGCCAATGCGAATGAGGGTACCAAGCGACGGCGATGTGGGCGGCACGCCCACGCCCAAGAAGGACAGCGTGGCCTCAATGATGATGGCGGCCGCCACTTGAATGGTGGCCAACACCGTGACGGGCCCCAAAACGTTGGGTAGCACATGGCGAATCATGATGCGCAGTGGCGCCACGCCCGTCACGCGCGCAGCTTGCACATACTCTTTGTTGCGCTCGACCAAGGTGGTGCCGCGCACGGTGCGGGCATATTGCACCCACCCCGTGAGCGAAATAGAAATGATCAACACCCCAAATGCCAACGAATCGTCTGCATTGGGAAACATGGCTCGGCCTACACCGGCGATGAGCAAGGCCACCAAAATGGCAGGGAAGGACAACATCACATCGCACACGCGCATGAGGAAGGCATCGATCCACCCACCACGGAAGCCAGCGATCAAACCCAAACCTACGCCCACCACCAAAGACACAATGACAGACGCAAAACCCACCACCAAAGAGATTCGCGTGCCGTACATCAAAGCCGACAAAATGTCGCGACCTTGATCATCGGTGCCCAGCAAATATTTGGCCGAACCTTCTGGTGACCATGCGGGGGGCAAGCGCGCGTCCATCAACTCCAAACTGGCCGCATCAAACGGGTTGTAGGGCGCGACCCACTTGGCAAAGACCGCGCAAAATATGAACAAAAATGCAATGCCAGCCGCCACCATGGCCGTTTTGGACTGCTTGAAACTGTAGCCAACATCGGTGTTAAGCCAACGAGAAATGGGATTGGACATGCCGTCTGAATCTTTCTGAATAGGGGTCTGGGAGGCCAATGGCTTAGGCGTCCAAGAGGGGCAAAGCGTGCTCCACCAGGCTGGCGTGCAAAGCTGCGCCTAAGGGCAAAATGGCATCGTTGAAATCGTAGCGGCTGTTGTGCAAGGGATGGGGGCCTGGCCCATCGATGGCCCCTTGCCCCACGCGCAAATAAGCACCTGGCTTGGCCTGCAACATGAAAGAGAAATCTTCTGCGCCCATGCTGGGCGGCATGTTGCGCCAGACCCGATCAACCCCCACCAAGGTGGTGGCCACATCGGCTGCAAAGTTGGCTTCTGGCACCGTGTTAACTGTGGCCGGATAACCGCGTGTGTAGGTAAGTTGGGCCGTGGCCCCAAAACCATGGGCCACCGATTCGCACAAGTGGCGTAAACGGTCTTCAATGGTTTGCTGCACCACCGCGTTGTACGTGCGCACGGTGCCCACCAATGTGGCCTCACCCGGAATGACACTGGTGGCCGTGGGGTGCCCTGCTTGCATGGCGCAAATGCTGATGACCGCTTGATCAAACGCAGACAAGTTGCGCGACACGATGCTTTGGGCCGCCGTGATGATGTGCGCAGCCACCAAAACTGGATCGACCGATTGGTGCGGACGGGCGCCGTGGCCGCCTTTGCCTGTGATGTGAATGCGGATGGTGTCGGCAGCGGCTTGCATAGGGCCAGGCGTGACACCGATCACGCCCAGCGGCGTGTCGGGCGAATTGTGCTGTGCGTAGACTTGCTCGCAAGGAAAACGGTCAAACAAGCCATCTTCCATCATGGCGCGCGCACCGGCATATCCTTCTTCACCCGGTTGAAAAATCAACACGGCCGTGCCGTCAAACAGACGCGTCTCGGCCAAATAGCGCGCGGCACCCAGCAACATGGCCGTGTGCCCATCGTGACCACACGCGTGCATGAGTCCGGCATTTTTTGATTTCCAAATGCTGTCGTTGTGCTCCGGCAAAGGCAGGGCATCCATGTCGGCGCGCAGGCCAATCATGCGCCCCGGATTTTGTGCACTGCGGCCCTGGCCATGCACCAAAGCCACCACACCTGTTTTGCCGATGCCCGTGTGAATGGCGTCCACGCCAGACACCTTCAAAGCTTCAATGACGCGGGCGGAGGTGTAAATTTCCTCAAAGCCCAACTCGGGGTTGGCGTGCAAATCACGTCGAAACGCTGTGAGCTCTGGGTGAAATTTGGCAATGTGTGCGAAGGCCCGTCCCTGTGCCAAAGCATTTTTCAAAGTGGCGCCCTGCCCTTCGGGTAGGGCCTCGCTTGTGTTCAATGCACTGCTGCGCAACATGCTCAATGCCCTCCCGCCTTGCCCACACGCAAGCGCGGGTCCACGGCAAAGTACAACAAGTCAACAATCAGATTGATCACCACAAAAATCAAGGCAATGAGGCACAAATAGGCCGCCATGACGGGAATGTCAGCAAACGTGACCGCTTGAATGAACAACAAACCCATACCCGGCCACTGAAAAACTGTTTCAGTGATGATGGCAAATGCAATGAGGCCACCCAATTGCAGACCCGTGATGGTCATCACAGGCACCAAGGTGTTTTTAAGGGCGTGGCCAAAGTGAATGGCACGATTGGACAAGCCACGGGCACGTGCAAACTTGATGTAGTCGGTGCGCAGCACTTCCAGCATTTCGGCGCGCACCAAACGCATGATGAGGGTCAGCTGGAACACCGTCAAGGTGAGTGCGGGCAAGACAATGTGGTGCCAACCTTTGGCGGTGAGCAAGCCTGTGCTCCACCAACCCAACTTGACCACCTCACCGCGGCCAAAACTGGGAAACCAGCCCAGCAACACAGCAAAGAACAAAATCAACAGAATGCCAATGAGAAAGGTGGGCAGCGACACACCCAGCAACGACAGGGTCATGAGCAATTGACTGCCAAACGTGCCGCGCTTGAGGGCCGCATACACGCCCATCGGAATGCCCAGGCACAGCGCCATGCCAGCCGCAATCAGCGCCAACTCTAAGGTGGCCGGAAAACGCTCGGCGATCAATTGCGACACTTTGGCACCTTGGCGCAAACTGATGCCGAAATCACCTTGCGCCGCATTGAGCAGAAAATGGCCAAACTGCACCACAAAGGGTTGGTCTAAGCCTAAATCTTTGCGCAAAGCATCGATTTGATCGGCCGTGGCATCTTGCCCCAACATGAACAAAACGGGGTCGCCCACATACTGAAACAGCAAGAACGCAATGAATGCGACCGAGACCATGACCATGATCGCCTGAACAAGGCGTTGAATGACAAAAGCAAACATTCGCTTCCCTAAAAACTAAGCCATAACTATGCAACAAACAGGCCTGAATTGGCCAGAGGGAATTCCCCACTTTGGGGCATGCCGACCCGAAAAACAGAGGTGCGTCACAGCAGGCAAGGCTACTTCAATTGAATGGCGCCATACCATGCCTGCGCATGACTGCGGGTGTTGTCACTGTCGGTCATCAAACCAATGCCGATGAGCGCGCCTGGTGGCTCGCCAAAGGCTTTTTCAAAGTCTGCCCTGATGTTACGCTCATAAGACAGCCACTGACCCAATCGACTTTCGCCAGATTCAATCACCATTTTTCGGATTCGATCGGTTCGGGGGTTTTCAATGACGGAACCCACAGGCCGTTTGTTGCACCAGACGTACATCAGGGTTGCGTAGGGCATGGGTTGACCCGTGACGGCATGCGACAGCTCACTCAGCATGGCATTTTTTGCAGAGAACCGGTTGCGATCGCCGTCAAACGCCAAAACCAAGCGAACCGGCGAATCGTCTTGGTCGCGTAGCGCCATGTCGGCAGTCTCAATCAGCGACTGCACTTGCCAAGAGAAGCCCAGCTGCCCCAATTGTGTGGGCTCAATGCGCAAATCTTTGCGCAACATGCTGGCCGATGATTGTGCGGTGGCCTTCAAGGTACTTCGGTTGCTCACCTTGACCACCGAATACTGCGTGGCCACTTTGCCCGGAATTCTGACGCGCTCCCAGGCCATTTGATCTTCGGGCTGCCAGACTGCTGATGTTGTTGAGGAGGCGTTGGTGGCCACTGGCTTGGACGGCAAATGACTACAAGCTTGCAAGCCCACCACCATGACACATGCCAACAGCAAGTGCAAAAGTTTTGCATTAAAGCGATCAGTCATTTGAAAAGTT
>ERZ1034361.907-NODE-907-length-17435-cov-3.177209_pt1 | contig 17435 bp, 14 predicted proteins | sample MGYA00520617_ERZ1034361 | MGnify/ENA primary metagenome ERZ1034361 (study PRJEB33736, sample SAMEA104284507) | Azolla filiculoides | biome: Urban; feature: Water surface; material: Ditch water | place: Netherlands | collected 2015-10-28 | depth 0-0.1 m ... | reverse complement strand
TCCCACTTCGTCCGGTACGGCACCTCCGCGTTGGTGGCCAGCCAACTGGGTTGCCTGTGCCGCATGTTGCCTGGGTGTCGGTTGGCCCGCCTTGGCCCAGGACGTGGCCACCCGGGAAGACTTCCGCAGGTGGTACGTGGAAGCCGGTGTGGCCAGGGGCGGCACGTGGACCGCCAGTCTGGGCCTCAACCTGCCCTGGACCTTCGAGCGAGCGCTGTCTGACGGTCAACTCACGGGCCACTGGGATGCCTACATCAGCCAGTGGAGTGCCCGCAATGCGACGCCGGCCGGCGTGCGCGAAGCCTGGACGCAGCTCGCCCTGGTGCCGACGCTGCGCTTCCGTTTCGACCAGGGGCGTTCACCCTGGTTCATTGAAGGTGGCATCGGCCTGTCGGTCCTGGATTCCCGTTACCAGACCCGTCGCAAGACTTTCAGCACGCAGTTCAATTTTGCGGACCACCAGGCGCTGGGGTGGAGTTTTGGCGAGCGGCGGCAGCACGAAGTCCTGCTGATCTTGCGCCATGCTTCCAATGCGGGCATCAAGAAGCCGAACCCGGGCGAAAACTTCCTGCAGGTGCGGTACAGCAAGGTTTTTTGACCTTCAGGATGTCCTGGGCGCTCCCGGGCGCATGGGGATGGCGGGCGCGCCAGCCCAAGTCCGCAAAGCGCAGGTCCTGACACCACAGCGCACCGCCGATGGTCAGCGTCCCGATGTCCATGTGGCCGGCCAACGGCAACGGCGACGGTGCGGCATCCAGAATGCCACCCCCCAACGACTGCAAGGGGAGTGTGGACCAACGGACACGGCCGGCCACGGGGTGATGCGGTCGTTCAGTCCCAGCGCCTTGCCCGCGACCAGGCATTCGCGAACACAGGGGGATAAAGGGGAAAAAAGGATTTGCATGGTGTGAGCCGGCTCCGTCGCGGGAGGGCCGCGGTGTGGCGGCTGGCCAGCTATTTAGCCTTGTGTGCGTGCCAGCCAGTTCAGCACGGCTTTGAACAACTGGTCCGGTTCAATCGGCTTGGGCAGGTGGTCGTTCATGCCGGCTTCCAGGCAGATGCGGCGGTCTTCATCAAATGCGTTGGCGGTCATGGCCAGAATCGGCGTGCGGGCGTAGCCAGGCAGGGTGCGGATGATCCGGGTCGCATCCACGCCGTTGAGCTGGGGCATCTGCATGTCCATCAGGATCAAGGCGTACCAGGTCCGGCCGGCCATTTCCACGGCCTGGACGCCATCTTCAGCCAGATCTACCCGCAGGCCGACGCCTTCCAGCAACTCCCGGGCCAATTCCTGGTTGAGAGGTTCGTCCTCGACCACCAGAATGCGTGCGCCGCGAAACCGTGCCCGCAAGCGGTCTTCGGCCAATGGCGCCGCGGGCGTCATGGCCGGGGCGGAGCGTGCGCCGTCGATCACCCTGGCGATCCTGGCAGTGAACCAGAACGTGCTGCCTTGCCCCGGCGCACTTTCGACACCGACCCGGCCCCCCATCGTCTCTGCCAGCCGCCGGCTGATGGCCAGACCCAGTCCAGTCCCGCCGTACTTGCGGGTCATGGAGCCATCGGCCTGTTCGAAGGCCGTGAACAGACGTTTCTGGTCTTCAGGCGCAATGCCGATGCCCGTGTCCTGGATTTCAAATCGCAGCAGCAGGTCGCACGGTGTTTCCTCCATCACACCGGCCCGCACGGTGACGCCACCCTGCCGGGTGAACTTGACCGCATTGCCCACCAGGTTGAGCAGGATCTGGCCCAGCCGCAGCGGGTCCCCCCGCAAGGGCTGCGCAGCGATGGCAGGGGGGACCTCCAGGTGCAGCATCAGGCCCTTCTCCATGGCCCTCTGCCCGATGAGGCCCGTGAGCTGGTCCATCACCCCCTGGAGCTTGAAGGGGGTCTGCTCCAGTGTCAGTCGATCGGCTTCGATCTTGGAGATGTCGAGTACGTCGTTGACGATGGCCTGCAAATGCCTGGAAGCCTGGACCACTTTGGCGAGCTGGTCGCGCTGCTTCGGCTCCACGAGCTTGCGCAGCACCAGCTCGGTCATGCCCATGATGGCGTTCAGTGGCGTGCGCAATTCATGGCTCATGTTGGCCAGGAAGGTGGTTTTGGCGCGGTTGGCAGCCTCGGCCGCCTCTTTGGCCACCATGAGGGCCTGCGTACGCTCTTCCACCATGGCTTCCAGCTGGTCACGGTGTTGCAGGAGTTCGGCTTCGGCGCGCTTGCGTTGCGCGATGTCGCGGGTGACGCCGTGCAGCTCGATATGGCCCGTTTCCGGGTTCCGAACAAAGTGGCTGTTGATCTCGGTCCAGACCGTGGCGCCGTCCTTGCACACTTGCTCGATCTCGTCCGTGAAGAAGTGCTCGGAGTCGATGGTTCCTGCTGCGAAATCCTGGCGCCGTTTCAGCATCTGGTCGACCAGATGATCGCGCGCGGTCGCCGCGATGGCCTGGTCGGCCTGTGCCCTCATCACTTCCTCGGCGGTGAATCCCCTGAGCCTTTGAACCGAAGGACTGACATAGTTGTAAAGCCGGGTATCAGTATCGAGCGACCAGACGTTGTCCTTCATGTTTTCCGTGAGCAGCTGCTGGCGCTCCTGGCTTTTGCGCAGCGCGGCCTCCACGCGTTGCCGTTCGGCAAGGTCTTTCTCCAGTTTGTCCTGCGCCACGCGGTAGTCGTATTCAATGCGCTGCGCGTTCATGCTGATCAGTGCCAGGGCCAGGAACTGCGCCAGCAGGATCTGGGTCATCAGGAAGAAGCCCTGAAATCCATCATTCACCGTGACGGACATGTGCTGCAGCTGAAGATCGCCGCTATTGACCACCCGGAAAAGGGAAAAAATGCCGCCCGCACTCAGCCAGATGGCCAGCATCACATCGCTGGAGCCAAAGTAGGCGGGGCGCTGGCGCAGTGTGAGCCGGACGGTGGCCAGGCAGATCAGCCCCACATAGAGCGAGTACACCGTGATGCGGAGGTGCAGGTGCAGGGGGTCCACGCTGGAATAGGCCATCAGGGCCACAAATGACGCCATGATGGCGACATCCCGTCCCACGGGGGCGGCGTTGCCTCGATAGACCAGCATCCCCCGGTGAATACTGAGAAACCCGGCGACCATCAGGCTGTTGGACGCCACCAGATTCAGCCAGGAGGGCGGCGATGAACGCAGCGCAAAAAGCACCAGGCCCATGGCGCCTGCGATGGTGCCGGCGGTCCAGTAACCAAATCCCGGGTAGGTCTTGCGGGTCCAGTACGTCACAGCCAACGCGATGGACGCACCGGTCGACAGGAGCAAGGCGGTGATGAAGAGGGTTTTGGTATCCATGCAAGCCTGGTATCCGTCAGGGATGGTCCCGCGCGTGGCCCCTCAAGGTGCGGGGCGCTGCGGACGGCGGGCCGTGCTTTCAGCTGCAAGTGTAGGGCGACCAGCGCCGGGCAGGCAACCTGATTCAGGCCTTGCCGGGGCGGTCTGCGTCGCGGCCCCGCGCCGGCAGGCGTTATTTGTAGAAGACCTCGACCTTGCCCTTGAGCTTGATCAGCAGGGGCTGCCCCTTGCGGTCCACGGTCTTGCCGGCTGGCACCTTGACCCAGCCCTCGCTGATGCAGTATTCCTCGACATTGAAACGCTCCTGGCCGTTGAAGCGGATGCCGATGTCATGTGCGAACACTGCGGCAATGTGGTGCGGGCTGCGCGGGTCCACGGAAAGGCGGTCGGGCAGTGCAGGGGCTTGGGTGACTTCGGTCATGGTGTGCTTCTTTGGGATTTCGCTGAAAAAGGGACTATTTTCCGGGATGTGGCGGTCAGTTCACGCCGGCGCCATGCCGTTGCGCTGCTTGATGTCGGCCACCGCGGGCGCCACCAGAAACGCGAGCAGGGCGCGCGCCGCATCCGGCTGCGTGGAGGTGACCGACAGACCGGCCGAGAAGGTGGTGATGATCTGGATTTCCGGCGGCAGGGGGCCCAGCACGTCGATGCCGGGCAGGTTCATCATTTCGCTGAGCTGCTGGAAACCGAGTTCGACCTGGCCATCCGCCACCAGCTGGCCCACCGGCACGCCGGGCGGCGCCTGGACGATGCGGTCCCTGATCTGGTCGGCGATGCCCCAGCGCTCGAACAGTCTGGCCAGCTGCACGCCGCTGGGCCCGGTGGAATAGCTGAGGTGTTTCGCGTTCAGCACGGCCTGTTTGACAGCGGCTTCGGAGCCGATGTCCGGGCGCGGCGCACCGGCGCACACGGCGATGGCCACACCGGACTGCACCACGTCCACCTGGCTGCCGGGCACGATCCGGCCGGCGTCGGTCAGTTGCGCAATGGCGTTGGACGCCAGCGCCACGATGTCGAAGGCCTCACCGGCCAGCACACGTTTGGCGGCATCGACGCCGCCGACGGATTCGACCTGCACCTCCTGCGCGGAGGTTTTCCTGAATTCGGCCACGAGGTCGGCCAGCAACTGGCGGGTGGCCATGGAGGAGATGATGGTGAGGGGGGAGGCCATGCGGGCACCTTTATGTGGGTCGGGTCTGACAAGCGCCCGGGCACGGCGTGCCGGGGCGGAGATGGCGATATTAAAACGCAGCCCGTGCCGGTGGTCGGCGGGGGCGCCCCCTGGGGCCGGCGGGGCAATGCCCATGCCTTACAGTGAGAGCCTTGCCCGGACATTCCCATGTATCAGCCCACATCCTCCATCCGTCCCAGCCTGCGGGTTGCCGTCGTCATGCGCCGCGAGCGTGTCCAGGGGCCGATGAGCCGCTGGCAGACCTGGCGCTGGGTACTGGCCGATGTGGTGCCGCAGCAAGCCGGCTTTGGCGACGCGCCACGCCGCCTGCTGCAGACCGATGAGGAGGAGCGCTGGCTGCATCCGGGCTTCACGGTCGAGCTGTTCAAGGACGATGGCGAGGGCTACATGCTCAACGCCACCACGCCCGCGCCCTGCTGGTTTGTGCTCTGGCGCATGGAGGAAGAAGCCACGCTGGCCGATGCACCCATGGCCCGGCCGGTGATGGTGTCGCTGAGCTACCACGATGCCGGCCGCTGGCTGGACGCGCAGGAAACCGTGGAGCAGGTGCCCGCACCGGCCGATGTGATCGACTGGATGCGTGACTTTGCGCAGGCCCACTACACGCCCGAGCCCAAGCGCCGCCAGCGCCCCGAAAGCTTCAAGGGCCTGCAGGACCGCTTCGGCAACCCGGCGGCCGTGAGCACTGAAAAGAAGTTTGGCGGCGGCAAGGGCGGAGGTGGTGCGTGAGCGACGGGTTTCTCGGTCGCTGGTCGCGGCGCAAGCAGGCGGTGCGCGAAGGTCAGGTGCTGACCGAGCCCGTGCTGGAGGTGGCCCCGCCCGCGCCCACGCTGGTGCCAGCGTCCGGTGCCACCCCACAGGTCGCCACTCCAGAGGAAGGGCTTGCCCCGGTCGAGGCGCCGCCTCCCACGCTGGAAGACACCCATGCACTCACGCCCACCTCCGACTTCAAGCCGTTCATGGCGCAGGGCGTCAGCGCTGACGTGCGCAACGCGGCCGTCAAGAAGCTGTTTGCCGATCCGCACTTCAACGTGATGGACCGGCTGGACATCTACATCGACGACTACAGCCAGCCCGATCCGCTGCCCGCTGGCATGCTGCGACAGATGGCCAGCGCCAAGTTTCTGAAGCTGTTTGACGACGAGGAAGAGGCTGCGTTGAATACCCCCACGGCTGGGGATGACGCGGATACCCCGCCCGCGCAGGACGTGGCACAGTCCGGGCTTGTTCCAGAAATGCCAGCATCGTCCGCCGGCGCCCTGACCCCTGGCGTTGCGCCAGATCCCACAGACTCCAAAGATGCCCACCCTGATTTGCGACTGCAACCAGACCATGCCCCTCAACGCGAAAGCGCTGGGCCAGGCACTGCATGAAGACCTGACGCTGCATTCCACGCTGTGCCGACGCGAGGCCGGCGCGTTCCAGCAAGCGATCCAGTCCAGCGACGAGGTGATCGTCGCCTGCACGCAGGAGCAACGCCTGTTTGCCGAACTCGGCGAGCAGACCGAAGGCGCCGTCTCCGTCATCAAGTTCGTCAACATCCGCGAGACTGGCGGCTGGAGCCGCGATGCGGCGAAAGCCACGCCCAAGATCGCTGCGCTGCTGGCCGCTGCGCACCTGCCCGACCCCGAGCCCGTGCCCACCGTCAGCTACAAGAGCACCGGGCGCGTGCTGGTGATGGGTGCGCTGGATGCCGCCGAGCGCGCCGCCGCGCTCTTGTCCGACGTGCTGGATGTGACGCTCTTCACGCAAGGCCCTGGCAATGCGGGCGGCGCCCAGGCGCGGCGCTTTCCCGTGCTGGGCGGGCGCATCACGCGCTTGAGCGGCTGGCTGGGCGCGTTCGAGCTGCACTGGGAGGCCAGCAACCCGATCAACCTGGACCTGTGCACCCGCTGCAACGCCTGCGTGGCCGCCTGCCCGGAGGGCGCCATCGGGCTGGACTACCAGATCGACATGGCCGCCTGCACCTCGCACCGGGCCTGCGTGAAGGTCTGCCAGGTGGCCGGTGCCATCGACTTCAGCCGCACGCCCGAGGTGTTGTCCGAGCGCTTTGATCTGGTGCTGGTCCTGCGCGGAGCACGCGCTGCCGCAGGGTTATTTCCGCTGGGACGGTCAGGACCTGCAAACGGTGCTCAAGCTGCGCGAACTGGTCGGCGAATTCGAAAAGCCCAGGTTCTTTGTCTACAAGCAAAAACTCTGCGCCCACAGCCGCAACCAGACCGTGGGTTGCAACGCCTGCGTGGACATCTGCTCGGCCGAGGCAATTTCCAGTGAAAAGAGCCGTCAGCAAATCAAGGTCAACCCCAACCTGTGCGTGGGCTGCGGTGCCTGCACCACCGTCTGCCCGACCGGGGCGCTGACCTATGCGTACCCGCGCGCCAGCGACCAGGGCACCAAACTCAAGACCCTGCTGTCCACCTACGCTGCCGCGGGTGGCCGCGACGCGGTGCTGCTGCTGCACAGCCAGGAACGGGGCCAGGCGCTGGTCGAGGAACTCGGCCGCGCCGCGCAGCTCAAGGTGGCGCAGGGGGTGCCGGCGCATGTGATTCCCGTGGCCCTGTGGCACACCGCCAGCCTGGGGCTGGACCTGTGGCTCAGTGCGATTGCCTTTGGCGCCAGCCAGATCGTGGTGTTGACCACTGCCGAGGAGGCGCCCCAGTACCTGGACGGCCTGCAGGCGCAGATGGCCGTGGCCCAAAGCATCCTGCGCGGGCTGGGTTACACCGGCACCCACCTGCAACTGCTGCGCGCCACCACACCGACCGACCTGGACGCGGGCCTGCAGGCGCTGGCTGGCACCCGGCAGAAGATCCCCGCCACGCCGGCCCGCTTTGCCGTGGCGCCCGAGAAGCGCGGCACGCTCGACCTGGCGCTGGACCACCTGATCGAGCACGCGCCGCTGGCCGCAGCGTCACAGCCCGAGGCCCTGGCGCTGCCTGCCGGTGCTTCGCCGTTCGGCGCGGTGACGGTCAATAAAGACAAATGCACGCTCTGCCTGAGCTGCGTCAGCGCCTGCCCGGCCAGCGCGCTGCAGGACAACCCGCAGCTGCCGCAGCTGCGCTTCATCGAGAAAAACTGCGTGCAATGCGGCCTGTGCGTCAGCACCTGCCCGGAAGACGCCATCGCACTGGTCCCGCGCCTGCTGCTCACGCCCGGACGCAAACAGGTGCGGGTGCTCAACGAGACCCAGCCCTACGCCTGCGTGCGCTGCGGCAAGCCCTTTGGCACGCTCAAGGCGATCGAGGCGATGCTGGGCAAGCTGGCCGGGCACAGCATGTTCCAGGGCGCGGCACTCGACCGTCTGAAAATGTGCGGCGACTGCCGGGTCATTGACATTTATTCTTCCGAGAAAGAAAGCAGGATTACCGATCTATGACCCAACCGATTGCGCACCTTGACGCCGGATCGTCCGCGCTGGACGAGGAAACCGCCCGCGCCGAGGTCTATGGCCTGCTGGCGGCGCTGTACTACGCCCCGGCAGGCGCTGATCTCCTGGCCCAGCTCCGCGTGGCCGCCACCGAGGCGCCTGCCGCCGGCGGTTTTCTCGAAGAGCCCTGGCGTGTGCTGGTCGGCGCCGGGCGGGACCTGCCGGATGCGGCCATCGTGGCCGAGTACAACGCGCTGTTCGGTGGCGTCGGCAAGCCCGAGGTCTATCTGTACGGCTCGCACTACCTGAGCGGCTTCCTCAACGAGAAACCGCTGGCCGCCCTGCGCACCGACCTGGCTGCGCTGGGTCTGGCGCGCGACGACGCCATGCCCGAGACCGAAGACCACTTCGCCTGCCTGTGCGAGGTCATGCGCTACCTGATCGCCGGTGACGACGTGACGGTCGCCAACCTGGCGCAGCAGCAGAAGTTCTTCGCCACCCACCTGCAGCCCTGGACCCCGCGGCTGTGCGATGCCATCGCCGCCCACCCCAAAGCCCGGTACTACGCCGCCCTGGCCGAATTCACCCGCGCCTTCCTCAGCGTGGAGGCGCAGGGCTTTGACATGCTGGATTCATAGAATTTTGGCACTATCCCAGCGTGGAATGGTCATTGTTTGCTATTGATACGGGAGTTTTCAGGCCATTCCTGGAAACCTGTCACACGGGCGCGGTCGTCGGCCCAGCGCATCGCCCGGTTGCCGATCATCGCCATGGCGCGCATGTGGCGCGACCACGGAGGCGTTTATGAATCTTTCTGCTTTCCTGGCCCCTGCGGCCCTGCTGGTGTCGGCCTCGGTGACGGCGCAGGAAGCGCCCCGGCTGCCCTGCGCGGAGGCAGACAAGGCCTGTGTGGCGCAGGCCACCCGGCACCATGCGGTGCACAAACGGGCCACCTGGCGCGCAGACCTCGCCCGGCCGCTGGACGTGCGCACCGGTCCGGCGCCCGCGAACCTTGTCGAATACCTCAACCTGGACAACATCCTCAACGGCTACCCCGAGCGGCCGCGCAGCGTGCGTCCCGATGCAGCTTTCATGGCGGACGTGCAGGGTGCCATCGCCGACCTGCCGCCCGCGGTCTGGCGCCTGTTTCAGGATCGCCTCATCGGCCTGTACTTCGTGGAGCACCTGGGCGGCACGGGCTTCACCGACTTTGTGGTGGACCACCACCAGCGTCCCGTGGCGGGCTACATCGTGCTGGACGCCGCCGTGCTGGCGCAGCAGACCGCCAACGGCTGGGCCAGCTGGAAGGAGAACACGCCCTTCAAGCCCGCTGCCGGCCATAGGCTGGACGCGCGCATCGAAGCCGATGGCGACGACAACCGCCGCAATGCCATCCAGTACATCCTGCTGCATGAGCTGGGGCATGTGCTGTCGATCGGGGGCGACATCCACCCGCCCTGGGACCTGGACCCCAAGGAGGTTCCGGCGTCGGCAACGTACCCCTATTTCGATCTGTCGTGGACGGTGGCGCGGCAGGAGAACCGCTACCAGAGCCGGTTTGATGCGGAGTTTCCGCAGCGCAAGGACGTCGCCTACTACTTCGGTGCGAAGCTGGACGCCACGGCCATGGCGCCGACCTATGCCCGCCTCGGCAAGACCAATTTCCCTTCGCTCTACGCTGCCACACATCCCGGCGACGACTTTGCCGAGGCCTTTGCCAGCTACGTGCATGTGGTGCGCCTGAAGCGCCCGTGGCGGATCACGATCACGCGCGATGGCGAGGCGCCGGTGCTGTTCGACGCCTGCTGGTCCGAACCGCGCTGTGCCGCCAAGCGCGCGTTTCTTGAGCGCCTGCTGGGGCGTCCTGGCGGGTGACGGCCAGCCGGATGCTGCCCCCGTGCCGAAAGATGATCTCTTTCAGCCCCATCCCAGCGCCGAATGGTCCATATTTGCTATCAGTTAAGGAGTGATCGACCGTTGTTCGTTGAGGCGCCGCTTTCCGGTGGGGTCTGCGGTTCGGTGTACAGGCGCACTTCAAAGACCGCCCCGGGTGGCGGCTGCTGGTTGCGGGCGACCAGCGTGCCGCCGTAACGCTCCACCAGCCCCTGGCTGATCCACAGCCCCAGGCCGTTGCCGTCGTTTTTGGTGGTGAAGAAGGGGCGGAACAGGCGCTCCAGCGTCTCCGGGGACAGCCCGGGGCCGGTATCTTCGACGGACAGCGTCACACCCGTCAGGCCGGCTGCATCGGTCCGGTCGCGCGTGCGCAGCGTGAGCGTGCCGCCGTGCGGCATGGCCTGGATGGCATTGACCAGCAGGTTGATCACCACCTGCTGCAGTTCCTGCCGGTTGATGCCGGCGGGCTGGGTGGCCTGCTGGTCGCGCACCACCTGAATGCGCGTGTGCGCCAGCAGGTGTGCGACCAGCACCAGGCAGTCCTCAAGGGCCCGGTTCACGTCGATTGACTCCACATAACCCGCGTATTCGGTGGGGCGGGCGTACTGCAGCAGCTGCGTGACGATGAGGCGCATGCGCTCGACCTGCGCGTCCAGCAGCTGAAGTTCCGCGGCCACCGGCCCGGCGTGGGGGCCCAGCATTTCGCGCATCAGGTCCAGGTTGCCCTGCATCACCGCGATGGGATTGTTGATCTCGTGGGCGATGCTGGCGGTCAGCTGGCCGATGGCGGCGAGTTTTTCTGACTTGATGAGCTGCTGCTGGGCCTGTTGCAGCGCCGCATTGCTGCGGGCCAGCTCGCGGGTGCGTTCCGCGACCTTCGCATCAAGCTCACTGGCCCAGCGCTGCAGCACCTGCGTCTTGTCGTCCACCACGTCCAGCAGCTGGTCCAGGTGGTTGGCCAGCGCGCCCAGTTCGTCGCGGGCGGCCACCGGGCCGACGCGGGCGCTGGCCTCGCCGTCCTCAACGCGCTGCATGGCCTGGTTCATTTTTTCGACCGGCTGGAAGATGCTGCGTGCCCAGCGCAGGGAAAACAGCGCGGCCAGCGCCATCACCAGCAGGAAGATGGCCACGACCACGCCCAGCACGCTGTACTTCAGCTGGCGAAAGGGTTGTTCCAGATAACCGACGTAGAGCATGCCCACGCGCTGGCCTTGCGCATCCTGCAGCGGTTCGTAGGCGGAAACGTACCAGTCATCGACCACAAAGGCGCGGTCCAGCCAGGTACCGCCATGGCCCAGCACGGCATCGCGCACGGCCTGCGAGACGCGCGTGCCAATGGCGCGCTGGTCCTGGAACAGCCGCACGTTGGTGGTGATGCGCACGTCGTCCATGAACAGCGTGGCCGTGCCGTGGCTGCCAAAGGGCAGGGCCCCTTCGGGGTAGACGATGCGGTTGATGTGGTCGATCAGCGGCAGGTTCTGGTTCAGCAGCAGACCACCGCGCAGCACGGCAAGCACTGTGCCGTCGGGGCCGAGCACCCGTGCGGTGGCCAGCATGACCAGTGCGCGGTCTTCCACCGTGCGTTGCGTGGCGGCGGCCCCTTGCGTGGCGATCAGCGGGATGCGGATGCGCCCGGCCAGGTGCGGAGCCAGCGCTTCCAGGGTGGCCGCATCCAGCCTCGCCAGGCTGGCCTGGGGACTTTCCCGCCCGCTGCCCAGTGCCTGCGGCAACCTGGGGGCCGGCGCAGGAAAGCCGTCACGCGCTGGCGCGCCCAGCAAGTCACCCTGGGGGCTGTAAAGGTTGATGAAGTCAAAGCCCAGGCGCTGCTGCGCGTCCGCCAGCAGCGCCTGCAGTGCCGCTGTGGAGCCCGGTCGGCGCTGCGCCAGCGCCAGATGCAGTGCGTGTGAGGCGGCCACACCCTGGGTCCCGGCACCGATCTCTCCCAGCACCCGCCCAAAGTAGCCGCGCGCGACAGCCAGGTCGCTGCGCACCTTGGTGATCAGCAGGCGGTCGTAGGCCACATTGCCCCAGAGCAGCAGGGCCGCCACCAGCAGGGGCAGCACGACCAGCAGCGGGGCCAGGGCCATCGCCAGCAGTTTGTTGCGCACCGAGCGCTGGATCCAGCGCGGGGCCCGGTCCTGCGCTGCTGGGTTCTTCATGGCGTCGCCCATTCGGCGCAGCGCCGCTCCAGTGTGCGCCGCGAGATGCCCAGCAGCTGCGCGGCGCGGGTCTTGTCGCCCTGCACCGACGCCAGCACCGCCAGGATGTGCTGCTTCTCGCGCGTCTGCAGGTCGGTGCTGGCGCCGTCGTCCGTCCGGGCTGGCGCAGGCTGCGGGCGGGTGGCCACGCCATACAGCGCGGAGACGTTGAGGGTGCCCAGGATCAGCGAGCGCTCAATCAGGTTGCGCAGCTCACGCGCGTTGCCCGGCCAGTCGTACTGCAGCAGGTACGCCATCTCGGTGTCGCTGATCTCCAGCGGCTCCACCCCCAGCAGCGGGCTGAGCTGGGCCATGAAATGACGCGCCAGCACGGGAATGTCTTCCTTGTGCTCACGCAGCGGGGGCAGGGTGATTTCCACGACCTGCAGCCGGTAGTACAGGTCCTTGCGGAAGCGTCCGGCAGTCACTTCTTCGGCCAGCGCGCGGTTGGTCGCGGCGATGATGCGCACGTTCAGCGGCACCAGTTGTTCGCTGCCCACGGGGCGGATCTTGTGGTCTTCCAGCGTGCGCAGCAGGCTCGCCTGCACCGGCAGGGGCAACTCGGCCACTTCGTCCAGAAACAGGGTGCCGCCCTGTGCGTAATAAAAAAGTCCGTCGCGCGCCTTGGTGGCGCCGGTGAACGCGCCGCGCGCGTGGCCGTACAGCTCGCTCTCGATCAGGTCGGGCGACATCGAGGCGCAGTTGACCGGTACAAACGGGCCTTGCGCGCGGGGACTCAGGTCGTGCAGCGCCCGCGCGACCAGTTCCTTGCCGGTGCCCGATTCGCCCTGCAGCAGCACCGTGCTGGGGACGGCGGCAATGCGTTCCAGTGACTGCGACAACTGCGTGATGGCCGCCGAGCGGCCCACCAGTCCGTCGGGCGCGCGGGGGCTGGGGGACAAGGCGCGCCGCAGCACATAGTTCTCGCGTGCCAGCCGCGAACGCTCGTAGCAGTGCTTGATGGCGTTGAGGATCTGCGGCACCCGGAACGGCTTGAGGATGAAGTCGGACGCGCCGGCGCGCAGCGCTTCAATGGCGGTGTCCAGATCGGCAAAGGCCGTGATCAGGATGACCTCGCCCGAGAAGCCCTGTTCGCGCAACTCCTTGAGCCACACGACGCCGCTGCGCCCGGGCAGCGAGATGTCCAGAATGATCAGGTCCACGTGGTGGCTGCGCACCAGCTCGGCGCCTTCTTCGGCGCTGCCTGCGCTCATCACGAACTGGCAGCGTGGCACCAGCGTCTTGACGAGGAAGTTGCGCATGCCTTCTTCGTCGTCCACCACAAGCATGGACCAGAAAGGCCAGCCCTCGGCAGGCTTTTCGGGTGGGGGCATGGGGGTATGGGGGCGCACGGCACGGGGAGGGAAGACCGCAGATTCTAGCGATGCAACCCAGCAATTCAGTCGGGTTAACCGGGATTGAGGTTGTTTCGCAACGGTCGCAGATGCGCCGATGCCAGTGCATTGCGCCAGGGGCGGCTGCTGTCTGCGACAGGATTTGCGACAACTTGTCGTGGTGCGTCCGACAGAATGGCGCGGGTGTGGCCTTTGGGCTGGCTGGAACAGGCGCATATGCCCGGTGCAACGGAGCAAGGCCGGGTGGTGTGAGTCTGGCGCGTTTCATGCTTGCTTTTTCGCCCCGTTTTTTGAAGGTTGCGGCAGCGCGCGCAGGCGCGGTGGACCAAGGGTAAATGCCGTCGTTCAGCCCTTGTCCTGCGGGGATCGCGTTGCTACATTGAGGGGGTATGCAGACCGGTTCCTAAGTGGAGCTTCTCAAGGAGACATCGCATGAACCAGCCCCCCACCAAGTTGTCGCGCCGCACCGTGTTTGCCGGTGCGGGCACCGTCGGCGCCATCGCCGCGGCTGCAAGCCTTTTGCCTTCCGTGCGCGACGTTGCGGTTGCACCCGTGGCACGGCCCAAGGCACCCGAAAAAGGCGGCGGCTACAGCCTGTCCGATCACGTCAAACAGTATTACCAGACCACCCGCATCTGAAGCCGGGCGGCAGGAGGATTTCCATGTTGTTGACCAAAAAATCCGGGGCGTCTCAAGGCACCTCTGGAGTTGTTTCACCGTTCGTTCACAGCCTGCGTCGCGGGCTGTCCAACGCCCTGCCAACGATGGACCGTCGCGCCTTCCTGCGCCGCTCCGGCCTGGGCGTTGGCGTTGGCATTGCATCCACCCAGCTGGCGCTGGTGAAAAAGGCGCACGCTGCCAGCGCGTCAGGCGCCATGGGCGCCGGCAAGATTGAGGTCAAGCGCACGGTCTGCACGCATTGCTCGGTGGGTTGTGCGGTCGATGCCGTGGTGGAAAACGGTGTCTGGGTGCGCCAGGAGGCAGTGTTCGATTCGCCCATCAACCTGGGCGCCCATTGCGCCAAGGGCGCGGCCCTGCGCGAGCACGGCCATGGCGAGTTCCGCTTGCGTTACCCGATGAAGCTGGTCAACGGCAAGTACGAGCGCATCAGCTGGGACACGGCCTTGACCGAGATCACCGCACGCATGCAGGAGTTGCGCAAGGCCAGCGGGCCGGACAGTGTGTACTTCATCGGATCCTCCAAGCACAACAACGAGCAGGCCTACCTGCTGCGCAAGTTCGTCAGTTTCTGGGGCACCAACAACTGCGATCACCAGGCGCGCATCTGCCACTCCACCACGGTGGCCGGCGTGGCCAATACCTGGGGGTATGGCGCCATGACCAATTCGTACAACGACATGCAGAACAGCAAGTGCGCGTTGTACATCGGCTCCAACGCGGCCGAAGCCCACCCGGTCAGCATGCTGCACATGCTGCACGCCAAGGAAACCGGCTGCAGGATGATCGTGGTCGATCCGCGCTACACCCGCACGGCCGCCAAGTCGGACGAATACGTGCGCATCCGTTCAGGCTCTGACATTCCCTTCCTGTTCGGCGTGCTGTACCACATCTTCAAGAACGGCTGGGAAGACAAGAAGTACATCAACGACCGTGTCCATGGCATGGAAAAGGTCAAGGAAGAAGTGCTGGCCAAGTGGACGCCCGACAAGGTCGAGGAGGCCTGCGGCGTGAAGGAAGCGCAGGTGCTGCGCGTGGCCACGCTGATGAGCGAGAACCGGCCCAGCACGCTGGTCTGGTGCATGGGTCAGACCCAGCACTCCATTGGCAATGCCATGGTCCGTGCCTCCTGCATCCTGCAGCTGGCCCTGGGCAACGTGGGCAAGTCGGGTGGCGGCACCAACATCTTCCGCGGTCACGACAACGTGCAGGGCGCCACCGACGTCGGCCCCAACCCCGATTCGCTGCCCGGCTACTACGGCATTGTCGAGGGCTCCTGGAAGCACTTTGCCAAGGCCTGGGGTGTGGACTACGAGTGGATCAAGGGGCGTTATGCGTCGCCCGCCATGATGACCAAGCCCGGCATCACGGTGTCGCGCTGGATTGACGGCGTGCTGGAGAAGAACGAACTGATCGACCAGGACTCGAACCTGCGCGGCGTCTTTTACTGGGGCCACGCGCCGAACTCCCAGACCCGCGGTCTGGAGATGAAGCGCGCGATGGACAAGCTGGACCTGCTGGTGGTCGTGGACCCGTATCCGTCGGCCACGGCGGCGATGGCCGCCATGCCCGGCAAACCCGAAGACCTGAACAAAAGCCGCGCGGTATACCTGCTGCCGGCGGCCACGCAGTTCGAGACCAGCGGTTCCTGCACCGCGTCGAACCGCTCGCTGCAGTGGCGCGAAAAAGTGATCGAGCCCCTGTGGGAGAGCCGCTCCGATCACATGATCATGCACCAGCTGGCCGAAAAACTCGGCTTTGCCAAAGAGCTTTCGAAGAACTACAAGATGCAGAAGGTCAAGGGGATGGACGAGCCCGTGCCCGAAGACATCCTGCGCGAGATCAACAAGTCCTGCTGGACCATTGGTTACACCGGCCAGAGTCCCGAGCGGCTGAAGGCGCACATGCGCAACATGAACGTGTTCGACGTGAAAACCCTCAAGGCCAAAGGCGGCAAGGACAAGGAAACCGGATACGACTTCACCGGCGATTACTTCGGTTTGCCCTGGCCCTGCTACGGGGCGCCCGAGTTGAAGCACCCGGGATCGCCCAACCTGTACGACACCTCCAAACACGTCATGGACGGCGGTGGCAACTTCCGCGCGAACTTCGGCGTGGAGCGTGAGGGCGTCAGTTTGTTGGCCGAAGACGGTTCCCACTCGCTCGGCGCAGACATCACCACCGGCTACCCCGAGTTCGACCACATTCTGCTCAAGAAACTGGGTTGGTGGGACGACTTGACGGACACTGAAAAAGTGGCTGCAGAAGGCAAGAACTGGAAGACCGACATGTCGGGTGGCATCCAGCGCGTGGTGTTGAAGGTGCACGGCTGTCACCCTTTCGGCAACGCCAAGGCGCGCGCCGTGGTCTGGAACTTTCCCGATCCCATCCCGCAGCACCCCTCTACGGCACCCGGCCCGACCTGGCGGTCAAGTACCCGACGCACGATGACAAGAAGGCGTTCTGGCGGCTACCGACGCTTTACAAGACGATTCAGGACAAGAACCTGGCCGACAAGGTGTTCGAGAAATTCCCGCTGATTCTGACGTCCGGCCGTCTGGTCGAATACGAGGGCGGTGGCGAGGAAACGCGTTCCAACCCCTGGCTGGCCGAGCTGCAGCAGGAAGCGTTTGTCGAGATCAACCCCAGGACGGCCGCGGATCGTGGGATTCGCAACGGCGAGCGGGTCTGGCTGCTGGGCGCAACCGGTGCGCGCCTGAACGTGCAGGCGCTGGTGACCGAGCGCGTGGGTGCCGACACCGTGTTCATGCCGTTCCACTTCTCGGGGCGCTGGCAAGGCCAGGACCTGAAAGCCTACTACCCAGAAGGCGCCATGCCTGTGGTGCGTGGTGAAGCCATCAACACGGCCACCACCTATGGTTACGACATCGTGACCATGATGCAGGAAACCAAGACGCAGATCTGCAACTTTGAAAAGGCCTGATGCCTCTTCTATTTGAGGCAACAGACCACAGGAGTCCCACATGGCACGCATGAAATTCATTTGTGACGCAGAGCGCTGTATCGAGTGCAACGGCTGCGTCACCGCTTGCAAGAACGAACACGAAGTCCCCTGGGGGGTGAACCGCCGCCGCGTGGTCACCCTGAACGACGGGGTACCCGGCGAAAAATCAGTTTCGGTGGCCTGCATGCATTGCAGCGACGCACCGTGCATGGCTGTTTGCCCGGTCAATTGCTTTTACCGCACCGACGAAGGCGTGGTGCTGCACGACAAGGATGTCTGCATCGGCTGCGGCTACTGCAGCTACGCCTGCCCGTTCGGCGCGCCGCAGTTCCCCAGCCAAGGCACCTTCGGCGTGCGCGGCAAGATGGACAAGTGCACCTTCTGCGCCGGTGGCCCGGAAGAGCACGGCAGCCAGTCCGAGTTCGAAAAATACGGCCGCAACCGTTTGGCCGAAGGCAAGTTGCCTGCGTGCGC
>ERZ1034361.906-NODE-906-length-17439-cov-5.436643_pt1 | contig 17439 bp, 16 predicted proteins | sample MGYA00520617_ERZ1034361 | MGnify/ENA primary metagenome ERZ1034361 (study PRJEB33736, sample SAMEA104284507) | Azolla filiculoides | biome: Urban; feature: Water surface; material: Ditch water | place: Netherlands | collected 2015-10-28 | depth 0-0.1 m ... | reverse complement strand
GCGTCGACCGCCAACCTTGCCATCATCCTGATTGATGCGCGCAAGGGCATGCTGACCCAGACCAGGCGTCACTCGAAACTCGCTTCACTGGTCGGCATTCCGCATCTGATTGTCGCCATCAACAAAATGGACCTCGCTGACTATTCGCAGGAAACCTACGAGAAGATCAAGGCTGACTATCTAGAGTTTGCCGCCAAAGTCGGTATCGAAGACATCCGCTTCATTCCGCTTTCGGCTTTGCACGGCGACATGATCGTCGACCGTGGCGACAAGCTGAACTGGTACGAAGGCCCGACCCTGCTTGAAATGCTCGAGACCGCTCCAGCAGCGCATACCGAACACACCGAAAAATTCCGTTTTCCGGTCCAATATGTCTGTCGACCGCAGGATTCGGCCAATCCGGAACTGCACGACTACCGTGGCTTCATGGGCCGCGTCGAAGCCGGTTCGATCAAGGTCGGCGACGCCGTCACCGTTTTGCCGTCTGGCCGCGAGTCGACCGTGAAAGCCGTGCAACTGGGCGGCGTCGATATCGGCGAAGCCTTCTGCGAACAATCGATCACCCTGCTGCTGGCCGATGAAATCGACACCTCGCGCGGCGACATGATCGTCAAGTCGAGCGAAGTCCCGGCCGCCGTCAAGCAGATCGAAGCCACCGTCTGCTGGATGGCCGAAGCCCCGATGGACCGCGCCCGCACCTACCTGATCCGCCACACGACGCGCGACTCGAAGGCCAAGCTGGCCGCCATCGACCACCGCCTCGACGTGAACACGCTGGAAAAAGTCCCGGCCGAGAAACTGGCCATGAACGACATCGCGCAAGTCACCTTCAAGCTGGCCCAGCCGCTGTTCGCCGACCCCTACCTGGAAAACCGGGGCACCGGCGCTTTCATCATCATCGATGAAAGCAACAACAACACGGTCGGCGCCGGGATGATTCTCTGATTTCGGTTTCTTGAAAACCCCGCAAAGGGAGCCCCGGTGGGGCTTCTTTCATTTTTGCCTGCACATTTCCCTGAATTCGCAGCTAACATGAGCGTTAACAATGAATTGACCAAAGCAATACCACTCGGGACTCAATGAAACTGCTGGACACCTCCCCATGCGCGTTCTGATCGTTGACGACAATGCCTCGATGCGTAACCTGCTCAACGTCCTGCTTTCCAGCCAGGGCTACGAAGTGGTGGGCATGCTCGAGGAAGGTAAAGGCGTGATGGAGGCAGTCCGCAAGCTGTCTCCCGATATCGTCTGTCTCGATTATCAGTTGCCAGGCCGCAACGGCCTCGAAATCCTGCGCGAGATCAATTCGACCTATCCACAGATTGACGTTCTTTTCATCACGGCCTCCGAAGAAGCCGATATCAAATCCAAGGCGGCCGATGCCGGCTCAGCCGGGTTCCTGCAGAAACCATTCGGACAAAAGCAGGTCATCGACGAATTGCAGCAGGTTTGCGCCACCCGTCAGGCCTCACGCGGCAGCGCCCCGGCGCCTGCCGCTGTCAAACCGCCGACGAATCAAGCGACAGAGCGACCGACGCCCCAGAAACACACTGCCGTCATCGTTGACGACAATGGCTCCATCCGTCTGCTGCTCAAGGGCCTGGTCACCGAACTCGGCCTCAATGTCCTGGCCCAGGTCGCCAATGGCGAGGAAGCCATCCGCGCCGCCCAGGCTCATCATCCGACCGTGCTCTTCCTTGACGTTGATATGCCCATCCTCTCCGGGCTCGACGCCCTGCCCAGAATTCTCGAGGCCAGCCCGGCCACCGCAGTCGTCATGGTGACCGGCGACACGTCGCGCAGCATCGTTGAAAGAGCCGCCGGCCTGGGCGCCCGCGGCTACATCGTCAAGCCGGTGCGGCCGGCCTATATCGAGAAATTCCTTAAACAGCTGTTCCAGATCTGAGACCAAAGGACACCCTGCCATGACCTTGATGATCGACTTTCCCTTCCCGGGAGCAGCCCCATGGATCGATCACTTCAAGACCATCGAAGTGCCCGTGCTGCGCCATACGCTGCATCAGCTCGAAGAGCTGCGCGAAACGGCAGAGACGATCAATACCCGCAAGCTGGCCAGCATCATCGAGCATGACCCGCTGATGACCCTGCGCGTCTTTCAGTACATGCAGGCACACCGTTCGAGCAGCCAGTCGGCCGACATCACGACGGTCGAACGCTCACTGGTGATGATAGGCACGCAGAATTTCTATAACAGCATCAAGGATGCACCGATCGTCGAGAACCAGCTCAAGGGCTACCCCAAGGGCATGCTCGGCCTGCTCAAGGTCATCGCCAGGGCGCGCACCGCATCCGCCTGGGCAAGGGACTGGGCCTTGTTCCGCCAGAACGTCAGTTTCGACGAAATCGCCATGGCGGCACTCCTCCACGATCTCGTCGAAATGCTCATGTGGTGCCTCGCCCCGAACCTCGCCGTGCGCGCCAGGGAGCGCCTGGCCAATGAAACGGGGCGACGCACCGTACAGATCCAGCAGGAAGTCTTCGGCGCCCCGCTCGACGAAATCGCCGTCGAGTTGATCACTCACTGGGGGCTACCGCCGCTGCTCTGTTCGCTGCTCAATCCGGACGATGCCGAGACCGGCAATGTCAGGAACGTCATCCTCGCCGTCGATCTTGCCCGTCACTCGGCCAACGGCTGGAACGATCCTGCCTTGCCGGACGACTACCACGCCATCGAAACCCTGCTGCATATCGGCCACAGCAATCTGCTCGAACGCATAGGCGCCCCCGAAGAGCAGATCCTCGCGGCCCGACAGGCCGAGGCAGAACAAGACCCGCTGTCATCGTAGGCCCAGCAGAGAACCCATGCACCGGCTGCATTTTGGTGAATAATTACGTCATGCTAAAAATCTTCATCGCCTGTGCCGCACTGATTCTTCTGTCCAACCCTGCCGGTGCGGATATCTACAAGTGCCGCCTGGCCAATGGCCATACTGAAATATCGAACCTGCCCTGCCCGCTCGGCAGCAGCACCGTCACCTCGCGCCCCGACGAACGCGTTTCCGAAACCGCCCGCCGGCAGGCCGAGCACGAGGTCGATCGCATGCGCCAGTACGTCGAGAAGCGGGAAGCCAGCCAGCGCGCCGAGGAAGCCGCCGCCCAGCAACGCAGCAACGCCGGTCGTCCGCCAACACCGCCAGCCCCGATGCCGCAGCGCCAATACACGAGTGCCGAGGAGTGTCTGCGCAGCATCGAGCCACTTTCCCTCGAAGCCGGCCAGCGCGCCCGGATGGAAGCTGAATGCCACAACATCCCGGCGCCCCAGAACGTATATGTTCCGCCCACGGTAGCGCCTTATCCACAGCACCCCCACACGCACCAGCCACAACACCAGTTACCGACCCAGATGCCGATACCGAAGCCGGAGCCAGTACCGAGTGCGCCGAAAATCGTCATGCCTCCGCTGCAAAAACCATGATCAACGTGCTAAAGCCCTACCCCGATGCCGCAAGCGGCGCCGAAATCATCGCCGGAACACAGCTCTGGCTGGAACGTGCGGTAATCGGACTCAACCTGTGCCCCTTCGCCAAGAGCGTCTTTGTCAAAAAACAGGTGCGCTATGCCTTGAGCGCCGCCAATACGGCTGACGAACTCCTGGCCGAACTGGAACACGAACTGATGCATCTGGCGGACACCGCGCCAAACGAACTCGACACCACGCTGCTCATCCATCCGCACGTGATGACCGACTTCCTCGACTTTCATTTTTTCCTTGGCGAAGTCGATGCGCTGATCCGCAATCTCGGTTTCGAGGGCGTCTTCCAGATCGCCAGCCTGCATCCGCAATACGAGTTCGCCGGTAGCGCCCCGGACGACATTGCCAACTTCACCAATCGCTCGCCCTACCCGACCCTGCATCTGCTCCGCGAAAGCAGCATCGACCGGGCCGTGGCTGCCTTTCCCGATGCGGAAGCCATTTTCGAACGCAACATCGAAACGATGGAGCGCCTTGGCCACGAGGGCTGGAAGAAACTCTGGCTGAGCTGAGATACGGCCTGGCGAGTTGATTTGGCCAAAACAAAGGGCAGCCCGAAGCTGCCCTTTTGCTATCTACCCGCGAATCGGGTTGCCCCTCGGGGCGGAAGCCATCAAACCGCAGCTTCGTTCGTTTCACCGGTGCGGATACGCACAACCTGCTCGACCGGCATGACGAAAATCTTGCCGTCGCCGATCTTGCCGGTACGCGCTGCCTTGATGATGGCCTCGATGGCGGCATCGACGTGTTCGGTATTGACGACGATCTCGATCTTGATCTTGGGCAGGAAATCGACGACATACTCGGCACCACGATACAACTCGGTGTGGCCCTTCTGGCGGCCGAAGCCCTTGACCTCGGTCACGGTCAGGCCGGCAATGCCGATTTCCGACAGGGCCTCGCGCACTTCATCGAGCTTGAAGGGTTTGATGACGGCTTCGATCTTTTTCATGGGCTGATTCCTCTCTACAGGTTCTTAAAATTCGTCGGAATATCGATTGGTAATAGGATACCGCCAATCCTTGCCAAAGCCACGCGGCGTGATGCGAATGCCGATCGGTGCCTGACGGCGCTTGTATTCGGCGATATGCAGCAGGCGCACGACACGGCGCACGGCATCGGCCGGCAAGCCGGCGGCGATGATTTCACGCGGGCTGCGGTCTTCTTCCATATAGGCGCGAACGATGGCGTCGAGCACCTCGTAGGGCGGCAGGGAATCCTGGTCGGTCTGATCGGGCTTGAGTTCGGCCGACGGCGGCCGGACGATGATGTTTTCGGGGATGACCGGATCGCCCTGGCAGAGCGTATTGCGGTAGCGCGACAGGCGATAGACGAGGGTCTTGTAGACATCCTTGATGACCGCGAAACCGCCAGCCATGTCGCCATACAGCGTGCAGTAGCCAACCGCCATTTCAGACTTGTTGCCGGTCGTCAGGACCAGCGCGCCGGTCTTGTTGGAGAGGGCCATCAGGATGTTGCCGCGGATGCGCGCCTGGATGTTCTCTTCGGTCGTGTCAGCCGGCAGGCCGGCGAACATCGGCGCCAGCATGGCAGCGTAGACGTCCATGGCCGGCGCTATGGCGATTTCGTCGTAACGCACGCCGAGAACGCGGATCATCTCGCGGGAGTCGTCGAGACTCATCTGCGCCGTGTAGGGCGATGGCATCATGACCGCCCGCACCTTGTCGGCACCCAGCGCATCGACCGCGACGCAGAGCGTCAGGGCTGAGTCGATGCCACCGGAGAGGCCGATGATCGCCCCCTTGAAACCCGTCTTCCCGATGTAGTCGCGGACGCCGAGGACCAGCGCCTGGTAGGCTTCGGCCTCGACCGACAGTTCGTCGGCCATTTGTTCGGACTGCAGCCGGCCGGCAGCGAAATCGACGATGCCCAGCGCCTCTTCGAATTGCGGCAGCCGCATGCAGCATTTTTTGTCGGCATCGAGGGCAAACGAAGCACCATCGAAAACCAGTTCATCCTGACCGCCGACCAGATTGCAGTAAATGGCGGGAATGCCTGTGGCGGCTATGCGCTGACCAAGGACGTGAACCCGTTGCTGATGCTTTTCAAGATGGCAGGGCGAGGCATTGAGGACAAGCAGCAGTTCAGCCCCGGCCTGACGCGCCGCTTCGGCAGCGCCTTCTTCCCAGATATCGGCACAGATGTTGATGCCGCAACGCACACCGCCCAGGGTAACGACACAGGCTTCGGTGCCTGGCTCGAAATAGCGCTTTTCGTCGAAAACTTCGTAGTTCGGCAGGCGCATCTTGCGGTAGACCGCAATTTTCCGGCCATTTTCAATGACCGTGGCTGCGTTGTAGCACCGACCCTGATGTTCATCCGGATGGCCGACAACGACAGCGATACCGTCGACCCGGCTGGCCAGGTCATCGAGTGCCCGATGGCAGGCCCGATAGAAATCGGGGCGCAGCAGCAGGTCTTCCGGCGGGTAGCCACACAGGGCCAGCTCCGGGGTCAGCAAGACCTGGGCGCCGCGAGCTTTCGCTTCGCGGGCACAGGCTATGATGCGTTCGACGTTGCCCGTCAGGTCACCGACGGTGGCATTGAACTGGGCAACGGCGATGCGCAACATGAAACTGACTTTAGTAAGCCGGCTTGTCTTTCGCGTCGTTAAAACGCTGGATGCCGGTCATGATTTCGTTGCGGGCGGCGTCGATGCCTTCCCAGCCATTGACCTTGACCCACTTGCCCGGCTCGAGATCCTTGTAGTGCTCGAAGAAGTGCGCGATCTGCTTGCGCAGCAGTTCCGGCATGTCTTCGTAGGTCTTGACGTCCTTGTAGAGCGGGGTCAGCTTGTCGACCGGCACGGCCAGCAGCTTGGCATCCTCGCCACCTTCGTCGGTCATCGACAGCTGGCCGAGCGGGCGGCAGCGCACGACAACACCGGGCGGCAGGGAGAAGGGGCTGACCACCAGCACGTCGACCGGATCACCGTCACCGGCGATGGTGTGCGGGATGTAGCCGTAGTTGCAGGGATAGTGCATCGAGGTGGACATGAAACGGTCGACGAAAATCGCGCCGCTTTCCTTGTCGACTTCGTATTTGACGGGTTCGGAATGGGCCGTGATTTCGATGATGACGTTGAAATCGTCGGGCAGGGACTTGCCGGAAGGAACGTTATTTAGAGCCATCGTTATCTCTCTGCGATCGGGTTTGAGAACTTGTAATTATAACGTCGTGATGCCACATATTTACTGCCAGGCGGCGAGAAACTCCTGCCAATGTGGCGCACCGATGCGGGCCAGCTGGGCCTTGACGAATTCGCCCTCGGCGACTTCTTCGGCCGCCGTCAGTTCGCCGCGCATGCGACGGAAGCGGTTATAGACGAGATAGGTATTGATCACGTCGGTCTCGCAATAGTCGCGAATCTCGGCGCTCTTGCCGGCCTGCCAGGCTTCCCAGACCTTGCCGCCATCCATCCCGAGCTTGCCGGGAAAGCCGTAGAGCTTGGCCAGATCGTCGAGCGGCGCATTGGCGCGGGCGTTGTACAGCGCCAGCAGGTCCATCAGGTCGAGGTGCCGCATGTGATAGCGGCTAATGTAGTTGTTCCACTTGAAATCGCGCGAGTCGGCGTAATCGCCATCGCCGAGATCCCAGTAGCGCGGCGCCGAAACGCCATGCAGCATGCCGCGATAGTGCAGGACAGGCAGGTCGAATCCGCTGCCGTTCCAGGACACGATCTGCGGCGTGAATTTCTCGATGCCATCGAAGAAACGCTGGATGATCGCCCCTTCGCTCAAGTCCGGCTCGGACAGCGACCAGACTTTCAGCCCCTCGCTGGTGCGCAGCACGCAGGAGATGGTGACGATGCGCTGCAGGTGCAACTGCAGGAAATCATTGCCCGTCTTGGCGCGGCGCTGCTGGAAGGCCAGCTCGGCCACTTCGTCGTCGGAAAGACCGGCCGGCAGGTCGTTCAGCCGGCGCAGGCCGGCGACATCGGGAATCGTTTCAATGTCGAAAACGAGGACAGGCTTCATGCCGGGAAAACGCCGGTAGATAAATAGCGGTCACCCCGGTCGCAGACGATGGTGACGATCACGGCATTCTCGAGTTCCTGCGACAGGCGCAGCGCCACGGCCAGCGCCCCGCCCGAGGAAATGCCGGCAAAGATGCCCTCTTCCATCGCCAGCCGGCGCGTCATGGCTTCGGCATCGGACTGGCTGACGTTTTCCACGCGGTCGACCCGGCTGCGGTCGAAAATTTTCGGCAGATAAGCTTCCGGCCATTTGCGGATGCCGGGAATCTGGCTGCCATCTTCGGGCTGACAACCGACGATCTGGATGGCCGGGTTCTGCGCCTTGAGAAAAGCCGAGGTGCCCATGATGGTACCGGTGGTACCCATGCTGGAGACGAAATGCGTAACCTTGCCCTCGGTATCGCGCCAGATTTCCGGGCCGGTGCCTTCGATATGGGCGAGCGGGTTATCCGGATTGCCAAACTGGTCGAGGATGATGCCCTTGCCTTCGTCGCGCATCTTGTCCGCAACGTCGCGGCACAGCTCCATGCCGCCATCCTTGGGCGTCAGCACCAGTTCGGCACCGTAGGCGCGCATGCTCTGGCGGCGCTCGATGCTCTGGTTCTCGGGCATGACGAGGATCATCTTGTAGCCCTTGATGGCCGCCGCCATGGCCAGCGCGATGCCGGTATTGCCGGAAGTCGCCTCGATCAGCGTATCGCCCGGCTTGATGTCGCCGCGCGCTTCGGCATGGACGATCATCGACAAGGCCGGACGATCCTTGACTGAACCGGCCGGGTTGTTGCCTTCCAGCTTGGCGAGGATGACGTTGTTGCGCCGCTCGTTGTCGGCCCCCGGAATGCGGACCAGGCGAACCAGCGGTGTGTTTCCGACAAAATCCTGCAGGGTTTTATACATTGCTATTGAGCCACTCGATATATTGGGAGACGCCCTCTTCGACCGTTGCCATCGGGGCAATGTAGCCGGCATCGCGCAGGCGTGTCAGATCGGCCTGGGTAAATGCCTGATACTTGCCCTTCAGGGCCTCGGGGAAGGCTATGTATTCGAGCAAGCCCTGTGCCCGGAGTTCGGCCAGACTGAGCGGTGCATCGCCCTTGGCCTGACGGCAGCCGTTGGCGGCGGCGACGGCGACATCGTTGAAGCTCTGCGCCCGACCGGAGCCGAGGTTGAAGATGCCGGATTTTTCCGGATGGTCGAGGAAGAACAGATTGACCTTGGCGACGTCGCCGACAAAGACGAAATCGCGCATCTGGCCACCGTTTTCGTAACCATGCGAGCCTTCGAAGAGCTTGACCTTGCCCTCGGCGCGGAACTGGTTGAAGTTGTGGAAGGCAACCGAGGCCATACGCCCCTTGTGTGTCTCGCGCGGACCATAGACATTGAAGTAACGGAAACCGACGACCTGCGACGACGGATTCTGGGCCAGCTTCTGGCGGACGATCTGGTCGAACAGAAACTTGGAATAGCCGTAGACGTTAAGCGGACCTTCGTACTGGCGCTCTTCCTTGAACACACTGCTGGCACCGTAGGTTGCCGCGCTCGAGGCATAGATGAACTGGACTTCCTGATCGAGGCACCAGTCGAGCAGGATGGTGGAGTAACGGTAATTGTTCTCCATCATGTAGCGACCATCGGTTTCCATGGTGTCGGAACAGGCACCCTCATGGAAAATGGCATCGATCTCGCCGTCGAAATGGCCGGCCTGAATGCGCGCGATGAAATCGTGCTTGTCGATGTAATCGGCAATTTCGCAATCGATCAGGTTCTTGAACTTGTCGGCCTTGGTCAGGTTGTCGACCGCGATGATCTTCGTGACGCCGCGCTCGTTCAAGGCCTTGACGATGTTGGAACCGATGAAGCCGGCGGCGCCGGTAACGACTGTGTACATAATTGTTCCTTACAGGGCAGCGGCGAGTTCTTCGCGACTGACGACAGCGGTACCGAGCTTGCCGACGACAATGCCGGCAGCGATGTTGGCGACGCGGATGGCTTCGGCCCAGTCGGCACCGGCGGCGATCATGACGGCCAGCGTGGCAATCACCGTATCGCCGGCACCGGAGACGTCGAAGACCTCGCGGGCGAGCGCCGGCTGGTGGTGGGTTTCATCGGCAAACAGGGTCATGCCCTCTTCGCTGCGGGTCACCAGCAGGGCTTCGAGACCGAGATCGCCGCGCAGCTTGCGCGCCTTGGCGGCCAGTTCGTCATCCGAGGACCAGCGACCGACAACTTCCTTCAACTCGGAACGATTCGGCGTAATGACCGTGGCGCCAGCGTACTTGCCCCACTCGTCGCCCTTGGGATCGACCAGCACCGGTTTGTCGTGGGCGCGGGCGATGCGGATCATCTCGGCGATATGGGTCAATCCGCCCTTGCCATAGTCGGACAGCACAACGACATCGGACTGCACGACGCGGGTTTCAAAATCGGCCAGCTTGGCCTGAAGCACCTCGTGCGACGGCGTCGTTTCGAAATCGATACGCAGCAATTGCTGTTGACGACCGATCACACGCAGTTTGACCGTGGTGTCGATCTCTGGGTCGATGTGCAGGTTGGCATCGATCTGGCCTTCGTCGAGCAGACGGCCCAGGGTACGCCCGGCCTCGTCATCACCGACTACCGAGAGCAGGGCCGAAACGGCGCCGAGCGAGGCGGCATTGCGGGCGACGTTGGCCGCTCCGCCGAGCCGCTCTTCCATGCGCTGGACCTTGACTACCGGCACCGGGGCTTCCGGCGAAATACGGCTGACTTCGCCAAACCAGTAGCGGTCGAGCATGACGTCGCCGACGACGAGCAGGCGAACCTGGGCAATTTTTTCGAGCAGGCTGCCGTTCATGGATCAGCGTCCGATAGCGAAATATTCGATGCCGGAAGCGCGCACGAATTTCGGGTCGTACAGGTTGCGGCCATCGAAGATCACCGGGTTCTTGAGCGTCGACTTGATCGCCTCGAAATCCGGGCTGCGGAATTCCTTCCATTCGGTCACGATGAGCAGTGCATCGGCTTCGGTCAGCGCGCCCATCGGGCTTTCGGCGTAGCGCAGCCGGCTGTCGTCACCGAAGATGCGCTGCGTTTCATGCATGGCGACCGGATCGTAGGCCGTCACCGTGGCGCCGGCAGCGAACAGGTCGGCGATCAATTCACGGCTCGGCGCTTCGCGCATGTCGTCGGTATTCGGCTTGAAAGCCAGGCCCCAGAGGGCGAAATGCTTGCCCTTGAGGTCGCCGAAGCGGCCCTTGAGCTTGCCGGTCAGCACGTGCTTCTGGGCATCGTTGGCTTCCTCGACGGCGGTCAGCACCTTGAGACTGATGCCGGCATCGTCCTTGGCCGTGGCGATCAGCGCCTTGACGTCCTTGGGGAAACAGGAGCCGCCGTAGCCGCAACCGGGGTAGAGAAAGTGGTAGCCGATGCGCGGGTCGGAGCCTATGCCCTGACGCACCATTTCGATGTCGGCACCGAGCACTTCGGCCAGGTTGGCGAGTTCGTTCATGAAACTGATACGCGTTGCCAACATGGCATTGGCGGCGTACTTGGTCAGCTCGGCGCTCTTCACGTCGGTGATGATCAGGCGCTCGTGATTGCGCTGGAAGGGCGCATAGAGAGCGCGCATGAGGTGGATGGCCTGATCTTCCTCGGCACCGACGACGATGCGGTCGGGGCGCATGAAGTCTTCAACGGCCGCGCCTTCCTTGAGGAATTCCGGGTTGGAGACAACGCTGTAGGGGATGCTGACACCGCGCTTGGCCAGTTCGTCGGCAATCGCCGCCTTGACCTTGGCGCCGGTGCCAACCGGCACCGTGCTCTTGTCGACGACGACCTTGTAGTCAGTCATCAGGCGGCCGATATTGCGGGCGGCGCCGAGCACGTACTGGAGGTCGGCCGAACCATCCTCATCGGGCGGCGTGCCGACAGCGATGAACTGGATGGTGCCGTGCTGCACGGCCTTTTCGACATCGGTGGTGAAGTGCAGGCGGCCGGCGGCGACATTGCGGCGGACCATTTCCTGCAGACCGGGTTCGAAAATCGGAATGCCGCCTTCTTCCAGAATGCGGATCTTTTCCGGATCGACGTCCAGGCAAAGGACGTCATTGCCGACTTCGGCCAGACAGGTGCCACTGACCAGACCGACATAGCCCGTACCGACAACGGTAATTTTCATAAGATTTCCTACAAGGATTGATCGAATTCTTCGCCACGCCGTGGCGGGTAGGTTTCCCAGCCGCCGCAGGCCGGACAGCGCCAGTAAAACTGACGCGCCTTGAAGCCGCAATTATCGCATCGATAGCGCGACAGGCGCTTGGTGTAGCCCTGGATGATGGTCTTCGCCAATTCGACATCGGCCCGCACTTCCGGCGCAACCAAGGGCAGGCGCGCACTCATGAGCTTTTCCAGACCGAGCAGGGTCGGATTGCGTTGCAGTTCGGCACGGACCAGACGGTAGGCGGCTTCGACGCCTTCATTTTCGAGGACCAACTGATTAACCACTTCAAGCAGGTCGAGCGAGGGATAGCGTTCGAGATAGCCGCTCAGCAACGCAATGCCTTCGGCCGGGCGCTCCAGCTTGCGGTAAGCCTCAAGCAGGCGCTGGGCGACCAGTGCCAGATAGGCCGGGTCCTGCTGCTCGATACGCTGCCAGGCCTCGATGGCGCCGTTGATATCGCCCTCCTGCAAGAGGAGATCGCCCTGCAGGAGACTGGCCCGCACGCACTTGCGGTTTTCCTGGGTGGCCACCTCGAGGTATTCGCGCGCCGCATCGGGGCGCGAACGCATGATTTCGTTGGCTGCCAGTTCGCAGTAGTACTCGGCGATATCGCGATGCGAAGCGACATCGGGCAATTCACGCGCGATCTGGACGGCTTTCAGCCATTCTTTTTCGACCTGATAGATTTCCAGCAGGTGGCGCTTGGCCTCTTCTTCAAAGCTGCTACCCAGCAACTTGTTGAAAATTTCCTCGGCGCGGTCGAGCAGACCAGCTTTGAGGTAGTCCTGGCCGAGTTCCGACAGCGCCTGCAGACGCACCTTTTCATCGAGGTCCGGCAGGTCGATCAGGTTCTGGTGCATGCGGATGGCGCGCTCCGTTTCGCCCCGACGGCGAAACAGGTTGCCCAGGGCAAAGTGCAGTTCGACCGTCTGTGAATCGACCTTGGCGACTTCGAGAAAGGAGTCGATGGCCTTGTCCGGCTGCTCGTTGAGCAGGAAATTCAGGCCCTGAAAATAGGAGCGCGGCAAGGTGCGGGACTCATGCACCACCTGCTGCATGTCGACGCGCGCGGCTATCCAACCCAGCGCAAAAAAGGCCGGCACCAGCAGTAGCTGCCAGTATTCAAATAAATCGTTCATACAACCGGGGGGACTTCCTGAGTGAGTGAAGCGGGCTTGCGCGCGGCTTCGCGCTTGAGGCGCGTGATATCGCGACGTTGCCGGAAGATGACACCGAGCAGGGAAAGCGCACCGATGATCACGCCGCCGACAAAGAAGGCAAGCAGGGCGAGCACCAGCGGCGCCTGCCAGATTGTTCCGGGAAGTAGACGAAGGCTTACCGGATCGGTGTTCTGGGTCGCAAAAACAACCAGGAAGACAAAAATGATGGCCCGTAAGGCCCAGGTCAGTGCTGTCATGACATTCAATAAAAAAGGGCAGTGAAATCATTCACTGCCCTGAATCTACCACATTGGGCCAAGCCCGGTGTCAGATCGCCTGATCGACTCTTTCGCGCAATTCCTTACCAGCCTTGAAGTGGGGAACCCACTTGGCCGGGACGCCAACCTTTTCCCCTGATTTGGGGTTACGGCCCGTACGCGGTGGCCGATAGTTGAGCGCAAAGCTGCCGAATCCGCGGATCTCGATACGATCGCCGCGCACAAGTGCTTCGGACATCGCATCGAGAATCATCTTGACCGCAAAATCAGCATCTTTCGCGACCAGCTGGGGAAACCTCTCCGCCAGCCGGGCGATGAGCTCGGATTTGGTCATGCTTTTTTGCCTTATCAGCCTTGCTGGTTGAGCTTGGCCTTCAGAAGGGCACCCAGGTTGGTCGTGCCAGAAGCAGCGGCGGAAGATTCAGCAGAGAGTTTCTGCATGGCTTCGTGCTGTTCGGCATTGTCCTTGGCCTTGATGGACAGGTTGATACCACGGGTCTTGCGATCCACGTTGATGATCATGGCTTCAACGGTATCGCCCACCTTGAGGTGCTGCGACAGGTCGTCGATACGATCACGCGAGAATTCGGAAGCGCGCAGGTAACCTTCGTTCTCACCGTCCAGCGTCAGCACGGCGCCGCGAGCGTCAACCGTCTTCACGGTGCAGTTCACGATGCTGTTCTTTTCGTGGGTGGCGATGAAGTTGGTGTACGGATCACCTTCCATCTGCTTGATACCGAGGGAGATACGCTCCTTCTCGACGTCGATGCCGAGGACCAGCGCCTCAACTTCGTCGCCCTTCTTGAAGTTGCGGATGGCTTCTTCGCCGGTCGCAGACCAGGACAGGTCAGACAGGTGAACCAGACCATCGATACCACCAGGCAGACCGATGAAGATGCCGAAGTCGGTGATCGACTTGATGGCGCCCTTAACCTTGTCGCCCTTCTTGTGGTTCATCGCGAAATCGTCCCACGGATTGGCTTGACACTGCTTCATGCCGAGGGAGATACGACGACGCTCTTCGTCGATTTCGAGGATCATGACTTCGACTTCGTCGCCGAGCTGGACAACCTTGGACGGATGAACGTTCTTGTTGGTCCAGTCCATTTCGGAAACGTGAACCAGGCCTTCGATGCCTTGTTCGATTTCAACGAATGAACCGTAGTCGGTCAGGTTGGTGACCTTGCCGAACAGGCGGGTACCAGCCGGGTAACGGCGGGCAATACCAACCCACGGATCGTCGCCCAGTTGCTTCATACCCAGGGAGACGCGGTTCTTCTCGGCGTCGAACTTGAGGATCTTGGCGGTAACTTCGTCACCGACATTGAGCACTTCGCTCGGGTGACGGACGCGGCGCCAGGCCAGGTCGGTGATGTGCAGCAGGCCATCGATGCCGCCGAGGTCGACGAACGCACCGTAATCGGTGATGTTCTTGACGATACCCTTGACGGTGGTGCCTTCCTTGAGGTTCTCGAGGAGCTTTTCGCGATCTTTGTCAGCGGTGGCTTCGAGCACGGCACGGCGGGACATCACGACGTTGTTGCGCTTGCGGTCAAGCTTGATGACCTTGAACTCCATGGTCTTGCCTTCGTACGGCGTGGTGTCCTTGACCGGACGCATGTCGACGAGGGAACCCGGCAGGAAGGCGCGAACACCGTTGGACATGACGGTCAGACCGCCCTTGACCTTGCCGGTGATGGTGCCGGTAACCAGGGAGTTGTTGTTCAGGGCTTCTTCCAGGAAGTTCCAGGCGGCGATGCGCTTGGCGCGATCGCGGGACAGGCGCGTGGCGCCGTAGCCGTCTTCCAGCATTTCGATGGCGACCTGGACGAAATCGCCCACGGCCACTTCGAGTTCGCCCTGATCATTCAGGAATTCTTCGAGCGGAACATAGGATTCCGATTTCAGGCCGGCATTGACCACAACGAAGTTGTGATCGATGAGCACCACTTCTGCAGTGATGACTTCGCCTTGACGCATTTCCTGGCGAGCCAGGGATTCTTCAAATAGTTGAGCAAAAGATTCCATTGACGGAGAGAACTTTCATGTTGCCGCGAACGATTAAATCCACAGCGGGTTAGGGTTAGAACAGCTGCCGACCCGGATGGCCGGCAACACCTTACTGCTTACTGCAATGCTTCACTGCGCCACGCCAGCACCTGATTCACCGCCTGTTCGATGGTGAGATGCGTGGTGTCGAGCAGCCTGGCATCGGCTTCCTGCCGGAGCGGAGCGACGCTGCGTTGCGAATCGCGCTCGTCACGTTGCTTGAGATCCTGCAGAAGGTCGGGGAGGTTAGCAGATAATCCTTTGTCGATCAACTGCTTATAACGACGTTCGGCGCGTGCATCGGCACTTGCCGTCAGAAAGACCTTGAGCGTGGCATGGGGAAAGATGACTGAGCCCATATCCCGGCCGTCACCCACCAGGCCGGGCAGCTTGTTGAAGGCTCGCTGACGGAACAGCAGGGCTTCGCGAACAGCTGGCAGGACAGCGACCTTGGAGGCACCGGCCGACATTTCTTCGGTCCGGATGGCATCGCCGACTAGGGCGCCGTTGAGGCGAATATCCTCGCCGGAAAACTCGACATCGAGCACCGCCGCAATCGCCGCCACGCCGGCCTCATCATCCCAGGCAACGCCAGCCCGCTGAGCGGCCAGCGCCGTCAGGCGATAGAGCGCACCGGAATCGAGATAGGCGTAGCCGAGCGCCGCCGCCACCCGACCCGCCACGGTGCCCTTGCCGGAGGCCGAAGGGCCGTCGATGGCGATGACGGGCGCCGCCTTGGTCGCTGCAGCGAAACGCTCGAAATAATCAGGGAAAGTCTTGGCAACACACTTCGGATCGTTGATGCGCAGCGGGGTGCCAAACGCCGCCAGCGAGAAACACATGGCCATGCGGTGATCGTCATAGGTGTCGATGGCGGCCGATTTAAGCGAAGCCGGCGTCACGCGGATGTAGTCCTCGCCCTCTTCCACCACGGCACCGAGCTTGCGCAATTCGGTGGCCATCGCGGCAATGCGGTCTGTCTCCTTGACGCGCCAGCTGGCGATATTGCGCAGCGTCGTCGTGCCCTTGGCGAAGAGTGCTGTCGTCGCCAGTGTCATGGCAGCATCGGGAATATGGTTGCAATCGAGATCGACGGCGACCAGCCCGCCCTGCGGCGCCCGCGCCGCCATCCAGTTCGGCCCCATCTCGATTTCAGCGCCCATTTTGGCCAGCGCTTCGGCAAATTTCACATCACCCTGGATCGAATCGCGACCCACCCCTTCGACGCGCACCGGCCCGCCACCAATGGCGCCCAGCGCGAGGAAGTACGAGGCCGACGAGGCATCGCCTTCGACATAAACAGTACCCGGCGAAACATAACGGCTGCCGGCCGGCACCGTGAAGCGCTGCCAGCCATCGCGCTGCACCTGAACACCAAAGCGCGCCATGATGGCCAGCGTGATTTCGATGTAGGGCTTGGAAATCAGCTCGCCAACCACCTCAACGGTTGCCGCCTCACCGGTCAGCGGCAGGGCCATGAGCAAGCCGGTCAAAAACTGGCTGGAGACATCGCCGCGCACCTTGACAGCACCGCCTGGAACAATCGTCGCCGGCTTGAGATGCAGCGGCGGATAGCCGTCGTTGCCCAGATACGAGACATCAGCCCCGAGTTGCCGCAAACCATCGACCAGATCGCCAATCGGCCGCTCATGCATGCGGGCCACGCCCTTCAGGATGTAGTCACCGCCGGCCAGCGCCAGTGCCGCGGTGAGGGGACGGAAAGCAGTACCGGCATTGCCCAGAAACAACTCGGCCTGCTTGACCGGAAAACGTCCGGCGCAGCCCTTGATCAGCCAGTTCTCGCCGCCCAGGTGGCTGACACCAACACCCAGCGCCTTGAGCGCATTGATGGCCGCAAACGCATCGGGGCGCAACGCATCAGAAATATCGAATCGCGCCAGCCAGCTACCCTGTTGCCCCAGGAATAGCGTCGTGGCCACGGATGAGGTCTCGACATGATCGGGCAAGGGGACGTCTCCCACGAGCTTCGCTACATAGTCCAGGTGGCCGATACGCAAACGCCGCCCGTCAATGGTGGCTTCGATCCCACCACCTGTTTCATGGCTTTCATCGCTGACTGTTAGACGTGACAGGTCACAAGAGCGCACCAGGGCTTGCGCCAAGGGGTGTGAGGAGGTCTGCTCCAGGCTTGCAGCCAACTGTAGGCAAAGCGATTCATCCAGCGCTGCCAAAGCCTCGATGCGCTCCAACTTCATGACGCCGGTGGTCAGGGTGCCTGTTTTATCCAGAAGTAGTACCTGCAT
>ERZ1034361.904-NODE-904-length-17459-cov-3.849615_pt1 | contig 17459 bp, 7 predicted proteins | sample MGYA00520617_ERZ1034361 | MGnify/ENA primary metagenome ERZ1034361 (study PRJEB33736, sample SAMEA104284507) | Azolla filiculoides | biome: Urban; feature: Water surface; material: Ditch water | place: Netherlands | collected 2015-10-28 | depth 0-0.1 m ... | reverse complement strand
CCCCAAAACCCCAAAACCCCAAAACCCCAGAGTATTTAAATATAATTGAATTGATATGTTAACTAAATTTTTATGATAAATTATGATTGGGAAATAAATTTATTAGTATTTTGGAAATTAGTAAGGAGAGTTTAAAAGCTCCATATTACCAATTTGATAATGAATTGCCTTCTTGGAAAGAAATTAGGGGTAGATAATGCAACGTAATAGTTTTATGGGATTAGATGGTTTTGTATGGTTCATGGGTGTTGTTGAGAACCGAATAGACCCATTAAAAATGGGTCGGGTACAAGTGCGTATATTTGGTTGGCATACGGATGATAAGATGTCGATTCCAACAAATGATTTGCCTTGGGCTCAGCCTATGTTTCCGACAAACGCTTCAATAACAACCAGTGCACCAAAAGAGGGTGATTATGTTGTTGGATTCTTCACTGATGGTGAAGGGGCTCAATTTCCAGTATTTTTAGGTGTTTTGCCAGGCATACCAGATAAAGATGCAAATCAGTCTAAAGGATTTTCGGATCCAAGGTCTAATTCAGAATTGGAAAACTCTCCTGTAAAATCTACAGGATCGACTATCATCAACACCAATGGTGTAATGGTAAAAAATCAAGGTAAGACTCCTTATCCAAGAACAAAAAACGAACCATCTACGAGTTCATTAGCCAGAAATGACAATATAGCCAATACTGTTATAGATTTCCGCCAAAAGAATTGGATTAAAGCACAGAGTACTGGTGGGTCAACATGGAAAGAACCATATCCTGGTTACAATACTCAATATCCTTTTAGTAGTACCACAGAAACCGAGTCCGGTCATGTTTTTCAACTAGATGACACGCCTGGAAATGAAAGGGTGATGTTGTCACACAGAACTGGGTCAACTTACGAAATATACAATTCTGGTACCAAATTGGAAAAAATTGTAAAAGATAATTATACTATCGTTCATGGTTCTGATTTCGCTTATATCAATGGTAAATTAGAAATAACTGTTGAAAATGTGGCTAAGATTAGAATCAAAGGCAAAACAACAATTGAAATTGATGGTGATGTTGATTTCAAGGTAGCAGGTGATATGAATTTGTCTGTTGGTAAATCTCTGAACATAAAAACAGGCGAAAATATGACCACCGAAGTGGCTGGTAAAGATTCACATTTAGTTGGGTCTAAAAACGAAACCATATCGGGCGAAACACAAATACGATATGAAGGTGATTTACACACACATATTGGTGCAGATACCTACAGTAAACACGATGGTGGTATAGATTATTCATGTCCAAGTGACCCGACTAGAACGGGTAGTGTGGATTGTGGTTCAGTCGATACAGCTACCACCGCAGGTTTAAGTTCACCCAACTCATATAATAATCCAACAGAGACCATTCCTGTGCCGGAGAAAATTAAACCAGTTAATATTATTTACAGACCGGTTGAAACAAACACTGAATTTGCACCAGCGGGGGTAGTACCTCCAGTGATACCTGAAAACCCACCAATTGACGCTACAGCTAATACTGAAACTGTAGCATCTACAACTGATGGTTGTTTCACGTTACCTATGTTACAAGCGGCAGCTCCAAAAACAAAAGATTCCGTATTATTGAATTTCTTACCAAGTTTAAATAAAATTTGTGGTAAATATGATATCAATTCTAAATTAAGAAAGGCACACTTTTTAGCTCAAGTGGCCGTCGAATCTGGTGGTTTTAGATATACAAAAGAAATTTGGGGTCCTACTGAAATTCAAAAATTATATGAACCACCATCTAGAAAAGCATCCGGTTTGGGTAATACACAACCCGGTGATGGTGAAAGATTTAAAGGTCGTGGATTAATTCAAATTACCGGTAGATACAATTATACAGCATTCGCTTCATCAATTAATATGTCTTTAGAAGATGTAACATCTTATATGGAAACTACAGATGGTGCCGTAGAATCTGCAGCATGGTATTGGATAGCACATTTTAAGAAGAATGGTAATATAATTTCTGACGAAGGTGCATCGGAAAGTGTTGTGACAAAAGTTTCAAAATATGTAAATGGCGGCACAATCGGGTTATCCGAAAGACAAGCTGCATTTGCTAGAATCTATCCAATCTCTACTTAAAGCAACATAAATAATCTCATGGCCTCTTCAATACAAAATAGATATTCAGATTTGGATTTAACATTCACACGACATCCTATAAAAAATGATGTGGTTTTGAGTGTGGATGACCAAGCTGTCATACGTTCAATTCGTAATTTGGTTTTAACTAACCACTACGAAAGACCATTTCATCCAGAGATTGGTTCTAATGTTCGTAAAATGTTATTTGAACCAATTTCACCCTTGACTGCTAATTACATTCAACGAGAAATTGAAGATACCATTAAGAACTTTGAACCTAGAGCTAAATTACAACAAGTTTTGATTCAGATAGAACCGGACCAAAACTATTACATGGCAATTATTTCTTTTTTCATAAACAATAGAACAGAACCAATCACAATTAATTTTGTACTGCAAAGGTTACGATAAATGGCGGCAAATAACAATATTGAAATCACCGATTTAGATTTTGATTCCATCAAGAACAATCTAAAAACATTCATGCGCTCGCAGGATAAATTCAAAGATTATGATTTTGAAGGTTCGGGTTTATCTGTTCTTATGGACATGTTGGCATATAACACACACTACAACGCATACTATTTAAATATGGTTGCCAATGAGATGTTTATGGATACGGCAGCACTTCGTAGTTCTGTGGTGTCACATGCTAAGTTATTAAACTACACACCACAATCAACTGTGTCTCCACAAGCTACTATTACTGTACAAGTAAATCAAGTTGGTGCTAGTTCATATACTTTACCACAATTCACCAGATTTCAATCTGAAGCAGTTGATGGTGTGAATTATACTTTCATTACTAAAGATGCTTATACAGAAAATACTGTCAACAATACAGCTACTTTTAATAATGTTGAACTATATCAAGGTGAACCAATTTCATTGTCTTACACATATGATGCTTCAACGAATTCTAAACAATTGTTTACTATACCAGATTCAAATGTGGATACCGCAACTTTAACTGTTAGGGTTCAAACATCATCCACTAACACTGATATTCAAATTCACACATTAGCAACAGATGTATCTAATTTAAATGGGTCTTCCGCCGTATATTTCTTACAAGAGAGTTTGAACGGTCAGTATGAAATTTATTTTGGCGATGGTGTTTTGGGTAAAACATTGACAGATGGCAATTTGATTTTATTATCCTATGTTGTAACAAATGGAACATCAGCTGCGGGTGCCAATAACTTTGTTTTATTGGACACGATAGCATCGGGTAATAATGTTGTTATCCCTTACGTGGCAGCTTCAACTGGTAAAGACAGAGAATCAATCGATTCAATCAAATTCAATGCACCTAAAGTATATTCAGCACAAGGTCGAGCAGTAACTAAAGAAGATTACATATCTTTATTACAAACTAATAATCTTGGATTCTCTTTTGATTCTATAAATGTCTGGAGTGGTGCGGATAATAATCCACCAGTTAATGGTCAAGTATTCATTTCAGCCAAACCATCGGGTGGTTATGCTTTAACAAAAACACAGAAAGATAAATTGGTTCAGAATTTAATTAAGCCAGCTTCAGTTATAACTGTGACCCCTATTTTCTTAAATCCAGATTACACATATCTGTTGATTAATGCTAAAGTTTTATATGACCAATCTAAAACCACCTTAACATCAACTCAGTTAAGTAATAAGATTAAAGCTGCAATTCAAGCGTTCACCCAAAATACATTAAATACATTTAATTCTACTTTCAGTATGGCCGATTTAATTCTGTCTATTCAGAATTCAGACAGGAGTATTATAACAAATGAAAGTAATATTAAACTTGAAAAGAAATTCTTCCCTATACTGGGTCAAAATAAAAATTACACATTACAGTATGGTGTTGAATTGGAAAGAAGTGTGTTGATATCTGGTATATACTCAACACCAACTATGAAATATTACAATAATGGAACTCCTTTGACACTTTTGAATGATGTCTATATAGAAGAGGTACCGTTCTCTACATCTGGTGTTGAATCTATTTTATTATTAAATCCAGGTTTCAATTACACAGATACACCGACTATTGAAATTGTTGGTGATGGTAATGGTGCAACAGCTGAGGCTGAGGTTATTAATGGATTAATTAATAAAATAACAATAACTAATGCTGGTAGTAATTATACTCAGGCCCTAGTCAATATTGTTAATGCTGATACAGATACAACCGGCACTTCAGGTTATGCTATAGCTCAAATTCAAGGTCAATACGGTAGTTTGAGAAGTTATTATTTTGATAAAAATAACAATGATGTTAAAACCATATTAAATGACAATATTGCTACCGTTGATTATTATAATGGTACAATTACATTTAACAACTTTGCACCTTATGAAATTAATAATCCATTAGGTCAACTATCTATTATTGCTACACCAAAAAGTACTATTATTTCTTCATCACAAAATAGAATAATCACTGTTGATGAATTTGATTCATTAGCCATTAATGTGGAACTTATAACAAAGTAATATGATACCAAACGATTATAAAACCTCGATTAGAATTCCATCTCAATTACCTGAATTTATCAGAGATGATTTAAACTACGAAACATTTGTTGCTTTCGTGCAGGCTTACTATGAGTGGATGGAATTGGCCGATACAGCCAATGCTAATACGACCATTGTATCAACAACACAACAAGGTGTAACAACTGCATCTAAAAATTTATTAAATTATGTTGATGTTGATGAAACATTAGATGGTTTTATTGAATATTATCTTAATGATTTCTTACCTTACTTTCCAGAAGGTGCTTTATCCGACAAGCGAAAAATCTTAAAAATTGCAAAACAATTCTATGATACCAAAGGCACACCAGGTTCATATGAATTATTGTTCAGATTATTATACAATTCTCCTGCTAAGATATTAGAAACGGGTGAATTGGTTTTTAGACCTTCTGATGGCAATTGGTACATTCCAAAACTCCTAAAAGTTAAAGGTAATTCAGCTTTATGGTTGTCCGACCCAATTAGAAATATGCGGGTATTTGGTGAAACATCAAAAGCGTTTGCCAATTTGGACCGAGTTTATTTGAATGTGGATAAATTAGATATTTACATTTCTGATATTGAACGACTATTCCAATCAGGGGAAACAGTCCGTATCGTTGATACAAATAACCAAGACGTTTATGTATTAGATGGTGAAATTGTCTCTCAGGACACTCCCGGTGCCTCTTTGGTGTCAGGTAAATTAGTTGGTGCAATATCAAATATCAACATTGATTCAAAATATAGAGGCCTAACTTATAATGTAGGTGACCCAGTTGTTGTTTATGGTGGGTTAAATAATGGTGTTGGTATTGGTGCTACAGCTGAAGTATCAGAAATCACACAAGGTTCGGTTCAACGCATTTATGTAACTGATGGTGGTTATGGTTATAGAACAGGTTCAGTCACAAATCAAAGTCTTACTGATTTTTCAAATACATCAATTGATATTACTCCTGTAACTGGTGGTGCGCTAGCACATGTTCAAGATTTTGACACTACTACATCTAATGTAGCAAATGTATCTTTATTAACCACAAATAGAATATCAATTAAACAATTGGTGCCAATTAATAACACAGCTTATTATTTTATTGGAATGCCAACGGCCAATGCCAATACCAGACTAATTGATGCTTTAAGTTTTGATTCATTTACAACATATCCAATTAGTTCAGTTATTGTTGATAACGGTGGCGGCGGTTTTTCACAATTACCTTCTGTTACAGCGCAATCACATTTTTATGACATTGAAACGGGAGAAGCACAACATCTTTCATCAATGGGTATTCTTGCACCGATGTTAATTAATAATGGCGGCAACGGATATAAAGTAAATACACGAATCATGATAGTTGGCGGTTCAGGTCAAGGCGCTTCAGCAAATGTAAAAACAGTTGACGCTAACGGAAAAATATTAACAGTAGAATATGTTGATTATGAAGAGCCTTTAGAAATCTATCCAAAAGGTGGTATGGGTTATGTTGCTGGAGATTTTATTGGAACAACTTTTAATCCATTTAATATTTACACAAGTTCAATAGTTAAAATTGGCACAGTAACGGGCTCTTTTAATTTCAAAGAGCAAGTTTATCAAGGCGCTAATTTAGCTTATGCTTCATTTACCGGTTATGTTAGTGGTTATGAAACATCAAATCTTAGTGTATATAATACCTCTGGCACATTACAATCAAATGTATTAATTAAAGGTAATACTTCGAGCGCTAGCGCAAACGTAACATCTAGCACCATGGTTGGTGCAAACGCTTCATTACAAATTACTGATGTTCTTGGTTCGGGCGCTGCATTTGATTTGGCTACAGACCGTGTTGGTGCTGTTACAAAAATTAAAGTCACCAATAACGGTGAAGATTATGTTTCTGCACCTAAAGTTTCTTTACGTGTCCAAGATTTATGTGTAACGAATATTCAAGATGATGCTACATTGCAAGCTTTAATACCTGGTGCAATTATATTCCAAGGCCAAGATACTGTGGCCAACACACAAAACTTCTTTGTCGATGATGCTAGTTATCTAGGTTATGTCGATTCGGTCACATTGTTGTCTGGTCGAGATACTATAGCAAATAGTACATACAATATAAGAGTTTATAACTATTTTAGTGTGCCAAGAGTGTATGATGTGTCCGATTCAGCCAACACTGTAATACAAATTGACACAGAAATAGCGCCTTATCCATCATTTAGATTGGACACTAATGCGGATCCATCTTACGGGTATGTAAATGGTTTTAAACAATACGGTGATGGTAACGCAAAAGCAACAGCTAGATTCTTAAATGGTTTGATTTATGGTGATGGTAAATACTTAGATACCAAGGGCCAACCAAGTTCATATTCAGTATTACAAAACAAATATAATAATGATTATACTTACGAATTAGCTGTAGAGGTGCCCATATCTCAATATAGAGAAATGCTGAAAAACATTTTACATCCTTCAGGTATGAATGTAGTTGGTAAAGAATTATTAGAAAACCAAAAATCATTTACAATTAGACACAGTTCAACTTTGGCTAATAATAATCCTTTATGGCTTTACAGCGCAACAGCCAATGTCACCATGTCGACAGATTTCTCAAACACAGCAACCAATATTATTCAATTTGCTGGCATCACACCTGCTGAAATGGCCAATACAGTTGTTGTAAATCAACGTATTTTAATTGAACGAAATGGTGCTAACGTGTATAGTAAAATTGACTCTGTTGATTATGCTAATACTAGAATTATTACGTTTGTTAATCCATTCTTAACATACAATAATGTTGCTTATGGCTTTGCAAACGCTTCTTCTAACATAATAAATATAACATCAAATACAACAAACTATGGCAAATTCATCAATAATAATGAATGGCATGTACCTGATGCTAATGTAAACCCAATTAGAGAGATTGTGTTTGCTGGTGATAAATTGTTAATGAACAATATCACATATACCGTATCAACCGTTTCGTATGGAACATATGCAAATACAACAACTATTACTTTAGCAAACAATGTGGTTGCTAATACAGGTAATTCAACTCATCCAGTTTTGTTGTCTATAAATAGAAATATCGCTAATAGTACAGCAGTAACAATTTATACAATTAATTAGGTTAAAAATATGTCAGCAAATACAGGCGTAGTAACACATGGTGGAGCAACACATGAAGTCAATCAATATTATGACTCTGTAGTTGTTCAATTACCCGGTTCGGATATAACCAGAACAACAAAATATTGTTTCTTATCTAGAGTGGATCCGTGGGATGACCCAAATACACCAGCCAATGAAGAAAATACACCTCCAATAGTTGAGTTGAGTCAACAAAATATTAAAAATGTGTATAAGAATATGTTTATTATTAAACGTGTTTATCCGCAAGATATGCGCCCAATGGTTGACCGTATTGATTGGACATCAAGTACTGTTTATGATTATTATCGTGATGATATTGATATCATCGCCAGGTCTAATGGCCGAATGATATATAAACATTATGTAAAAAATCATTATGACCAAGTATTTAAATGTTTGTGGAATAACAACGGAGCGCCTTCAACAGACGAGCCGTATTTTGAACCTGGTTATATGTCATCTAGTTTGATATATTATGGAAACGATGGTTACAAATGGGTATACATGTACACCATTGATGCACCCGTTAAACAAAAATTCTTAACTGAAACTTGGATGCCTTGTGTGTTGGGCATTCCTGCAGGTTTTGGTGCCAATACAGTTAATTCTGGTAATATTCCAATTATTCAGGTGCACAATGGTGGTTCTGGTTATTATCCGACAAACACAACGATAACAATTACAGGTGCTAACACCACTCAAGCCATTGCTTATCCAATTATTAATAATGGTGTTATTGAGGATATAAGAATAACAACAGCTGGTGCCAATTACATCAGTGCAAATGTTGTTATTACATCACCAACCGGTACTGGCGCTGTAGCCTATGCTAATGTGTCTCCTGTGAACGGACATGGTTCGGACCCACTTGAGGAATTTGGTTGCCAAAACATTATTGTGACCAATACATTTACACGTGATGTTGATGGTATTTTACCTACAGATATTCGATATCGCCAACTTGGTTTTATTATTAATCCTACTGCCAAGAGTTCTTACCCCAATCAATGTCAAAATCCCGTATATTCTTGCTCAACGGATGTTGTTGTTTCTAATGGTTTTGATGGATATGTTTCTGATGAAATTGTTTATCAAGGCACTTCATTAGATACGGCTACATTTAAAGCTACTTGTTTGAGTTTTTATACTGGATCCAATCTAATTAAGTTGATAAATACAGAAGGCACAGTAGCAAATGGTGTAGCTTTAATTGGTGCAACTTCAGGAACAACTCGTGTTGTTTTAAGTTATACTGAACCTGATTTTATTCCATTTTCGGGTTATATCACATATATTGAAAATAGAGCCGGCACACAAAGAAGTAATGACGGTTCAGAGCAAATCAGATTAATTGTAGGATTCTAAGGATAGCACATGGCACTAAATTTTAATGTTTCTCCGTATTATGATGACTTTGACCCTAATAAGAATTTTCATAGAATTCTTTTTAAACCGGGTTTTGCTGTCCAAGCTCGTGAGTTAACTCAATCACAAACAATCTTACAGGACCAGATTTCAAAATTTGCAGACCATATTTTCCAAAAGAATACTCCAGTTTCTGGTGCAAAATTAACATATAATACTAATTGTTCATATATTAAATTATTACCAACAATTAATAATGCCACTATTGATGTTTCTTTATTTGAAGGTACATTAATTCAAAATACAAACGGCGATGTGATTGCTAGGGTTCTTGCAACCGCGGCCGCTAGTGGCGGAGACCCAGACACCTTAGTGGTTTCATATGTCTCCGGTTTACAATTCGTTGACGGTGATGTCATCTATAATGTTGATGATGTGAATATTTCGGCTCAAGCTATTGCCTTAGATGCTACAGGAAGAAGTTCTGTGACATCTGTTTCTGAAGGTATATTCTACGTTGTTAATGGATTCAGTCTATCACAAACTACCGGCACAAAATATACAGTTGGCCATTTTGTGAATGTTCTACCACAAACAACCATTTTAAGTAAATACGATTCAAACCCAAATGTACGTGTTGGCCTAAACATTGTTGAAACAATTTATGATTATGTCAATGATACTTCATTATTAGACCCAGCTGATGGTTCCCCAAACTATCAAGGCCCTGGCGCCGACCGATATGTTATTAAATTAGAATTAGAAACAAGACCACTACGCCTAGGTGATGACCAAAGTTTCATCGAATTAATGCGTATTGAGGGTGGTTTAATTAAAAAACAAGTAGATAATACTGTTTATGCTACTATTGATGATTATTTCGCTAAACGCACTTTTGATACTAATGGTGACTATATTGTTAATGATTTCAAATTAACACCATCAGCTAATACATCTAATACTGCCCTATACGATTTAAAAATTGGTAAAGGTACAGCTTATGTTCGTGGTTATCGTTTAGAGAATCAATCAGATTTTGTCATAACATCTGAACGTGCAAGAACAACCGATTCAATCATCAACAATTCATCGTTCATTGAATACGGCAATTATGTTTATATCGATAACGCTAACGGTGTTTTTGATGTAACCACAATGCCTTCAATCGATTTACATATTGTCGATAAATCAGCCGTTGTCACCACAAACACAACTACATACAATTCTACTGTGGCTGCGACTGCTTTAATACGAGGTTTAGAATTTGATTATTATACAAACATGAGTTCACCGACAACTTATGTTTACAAAGCTTACTTAGCTGATATTCAAAATAAAACATTAACGGCAAACGCCATATCTGGTTCAACGAACACAATTACATTCCCAGCAACCTCACAATTCTCATTGGCAGCTAATGCTTATTATAATGCTACGATTACTATTGACAATGGTTCTTCAGCTGGAGATGTAAGACGTATTGTTTCATATACAGGTGTTTCTTCTAGAGTTGCAACCGTAGATACTCCATGGACATCAACCCCTGGTTCATCTTCAGTATTCACTATTCGTTTTGATGTAAAAGATATTGAATCTTTAATTCATACATCATCAGGTACAACAATCGATGCTTGGGCTTCAATTAATGAATCTACAGGTAAAGATACAGGTAGTAGCATAGGAAATACTTTATTACAAAGTAAAGTACCGAGTGAATTAATATACAACTTAGGTTATCCATATGTTGCTTCTATTGCTGATGCGACATATCAAACGACACAGGTGTTTAGGGGTGTTTCTTTCAACGGTTCAACTCCTACAACCACACCATCTATCACTTATGATTCATCTAAAAAATTACAATTCTTAGGCACTTCACATGAGAATTATATTGTAATTAATGAAGCAACTGGTGAATATGTTTCTTTTGCTGATACTTCAACAAGACATATTACTTTATCGAACGGAAATAAAACGTTGGTGTTGCAAGCTGATGATTTGTCTGCGTTTACCGCAACTATCATTTGTCAAGTGGCTGTAACAGATGGCACAGACTTAAATAATATTTTAAAAATTAAAAACTTAGTTAATGCCAATACTACGGATGTAAACATAACAGGAACAACAGTCGCTACATATAGTAAAGTTGATACAACTAATGGCCAGACTTATATTCAAGCTGCCGGTTTGGTCACCCCAGGTTTATTACAACCACTTTATGTTTCCGATGTTAAGAAAATTGTTAAAATTATAGATACAAGAGCTTCAGGCACAGCTGCTACAAATGCAATGCTGACAGATAGTTCATATGATGTAACTAATAATTTTACATTAGATAACGGACAACGTGATGGTTATTACGGCCACGCTTCTATCAAATTATTACCTGGTCGTCCAAAACCAAAAGGTAATCTATTAGTATTATTTGATTATTACGCTCATAGTGGTGGTGACGGTTATTTCTCTGTTGAATCGTACACTGCACCTAATTCAAGTTCACCTGAGAATTACGGTGAAATTGGTTCATATACAGCAAAAAGCGGCATAACATATAATCTAAGAGATTCTTTAGATTTTAGACCAACTGTTAAAAATGCTCAAGCATCTTTTGTGTTTGATTACACCACAGACCCATCTACAACAAATGCTGGTGTTTATATTCCAAGAGACAACTCAGTATTCTATGAAGATTATTCATATTACTTGGGTAGAAAAGATAGACTTGTTTTGAGTAAGGACAAAAACTTCGAAATTATTGAAGGCACTCCTTCAATTAATCCAATGTTACCAATTGCACCAGATGGTTCTTTGGTTATTTCTAATTTATTACATGACCCATATACAAACTATGTGCCAAGTGAAGCACCATCTAATAAATTACCAAACTTATCCATTGAGAAAGTTCAACATAAACGTTGGCGCATGCAAGATATTTCAGATTTGCAAGCACGTGTAAATAACATTGAATATTACACAGCACTGAATGCTCTGGAAAAGAATGCTCAAAGTCTTCAGATTTCAGATGTCAATGGTTTAAATCGTTTCAAAAACGGCATCTTGGTTGATGATTTCTCTAGTTTTGCTACAGCAGATACAAACAATGTTGATTTCAATGCGTCTATTAACCGCAGAGAAAAAATGTTATCAGCATCTCAAGTTGTTGATAATTTCCCATTACAATCATCTTATTTGTTAAATTCAATAAACAAACTAGATAGCAATGTGGCTACATCTTTGGGTTTTGCTGTAAACACTGTTGGTAAAACAAACATCTTCACATTACCATATACTTCCGCTAATTTAGCATCACAAACTTTAGCAAGTAATACTGTCAATATTAACCAATTTGCTACCCCATTATATGAAGGTGTGATGTCATTATCTCCTCCAATGGATAATTGGGTAGACAATACAAAACAACCAGATTTGTTGATTATTGACCCAGACTTACAATTATATCAATCAGGTAATACTTTAAATACATTGTCTGTTGGTGATTGGAAAACTGTTCCAGGAACATCTACAACAAAAACCTCAGAAACCAGAGATAGAGGTACAGCAACTGTAACATCACAAACTTATGCTGCTACACAACAAACAAGCATACTTGGTTATTATGATAAATTAGGTTCATCATATGCTTCTACTAACGGTTTCATAACAGACATTAGTATATTACCATATATCAGAGCTCAACAATTATTGTTCAAAGCTAAAGGTTTGAAAATTAACACACCTATATCAACTTGGTTTGATGGCGTGAGTGTTGATAATTATATCACAACTCCTGATATTATTGAATTAACTAATGTAACAGGCGTATTCAAAGAAGATGACATTATTGGTTATACTAGAAGTTCAGTATTCTATCCAATTGCTACGGTTGTTTCTGTTTACAAATATCCAGGTACAGCTAATGTTCGTTTAGGTATAGTTGGTAATTTACATACTAATTATACTATTACCGATGGTGATGGGTATATCAGAAACGCAACATACAATAGCACCGGCGCATATGTTGGTTCTACTGCTGTTGGTACTCCATTAAATTCAACTATTATCAGTATCCATAAATCAGGTTTCTTATCTGCGGTAGGTGGTTCATTTACTGATTCTCCTGCATCAGCAAATTCGGTTCAATACTTTAAAGTCGACTATGGTCGTTACGGCGCTTTCGCTTCTAAGTATGGCGTTTGGGGCAATTCTAATGGTAAAGGTGTTTTACCAATTGGAACATTTAATATTACACCAACGGTTACTGGCACACATTACGTCCGTGTTTCTGGTGAATTCAATGAAGATACCTATGTTGTTAGAGCTAATGGCGTCAACATAACCTTAACAGGTACAGGTAATTATCATAGAAACGGCACCATCACACTCACAGCTGGGCAAACAGCAAACATTACGTTTGGTAGTACAAATAGCCATCCAGATGGTGACGGTAATTTTGCTATGGCTATATCAACACAAGCTTGGTCGTCAGATGTTAAATCAACTCAAACATCTGGTTCAGTTATTTTTAGTACCATCGATTTACATAGTTATTCAACTGCGCCAACAAATTCAGGCACCTTAACCAAAATGGAAGGTGGCGGCGCATATTACACTGGCGCTACACAAATATCATTGAGTGGTTTAGCAAGCAACACAGCAAATTTCTATGTTGGAAGTAAAATCAAAATTAACTCCACCTATGTTTCTGTTGATTCGTATACTGGACAATCAAAATCTTTAACTTCAGTTTACACTGCTAATGTTACAGCTTATTATACAGCGAATACAACAGTTGTTTTAGATTCTCCTGTGAATGTTTCTATTGGGTTTAATACAAAAGTAAACGGTGATATTACTTCAACCTATACACTTGATGGTACATACAAAAATCATGTATTAGGATTAGTTGCTGGCAAACCAGCTAAGTTGTCTACTGATGAATCTGGTAGTTTTGTTGGTGTATTCAATGTGCCGGCAGAAAGATTCAAAACTGGCGAAAGAGTATTCAGAATTGACGATAGAACAACCGCAATGGATCCTTCTTCAGCTTCAACGATAGCGGAAGCAACGTTCACTGCTTCAGGTTTATCAACAAAATCACAAGCAATTGAATTTTCTCCATCTGTTGATTCAGCTTCTAAATCATTCACACAAACTAGTTATCAATCTTCACATTTAATTAGTTCTGATGTGACAACATACAGATATCCATATGACCCTGTTGCGCAAACATTTATTGTACAACAAGATAACTATCCAAATGGGGTGTTCTTAAAATCTATTAAAGTTTTCTTCCAGAAAAAACCAACTAGTGAAAACTCTCCTGTGACATTATCAATTGTGGGTACACAAAATGGTTATCCAAACGGCGAAACATTATCAAATTCAACCGTAACCAAATATCCAAATGAGATAAACGTTTCAAGTACACCTCATTATTTGGATCCATCTTCTTATACTGAGTTTGAATTTGAAGCGCCTGTTTATATTCAATCTGGTCAATTATATGCGTTTATTGTTAAATCACAATCTACTGATTATAACATTTGGATTGCTGCTCAAAATGCACAAGCTGTTGCTTCAACAACTAAAAACTTGCCTACAGACCCAACACCATCTACCACTACAAAAATTGGTGTCGCACCATACATTGGTTCATTATTTGAATCACAAAATGCTATGACATGGACAGCTGAACAAGGTAAATCAATAATGTTTGTTATTGAAAATTGTATATTTGATACATCTAAATCTGGATTAAAAATACCATTTGTTATACCTCAAAATTTACCAACACGTAAATTGACAGCACAAGATATTAGAACTTTCTATGATGCTAATTCTATATCTAACATGTATGGCGTAAGTTCTAGTAATAACATTTTATCAGATGCTTATAATATAACAACAACTGATTTTGTACCTACAGCAACGACAATTAATTATTCATACAAATCAACGGTGAATTCTAATAAGGCATATACAAATGAATATTCAATTAGACCGGGTAAATATGGTTGCCCAACTTCTGATGATATTTACTTGAATGATGGTTTGGGTGAGAGAGTTTTAATTGCTAATTCAAATACGTCATTTATGGCTTACGTATCAATGGTATCAACATCAAACACAGTTAGCCCAATTATCACTGATGATGCTTTGTCACTATATAATATTCGTTGGAATATTAATAATATGGAATTATCCAATACTACTGTTACAATTTCAGACGGTGGTACAGGTTATAATGTTGCAACAACAACTGTTACTGTTTCAGCCCCAGATGATATTAATGGTACACAAGCTTATGCTAGTGCTAATATTTCGGGTGGAATAATCCAATCAGTTGATTTTGTTACACCTGGTTCTGGTTACTTCAAAACACCAACAATATCTGTATTAGATGATGTTACTCGTTCAGGTAATTCTAATACATCAATTGTGGTTCATGGTGAAACATCAGCAAGTGGTGGTAATGGTTTAGCTAAATACTTCACCAAACGTGTTGTATTAACACCAGGAAATGAATCTGGTGATTTACGTGTATTCTATACCGCATATAGACCATTGGGTACAAACATAAATGTTTATTATAAAATATTGAATAGTAATGATGTTCAGGAGTTTGATGATAGTAATTGGCAATTAATGACAAATATATCAAACAATACAACTTATTCTCAATCAAGAAATGATTTGTATGAATTTGAGGCTGCACCAGGTACTGGCAACATAGCAGACAATGCAATTTCATATACTAATACATCAGGTACAACATACACTTCATTTAATCAATTTGCTATTAAGATTGTATTATCTACTAACGACAATACAAGTGTCCCGTTCTTGACTGACATTAGAGCAATTGCATTGCCACCAGGAACTGGATTCTAATATGGCGTTAGTTAAAGTAAATGATTCACCGTTTGTTAGAGATACAAAATCACGGGCACTAATCAATCAAGATTATGCTGCTCGTGATGAGTATCATGCTAAGGTTAAAATGATGACCTCTAATAAAAATGAAATAAATAAACTGAATAATGAAATAACAGATATGAAATCGGAATTGTCTGAAATTAAAGACTTAATGAAACAACTATTATTAAAGTAGGACACATATGGCAACAATAATACAAAACGTAAATCTGGCTAACACATTTGGTGAATGGGTAAATATCACCAATGAAGCTGTAGGTGCTTATAATACACTATATGCGTCAGATTTCACCAAACCAACAGGAACATTATATCTTACCGCACCAGGCACAGCATTAGCAGTTTCCAATACTTCTGCATTTACTGGTTTAGTAGATATCAGTGGTCAAGGTTCTCTATTAGTTAGAACAAATGCTGAAGTTCAAAATACTATATTTTTAACAAACAAAGCTGGCGGTGGTGTAAATAGTTTAGTATTGTCTGCCAATGGTGTTGCAAATATCAACTATGTAAATATTGTTGGAACAGGTTTGGCCGCCAATGTGTCAAATAATATGACTATTGGTGGTACATTAATTGTCACAGGTAATACTTCAACATCTGCCAATTTGGTGGTTGCTAAAGATATAACCGGCAACAATCAAACAATTTTATATGATTTGAATGTTGGCGAAGATGTGACTGTTGGTAACAAATTGACTGTTACCAACTCATCTACATTGTACCAAGATGTTTCTGCAAAACAAAATTTAGAAGTTGTTCAAAGAATTATAGGTGGAAGTTTACAAGCAAATACAGCTGCCAATACCAGAACATTGTCTGTAACTGGCACTTCATTCACTGATTACCTACAAGCTAACACGGCATCTAATACTAGAACACTATCTGTGACTGGCACAGCTAGTGTGGATACATTACTTGCCAACACTTTGGTTAACACACCATCTGTAAATACTAATATATTAGTTTCAAATACAATTCAATCCAATTCATCTGTAAACACAGCTTTATTAAATGTTACCGGAACAATATCCACAAATTCATTGCAATCCAATACAACAACCAACACCAGGACATTGAGTGTCACTGGTACTGGTTCTGTAAATATATTACAAGCTAATTCAGCCATAAACACAGCATTCATCTCAATCACTAATACTGCAAATGTTAATTTATTAAATTCAAATACAAACATTATTGCAAATTCTGGAACATTATTTGCGGCCAATGTTGTTACTCCGAATGTATATTTCAATGGAAGCATCCAAGGTACGGGTCCAATATCAACAACAAGTTCCGGTTCATTTGGCCAATTAACAGTTTCTGGTGATTTTGCCATAAATGGTTCTACAATATATTCAGCTAACACATTCACAT
>ERZ1034361.903-NODE-903-length-17464-cov-6.188647_pt1 | contig 17464 bp, 20 predicted proteins | sample MGYA00520617_ERZ1034361 | MGnify/ENA primary metagenome ERZ1034361 (study PRJEB33736, sample SAMEA104284507) | Azolla filiculoides | biome: Urban; feature: Water surface; material: Ditch water | place: Netherlands | collected 2015-10-28 | depth 0-0.1 m ... | reverse complement strand
GATCGCCCTCTCCAACCTCGAAGCCGGCCGCATCGGCATCGCCGCCCAGAGCATCGGCATGGCCCGCGCCGCCTTTGAAGCCGCCGTGCGCTACGCCAAGGAGCGCGTCACTTTCGGCTCGCCCATCATCGACCACCAGGCGGTCAATTTCCGCCTCGCCGACATGAACACCCTGCTCGACGCCGCCCGCCTCATGGTCTGGCGCGCCGCCACGCTCAAGGATGCCGGCAAGCCCTGCCTGAAAGAAGCCTCAATGGCCAAGATGTTCGCCTCCGAAGCGGCCGAGAAGATCGCCTCGGACGCCATCCAGATTCACGGTGGCGTTGGGTATACCAGCGACTTCCCGGTCGAGCGCATCTACCGCGATGTACGCATTTGCCAGATCTATGAAGGCGCCAATGACATCCAGCGGCTGGTGATTGGACGATCGATCGCCGCCGAATAAACGCAAGACGCGCTTAGCCGGAAACAAAAATTCCAATCCGGCAAGCGCGACATGAGGAGACAAAGATGAGCACTACCGGCAAATCCCCCATCGATTTCTGGTTCGATTTTTCCAGCCCCTATGGCTACCTGCTGAGCGAGAAGATCGACGAACTCGCCGCCCGCTACGGTCGCCAGGTACGCCGTCACCCCATTCTCCTCGGCATCGTCTTCAAGGCCACGGGCAGCGCCCCGCTGACCTTGCAGAATGCCGCCAAGGCGACTTATTCGCTGCTTGATTTTGCCCGCTCGGCCCGCTTCATGGGCCTGCCTTACCGCCATCCGGACAAGTTCCCCATCGCCACGCAAAATGCCGCCCGCGCCTATTACTGGCTGGAAGGGCAGGATGCGGCGCTGGCCACGGCCTTTGCCCAGTCGGCTTATCGTGCCCTGTTCGTGGACAACATCGACATCTCCGCCCCCGAGGCCGTGCTCACCATTGCCGCCAATATCGGCGTAGACCGCGGCCAGCTCGAAGCTGCGCTGCAAAGCCCGGAGATCAAGGAACGACTGAAAAACGAAGTCGATAACGCGCTGAAACTCGGCATCTTCGGCTCACCGCACGTCATCATCGACGGCGAAGCCTTCTTCGGCGCTGATCGCCTGCCGCAAATCGAACACTGGCTGAAGACCGGCGGCTTCTGACACCATGAAAAGAATCTGCGTTTTCTGTGGCTCGAATGCCGGCCACCATCCAGCGTACCGCGCCGAAGCCGAAAAACTCGGCCGCCTGCTCGCCAGTCGTGGCATAGAACTGGTCTACGGCGCCGGCAATATCGGCCTCATGGGCGCGGTTGCCGATGCCTGCCTGGAAGCCGGCGGCACGGTGATTGGCGTCATCCCGGAGGCGCTGATGGGCAAGGAGGTAGCCGGTCGCGCCGTCGATCACCGGACGCTGACCCGCATCGAGGTGGTCGATTCGATGCACACCCGCAAGGCGCGCATGGCGGAGTTGTCGGATGGTTTCATCGCCCTCCCCGGCGGCTTCGGCACTTTCGAGGAGTTTTGCGAAATTCTGACCTGGGGCCAGCTCGGGTTTCACGTGAAACCGATGGGCCTGCTCAACGTGCGCGGCTTTTACGACCCGCTGCTTACCCTCTTCGACCATGCTGTCGGCGAAGGCTTCCTGCGCGCCCAGAATCGCGCCATGGTGCTGGCCGACACCGATATCGAACAGCTACTGGTGCGCATGGCGGACTACCAGGCGGAGCCGGTCAGCAAATGGCTTAAAGGCAGTAGTGAGTTATGAGTCATTGGTTATTAGCAAAACCAACTGCCCAAACGCTAACAACCAATAACTAACAATCAGGAAGAGACATGACCCAACTCAAAACCCAACTCAATCCGCGCTCGGCCGATTTTCAGGCGAATGCGGCAGCCATGGCTACGGTGGTGGCCGACCTCCACGAGAAGGTCGAAAAAATCGCCCTCGGCGGCCCTGAAGCGGCGCGGCAAAAGCATCTGGCGCGCGGCAAGCTGCTGCCGCGCGAACGGGTCAATGGCCTGCTCGATCCCGGCACACCCTTCCTGGAAATCGGCCAGTTCGCGGCCTACGGCATGTATGGTGGCGATGTCCCGGCTGCTTCGGTGATCGCCGGTATCGGCCGGGTCAATGGCGTCGAATGCATGGTCGTCGCCAATGACGCCACGGTGAAGGGCGGCACCTACTACCCGCTGACCGTCAAAAAACACCTGCGCGCCCAGGAAATCGCCCTCGAGAACCGCCTGCCCTGCGTCTATCTGGTCGATTCCGGCGGCGCCTTCCTGCCGCTGCAGGACGAGGTATTCCCCGACAAGGAGCACTTCGGGCGCATCTTCTTCAACCAGGCCAACCTGTCGGCCCAGGGCATCCCGCAGATCGCCGCCGTCATGGGTTCGTGCACGGCCGGTGGCGCCTACGTGCCGGCCATGTGTGACGAGTCGATCATCGTCAAGAACCAGGGCACCATCTTTCTCGGCGGCCCGCCACTCGTCAAGGCAGCGACCGGCGAAGTGGTATCGGCCGAAGACCTCGGCGGGGCCGACGTCCATACCCGGATTTCCGGCGTTGTCGATCATCTGGCCGAAAATGATGCCCACGCCCTGGCCATTGCCCGGCGCATCGTCAAGGACATGAACTGGAAGAAGCAGCCGCCCGTCACGCTGACCATCCCGACCGAGCCGCTCTATCCGGCCGAAGAACTCTACGGCGTCATCCCGACCGACAGCAAGAAGCCCTTCGACGTGCGCGAAATCATCGCCCGCATCGTCGACGGCTCCGATTTCGACGAATTCAAGGCGCGCTACGGCACGACGCTGGTCTGCGGCTTTGCGCGGATCCATGGTTATCCTGTCGGCATCGTCGCCAACAATGGCATCCTGTTCAGCGAATCGGCCCTGAAAGGTGCCCACTTCATCGAACTCTGCGCCCAGCGCGGCATCCCGCTCGTTTTCCTGCAGAACATCACCGGCTTCATGGTCGGCCGCAAATACGAAAACGGCGGCATCGCCCGCGACGGCGCCAAGATGGTCACCGCCGTCGCCACCGCCAAGGTGCCGAAATTCACCGTCGTCATTGGCGGCAGCTTCGGCGCCGGCAACTACGGCATGTGCGGCCGCGCCTACAGCCCGCGCTTCATGTGGATGTGGCCGAACGCCCGCATCTCGGTGATGGGCGGCGAACAGGCCGCCGGCGTGCTGGCTACTGTCAAACGCGACGGCATCGAAGCCGCCGGCAAGACCTGGAGCGCCGAAGACGAGGCTGCTTTCAAGGCACCCATCCGCGAACAATACGAAACCCAGGGCCACCCCTACTACGCCAGCGCGCGCCTGTGGGACGACGGCATCATCGACCCGGCCGACACCCGCCGGGTGCTCGGACTGAGCCTGTCGGCCTCGATGAATGCGCCGGCCGAAGAAACGAAGTTCGGCATTTTCCGGATGTAAAACCATGTACCTGCCCAAGCATTTTGCCGAAGACGACATCTCCGAAATTCACGCCCTGATGCGCGCCCATCCACTGGCCACGCTGATTAGCCACGGCCCGGATGGCCTCAACGCCAACCACATCCCGCTATTGCTTGGCGATGCCGCACCCTGCGGCAAGCTGCAAGGCCATGTCGCCCGCGCCAACCCGCTGTGGAAGCCGGGTGAAGTCGTGGGTGAAGTGCTCGTAGTCTTCCAGGGCGACGAGAGCTACATCAGCCCCTCTGGCTACGCGACCAAGGCCGAACACGGCAAGGTAGTGCCGACCTGGAACTACGCCGCTGTGCACGCCTATGGCGAGATGACCGTGATTGACGACCCGGCCTGGGTCCTCGACCAAGTCTCGACCCTGACCAGCATCCACGAAGCGATGCTGCCGAAACCCTGGGCCGTCGGCGACGCGCCGGCCGACTACATCGAGAAGATGCTCGGTGCCATCGTGGGCATCGAAATTCGCATCAACCGCCTGCTCGGCAAGTGGAAGGTCAGTCAAAATCAGCCGGCCGAAAACCGGGCCAGCCTGATCGCAGCACTAGAAAAGGCCAGCGACCCGATGGCGGGCCTGATCCGCGCCAGACAACAATAAAACGGAGCAAGACATGTTTACCACCCTGGAAATCGAACTCTCCGGCCCGGTCGCCACGATCTGGATGAACCGTCCCGACCTCCACAATGCCTTTGACGAAGCCCTCATCACCGAACTGACCGCCGCCTGTATCGCCCTCGACGACGACCAGGACGTCCGCGTCGTCGTTCTGGCGGGCAGGGGCAAGAGCTTCTCGGCCGGGGCCGATCTCAACTGGATGAAACGCGCCGCCAACAACGGCATAGACGACAACCTCAACGACGCCCGCGCCCTGGCTTACATGCTGCGCACCCTGGCCAGCATGAAGAAGCCGACCATCGCCCGCGTCCAGGGCGCCGCGCTGGGTGGCGGCATGGGGCTGGCTGCCGCTTGCGACATTGCTGTGGCATCGAGCAAGGCCATTTTTGCCACTTCCGAGGTCAAGTTCGGCATCATCCCCTCGGCAATTTCGCCCTACGTTCTGCGCGCCATCGGTGCCCGCCAGGCTTACCGTTACTTCCAGTCCGCCGAGCGCATCGATGCCGCACGTGCCCGCGACATCGGCCTTGTTCATGAAGCAGTCGAACCGGAACAACTCGATGCCAAGGTGCAGGAAATCATCGGCTCACTGCTGCAAGGCGGCCCTCTTTCCCAGGCCGCCGCCAAGGATTTGATCCGCGCCGTCAATCACCAGCCGATCAACGACAACCTGGTTGAAGACACGGCCCACCGCATTGCCCACCTGCGCGCCACGCCGGAAGCCCGCGAAGGCATTGCCGCCTTTCTCGATAAACGTCAGCCCAACTGGATTGGGGAATAAACCATGTTTAACAAGATACTCATCGCCAACCGCGGAGAAATCGCCTGCCGCGTCATAAAGACAGCCCGCCGCATGGGCATTCGCACCGTCGCCGTCTATTCCGAGGCAGATGCCAATGCCCGCCATGTCCGGCTGGCCGACGAGGCCGTTCTGCTCGGCCCGGCGGCTGCCCGCGAGTCCTATCTGGTGGCGGACAAGATCATCGATGCCTGCCTGCGCACCGGCGCCCAGGCCGTGCATCCGGGCTACGGTTTCCTCTCCGAAAATGCCGATTTCGCCGATGCGCTGGCCGCCAAGGGCATTGCCTTCATCGGGCCACCGGCTTCGGCCATCCGCGCCATGGGCTCGAAATCGGAAGCCAAGAAACTCATGGGCAAGGCCGCCGTGCCGCTGACGCCGGGTTATCACGGCGACGACCAGACACCCGCCCTATTGCACAAGGAAGCCGATGCCATCGGCTATCCGGTACTGATCAAAGCGGCTGCCGGTGGCGGCGGCAAAGGCATGCGCCTGGTCGACAAGACGGAAGACTTCCTCGACGCCCTGGCTTCCTGCAAGCGCGAAGCCGCTTCAAGCTTCGGCGACGAGCATGTGCTGATCGAGAAATACATCACCAGGCCGCGCCACATCGAAATCCAGGTCTTTGCCGACAGTCTCGGGCATTGCGTCTACCTCTTCGAGCGCGACTGTTCGGTCCAGCGCCGGCACCAGAAAGTGCTGGAAGAAGCCCCGGCCCCGGGAATGACGCCGGAGCGCCGTCGCCAAATGGGCGAAGCGGCCGTTGCCGCGGCCCAGGCGGTCGGCTATGTCGGCGCCGGAACGGTGGAATTCATCGCCAATCAGGATGGCTCCTTCTATTTCATGGAGATGAACACCCGTCTGCAGGTCGAGCACCCGGTGACCGAAATGATCACCGGCCAGGATCTTGTCGAATGGCAGTTGCGCGTCGCCGCCGGCCAGCCGCTGCCGCTCGCCCAGGAGCAGTTGCAGATTCGCGGCCACGCGCTTGAAGCGCGTATCTACGCTGAAGATGCCGACCGCGGCTTCCTGCCCTCTACTGGCCGCCTGGTTCGCCTCGCCCCGCCGGCCGACAGCCTCAACGTCCGCGTCGATACGGGTGTCGAGGAAGGTGACGAAATCACCCCCTACTACGACCCGATGATCGCCAAACTGATCGTCTGGGACGAGCATCGCGATGCCGCCCTGGCCCGCATGCGCAAGGCGCTGGCCGATTATCAGGTGGCCGGCGTCACGACCAATATCGACTTCCTCTCCCGCCTCGTCGCCTGCCCGGCCTTTGCCGGGGCCGACCTCGATACCGGTCTGATCGAACGCCAGAAGGATTTCCTCTTTCCCGCCACCCAGGCCGTGCCGCACGATGCGCTACTCGTCGCCACGGTCGGCGAACTGCTCTGGGAACAGCACGCGGCCAAGCAGGCAGCGAAGACCAGCGGCGATCCCTGTTCACCCTGGCATGCCCGCGACGGCTGGCGGATGAACCTCTCCTCGGCCCGCACCATCAGTTTCCGCGATGGCGAGGCGCTGGTCGATGCCCAAGTCCGTTACGGTGACCAGCACTGGGCCATCACCATCGCCGGCGAGACAATACTGGCCCGCGGCAAGAAGCTCGACGGCGACCGTTTTGCTGTCGAACTGAACGACCGCCGGCTGATCGCCAGCGTCGTCGCCGTCGACGACAGACGCAGCCTTTTTCTCAACGGAAGCACGTACTCACTTCTGCGCGATGACCCGCTACACCGTGTCGATGCCGGCGACAGCCACGGCGGAGGACTGACCGCACCGATGCCCGGCAAGGTCGTCGCCCTGCTCGCCCAACCCGGCCAGAAAGTCGACAAGGGGACGCCGCTACTCATCCTCGAAGCCATGAAAATGGAGCACACCATCACCGCCCCAGCCGCCGGCACCGTCAAGAACTTCTGCTATGCGGCTGGCGAACAGGTGAGCGATGGCGCCGCGCTGGTCGAATTCGAAGGTGAGGCGTAATGTCGGATATGTTGTGATCTGGAATCAATTTTCGTGATCAAAGCCGGAATACTGGTCATCGCTTTGGGACTGTGTGCCCTGCTTGCCTTTCACTGGGTGGGGAGCTCAGTGGATGAGCACGGGATTCTCCACGAACCCTTTGCGCTGCTACCGATTGGCAGCACACTGTTGGTCGCTGGCCTGCTGGCCGTCGTGATCGCGATTCGCCATTCAATCGACCGTAGGCAAGGAGTCGCGATGCCAAACCCCATCCTTACCGGCCAGCGGGTGCTCATCACCCAGGCAGACATCTTCATGGGTCCCGTGCTGTGCGAGGTCTTTGCCCGGCACGGGGCCACGATCATTGCCAATTCGGATTCGCTGCTCGAGGCCGACGCGCCCGCCGCCATCGTTGCACAGGCCGGGCGGATCGATGTGCTGGTCGCCAATCTGGCCATTCCGGCACCGACCACACCGGCCACCGAGGTATCGGAGGACGAATGGCACGACACCTTCGCGGCACTGGTCGATCCCTTGCCGCGCCTGTTTCGCGCCGTCCTGCCGGCCATGGTCGAACGCCAGGCCGGCAAGATTCTCGTCATGGGCAGCGCCGCCGCCCTGCGCGGCATGAAGCGCACCTCGACCTACAGCGCAGCGCGCGGCGCCCAGCTGGCCTACGTCCAGTCGGTCGGCGTCGAGGTGGCCGCGCACAATATCCAGGTCAATGCCATCGCCCAGAATTTCGTCGACAACCCGACCTACTTCCCGCCGGAAGTCCAGGCCAATCCCCGCTTCCAGGAGCGCCTCAAGCGCGAGGTGCCGCTTGGCCGACTGGTCGGTGCCCACGAAGACGCGGAGTTTGCGGCCTATCTGTGCAGCGCATCGGCCAACTGTTTTGTCGGTCAGGTCTTTCCCGTCTGTGGCGGCTGGGTGCCGCGCTGATGCGACCAGACCGGAGCCCAGGCCGATCACTTCCTCCTTCAAGTGAAGGCATTAACGAGGTACGCCCATGAAATTGCCCGGCAAAGTCAAAATTGTCGAAGTCGGCCCGCGTGACGGCCTGCAGAACGAAGCCCAGGTTGTCCCGACGGCGATCAAGATCGAGTTGATCGAACGTCTCGCCGATGCCGGCCTGCGGGTTATCGAGGCGACTTCCTTCGTCTCGCCGAAGTGGGTGCCGCAAATGGGTGACAACAGCGCCGTGCTGCGCGGCATCAAGCGCCACCCGGCAACGGTTTACCCCGTTTTGACGCCAAACCTGCAGGGTTTTGATGCAGCAATTGAAGCCGGCGCGACGGAAGTGGCGATTTTCGGGGCCGCCTCCGAGAGTTTCTCCCGAAAAAACATCAATTGTTCGATTGCCGAGAGCCTGAAACGCTTCGAGCCCGTGGTTTCAGCCGCCTCGGCGCTTGAAATCCCGGTGCGCGGCTATGTGTCCTGCGTTGTCGGCTGCCCTTACGAAGGGGCCGTTGACCCGAGAAAGGCCGCCGAAGTCGCCAAAACCCTGTTCGACATGGGCTGCTACGAGGTCTCACTCGGCGACACCATCGGCGTCGGCAACCCGGCCTCGGTCAAGCGCATGATCGAAGCCTGCGCCAAGCTGCTCCCGGTCGAAAAGCTGGCCGGCCACTTTCACGACACCTACGGCATGGCCATCGCCAATATCTACGCCTCGCTGCAAATGGGGGTCGCCGTCTTCGACAGTTCGATCGCCGGCCTTGGCGGCTGCCCCTATGCCAAAGGCGCCTCCGGCAACGTGGCGACCGAGGATGTCGCTTATCTATTGCAAGGGCTGGGCATTGAAACCGGGATCGATCTGGCTAAACTGGCCCTTGTCGGCGACTGGATCTCCCGCGCCATCAACCGCCCCAACGGTGCCAAGGCCGGCCGGGCCATCTGCAGCAGGACCGAGTGAGCATTTTTTCCACCGTCGCCGATTTCCTCAAGCCAGCGCCACCGCTCGATCGGTCATTGCGCCAGGCGCTCGACCGGGTGGCCGAGCTGGTCGACCCGCTGCTCAAGATCGCGCCCGGCTTCGAGAAGCACCTGAGCGGGCCTGTCGAGCACGCGCTGGGCTATTGCGAAGGCCTGGTCGCCGCGTTGCCCGGCCCCATCGACATCAATCGCAAGGCCTTTGCCGACGACCCGCTCGTCCATGCGCTGTTTGCCACAGCTGCCGACATTGATCAGATGCTCGGACGAAGTCAGGCCGTGCGCGATTTTCTCGCCGAGCCATGCAGTTGGGAGAGCGAATATTTCTACGCCATGTTTGCGGCCCGCCGACAGCAAAAAAGGCAGCTCGGCATAGCCCAGCAGGGTGATGTCATCCGCAACGACGTCCCCCAGACCGTGCTCTTCTTCTCCGGCCAGACGCTGGTCGAGCCATCCTGCCAGCTCGACAATACCCGGCAAGGCCTGCGCTGCAAGGCGCTGGAAAGCCTGCTCCATACCTTTCACGCCCACGTCCAGGCCTTGCGTGACGCGCGCGAAGGCCTGCGCTCGAATGTGTCTGCCGAGCGGGCCCACGTCGCCATCCTGCGCGGCACCTCCGGCGGACGCGAACTCGAGGTCGGGACCCGCCACCTGGCCGAGCTTGATGCCAAACTCCGTCACACGGCTGAATCGCTGATGCCCGACCAGCTGCTGGCCGCGCTGGCCGACTACCTCAAGTCACCCGAAGCGGCCCTCCACCTGGCTCCGGTCAGCATTACGGTTGACCGTCAGGGCGTCGTCAGCGACGAGAAAAACGGGGACACCAATGTTCACACCCTGAACTTTCCGGAACTAACTGCCCGCGACCGCCGTCTTCACCTGGCCATGATCGCCCGGATCAGCCGCGACGAAGCCCGCGAAGCGGTTGCCATGGTGCGCGACCAGCAACACCGCTTCATGTTGATCTAAATGACCCCCTCACCCTGTACCAATATCTGCAAGATGGATGCAAGCAGCGGCCTGTGCCAGGGCTGCTTCCGCAGCCTCGACGAAATTACCGCCTGGTCCCGCCTCGACGACCGGGCCCGCATCCACATCCTGGCCGATGTCGCCAGGCGCCGCCTCGCGCATGCTCCGCGCGAAGCCAATTTTGGCAGCACCGAAAAGCCCCATGACTGATACGGACGAAACCATCTACCCCTGTGTCGGCATCTGCATGGCCGACCCCGATTCCGGCTATTGCCTGGGCTGCGGCCGGCCACCGCTCGGCGAACCGGGCATCGTGGCCGAACTGGCCGTAGCGACGACCAGGCAGCCAACACAACGGGATGGCACGCCGGAAAAGCCGGAATGAGCCTTGACCTCCCGGCCAGCTTGCTAGTCCTTGAACGCGGCTGGCTGTCGGCCAACAGCATCGTGTTTTTCGAGGGCGAACAGGCGACGGTGGTCGACAGCGGTTATGTCACGCATGCCGAACAGACGGTCGAGCTGATCCGCCACGCCCTGGCAGGCCGAACGCTCAAGCGGCTCGTCAACACCCACTCGCATTCCGACCACATCGGCGGCAATGCCGCGCTGCAGGCGGCTTTTGACTGCGAAATCATCGTTCCGGCCGGCCTTGCCGCGACCATTGCCGAATGGGACAAGGATGCGTTGCTCCTCTCGCCGCTCGGCCAGCAGGGCGCCCGTTTTCAGCACGACCACCTGATCGGCGCCAAGGACGAGATCGAAATGGGCGGCCTGAACTGGCAGGCGTTGGCCGTGCCCGGTCACGACATGGACGCGCTGGCCTATTACAATCCGGAAAAACGCATCCTGATTTCCGGCGATGCGCTGTGGGAAAATGGCTTCGGCGTCGTTTTTCCCGAACTGCTCGGACAGGCCGACGGACTGGCCAGCACGCAGGCAACGCTGGAAATGCTCTCGCGTCTGCCCATCGATATCGTCATTCCCGGTCACGGCAAGGCGTTTTCCTCGGTCGACACCGCCTTTGAGCGGGCTTTCCGGCGCTTGGCCAACTTCCGGAACAATATCGGGCAACTGGCCTGGCACGCCATCAAGGTCATCGTCGCCTTCGCCATGATGGAAAAACGGCAGCTTCCCCATGCCGACTTCCCGGCCTTCGTGCTGGCGCTGCCCTTCGCTACGGACGTCAATGCGCGTTTTCTCAATCTCGCTGCCGAACAACTGGTCGCCGGCATCGAGCGCGAACTGCTGCTCGTCAACGCGCTCAGGCTCGAGAACGGAATGATCTCCGCTGGCTAATCCGACTGGCAGCAGGAAAGGCCCGCGCCGTATAATTGAACCCTAATTATAAAGAGGGGTTTGGCTATGAGCTTCCGTAACCGCCTGCTGCTCGGCATGGCCTTGATCATGGCCGCCTTCATCACCGCTGTCGTCGTCGCCAACAGTGGCCTGCGCAGCACCTCGGCACGATTCGGCAACTTCCTCGATGGCATCGGGGCGCTGCAGCACGGCTATCAGGACATGTACAGCCAGGGACTGCAGATGGGTCAGGCACTGCGCAATTGCGTTCTCGACCCGGCCAACCCCAAGGCTTACGAAAATCTCGAAAAAGCGCGCAAGGATTTCGGCGTGGCGCGTGAGAATGCAAGTCGGGCGGCGTCATCGGTCGACGGATTCACCAGTTCGCTGGCCCGCATTGGTCCCCTGGCCCAAGCCCAGGCCGAGGCGCAGGGAGAGGTTCTTGCGGCGCTCAAGGCCGGTCAGCTCGACGCCGCCAAGGCCCTGGTCAACAGCAAGGAAACACCGGCCTGGCGATCCTTGAAGAAAGCCCTGCTCGACGACCTCGAGATCATCGACAAAGCGACCCATGCCCAGCGTCAGGAAGTTGCCGGTCAGGCCGAGCAGATCCGGAACCTCGCACTCATCCTTTCGGCCCTGGCCATTGTCGTCGGCATCGCCAGCGTCATGACCACGCTCACCTATGTGCGCCGCGAACTGGGTGGCGAGCCGGGCTATGCCCGCCAGGTCGCCAATGCCGTTGCCACGGGCAACCTGACCCAGCCGATCAGGCTGGCCGACGGCGACAAGGACAGCCTGCTGGCCGGACTCGCCGCCATGCAGACCCAGCTCCGCGAGCTGGTCGGCGCCCTCGCCGGCCACGCCCGCGATGTAACACAGACAGCCGCCCAACTGGCCTCGGCAACAAGCCACGTGGCGACCGGCAACGATCAGCAACTGGGCGTAGCGCAAAGCATGGTGAGCACCGGACAAAGCATTTTTGCCAGCCTCAAGGAGGTCATGGGGGCCGTCAAGGAGGCCGAGCAGATCGCCCAGAGTTCGCGCGACATTTCGGGCAGCGGGGCGGCACTGGCCGGCAAGGCAGCCGAAGAAACCCAATCGATGGCGGCCTCGGTGCAGGTCACGGCCAAACATATCCGTGAGCTGAACACCCTCTCCACCCAGATCAATTCCATTCTTGGCGTCATCTCCGACATTGCCGGCCAGACCAATCTGCTCGCCCTCAATGCCGCCATCGAGGCAGCGAGAGCCGGCGAACAGGGGCGCGGTTTTGCCGTCGTCGCCGACGAGGTGCGCAAACTCGCCGAACGCACAGCAAAATCGACGGCGGAAATTTCGGCCATGGTCGAAAGCATCCACGCCGGCACTTCACGCGCCGCAGAGGCAATGGAAACGGGGATCCAGCAGGTCGACGAGAGCGTTCAGCTATCCAACCAGGCGCGCGATGCCTTCGACCGGATGAACGAAAGTTCGCTCGAAGTCAGGCAGGTCGTCGCCCGCATCACCGAGTCGATCAGCCTCGAGTATCAGAATGAAAGCCAGATGCAGACGCACATCGAAGAGGCGCGCCAGCTGATCGAGGAAGGCGCCCGCGCCATGCAGGATGTCGTCGCCTCGGCCGAGCGTCTGAAAACGATGTCCGGCGCCCTCAGTCAGCAGGTGTCGCGCTTCACGCTGTAGCTGCTCAGGCCGCTGGATTTGCCGGCAGGTAGCGCTGGACGAGACGGACCCAATAGCTGGCACCGAGGGTCAGCAACTCGTCGTTGAAATCGTAATGCGGGTTGTGCAGCGTGCAGCCGCCCGTACCCGGCCCGTTGCCGAGCCAGACATAGCAGCCCGGCTTCTCGTTGAGCATGTAGGCGAAATCCTCCGCCCCCATGGACGGCAGGATGTCGGTCAGCACACGCTCCGGCTTGAAGACCTCAGCCGCCACCTCGCGGCAGAATTTTGCCTCGTTGACGCTGTTCACCGTCGGCGGATAGCGATGGTCGAACTTGACGCTGATCTGGGCGCCATTGGCTGCTGCGATGCCGCTGCACAGGCGCTCGACGGCACGTTCGATACCTTCCTGCACGGCCGGCTTGAAACTGCGGATGGTGCCGCGCAGCACCACCTCTTCGGGAATGATGTTCCACGCCTCGCCGGCATGGAATTGGGTGACGCTGACGACGGCTGACTCGCAGGGGTGCAGCGTCCGGCTGACCACCGTCTGCAAGGCTTGCACCAGTTGCGCCCCGGCGACGATGGAATCCACGCCCTGGTGCGGCATGGCGGCATGGCAGCCATGGCCGCGCACGATGATCTCGAAGGCACAGGTTCCGGCCATCACCGGCCCCGGCATGACAGCCATCTCGCCGACCGGGATGCCCGGCCAGTTATGCAGACCGAACACGGCCTCAACCGGAAAACGCTCGAACAGGCCATCCTCGATCATCACCGCCGCACCGCCCTCGGACTCCTCGGCCGGCTGGAAGATGAAAACGACAATGCCGTCGAAATCGGGATTCCCGGCCAGATAGCGCGCCGCTCCAAGGAGCATGGCCGTATGACCATCATGCCCGCAGGCGTGCATTTTCCCCTGATGCCGCGAGTGATGCGGGAATTCGTTCATCTCGGCGAGCGGCAGGGCATCCATGTCGGCGCGCAAGCCGACCATTTTCTTCGATGTCCCGGCGCGCAAAATGCCAACGACACCGGTTTTGGCAATGCCGCGATGCACTTCCAGACCATAGGCTTCCAGTTCGCGGGCGACGATGTCGGCCGTGCGGTTCTCGTTGAAGGCCAGCTCGGGGTGGGCGTGGATATCGCGGCGCAGCGCCGTCAGTTCCGCCAGGAAAGGCAGGTCGAGCAAAGGAAGTGCCGGGGGCATGATCATCTCCATTTTTTTATATTATGCCGCGGGTTGATACGCTGCGCCGCCTTGATTATGCTCTGGCCCCATGGAACTCATACTGATCAGCGGACTTTCCGGGTCCGGCAAGTCCGTCGCCCTCAACCTGCTGGAGGACGCCGGCTACTACTGCGTAGACAATCTGCCGGTGGTCATGCTGACAGTCCTCGCCGGCATGCTCGAAGAGGAAAAGGTCAGCAAGGTCGCGGTGGCCATCGATGCCCGCTCCGGAGACGGTATCGAATTGCTGCCGGCCAAGCTCGACAAGCTCAACGAAAACGGCATCAAAGTCACCTTCCTCTTTCTGTTTTCCAACGAGGAAACCCTGCTCAAGCGCTATTCCGAGTCGCGTCGCCGTCATCCGCTGGCCACCACCGGGCAGACGCTGGATGAGGCCATCCGGGCCGAGCGCAAGCTGCTCGAACCAATCTCCGATCTCGGCCACCGCATCGACACCAGTGGCCTGAAAGCCAACGCCCTGCGCGAATGGGTCCGCCAGTTCATCGAGGCCGAGCCCGGTCAGGGCCTGACGCTGATGTTCGAATCCTTCGGCTTCAAGCACGGCATCCCGCTCGACGCCGATCTGGTCTTCGACGTCCGCTGCCTGCCCAACCCGCATTACGACCCCGGCCTGCGCGCCCTGACCGGCCGCGACCAGCCGGTCATCAATTTTCTCGAAGCCGAGGAAGAAGTCCGCCGCATGCGTGACGATATCCGTCGTTTCGTCGCCAACTGGTTACCCAGCTATATCCGTGACAACCGCAATTACCTGACGGTCGCCATCGGCTGCACCGGTGGCCAGCATCGTTCGGTGCACATCGCCGAGTGGCTGGCTGGCGAATTCGCCAGCGATGCCCGGGTACTGGTCCGTCACCGCACCCTGGCCGGCGGCTGATGCCCTGGCTGGCGCTGATCCGGCCCGGCGACTGGCTGATCATCGTGCTCAGCCTTCTGGCTGTCGGTAGCAGCATCCCGGTTTTCTGGCAGGGCGGGCTGGCCGACCGCGCCATCATCCGTCAGGAAGGCAGGGTCTTTGCCGAAATCGACCTCAAGGCCCGCAAGCAATTCGAGATCAGCGGCCCGCTCGGCACCACCCTAATCGCCGTCGAACCCGGCCGCGCCCGCATCGTCGCCGACCCCAGCCCGCGCCAGTATTGCGTTCGCCAGGGCTGGCTCATGCGCCCCGGCGAAATCGCCATCTGCGCGCCCAATCGCGTCAGCCTGCAGATCGCCGGCCGGACCAAGGTCTATGACTCCATCAGTTATTGAGCTTACGATCACCGCCGAGGACCGACGCGTTGCCTGGCTGGCCACGGCAGCCGTCGGGCTGTCGCTGGTCGACGCCGCCATTCCCTCGCCGCTACCGGGCATCAAGCCGGGGCTGGCCAACATCGTCACCCTGGTCGTACTGACCCGCTACGGCTGGGGTACGGCGGTCTGGGTCAGCACCCTGCGCGTGCTGGCTGGCAGCCTGCTGCTCGGCTACTTCCTCGCCCCTGGCTTTTTCCTCTCGCTCACCGGCACCACGCTCAGCCTGCTCACCCTCGGCCTGGCCCGCCATCTGCCAGCCCGCTGGTTCGGCCCGGTCAGCCTGTCCATCCTCGCCGCCTTCGCCCATATCGGCGGCCAGTTGCTGCTCGCCCGCCTGTGGCTGATTCCGCACGACGGGGTCTTTCTGCTCACCCCGCTCTTCGCCGCCGCCGCGCTGGTTTTCGGCACCATCAACGGCCTGATCGCAGCTAAACTGCTGGCTGAACCTGTGCCTTCGGAATCCGCCTAAATGTCCAAGACTATCTGCCTCGCGCTGACCGGTGCCTCGGGCATGCCCTACGGCCTGCGCCTGCTCGAATGCCTGCTCGCCGCCGGCTGCAGGGTGCAACTGCTCTACTCGCAGGCCGCACAGGTGGTGGCCAGACAGGAACTGGATTTCGAATTGCCGTCGCGCCCGAGCGATGCCAAGACTGCGCTGCTCTCCCGCTTCCCGGCGGCCGACCCGGAAATGCTGGCCGTGTTTGGCCGCGAGGAATGGTTCGCGCCGGTCGCATCAGGCAGCAACCCGCCGGACGCCATGATCGTCTGCCCGTGTTCGATGGGCACCCTGGCCGCCATCGCCCAGGGACTGGCCGACAACCTCATCGAACGCGCCGCCGATGTCGTCCTCAAGGAAGGCCGCAAGCTGGTGCTCGTTCCACGTGAAACGCCGTTCTCCGCCATCCATCTTGAAAACATGCTGCGCCTGTCGCGCGCCGGCGCCGTCATCCTGCCGCCCAGTCCCGGCTTCTATCACCACCCGCAAAGCGTGCAGGATATTGTCGACTTCGTCGTCGCCCGTGTCATGGACCAGATCGCTGTGCCGCACACGCTGATGCAGCGCTGGGGCGAATGATGGGCTGGTTCGACTTCGTCCGCTCGCCAACGGGGAACGCGGTCCAGACGCTGCGCATCCCTCTCTTCCCGCTCAATACCGTGCTTTTTCCCGGCAGCGTACTGCCGCTCAAAATCTTCGAGCAGCGCTATCTCGACATGGCTGCCGCCTGCATGAAGGAGAACGCTCCCTTCGGCATCTGCCTCATCGAAAAAGGCAGCGAAGTGGGCGCCACGGCTGAGCCGCACAAGGTCGGCACGCTGGCCACCATCGCCAGCTGGGAGATGGAACAACTCGGCATCCTGATGATTACCGCCAACGGTGGGCGCCGCTTCCGCATCATCGAAACCAGCGTCGGCCCGGCCAACCAGCTCGAAGCCAGTGTTGAAATGCTGGCCGAAACCACGGCCACACCGCTACCGCCCGAACGCCAGCGTCTGGTGCCCCTGCTCCGTCGCGTCGCCGCCGACCTCGGCAGCGAGCGCCTGCCTGAACCGCACCGCTTCGATGACGCCGAATGGGTCGGCTACCGGATCACCGAAATCCTGCCCATCCAGAATCTCGCCAAGCAAAAACTGCTCGAACTCGACGACCCGCTGGCCCGACTGGAAATCCTCGAAAAATACCTCGACCAGCGCAAACTGCTCGGCTGAACGCCGGCCGCAAACCTAGTTTTGCGGATGATCTGCTGCGTGCAGGATTTCGACTTCTTCATGCTCCCACTGCTTGACCGTATCGGAGATCAAGCGGGCTTTTTCGTGGGCATCGGGCGCATGACGATTAGCCGCCTGATAGCCCTCGATCGCATCGTGAATGGCTTCGGCCTTGGTATGAGTGTGAGGCATGACGTTTCCTTTTTCGGCAAACAATATGCTGCAATGCAACACCTCAACTCTAGGCTTTCATAAAGCGGCTTGCAACGCGGTGGCAAACATATTAATGCGTTGCACAATCGATAATCCGCTGGCTTTTTGGCCAGCCTCAAGTTGCCGGAAAGCTCATGACGGACCCTCAAACGCCTGAGATGCCCGGTTTTTCGGCCGGGAAAAACCGATAATTGCGGCCTACTCGTTTTCAACGCCATTTCTGGAATCCCCCCATGGAAATCAAGGTCAACTTCCTCGACAAGCTTCGTCTTGAAGCCAAGTTCGACGACTTCACGGTGGTCGCCGATCAGCCTATCCGCTACAAGGGCGA
>ERZ1034361.902-NODE-902-length-17496-cov-3.651760_pt1 | contig 17496 bp, 18 predicted proteins | sample MGYA00520617_ERZ1034361 | MGnify/ENA primary metagenome ERZ1034361 (study PRJEB33736, sample SAMEA104284507) | Azolla filiculoides | biome: Urban; feature: Water surface; material: Ditch water | place: Netherlands | collected 2015-10-28 | depth 0-0.1 m ... | reverse complement strand
AGTAGGGATGCTTATGTAAGGGGGATTGCAGTACCGCTACCATTCCCCCATTACTTATAAAAGCACCCCACGCATGACCACGCTGATTTGCGACTGCAACCAGACCCAAGCTCTGGACCCCAAGGCACTGAGCCAAAGCCTGTCTGAGCCGCTCACGCTGCACACCGCACTGTGCCGCCGCGAAGCGGGCGCTTTTGTGCAAGCCGTGCAAGGCACAGACGATGTGGTGGTGGCCTGCACCCAAGAGCAACGCCTGTTTGGCGACTTGGCTGTGGAGGCGCAAGCCAAAACATCGGTCATCAAGTTCGTCAACATCCGCGAAACCGGCGGCTGGAGCAGCGACGCCAAAAACGCATCGCCCAAAATCGCCGCGCTGTTAGCCGCTGCGCATTTGCCAGAGCCCGAGCCGGTGCCCACGGTCACGTTCAAGAGTGCAGGGCGCTTGCTGATCTTGGGTCAGATGGACCAAGCCGAACAAGCGGCCGCCTTGTTGGCTGACACGCTGAATGTGACGATCTTCACCCAAGGTGCTGGCGAGGCTGGCGGCGCACAAAGCCGCACCTACCCTGTGTTGGGCGGCAAAGTGGTGCGTGTGGATGGTTGGCTGGGCGCGTTCAAGCTGACTTGGCAAAACAACAACCCCATCGACCTTGACCTTTGCACACGTTGCAACGCCTGCGTGGCCGCCTGCCCTGAGCAAGCGATTGGCCTGGACTACCAAATTGACATGAGCAAGTGCAGCTCGCACCGCGACTGCGTCACAGCGTGCGGTGCGGTGGGCGCGATCAACTTCCAGCGCGAAGCGCAAGAAGAAACAGCAGAGTTCGACCTCGTGCTCGACCTGCGCGAGCAAAGCGCGTTCACGCGCCACGCCTTGCCCCAAGGTTATTTCCGTGGCGCCACTGCAGCCAACTTGCTGCGCTTGCGCGAGCTGGTGGGCGAGTTTGAAAAGCCCAAGTTCTTTGACTACAAACAAAAGCTTTGCGCTCACAGCCGCAACGAACAAGTGGGCTGTAACGCCTGCGTGGACATTTGCTCGGCCGAGGCTGTTAGCTCTGACAAGTCACGCCAACAAATCAAGGTCAACCCCAACCTGTGTGTGGGCTGCGGTGCGTGCACCACGGTGTGCCCGACAGGCGCACTGACCTACGCCTACCCGCGTGCCAGCGAGCAGGGCGTCAAGCTCAAGACCCTGCTCAGCACCTACCAAAAAGCAGGCGGCAAGGATGCAGTCATCTTGCTGCACAGCCAAGATGCGGGCCAAGCCTTGGTGAACGAGCTGGGCCGTGCTGCGCAACTCAAAGTGGCCAAAGGTTTGCCCGCGCATGTGATTCCCGTGTCGTTGTGGCACACCGCCAGTCTGGGCTTGGATGTGTGGCTCACCGCCTTGGCCTATGGCGCAGCCCAAGTGCTGGTGCTCAACACCGCCGAAGAAGCGCCGCAATATGCGGACGGCTTGCAAGCGCAAATGGCGCAAGCGCAAGCCATGCTTGAAGGTTTGGGCTATGCCAAGGTAGGCCACATGCCTGTGCAGTTGGTCCACGCCACGCAAGCCATGGAGCTCGATGTTGAGCTGCAACGCCTTACCACTGGTAAGCAACGCCTCAGCACCACTGTGCCGGCTGCCACGTTTGCCGTGATGGCTGACAAGCGCAGCACGCTCAGCATGGTGATTGACCATTTGCTGGAGCATGCCCCGGTTTTGAAAACGGCTGCGGCTCCCGAGGCCTTGGCCTTGCCCAAAGATGGTTCGCCGTTTGGCACGGTCGAGGTCAACAAAGACAGCTGCACCTTGTGCATGAGCTGCGTCAGCGCTTGCCCCGCCAACGCGCTGCAAGACAACCAAGCCGCACCACAGCTGCGCTTCTTTGAAAAGAACTGCGTGCAGTGTGGTTTGTGCGTCAGCACTTGCCCCGAAAAAGCGCTCAACCTCGTGCCGCGCTTGTTGCTCACGCCCCAGCGCAAAGAAGTGCGTGTGCTCAACGAAACCCAGCCTTATGGCTGCGTGCGTTGCGGCAAACCCTTTGGCACGCTCAAAGGCATCGAGGCCATGATTGGCAAATTGGCAGGCCACTCGATGTTCCAAGGCGAGGCTTTGCAGCGCCTGAAGATGTGTGGCGACTGCCGTGTGATTGACATTTACTCTGCCGGCGACGAGCAAAAAATTTCCTAAGTACCTGTATGACCGACCTTCACCTGTCCTCCGCCCTTGACGAAGAAACCGCACGCGCCGAGCTGTACGGTTTGATTTCTGAGTTGTTCTACGCACCCGCACGCCCCGAGCTGCTGGCGCAGTTGCGAGTGGCTGCGACCGATGCCCCCACTTCAGGCGGCTTTCTCGAAGAGCCTTGGCGTCAGCTGGTGGGCGTGGCCCGTGAGATGGATGACAAGAGCATTCAAAACGAGCACCACTCGCTGTTTGGTGGTGTGGGTAAGCCCGAGGTGTATGTGTATGCCTCGCACTTTTTGACCGGCTTCCTGAACGAAAAACCCTTGGCGCAATTGCGCACCGATTTGACCGCGCTGGGTTTGGCTCGCGACGACACCACCATGTCCGAAACCGAAGACCATGTGTCTTATGTGTTTGAAGTCATGCGCTTTTTGGTGGCGGGCGACGATGTGTCGGTGTCTAACCTGACGCAGCAAGCCAAGTTCTTTGCCGCCCATGTGCAAACCTGGGTGCCTGCGTTTTGCGATGCCCTGCAAGCCACACCACGCGCACGCTTTTATGCAGCGCTGGCCGAGTTGACCCGAGCCTTTGTCAGTGTCGAAGCCCAGGGCTTTGACATGTTGGCATGAGGCTTTTCGCCAAAGACTTATTTAAATGAGGGGTTTAGGTGACGCCTGGGTGACAAAAAGCGGGGCTTAAAAGCGAGCAATTGACTAATCACAAGGGTTACTGATGTTTGTACGTATAGGACAAACTTGCAACATGGGTACAGTATGCAAAGTCGTGCATACCCACGACATCACGAGGAGCTAAAAATGCAAAAAGATCAAGCCACCGAACAAGCGACTGCGTCGCGCCGTGGATTTTTTATGGGTGCCGCTGCCGTTGGTGCAACCGCCGCAGCTGTGACGGCCATGCCTGGCCTCAGCACCCCCTCTGCTGAATTGAACAAACTTCCGCCCGCGCCTGAAAACGGTGGCGGTTACAGCTTGAGCGAACACGTCAAGCGTTACTACCAGACCGCTCGCGTCTGAAGGAGCCACACATGTTGTTGACCCGTAAAACAGATTCAGCTGCCAAAACTACTGGTAGCTCTGCATTCGTTGGCCGCCTGCAGCGCGGCCTGTCACAGGCTTTGCCTACCCTTGACCGTCGTGGCTTTTTGCGCCGCTCTGGTTTGGGTATCGGCGTGGGCTTGGCGGCCACTCAGCTGACTTTGGTCAAGAAAGCCCAAGCTTCGGGCGCGATGTCCAAAGACGGCGGCGGCAAGATTGAAGTCAAACGCACGGTGTGTACCCACTGCTCGGTGGGCTGTGCTGTGGACGCCGTGGTTGAAAACGGCGTCTGGGTGCGCCAAGAAGCGGTGTTTGATTCCCCCATCAACCTCGGCGCACATTGCGCCAAAGGTGCAGCCCTGCGCGAGCACGGCCACGGTGAGTTCCGTTTGCGTTACCCCATGAAGTTGGTCAACGGCAAGTACGAGCGCATCAGCTGGGACACTGCCCTTGACGAAATCAGCGCCAAGCTGCTCGACTTGCGTAAAACCGCAGGCCCAGACAGCGTGTACTGGATTGGCTCTTCTAAGCACAACAACGAACAAGCCTATTTGCTGCGCAAGTTTGTGAGCTACTTTGGTAGCAACAACTGCGACCACCAAGCCCGTATTTGTCACTCCACCACGGTGGCTGGTGTGGCCAACACGTGGGGTTACGGTGCGATGACCAACTCGTACAACGACATGCAAAACAGCAAGGTCGCGATGTACATCGGTTCTAACGCAGCTGAAGCTCACCCTGTGTCCATGTTGCACATGCTGCACGCCAAAGAAAACGGCTGCAAGATGATCGTGGTTGATCCACGTTTCACACGTACAGCAGCCAAGGCTGACGAGTACGTGCGTATTCGCTCAGGCTCTGACATCGCTTTCTTGTTTGGCTTGTTGCACGTCATCTTCAAAAATGGCTGGGAAGACAAGAAGTACATCAACGACCGCGTGTTCGGCATGGACAAGGTCAAAGAAGAAGTCATGGCCAAGTGGACACTCGACAAAGTCGAAGAAGTCTGCGGCGTGTCTCCTGAACAAGTCACCCTCGTGGCCAAGATGCTGCATGAGAACAACCCTGGCACGATCGTGTGGTGTATGGGTCAAACCCAGCACACCATTGGTAACGCCATCGTGCGTGCCTCTTGTATCTTGCAATTGGCCTTGGGCAACATCGGTAAGTCCGGTGGCGGCACTAACATTTTCCGCGGCCACGACAACGTGCAAGGCGCGACAGACGTTGGCCCTAACCCAGACTCATTGCCTGGCTACTACGGCATCGTGGAAGGTTCATGGAAGCACTTCGCCAAGGCGTGGGGTGTGGAATTCGATTGGCTCAAAGGCCGCTTTGCCAACCCCGGCATGATGAGCAAGCCCGGCATCACCGTGTCACGTTGGATCGACGGTGTGCTCGAGAAGAACGAACTCATCGACCAAGACAGCAACCTCAAAGGCGTGTTCTATTGGGGCCATGCACCTAACTCACAAACCCGTGGTTTGGAGATGAAGCGTGCGATGGACAAGCTGGACTTGTTGGTGGTGGTCGATCCATACCCATCGGCCACAGCCGCTATGGCAGCGATGCCCGGCAAAGCCGAAGACCTCAACCCCAACCGTGCGGTGTACCTGTTGCCCGCTGCGACGCAGTTCGAAACCAGCGGTTCTTGCACAGCATCTAACCGTTCGTTGCAATGGCGTGAGAAGGTCATCGAGCCATTGTGGGAAAGCCGCTCTGACCACATGATCATGTATCAGTTGGCACAAAAGCTCGGCTTCGGTCCTGAACTGGTTAAGAACTACAAGCTGCAAAAAGTCAAAGGCATGGACGAACCCATGGTCGAAGACATCTTGCGCGAAATCAACAAGTCGGTTTGGACCATTGGCTACACCGGCCAAAGCCCAGAGCGCCTGAAAGCGCACATGCGCAACATGCATTTGTTTGACGTCAAGACCCTCAAGTCCAAAGGCGGCAAAGACAAAGAAACCGGTTACGACTTCGGTGGTGACTACTTCGGCTTGCCATGGCCTTGCTACGGCACACCTGAACTCAAGCACCCAGGCTCTCCTAACCTGTACGACACCTCCAAGCACATCATGGAAGGCGGCGGTAATTTCCGCGCTAACTTCGGTGTTGAGAAAGACGGCAAAAACCTGTTGGCTGAAGACGGCTCGCACTCCAAAGGCGCGGACATCACCACAGGCTATCCAGAACTCGACCACGTGTTGCTCAAGAAACTCGGCTGGTGGGATGAACTCACCGATGCAGAAAAAGCATTGGCCGAAGGCAAGAACTGGAAGACCGACAACTCGGGCGGCATGATGCGTGTCTTCATGCAAAACCACGGTTGCCACCCATTCGGCAACGCCAAAGCGCGTGCTGTGGTGTGGAACTTCCCAGACCCCATCCCACAACACCGCGAGCCTTTGTATGGCACACGTCCTGACTTGATGGAAAAGTACCCCACGCACGCCGACAAAAAAGCGTTCTGGCGTCTGCCCACCTTGTACAAGACCGTGCAAGACAAAAACATCGCCGACAAAGTGCACGAGAAATTCCCGCTCATCCTCACCTCTGGCCGTTTGGTCGAGTACGAAGGTGGCGGCGAAGAGACCCGTTCCAACCCATGGTTGGCCGAGTTGCAACAAGAAGCCTATGTGGAAATCAACCCCAAGACCGCAGCAGACCGTGGCATCCGCAACGGCGAGCGCGTGTGGTTGAAGAGCCCCACCGGCGCACGTTTGAACGTACAAGCTTTGGTGACAGAGCGTGTGGACGTTGAGACAGTCTGGATGCCCTTCCACTTCTCAGGTCGCTGGCAAGGTGAAGACATGCTCAAGTACTACCCCAAAGGCGCAGCGCCTGTGGTGCGTGGTGAAGCGGTCAACACAGCCACCACGTATGGTTACGACAGCGTCACCATGATGCAAGAAACCAAAACCACCGTTTGCAACATCGAACGCGCCTAAGGAGAATTAAATGGCACGCATGAAATTTATCTGTGACGCTGAGCGTTGCATCGAGTGCAACGGTTGCGTCACCGCTTGTAAAAATGAACACGAAGTCCCATGGGGTGTGAACCGCCGCCGTGTGGTCACGTTGAACGACGGCGTACCCGGCGAGAAATCTATCTCTGTCGCGTGTATGCATTGTTCTGACGCGCCTTGTATGGCAGTTTGCCCTGTGAACTGCTTCTACAAGACCGACGAAGGCGTGGTCTTGCACGACAAAGACATTTGCATTGGCTGCGGCTACTGCTCTTACGCTTGCCCATTCGGCGCACCTCAGTTCCCAAGCCAAGGCACATTCGGTGTGCGCGGCAAGATGGACAAGTGCACTTTCTGCGCTGGTGGCCCAGAAACCAACGGCAGCCAAGCCGAGTTTGAAAAATACGGTCGCAACCGTTTGGCCGAAGGCAAGTTGCCTGCTTGTGCCGAAATGTGCTCGACCAAAGCCTTGCTCGCCGGTGACGGCGATGTGGTGGCCGACATCTTCCGCAGCCGCGTCGTTAAGCGCAACAAAGGTGCTGAAGTATGGGGCTGGGGCACGGCCTACGGCTCTAAGCAAGCGGGTCAAGCACCTGCCAAAGTCGAAGGAGTGAAGAAATGATGAAACGCATGTCACTCATCGTGCTCAGCGTGGCCGCACTCACCGCTTGCGGTGAGAAGGCTCAAACGCTGGGTACCAAAAACGACGCCACAGCGCACAGCGGTGCTGAGAATGCTTTTGTGGCTAGCGGCTGGACTGCAGGCGACAAAAACAGCTGGGAGCAGCACTTGCGTGCTCGCGCTCAATACGGTCAGAACGACAACACGCGCGCACCGTGAACAGGGGGCTCACCATGTCACGATCTTTTCAATCGGTGTTGTGTGCAGCTTTGACGGTGTTCGCACTGTCAGCTGTCGCACAAGACAAAGCGCCTGCGGCAGCTCCGGCTGTCAAAAGCGTCAACATTCAAGACGTCAAGCCTGACGCCAGCGATGCGCCCGGCTATGCCGAGCAAACCAATGCAGAGCGTGGCAAGGTCCAACCTGGCAACAACGCGCCCATGTGGCGCGGTGTGGGTGCAGGCGCACAAGGCTACAGCAGCCTGCCTAAGGCAGACGCCCCCGAAGCCGGTGTGTTGATTCAACCTTTTGCTCAGTACCCAGGCTCACGCCTCACCACAGCAGGTGAAGCGTGGCGTCAGGTGCGCAACAACTGGATCATTCCGTACGGTGGCTCTTTGCTTCTGATCGTGTTGGGTGCAGTGGCTTTGTTCTACTGGCGCAAAGGCATGATCATGTTGCATGGCAAGCCAACGGGCGTGGAGATTGAACGCTTCACACCGTTTGAGCGCTCAGCCCACTGGACCAATGCCATTGCCTTTGTGGTGTTGGCGGTGTCTGGCATCTTCATGGCGTTTGGCAAGTTCTTCATTCAGCCCATCATTGGTGACACCTTGTTTGGTTTCATCACCTATTTGCTGAAGAATGCGCACAACTTTGCAGGCCCGCTGTTTGCCGTTTCGTTGACGGTGGTGTTTTTCACTTTCTTGAAAGACAACTGGCCTAGCAAAGAAGATTGGGCTTGGATCATCAAAGCCGGCGGTTTGTTCGGCAGCCAAGAAGTACCGTCTCACCGCTTCAATGCGGGCGAGAAAGTGGTGTTCTGGGCTGGCGTGTTTGGCCTCGGCTTGATCGTGGTGGCTTCTGGCTTGGTGCTGGATAAAGTCATCCCCTTCTTGGGCTACGAGCGCGGCATGATGCAAGTGGCACACATGGTTCACGCCGTGGCAACCTTGTTGATGATGACCATGTTCATTGGCCATATCTACATGGGCACGGTCGGCATGGAAGGCGCATTCAAAGCCATGAAAACTGGCTATGTGGATGAGACCTGGGCCAAAGAGCACCACGAACTCTGGCACGACGACATCAAGGCTGGCAAGATTCCAGCCCATCGCACCGACGAAAAATCGGGAACCACAGCGCGCGCTTGATGCGCTGATCAGGAGAATAACTATGAACAAAGCACTCTTTGCATTGATCTTGGCCGCTGTCAGCGCCACGGCATTTGCCAAACTGCCACCTCTGAGCGACGAAGCCAAAGCCAAGGCCGATGAAGCCAAAGCCAAAACGGCTCACACAGCTAAGGCTGATGCCTATTTGCTGTGCAAGTCACAAGACAAAGTGGCAGCGCACGTGCAAAAGACCAACAAAGCCAAAGCAGGCAAGCCAGAGACCACACCGCCTTGCGCTGACCCTGGCAAGTTTGTGTACACGCCCCCCGAGGCTGCAGCCCCAGTGGCCGCCGCTTCAGCACCAGCTGTGGCCGCTGCACCAGCTGCACCTGCTAAGAAGTAATCCATACAGCCTCGCTGTTCATTGGGCCGCACCGAAAGGTGGCGGCCCTTTTTGTTGTAGCCTTGTCAGCTTATGTCTATCGCATCTTCTATCTCTACCGTGCTGCCCCATCTCACCCAAGCCCAAGCCGAACTGACCCGCCACATCGACGTGGTCAATGAGCACGGTGTGCGCGAGCAGGTCTCCATTCCTGCCGAACGCGCACTGACGGTGTATGTGGACAAACGCGAAATCGTCACCCTCATGACCTTGGGCGCACACCCCGAGTTGTTGGTGCTGGGCTATTTGCGTAACCAACGTTTGGTGGGCGATGTGAGCGAGGTCGAATCCATCACGGTCGATTGGGAGGCTGGCGAAGACGGTGCAGGTGTGGCCGCCGTCAAAACTCGACACGGCATTGCCGACATCGCAGCGCGCACCGAAAAGCGCGTGGTCACCACCGGCTGTGGGCAGGGCAGTGTGTTCGGCGACTTGATGGCCGAAATCGACACCTTGGCTTTGCCCGATGCCCGCATCAGCCAAGCGCGTTTGTATGCGGTGCTCAATGCCATTCGCTTGCAAGAAACCACCTACAAGTCTGCGGGATCGGTGCATGGCTGTGCCTTGTTCAATGGCGAGCAGATGCAAATCTTTGTAGAAGACGTGGGCCGTCACAACGCCATAGACACCATTGCGGGATGGATGTGGATGAATGACGTGAAGGCCGATGCCGATTCGATTTTTTACACCACCGGCCGCTTGACCAGCGAGATGGTGATGAAGTCTGCGCAAATGGGTGTGGCCGTGGTGGTGTCGCGCAGCGGCATCACGCAAATGGGCTATGACGTGGCCACACGCTTGCAGCTGTGCACCATTGGCCGTGCGACGAACAAGCACTTTCTTTGCTACACATCGCCTGAGCGCATGGTGCTTGACCCATCGTTGGCCGTGGGTGGCGTACAGAAAGTGGCAGGCGTATGAGCGCTGGCGTGACATGGTGGTCGCAGGCATGGCGCACGCTGTGGCGTGACGCCCGCGCAGGCGAGTTGCGCTTGCTGGTGGTGGCGGTTGCATTAGGCGTCGCCGCCCTCAGCTCGGTCAGCTTTTTGGCCGATCGCTTGAACGGTGGTTTGCAACGTGATGCACGCCAACTCTTAGGCGGCGATGTGGTGGTGGTGAGCGACTTAGCCACGCCCGCACACATCGTGCAGCGCGCCAAAGCAGATGGCTTGCAAGGTGTGACCACCTTGAGTTTCCCCACCATGGCGCGTGGCCAATCGCAAAGCGGCGCAGAGAGCAACAGCCGATTGGTAGCGCTCAAAGCGGCCGAGGCGGGCTACCCCTTGCGCGGTGAACTCAAAGTTGCCAGCAGCTTGGCGCAGGCTGACGCAGCAGAAAAAACCAAAGAGATTCCCGCCAGCGGCGAGGTGTGGGTGGAGGCCGCAGGCTTAGAAGCCCTAGGGCTCGATGTGGGCGACAGCGTGTCGCTGGGCAACAGCCGTTTGCGCATCAGCCGTGTGTTGGTGCACGAGCCTGACCGAGGTGCAGGTTTCATGAACTTTGCGCCGCGCGTGTTGATGAACACGGCGGACCTTGAAGCCACCGCATTGGTTCAGCCTGCCAGCCGTGTGACGTGGCGCTATGCAGTGGTTGGCGCTGACAACGCCACCAAAAACTTTTTGGCATGGGCCGAAGCTGAGAGCAAAAAACCAGAGGTGCGTGGCGTGCGTGTGGAGTCGCTCGAAGCAGGCCGCCCCGAGATGCGCCAAACCTTGGACCGTGCGGGCAAGTTCTTAAACCTAGTGGCCTTGCTAGCAGCACTGCTCAGTGCTGTGGCTGTGGCCTTGGCAGCCCGCGCCTTTGCCGCCCGCCATTTGGATGACTGCGCCATGTTGCGCGTGTTGGGCTTGAGCCAACGCCACATTGCCTTGTCTTACACGGCAGAGTTTGTGTGGGTCGGCAGCTTTGCCAGTGTGTTGGGTTTGGCTTTGGGCTATGCCGTGCACTTGGTGTTCGTGGCCTTGCTCAAAGGTTTGGTGGAAACCGCATTGCCTGCGCCTAGCGTGTGGCCTGTGGTCTATGGCCTGGGTACGGGCCTAACGTTGCTGCTCGCATTTGGATTGCCACCTGTGTTGCAGTTGGCCAGCGTGCCCGCGCTGCGCGTGATGCGCCGCGATGTGGGTGAACTCAAAGCCACCACGCTCAGTGTGTGGGCCTTAGGACTGACAGGTTTCGCGGTGTTGCTGATTGCGGTGAGCCGTGATTTGAAACTTGGCCTCATGGTGGTGGGCGGCTTTGCGGGTGCGGTGCTGTTGTTTGCTGGCATGGCATGGTTGGCGGTGTACGTGCTTCGTCGCACCGTGGTGGAGGGCAGTGCGCCGCCGTGGTTGATGTTGGCCACGCGGCAGATCAGCGCACGCCCTGTGTATGCCATGGTGCAGGTCAGTGCGCTGGCCGTGGGCTTGCTGGCTTTGGCTTTGTTGGTGCTGCTGCGCACCGACCTCATCAGCAGCTGGCGCAATGCCACGCCAGTGGATGCGCCGAATCGTTTTGTCATCAACATCCAGCCCAGCCAAGCGGAGCCGTTTTTACAAACCCTGCGCGAAGCCGGCGTGAACAAGCTCGACTGGTATCCCATGATTCGCGCACGTTTGGTTGCGGTGAATGGCAACACCGTCACACCCGACAGCTATACCGAAGAACGTGCCCAGCGTTTGGTAGACCGCGAATTCAATGTGTCGTTCAACGCCACAGAGCCCGAACACAACACCGTGGTGGGTGGCACATGGCAAGCCGAAGAAGCCAATGCCCTGAGCATTGAAGAAGGCATTGCCAAAACCCTGAAGCTCAAACTGGGTGACACCCTGCGCTTTGACATGGCGGGCGTGCTGCACGAAGCGCGCATCACCTCGGTGCGGCGTGTGGACTGGGCTTCGATGCGTGCCAACTTCTTTGTGATGTACCCCGTCAGCCGCATGACCACCGATGCGGGCTTTGATGTGCCCACCACCTACATCGCCGCCTTCCGTGCGCCTCAGCGTGCGGCTGCCACTGACAAGCCCGCGCCCACGTTTGACAACCAACTCATCAACCGTTTCCCCAACGTCACCAATGTGGACATGGGCGCGACCTTGAACCAAGTGCAAAGCGTGCTCGGCCAAGTGGTGAGTGCGGTGGAATTTTTGTTCTTGTTCACTTTGGCAGCTGGCTTGGTCGTGTTGTTTGCGGCAGTGACTGCCACGCGTGAAGAGCGTGCGCGCGAATATGCAGTGCTGCGTGCGCTAGGTGCATCCAACCAACTGCTGGCCAATGTGCAGCGTGCCGAGTTGGCAGGCATTGGCGCGTTGGCCGGTTTGCTGGCCACCAGCGTGGCCATGCTGATGGGCTGGGGCTTGGCCCGATTTGCGTTTGAGTTTGAATGGACGGCCAGCCCTTGGGTGCCTTTGTTGGGCGCAGTGGTGGGCGCATTGTTGGCACTGGCCGCAGGTTGGTGGGGCTTACGCGATGTGCTGCGCCGCCCTGTGGTGCAAACCTTGCGCCAAGCATCTTGAATTGCGTAGAAGCTTGTAGAGCAAGATGACGCCTAAACAGTTTGCCAATGCCGTTGAACTTGCCTTGACTCCCTTGGCCGATGACGCCAAGGCTGAAGGTATGAAAGCCTATTTGCTCAACCAATTTGAGTTCTTAGGATTGGCAGCGCCCGTGCGCCGCGCAGCGGTCAAAGAAATTGGCAAAGTGAAGTGGCAAAGCTCAGCTGATTTGTTGGCCGCCGCCGAACTGCTGTGGCAAAAGCCCGAGCGTGAATACCGCTACACCGCTGTGGATTTGCTGCGCCAACACAGCGCCCAGTTAAACGTGAACGACCTACCCGCATTGCAGGCATTGTTGCTGCAAGACGCTTGGTGGGAAACCGTGGATGGCTTGAGTGCCGTCATCGCCGAAGTCATGCACGCAGCCGTGCAGCAAAAACCCAATGCAGCCGTCACGATGGATGTGTGGCTCAAACACCCCAGCCATTGGGTGCGCCGCTCGGCCATGCTGCATCAGTTGGGCTGGCGCTTGGACACCGACACCACGCGCTTGTTTGGCTATGCAGCACAACTGGCGGATGAGAAAGAATTTTTCATTCGCAAAGCCATCGGCTGGGCGCTGCGCGACTACGCGCGTTGGGACCCACAAGCGGTGACGGACTTTTTGGTGGAACACCGCGAACGCTTGTCAGGCCTGACGGTGCGCGAAGCTGCCAAACACTTGACCTTGCCGTGATTCATTGGCGCGACAATCAGCCTTATGCAAATCGAAGAAAAACCACCTTTTGATACCCCGTTTGAATGGATAGGCGGCGAGCCACGCGTGCAACTGTTGGTCGATCGCTTTTACGATCTGATGGATTTAGAGCCTGGCTACCTAGAGCTGCGTCAGGCACACGGCCCCGAGCTTGAAAATGCGCGTGAACGTTTGTTCATGTTCTTGTGCGGCTGGTTGGGCGGCCCTGATTACTACGTCGAAAAGCACGGCCACCCCCGTTTACGCATGCGCCACATGCCGTTCTCCATCGGCATCAAAGAACGCGACCAATGGGTGGCATGCATGGACCAAGCCATGGGCGAGACGGGCGTGCCTGAAGATTTGCGCACGCGTTTGAAAGCCAGTTTTTTCCAAACTGCAGATTGGATGCGCAACAAAGACGGCGCTTAAAGGTTGCTTGGCCCCAGCAACACCACCAACGCTCCCGCGCCCCCATCCGAAGGCTTGGCCTGCACAAAGGCCAGCACTTCGTTTTTCTGCACCAACCAGCGCTGCACTTTGCTTTTGAGCACCGGCTCTTTGCCGGGCGAGCCCAAGCCTTTGCCGTGCACCACGCGCACGCATCGCCAGCCCATGCGTTTGGCATCGCGCACAAATTGGCCCAGCGCTTCGCGGGCTTCGTCGCTGCGAAACCCGTGCAGGTCGAGTTGGCCTTGCATGGCCCATTCGCCTTTGCGCAGTTTGCGTGTCACGTCGGTCCCGATGCCGGGGCGTCTGAAGCTGAGTTGATCGTCCACATCGAGCAAGGTGCTGACATCGAACTCGTCGCTCATGCTTTCGCTTAGCGCGGCTTGGTCGTCTAGGTCTTGTTGCAAGGGGCGCGCCGCAGGGCGGGGTGGGGCGATGAACACACGGTCTTTGGCGGCAATGGGTTTGACGTTGCCAATGGTGCTGGTGAATAAATTGCGTTCTGCCTCGGCGCGGCGTGCGGCCTCTTTGCGGGCTTCTTCTGCCGCAGCAGCGGCCAGAGCTGCGTCGTTGACTTGTTTGCGAATCGCGCCCAAGTCTTGCAGGGATTTGGCTTTCACAGCAGCCCCTCTTCGGCCATCGACAAATACTTGCCTTGCGCCACGATGATGTGGTCGCGCACGGTCACGTCAATGAGTGCCAAGGCTTCTTGCAGGGTGCGGGTGAGTTTCATGTCGGCTTGTGAAGGTTTGACCGTGCCGCCCGGGTGGTTGTGGGCCAGCACCACACCGTCCGCGCCCAAGGCGAGGGCGGTCTTGGCCACTTCGCGTGGGTAGACCATGGTTTGCGACAGCGAGCCGCGAAACATGGGCTGGTACGACAACAGGCGGTTGTGGGCATCAAGGAACAAAACTGCAAATACCTCGTGTTTGAGTTGGGCCAGTTCTAGCTGGAGGTATTGTTTCACCGCATTGGGCGAATTCATCACGGTGGTTTCAGTTAATTGTTGGGTCAGGGCGCGGCGGGCCATTTCCAGCACCGCCACCAGCTGTGAGCGTTTGGCGTCGCCGCCCATGCCTTTGCAGGTCTTGAGCTCGGCTGCGCTGGCGTGAATCAGGCCGGCAAAGCCCTTGAAGCGGTCCAGCAGCTCTTGGGCCATCACAAACACGCTTTTGCCCTTGATGCCGGTGCGCAGGAACAGGGCCAGCAGCTCGGTGTCGGTCAGTGCCGAAGCCCCGTGTTTGAGCAGTTTTTCGCGCGGACGCATCTCGGCGGGTAGCTGGGCAATGGTCATGGGTTCGGGCATTCGGTCCATAGCGAGAGCTTTCTACAATAGGCGGTCTAACACTGAGAGTCCTATGACTGCATCCAACGCTCACCCTACCATCGGCCCCGCTTCTTTTTTAACGCTGCACTATCGGCTTTCGGGACCGCAAGGCGACGTGATCAACACGTTCAACGACAAACCTGCCACGCTCTCGCTGGGCTCGGGCGAGTTGTCGCCCGCCTTGGAGCAGCGTTTGATGGGGCTTGAAGAAGGCGCACACACCACGTTTGAGCTGGCCGCTGGCTTGGCCTTTGGTGAGCGCAACCCCGACATGCAACAGTGGGTGAGCAAGAGCTTGCTCAAAGAATTTGGCGACCCTGATGAGCAATACAACGTGGGCGATGTGGTGCAGTTCCCAGCGCCCAATGGCCAAGGCTCGTTTGCGGGCGCGGTGCAACAAGTCACGGATGACCAAGTGCTGTTTGACTTCAACCACCCACTGGCCAACCAGCCCGTGACGTTTGAAGTGCAAGTCATCGGCATTCTGTAAACACATGAGCAAGCAACTGGAAGAAATCGTCCTCGCTGCGCCCCGTGGTTTTTGCGCGGGCGTGGACCGCGCCATCGACATCGTGGATCGTGCGCTTGAGAAGTTTGGCTCGCCCGTGTATGTGCGCCACGAAATCGTGCACAACACCTTTGTGGTGGCCGACCTCAAAAACCGTGGCGCGATCTTCATCGAAGACTTGGCCGATGTCCCCCCAGGCGCTACGTTGGTGTTCAGCGCCCACGGCGTGCCTAAGGCTGTGGAAGAAGAAGCGACGCGACGCGGCTTCACCGTGTTTGATGCCACTTGCCCGCTGGTCACCAAGGTGCATGTGGAAGTGGCCAAGCTGCACAAAGAAGGCTTCGAGTTCATCATGATTGGCCACAAAGGCCACCCCGAAGTCGAAGGCACGATGGGCCAGTTGCTCGACGGCATTTACTTGGTGGAAGACGTGGCCGATGTGGCCAAGGTGCAGCCCCGACAAACCGATCGCTTGGCTGTCGTCACGCAAACCACGCTCAGCGTGGACGATGCGGCGCACATCACAGCGGCGGTGGTGGCGCGTTTCCCCAATATCCGTAAACCCAAGATGCAAGACATTTGCTACGCCACCCAAAACCGCCAAGACGCGGTGAAGGTGTTGAGCAACGAGGTCGAGTTGGTCATCGTGGTGGGTAGCCCCACCAGCTCCAACAGCAACCGCTTGCGCGATGTGGCGCAACGCTCGGGCACGCATAGCTACATGATCGACAGCGCCGACGAACTCAAAGAAGAATGGTTCGAGGGCGTGACCCGCGTGGGCCTGACCGCCGGTGCGTCAGCGCCCGACATCTTGGTGCAACAAGTCATTGCCCGCATGCGCGCCTTGGGCGCCGTGTCTGTACGAACACTCGATGGTGTGGAAGAAACCATTAAGTTTCCGTTGCCCAAGGGTTTGAAGTAAATTCAGATACCTTAAAACGGGTTCCGTGTTGCGGAATATAATTGGGTCATGATTCATTCGTTTCTTTGTCCCAATACGGAGGCGCTGTTTCACAGCTGTGTGGTCCCCCGTTTTAAGAACATTGAGCGTGTGGCCAGAAGAAAATTGTTGCAGTTGCATGCCGCAACAGATTTGGTGAGTTTGCGAATTCCGCCCGGAAACATGCTGGAAGCTCTCAAGGGTGGCAGAGCTGGGCAGCACAGCATGCGAATCAATGCGCAATGGCGCATCTGTTTTGTGTGGCGTGAAGACGGCGCACATCAAGTTGAAATCGTGGACTACCACTAGGAGTAAATGTCATGACTAAATTGCTCGACGAAATTCACCCAGGTGAAATCTTGTTGGAAGATTTCATGAAACCTATGGGTATTTCTGCGCGTCAGTTGGCAGCTGACATTGATGTGTCACCCAGCCGCATCAGCGATGTGGTGAACGGCGTGCGTCCCATCACTGCCGATACCGCTTTGCGTTTGGGTTTGTTTTTCAAAATGGACCCACGCTTTTGGATGAATTTGCAATCTGAATTTGACATGCGTGTGGCTTCTCGCACGCTTCACGACAAAATTGCACCCCGTATTCGCGTGTTTCAACACGCAGCAGCTTAAATAAAACTATCTCAAGAAAATCTCATGCTCGATATCAACCAACTGCGCCGCGACCTGCCCAGCGTCATTGCCAAACTCGAAACTCGCAAGAACCCACAAGCGTTCTTGAATGTGGATGCGTACCAAGCTTTAGAGGCGGAGCGCAAAACATTGCAGACACGTACCGAGGAATTGCAAGCCAGCCGCAATGCGCTGTCAAAGCAAATCGGCATGCTCAAAGCCAAAGGCGAAAGCGCCGATGGTGTGATGGCGCAAGTGGCCGACATCAAAACCGAACTCGACGCATCTGCTGTGCGCTTGGATGCGTTGCAGCCAGAGCTGCAATCGCTTTTGTTGGCTGTGCCCAACTTGCCACACGACAGCGTGCCTGCCGGTGAAGACGAACACGGCAACGTGGTGCTGCGCAGCTGGAGCCCCACAGGCACTGAGCCCGCACCTTTGGGCTTCGAGCCCAAAGACCACGTCGACTTGGGCGAGCCTTTGGGCCTCGACTTTGAAATGGGCGTCAAGCTCTCTGGCTCACGCTTCACCGTGATGAAGGGCCAGATCGCTCGCATGCACCGAGCGCTTGCGCAGTTCATGCTCGATGTGCAAACCCAAGAGCACGGTTACACCGAGTGCTACACGCCTTACATCGTGAACGCCGACAGCCTCAAAGGCACAGGCCAGTTGCCCAAGTTTGAAGAGGACTTGTTTGCAGCCAAGAAGGGCGGCCAAGAAGGCGAAGCCACCAGCGAAAGCACGGCGTTGTACTTGATCCCCACCAGCGAAGTGCCTTTGACCAACTTCGTGCGCGACGTGGTGCTGTCCGAAAACGAGTTGCCCATCAAGCTCACTGCACACAC
>ERZ1034361.899-NODE-899-length-17547-cov-2.663423_pt1 | contig 17547 bp, 19 predicted proteins | sample MGYA00520617_ERZ1034361 | MGnify/ENA primary metagenome ERZ1034361 (study PRJEB33736, sample SAMEA104284507) | Azolla filiculoides | biome: Urban; feature: Water surface; material: Ditch water | place: Netherlands | collected 2015-10-28 | depth 0-0.1 m ... | reverse complement strand
GCATTATTGATCTGCCCTTTCAACCAAAATAGCAAAAGCTGGCAAAGTTTTACCTTCCAAGAACTCTAAGAAAGCACCACCGCCAGTTGAGATGTAATCAACTTGTTTTTCAATACCGTATTTAGCAATCGCCGCCAAAGTATCACCACCACCTGCAATAGAAAATGCAGGAGAGTGAGCAATTGCTGCAGCTAACATTTTTGTACCGCCACCAAATTGGTCAATTTCAAAAACACCAATAGGGCCATTCCAAACAATCGTTCCTGCGTGAGCAACAATACTTGTTAATTCAGCAGATGTTTTAGGGCCAACATCCAAAATCATGTCATCAGCTTGGACTTCTGTTGAGGCCACTCTGTTAGCTCTTGCTAAAGGTGACAATTCATTGGCAACCACCACATCAACCGGAATAGGCACGCTTGCACCTCGCTTGGCCATCATATCCATAATGGTTTTAGCTTCTCCAACTAAATCAGGCTCGGCTAATGAGCGGCCAATCGGTAAACCTGCTGCCAACATAAATGTATTTGCAATACCCCCACCAACAATTAACTGATCAACCTTCTCTGCTAAAGATTTAAGAATCGTTAATTTTGTTGAAACTTTAGATCCAGCCACAATCGCCACTAAAGGACGCTTCGGGTCAGTTAGGGCTTTACCCAAAGCATCTAACTCAGCCGCCATCAAAGGGCCGGCACAGGCAATCGATGAGTACTTAGCCATACCGTAAGTTGTAGCCTCTGCACGGTGAGCCGTACCAAATGCATCGTTCACATAGACATCGCAAAGTTGGGCCATTTTTTGAGCCAACTCATCGTTATTCTTTTTCTCACCTTTATTGAGTCGGCAATTTTCCAAAAGCACTAAATCACCTGGGGCCACTTCAAAACCACCATCAACCCAATCACTGATCAAAGGAACTTTTCTTCCCAACAACTCAGCAATTCTGTGCGCTACCGGAGCCAATGTGTCTTCAGGTTTAAATTCACCTTCAGTAGGTCTACCTAGGTGAGATGTCACCATTACAGCTGCACCAGCATCAAGGGCTAACTTAATCGCTGGAATAGATGCCTTGATACGCGTGTCTTCGGTAATATTGCCGGCATCATCTTGTGGAACATTCAAGTCTGCACGAATGAAAACTCGCTTCCCTTTAAGTTGTCCAGAAGCTGCTAAATCTGAAAGACGATTGAATTTAAGTTGTGATGTGCCTGGCATGATGAATAAGGTTTTTAACCAAAAGACTAGAAACGTAGATTTTACCTTTTTACGTACTTCCCACGACAAATTTCAAGCTAAAAAACCTAGAGATATCTTAGGCTTCACGCAAGCCATTTTGGGTGGGCACCAAAGGCTTTTGCGCTAGCGATTTCCCAGTTAAACCCAATTAATAAGGATAAATATCATTAAATGTTGTTATAAACACTTTAAATATCACTAAATTTGATTAAGTAAGGCTAAAAATTCAAAAAGTCTCATTTATTAAGATCGACAAGCCAAGCCAAAGCGTCTATTTGGGCTAGCACCTCGATTTAAGAAGCCATCAAGGCTTAAAAGATCCTTTTATGAACATGGCGATCAAGCATGCGCTGTTTTACAATGCGGATTCAACCAATTTTTCTCAGAATTTAGGAAATACACCATGTCAATGGCAAATCGTGATGGCTTTATCTGGATGGACGGTAAGTTAGTACCGTGGCGCGACGCTAATATCCACGTTCTAACTCATACTCTCCACTATGGCATGGGCGTATTTGAAGGTATCAGAGCTTATAAAACTGATGCTGGAACCGCAATTTTCCGCTTGAAAGAGCACACACATCGATTATTCAACTCAGCAAAAATCTTCCAAATGAAAATGAACTACACGGAAGATGAAATCATTGCTGCAACACTTTCAGTTGTTAAAGAAAATAAATTAGCTTCTTGCTACATTCGCCCAATCGTTTGGATTGGCTCAGAAAAACTAGGTATCTCTGCAAGAAGCAACTCAACTCATTTAGCTGTGGCTGCTTGGGAATGGGGTGCTTACTTAGGTGAAGACGGTCTTAACAAAGGTATTCGCGTTAAGGTTTCTTCATTCACAAGACATCATGTCAACGTTTCTCTTGTGAGAGCAAAGGCATCTGGCTACTACATCAACTCAATCCTAGCCAACCAAGAAGTAACTGCTCAAGGATATGACGAGGCTTTGTTGTTAGATACTGATGGTTATGTTTCTGAGGGATCTGGCGAAAACGTATTTATCGTTAAGAACGGTATTGTTTACACACCTGATCTAGCTTCTTGTTTAGACGGTATTACAAGAGATGCTATTTTCACTATCGCTAAAGATCTCGGTATTGAAGTTCGTGAAAAGCGTATTACACGCGATGAAATGTACTGTTGTGACGAGGCATTCTTCACAGGCACAGCTGCAGAAGTAACTCCAATTAGAGAGTTAGACGATCGCATCATCGGTGATGGCAAGCGCGGCCCAATTACTACAAAGATTCAACAAGTATTCTTTGATGCAGTTGCTGGCAAAAATGATAAATACCGTCATTGGTTAACCATCGTTTAAGTTGGGTCAGGAAAACATATGAGTGATAAAAACTTAATCCAAGTTGACGGTCATAAAGATTTACCGCTGTACTGCCCTAACGGTAAACCTTCATCACTGCATTCACACCCACGTGTCTTTCTTGATGTGACTTCTACTGGCGAAGCCAAATGTCCCTATTGCGGCGCCCACTACAGCCTGATTCCTGGCACAGCGCCGCACGGTCACTGATATGACAAATATTCTCATCATCGCACCCAACTGGATTGGTGATGCGGTGATGACTGAGCCTCTTATTTCAAAGCTCAAAGAAGACCATCCCGATAGTTTTATTGATGTTGTTGCTACCCCATGGGTAGCCTCCGTCATGCGCGCTATTCCGGCAGTTAACAAAGTCATTGCTGTTGATTTAAAACATGGCGCATTGCAATGGGCTGAAAGAAAATCTTTGGCTTTGCAACTTCAGCAAAACCATTACAGCCATGCATATGTTTTACCCAATAGCTTTAAGTCTGCATTAATCCCATGGATGGCAAAAATTCCAAACAGAATTGGATATCGTGGCGAGTTACGCTGGGGTCTTATTAATCAGGCGCTAAGCAACCCATCTCGCTCTCACCGCCCTCCAATGTCATTGCATTACTTTGCGCTATCAAATGCGCAAAGCACTTCAGTGCCACAACCCCAATTAAGTCTTTCAAGCGAAGCTTTAGTTTCAATTAAGCAAAAGCTTCAGTCACTTAAAGAACATACAAAGTTGTTTGTGATTTGTCCTGGTGCAGAGTACGGGCCAGCAAAACAATGGCCGACAGAACACTATGCTGAGTTAGCTAAGAAATTAGCTCAGGAAGATCCCCATCATCTAGTACTTATTTTAGGCAGCAAAAAAGAATCTCCTTTAGGCGAGCAAATATCAACGCTGAGCACCCACCCTCATCAAGTGATTAACTGGTGCGGTGAAACAACTTTAGATGAAGCCATTGCATGCATTAGCGTAGCTACAGCTGTGGTTAGCAACGACTCTGGTCTGATGCACATTGCTGCAGCATTTAGCCGCCCTCAAATAGCCATCTTCGGATCAAGCGACCCAAGACATACGCCACCTCTTTCAAGCTTAGCTAAAGTCCATTGGTTGCATTTGGAATGCAGCCCCTGCTTCAAAAGAACCTGCCCATTGGGGCACTTAAAATGTTTAGTAGACATCAACCCTACAGACGTCCTAAACTCCATTCATCAATCAACTCGATAGAAAATCATGCCAAGTCAAGCCCGCCTCTTTCAACTACCCGATGAAGTAATTGATGCATGGCGTGAATCATTGCATCGCAATGATCTTGATGGCTCTCTTGATTTATGGATGGATGAAGACTCCATCACTTGCATCCTGCCAGGCGGCAAACGATTAACAGGTCATGCTGAATTACGCGAAGGTCTTAAAAAAATTCTAGAAGATCATTTTCTTTGGCTAGACCCAATTCAAGTGATTGGTCACACAGCCATCGGCATTGCTTTTTTTGACTCTACAGAAGCAGTTCGTCTTGAATCAGAACAAGTTGAACCAGAATTCTTTTTGAACTTTACCTACATTTTGGTTCAAGGTCCTATGGGCTGGAGAATCGCGCACATCCACACAAGCCCAGCCCAAGAAGAGCATATTCAACTACCAAGCACGATTCACGGCTTTCATTAATTGAATAACCACTTAGGTGGCTTATCTAGCTAGGGTTTTGACGATTGTTTTTCAACTCTTGACGATAAGCTTCTTGTATTTGTCTTGCTCGAGCATCAATTTCTGATGCTTGATAAAAATCAGCGTCACCCGCGGCCTTAGCTAGCTTCATTTGCTCGATAGCACCGACCCAAGCCCCCTCAGTTACATATTTTTCCGCAAGCGCCGCATGCTGCAATGCTCGCTTACCTGATTGTGAATACGCTTGAGATAACAAAGACCACCAAAGTGTTTCATCAGGTCTAGATTTAGATTGCACTTTTAACCATGAGATTGCTTGCTCATATTGGTGAGTTTTTAATTGAGAATTCACCATGGCAACATTTAAAGCTCTTGATCTTGGGTAAATATTTTTAACTTGGGCTATTTGCTTTAAGGCAGCATCATGTTGCCCTTTAGCAACCATGATGTCTATTGCAGTACTCTCAACTGACAAGCTTAGCTTTTGCACAGGCGAACCTTGAGAAACTAATCCTTGCAAACTAACTCTCGTTTTTTGCAGATAAGCTTCAGCATCACTATTGCGACCTTGCTTAAGGCTCAAGAGACTTAAGCCGTAGTTACCCTCTAATTGTTTTGGCAAATCTGGTCTTCTTGCCAAGCTCTCAAAATACTGTTTTAACTCTGGATAACTGCTCGAGCTAGAAGTTTGAATTAGTCTTGCTCTCGCTTTTAATAAATAGAACTCAACAGAAGAAAGCACTTTTCTACTTGGCAAACCTCTCACACGATCTTGCATATCAGCAATACGATCTGTTGTTAAAGGGTGACTTCTGACATAGCCCGGCACACCACTCTCCATAATGCTATTAGCTCTTTGCATTCTTTGGAAAAAATCAGGCATTCCTTGAACATCAAAACCACCAGCCTGCAATATCTGAAAGCCCACTCGATCCGCTTCTCTTTCTGCATCTCTTGAATAAGATAATTGATTTTGAATTGCCAAGGCTTGACCACCCATGGCAATACCTTGAGCAGCATTGGGATTGCGGCTAGCTGCAATCACAGCCAAAAATAATGAGGCCAGAGCAATCATCGAATTCGTGCCCTGCTGACCATACATTCTTGCAATGTGTTTTTGGGTCACGTGGCCAATCTCATGACCTAACACTGAAGCCAACTCAGATTCCGATTCAGCTGACACGATCAAGCCTGTATGTACGCCAATGAATCCGCCAGGCAAGGCAAAAGCATTAATTGTTCTATCTCTAACACCAAACAATTCAAAATTAATGGCAAAGGTTCCACTGCCATCAAGACCTGGAATGCCATCTTTTTTAGCAGCACGAACTAATGTTTGACCAATGGTGTTGAGGTAATCGTAAAAAACCAAGTCATTCGAGTAATCAGGATCCCTACGAATTTCTCGCATAATCCGCTCACCCAATTGCCTTTCATCCGCAGGCGATAAGGAAATACTGGATGAGTCACCTAAATCCGGCAAGACCAATGATTGTTGAATTGGTTTATTGACTTGAGGAATACCTGCTGAGTTAGGACTTGATCGCATCGCACGATCAATATTGTCTTGCGCAATCCGATTGGAATCAGTCTGAGCCAACAACATGCTTGGCTGAAATAAAAAAGCCAAGGCACTTGCTATGATTTTTTTGCTCAATCGATGTCTTTTATTGCTCATACGCTCAATTATGGTACAAATATCACATGAATAAGTTAACTCATTTTGATGAAAGTGGCCAAGCCCACATGGTTGATGTTGGGCAAAAAGCTCATACACATCGTATTGCAACGGCTACAGGCAGCATTCAAATGCAAAAAAGCACATTTGATATGGTCGTATCTGGCTCCCACAAGAAAGGTGATGTGATTGGTATCGCTCGGATCGCTGCCATTCAGGCTACAAAGAAGAGCCCTGATTTAATTCCCTTGTGCCACCCTATCGCACTCACGCGTGTTGCAGTAGATTTTCAAACAGACGAAAAAACATCATCTATTCAATGCACAGTTACAACAGAGACTGTAGGACAAACTGGTGTAGAAATTGAAGCCTTAACGGGTGTTCAAATCGGATTGCTCACCATTTATGACATGTGCAAAGCAGTAGACCGCGGCATGGTGATTAAAGAAGTGAAACTACTAGAAAAAAGTGGCGGCAAGTCTGGGACTTGGGTAGCTCAATAATTCAATTAGATTTAAATAAAAAAGGGCATCCTCAGATGCCCTTTTTTATTTTGTACTTCTTAGTTTATTAACTTAGTGACCTTACTTGCAGTCAGCTGGCAATAACTTTGAAGAAAGAGTTGTCGATGCAGATTTGCATGACCAAATACCTGCCCAAGGTTGAGACTGTTTACTACTTAAATCTAGCGCTTCAACAGTCGCAGTTGCAGAGTTATTAACTGGCACGATGCCAAGTACGTTCGCACCATCAGGTGCAACACTAGACTGGTAGGTGATTAGGATTGCACCACTTTTATCGATCTTAACTTCTTTAACACTATTTGTTGTTGTACTTTTAAAGTTCTGCGATGTGGCATCAGCCATATCAGCTGGACCTTTTCCTGAATACACTTCAGTAATAGCCAACTTTGCAGCAGCCGCCAAACTCAAGCCTTCTGCAACACGCGTTTTGGCAATGTAATCCTGATACTTAGGCACTGCTAATGCAGCCAAGATACCAATAATGGCAATCACAACCATTATCTCTATGAGGGTAAAACCATTTTTGTTTTTCAAAATTTGCTTACTTGTTTTCATATTAATCAATCCTCTCATTGGTGAGGCATCATCATGTCAGATGATACCTACCAAGGGGACAGATATACGTGTAGGAAATTACTGATTTTTGTTTTGCATCAAAAGAATCAGAAATTATTTCTTCTTTCGTTTCATGACTTCGCCAGCAAGCATGACACCGATGGCAGCAACAACGCCTGCAGCTGTTGAGTAAGTTTCAATATCTGGTCCAACATACTTAATGAGACCTGGATCAGAGAAGATCATACCGCCAGCAATCCAACCTAATAGACCTGCACCTAGCGTCACAATCCATGGGAAACGATCGATGAGATATAAAACGATTTGGCTACCGCCAACGATCAATGGAATTGACACTAACAAACCAAATACGATGTAACCAAATTGGTGATGTGCAGCATCTACCTGACCAGCAGCACCTGCAATAGCAATCACGTTATCAACACTCATAGCTACGTCAGCAACGATAATTGTTTTAACTGCTGCCCATAATTTGTCTGAAGCCTCTAGCTCATGACCATCCTCTTCTTCAGACTGAACCATTAACTTATAACCAATCCAAAGCAGTAGTAAACCACCTGTGAATTTTAAGAATGGGATTTGCAATAAAGTAACCGCGAAGGCAACTAAAACTATACGCAAAATAATCGCGCCAGCTGTGCCCCACATAATGCCTTTACGACGTTGATTTGGATGCAAATTGCGACAAGCTAATGCAATCACAACTGCGTTATCACCGCCCAACAAAATATCAATCATGATGATTTGAGCAATAACAGCCCAATCCATCGTTGCTAGGAATTCCATATCGTCCTCATTATTGGTTTTTTTAATTCAAACAAAAACGGGAGCCAGGCTCCCGTTATTTTTTGCCCTTAAAGCGAATATTACAACAATGCTTTAAGTAATTTACCCATTTCTGATGGATTACGTGTCACTGTGAAGCCACACTCTTCCATAATGGCCAATTTGGCATCCGCAGTATCAGCACCGCCAGAGATCAACGCACCGGCATGGCCCATGCGCTTGCCTGCAGGAGCAGTAACACCAGCAATAAAGCCTACAACTGGCTTTTTCATATTGGCTTTGCACCAACGAGCTGCCTCAGCCTCGTCTGGACAACCAATTTAACCAATCATGATCACTGCATCTGTATCTGGATCATCATTAAAGGCCTTCATCAAGTCAATGTGCTTAAGACCATTAATTGGATCACCACCAATACCTACAGCTGAAGATTGACCAAGACCAATTTCTGTCAACTGAGCAACAGCTTCATAAGTCAAAGTACCTGAACGGCTTACTACACCGATACGACCCTTACGGTGAATGTGACCTGGCATGATGCCGATCTTGATTTCGTCTGGTGTGATCAAACCTGGACAGTTTGGTCCCAACAACAAAGTCTTTTTGCCACCTTTAGCTTCTTTAGCTGCCATTCTGTTGCGAACTTCTAACATGTCGCGAACAGGAATACCTTCTGTAATACAGATCGCTAAATCTAAGTCCGCTTCAACAGCTTCCCAGATTGCAGCTGCAGCACCTGCTGGTGGAACATAAATAACTGAAACTGTTGCGCCTGTTTCTGCAGCAGCCTCTTTTACTGATGCGTAAATAGGAATATCAAAAATTCTCTCGCCAGCTTTTTTAGGATTTACGCCCGCAACAAAACATTCTTTGCCGTTTGCGTACTCTTGACACTTTTCAGTGTGGAACTGACCAGTTTTACCAGTGATACCTTGAGTAATAACTCGTGTGTTTTTATTAATAAGAATAGACATTTAAATTCCTTTCGTGGCCTGAGGCTTACTTAACTGCTGCAACAGCTTTAGTCGCTGCTTCAGCCATCGTGTCTGCACTAATAATCGGCAGGCCAGATTCAGCCAACATCTTCTTACCGAGCTCTTCGTTTGTACCCTTCATACGAACTACCAAAGGTACGCTCAAGTTCACGGCTTTACATGCAGTGATCACGCCATCAGCGATCACATCACACTTCATAATGCCGCCGAAAATGTTAACCAAAATCGCTTTAACATCTTTGTTCTTCAACATGATCTTGAATGCTTCTGTTACTTTTTCAGCAGTAGCACCGCCACCAACGTCCAAGAAGTTTGCTGGCTCGCCACCGAACAACTTAATTGTGTCCATAGTTGCCATCGCTAAACCAGCACCGTTCACTAAGCAACCAATGTTGCCGTCTAATGAAATGTATGCCAAATCAAATTTAGAAGCTTCTACTTCTGCTGGATCTTCTTCATCAAGGTCGCGATAAGCAACGATTTCTGGATGACGGTACAAAGCATTTGAGTCAAAGTTGAACTTAGCGTCCAAAGCCTTGATATTGCCGTTACCTTCAAGAATCAATGGGTTGATTTCAACCAATGATGCATCTGTATCCATATAAACTTTGTACAAGCTTTGCAAAACTGCTTTTGCTTGAGCTTGTGAAGCCTCTGGAACACCAATACCTTGCGCTAATTTAGCTGCATCAGCATCTGTTAAGCCAACTAATGGATTAGCAAATACTTTGATAATTTTTTCTGGAGTTACAGCTGCAACTTCTTCAATATCCATACCGCCTTCGCTTGAAGCCATCACAACCACTGATTGGGTTGCACGGTCAGTCAAAAGACCTACGTAATATTCTTTTTTGATGTCAGCGCCGTCTTCAACCAACAAACGACGTACTTTTTGACCTTCTGGACCTGTTTGGTGAGTCTTCAACTGCATACCCAAGATTTGAGTTGCGTAAGTCTTCACTTCCTCAAGGCTCTTAGCTACCTTAACGCCGCCACCTTTACCGCGACCACCAGCGTGAATCTGAGCTTTTACAACCCAAACTGGACCACCTAGTTTTTTAGCCGCTTCAACAGCTTCGTCAACGCTTAACGCTGGAATACCATTTGGTACTGGTACATTGAACTGACGCAAGATTTCCTTGCCTTGATACTCATGGATCTTCATTGAGGCTCCCTCTTTAATAGTCGCAAAATATTAATATTTTTAACTTACTTAACTCTGTCTTTTTTGGCTTTTTTACAACTTAGCCCTCCATTATCGCTTTTTCACTAAGCGTTTGGCTGTTTTTGGCTTTATTTTGAGGTTTGTTTGCTAACAACTGGGGCACCAAACCAGGCGGAATGGTACTTTTTGACCGCTTCCCCATCTGTTCGAAGGGCATGGCAACCGTTGAGCTGAAAAGGCATTTGACCATTTCCCTGGTCCGTTACCTTGATGATTTCGCCAGCAAATCCCTGAATAGCTACCGTAGGGAGCACTGAGCATAGTTCTGTCATGTGTGAACAGCCCGCAACTCCAGCAAAAAGCTCTTTTAAGGCATTACGGAAGCCTTTGACTAAGTTAAGACCAACTAACTTTGAATAATCAGGCTCAATTTCTTGGCAATGACCTAAATAGGGTGCAGCTTTTGTAGTCGCTTTTGCCGCCACAATATTAAAACTGCTATCAATCGTGACACACAAGGTCATGTCATGAATCGCCTCACCCTTAGGGCGCACACCTGATGAAAGGGCGAAATCTTTCCCTTTTGTATCAATCAAGCTAGCTTCAAGATCCCAAAGGCCGTCTTCCCGGAGAAATACTTGGGTACTGATTTTTCTTGTATGAATGAGCTCGCGAGCAACTGGTGAGGTGGTGTTAGGCATCAGGAAAGTCTACACCAGATCAAAGATTAGAGATTCTTAACTATCCAAGCCCTCTGGAGGGGAATATCGCCCAGAAATAATCTTTGACACAATATCTAAAGGGAATCCCTTTGAGACCAAATAGCGAATTTGTTTGGCTCGCTCTTTTTGATCTTCAGCAATGGTTGAAAATTTTCTATCCCACAGCTCCCAAGCTCGTTGGGCATCACTATCTTTTAACTGATGTTTAAGCCGGCTGATAGTTTCTGGATCAATGCCATTTTGTTTTAATTCATCAACAATCTTCAAGCTGCCGTATCGATCAGATTTACGTCTAGCTAGGCCCTCTGCAAAACGCTCATTAGAGAGCCATCCCTGCTTTTCAAGCTTAAGCAATAAATCTGCTAACTCTTGCTCTGACTCCGCAAAAGGCAAGAGCTTCTTGCGAAGCTCTTGTTGACTATGCTCTCTTCTAGATAGATATCTAAGAGCACGCCCCATTAAACTTGGAGCGGGCTGTTTAGGCATCTGCTGCTTCTTTAGAAGGAATTACATCACCGCCTTTAACCCCTAATTTCTCACGAATCTTCGCTTCAATTTCTTTAGCGATATCTGGATTCTCTTTTAAAAATTCGCGTGCATTGTCTTTGCCTTGACCAACTCTCTCACCGTTGTAGCTATACCAAGCACCAGATTTTTCAACGATGTCGCATTCAACACCCAAATCAATCACTTCGCCTTGGCGAGAAATACCTTCGCCATACATGATGTCAAAAATAGCTTCTCGGAATGGCGGCGAAACTTTGTTCTTCACAACCTTCACACGAGTCTCATTACCAACAATGTCATCACCTTTTTTAATGCTACCAATTCGGCGAATGTCTAAACGCATAGATGCATAGAACTTCAATGCATTACCGCCAGTTGTTGTTTCTGGTGAACCAAACATGACACCAATCTTCATACGAATTTGGTTAATGAAGATCACCATTGAATTAGTACGCTTGATAGTGCCTGTTAATTTACGCAAAGCTTGGCTCATTAAACGCGCTTGTAAGCCAGGCAATGAATCGCCCATATCACCTTCAATTTCAGCACGTGGCACCAATGCAGCTACTGAGTCAATGACGATTAAATCGATAGAACCAGATCGAACTAATGCATCTGCAATTTCCAATGCTTGCTCGCCTGTATCCGGCTGAGAAATTAATAAATTATTAACATCAACGCCTAATTTAGCTGCGTACTGAACGTCTAAGGCATGCTCTGCGTCAATAAACGCACAAGTGCCACCTAGTTTTTGCATTTCAGCAACCGCATGCAATGTCAAAGTTGTCTTACCTGATGATTCTGGGCCATAAATCTCAATGACTCGACCTCGTGCCAAGCCGCCAACGCCCAAAGCAATATCTAAACCAAGCGAGCCAGTTGATACAACTTGGATATCTTGGCCAATATCACTGTCTCCAAGACGCATGATGGAACCTTTACCAAATTGCTTTTCAATCTGAGCAAGGGCTGCGTTCAGTGCTTTTTGCTTTTCTGAGCTCATGCCTTCAATGTCAGCAGGAGCAGAGCCAGATTTTTTCTTATGGTCTTCCATAATCGTCCTTATTTAAAATTAGGTGTATTTTTGTCATATATTGTTAATTTACAGTACTACTGTATATAAAAACAGTATTCTATGCAAGGCATTTTTTATACCCGTCTAGAATATCGATTAGAACTCTATATTTTGTTGAAATGTATCAGCAAAATTTTATTAACTTGTAGGGATTTGCGGATAAGGTTGTATGAGAATACTGATAGCAGAAGACGATAGCGTATTAGCTGATGGGTTAACCCGATCACTCCGCCAATCTGGTTATGCAGTTGATCACGTTAAAGATGGTCAATCTGCCGATTTGGCTTTATCTGCCCAAGCCTTTGATCTTTTAATTCTGGACCTTGGTTTACCAAAAATGACAGGGATTGAAGTTCTTAAGCGCCTCAGATCCCGAAACTCGATGTTGCCAGTTTTAATTTTGACTGCCGCAGACTCTACTGAAGAGCGAGTTAAAGGCCTTGACCACGGCGCTGATGACTACATGGCGAAGCCTTTTGCTCTGTCAGAACTAGAAGCTCGCGTCAGAGCCCTAACGCGTCGCGGCACTGGTGGCGGACCAACAGTTGTTAAACATGGCCCTCTTCAGTTTGATCAAGTGGGTCGCGTAGCCTATATCGATGAAAAAATGTTGGAATTGTCAGCGCGAGAGCTCGGCTTATTAGAAGTCTTACTCAAGCGTGTCGGCAGACTTGTTTCTAAAGATCAATTAGTAGATCACCTTTGCGAATGGGGTGAAGAAGTTAGTAATAACGCTATTGAGGTTTACGTACACCGTTTACGTAAAAAAATCGAAGTGGGTGGAATACGTATTGCAACCATTAGAGGCCTTGGTTACTGCTTAGAAAAGTTTCAAGCGCCTGTCGTACCAGCAACACCAGTTCAAGACCCTAACGCCTAATTTTTCTTATGGTAGACGTTCAACCCGCTGTTGATGCGGAGCTTCAAAAACTTCTACCACCTGAATCGTACGAACTACGTTCGAACCAAAAAGGGCCTCGCTCACTTTTTGGAGAAATCCTAGATTGGATGTTAGCGCCACTTTTACTATTGTGGCCAATGAGTATTGCCGTTACTTATCTCGTAGCTCAATCGATTGCCAATGCTCCATTTGATCGAAGCCTTGAAAATAGCGTTCAGGCCATTGGTCAGCAAATTAAAAAAGTGGATGGGAAAATCTCTTTAACTCTCCCTATGTCGGCCAGAAAAATTTTACGTGCCGATGAAAACGATACGATTTACTTTCAGGTGATTGGTTATAACGGTGAATTTATCGCTGGTGATAAAGATTTACCGCTTCCCATTGATGGTGACCCCCTTCAAATTGGTGTTGTGACCTTCCGTGACAGTCGTATTAATGGTAATGAAGTTCGAATTGCCGCCACCGAAATCACTTTAGAGTCTGACGGAAGCTCTAAAACTATTCTTGTACAAGTTGGCGAAACACTGGAAAAAAGAGCTCAGTTAGCTAATGAAATTATTAAAGGTGTCATCCTCCCCCAATTCATCATTCTTCCGATTGTGGTTGTTTTGGTGTGGTTTGGTCTCACTAGAGGTTTGGCGCCCCTGAACGCCCTCCAAAACCGCATTAGAAATAGGCTAGTAGACGACACCAGCCCCATTGAGGAAGGTGCCGCACCTCAAGAAATCATGCCTTTGATTTCTAGTTTTAATGATGTTTTGTATCAGCTCGAAGATTCGGTGTTATCGCAAAAACGTTTTATTGCAGATGCGGCTCATCAATTAAAAACACCACTAGCAGGTCTTCGCATGCAGGCTGAGTTAGCCCAAAGAGAAAATAGCCCTGAAGAACTTCAACGCTCGCTAGAACAAATTGCTGATAGCTCAATGCGAGCCACTCGCTTAGTTCAACAGCTGCTGTCATTGGCGCGCATGGAAAATACTACAAATCTCAGCGAAAAGATTTTGATAGATCTTTCAGTCGCAGCTGAAGAAGCCACCAAGAATTGGCTTAATGCAGCGTGGGAAAAAAGCATTGACCTAGGCTATGAAGCCCCTAGCCAACCATTAAAAATATTTGGCAATCCTGTGATGCTAAAAGAGTTATTTAATAACTTAATTGATAACGCTATTAAATACACTCCACCACATGGGCATATCACTGTTGACGTGAGACATTCAAATCGCCCAGGCATTCTAATTATTGAAGTCAAGGACACAGGCCCCGGCATTCCTCCCGAAGAGCGCCAACGTGTTTTGGAGCGCTTTTACAGGGTTCTTGGAAGCGATATCGAGGGTAGCGGTCTAGGCCTTGCGATTGTTAAAGAAATTGCTACGCAACATGGTGGGAAACTGGAAATTCTTGAGAACTTCTACAGCGAAGACCCAACAAAATATGGCACATGCATGCGTGTCTATCTCCCAGTAGGCAGACGATGAAAAACACCTGGACAAAAAACAAGCGTTTAATTCTTATTCTTCTTGTAATTTGGTTCTTAACCACCCTTTTGGTGGGGCTGGCGCCGGATGCTTTGCGCTTTTCATTTTTTGGCTGGGAATTCACCTACTGGTGGGGCGCGCAAGGCGCCCTCTTAATATACCTATTACTTGTATGGGTATACGCCTACAAGATGCATCAATACGAGAAAAAACAGCCTAAAAACACCTGATTCATAAGTGATTTCCCTTAGCTGTCAGCATTTAGTAAGTGCCCCCAAGAATGATGCATCTGAGGTCCTAAGTTTAGGGATCTTCTTATTAATAATTAGGAGGAATGATGGCTAAAACTGCAGCCGCGCCGATGACCGCTGAAGAACGCAAAGTTATTTTTGCTTCATCATTGGGAACGGTATTTGAGTGGTATGACTTTTATCTTTACGGTTCGCTAGCCGCTGTTATCGCTAAGCAATTCTTTGCTGGCCTTGATGCTGGTTCTGCGTTTATTTTTGCCTTGCTCGCTTTCGCAGCTGGCTTCATTGTGCGTCCTTTCGGCGCCTTGTTGTTCGGTCGCCTTGGTGACATGATCGGTCGTAAATACACTTTCTTAGTGACGATTTTGATCATGGGTGGTGCTACGTTCATCGTAGGTATCTTGCCTAACTACAACACTATTGGTGTTGCAGCTCCAGTGATCCTAATCGCTTTGCGTATGTTGCAAGGTTTGGCTCTTGGTGGCGAGTACGGTGGTGCTGCTACTTACGTAGCTGAGCACGCTCCTGCTGGCAAACGTGGTGCTTACACAGCATGGATTCAAACTACAGCTACTCTTGGTTTGTTCTTGTCTTTGCTAGTGATTTTGTTCACACGTGAATTCACAGGTGCAGCGTTTGAAGACTGGGGATGGCGTATTCCGTTCTTGGTATCAATCCTTCTATTGGCAGTGTCTGTATACATTCGTTTATCAATGAACGAATCTCCAGCTTTCCAAAAAATGAAATCTGAAGGTAAGACATCTAAAGCTCCTCTAACAGAAGCTTTCGGTCAGTGGAAAAACATGAAGATTGTTATTTTGGCTCTCTTCGGTTTGGTTGCTGGTCAAGCTGTTGTTTGGTACACAGGTCAGTTCTACGCATTGTTCTTCTTGACGCAAGTTTTGAAGGTCGATGGTAAGACAGCTAACTTGATGATTGCTGCTTCTTTAGTAATCGGTACTCCATTCTTTATCGTGTTTGGTGCTCTTTCTGACCGTATCGGTCGTAAGATGATCATCATGCTAGGTTTGTTGTTAGCGATCATTACTTACATTCCAAACACACCATTGTCAGTATTTAATGCGTTGACACACTATGCCAACCCAGCATTAGAAAAAGCAATGGCTGCATCACCAGCTACTATCACTGTTGATGCTACAGAATGTACATTCCAATTCAACCCAACTGGTACAGCTAAGTTCACAAGTTCTTGCGATATCGCAAAACAAGTGATGGCTGGTAACTCAGCTAGCTATGAAACTATCGCTGGCCCTGCAGGTACAGTTGCTAAGGTGAAGATTGGTGAAACAGAGATCACTGGTTACACATCAAAAGGCATGGAAGCTGCTGCTGCTAAAGCTGAAGATGCTCGCTTCAAGAAAGAAGTTCGCGAGGCATTGAATGCTGCTGGCTACCCAGCTAAAGCTGATCCTGCTCAAGTTAATACGCCTGCAGTTGTTGCATTGCTTGTTTACTTGGTGATCTTGGTAACAATGGTGTACGGTCCAATCGCAGCTTACTTAGTTGAATTGTTCCCAACACGTATTCGTTACACATCTATGTCATTGCCATACCACATTGGTAACGGCTGGTTCGGTGGCTTGCTACCAACTATCTCGTTCGCTCTTGTGGCGCAAAACGGTAATATTTACTACGGTCTCTGGTACCCAATCATCATCGCTGCGATGACATTGGTAATCGGTACATTGTTCATGCGTGAAACAAAAGACGTAGATATCTATGCTGGTGACTAATATCTAACTCATACTTAGATAAGTAAAACGGCAGCCCAAAAGGCTGCCGTTTTTTTATTACTTAAAAAAATGAAGTGCTTAAATCAAGATCAGGTGAGATTAGGTATACAAGTAATAAGGGATGACAATCAGCATGCTGATAATCGTGCCGTAAATCCAAGTACCTTTGATCAAGGCTGGCAAGGTAATCACTTTTGCCTTCTTAATTAAATAAGAGTAAGTGATAAATAGCGCAGCAACGTTGCTAAGAGTGAAAATGAGGAAGTAGTCCATATTGAATCCTTTCAGTGCTGAATTGATGATAGCGCGATCTGCGACTACCAATTGAATTAGTCAAAATCAGCAAACTCATGGGATGATATCTATCTTCCATTAACCCTAAGAACTAAACGGTCAAATAAACGCTTATATTTGATGAAACAATACTAAAAACACACTTAAATTCATATGCGTAAATACTGGCCACAAAGCAACTACCAATACTTAACAGTCAATCAAGATAATCAACTTATCCTCACTGATGACTTTCTTCGGTCTTATTTAAATAGACCTGAATTAGCCTTGATTCCTGAATCTTGCCCTCAAGAACAGCTTATTCATCAACAGCTTCTTGATAACCCCCTTGCAGCTATCGATCCTGCTGAGATTAAAAAAATGGCAGATCCAGATATTCAAGTTAACTATGAGATCTGGTTAAGATTCCGCGATAAATTATGCAAAGCAAAATCTATTGAAAGCTTCTACCTAAGCCTATTTGAAGGAAGCGGCGTTGATGTTCCACCATTATTCGTTGATCAGTTAACTCAAATCTTATGCCAACACCTTTTGGGCGATAACCCAACAGCATTTGAAGCTAGAGCAGCCGAACTACTATTCAGAACCCAAAAAATCACCATCACTGAT
>ERZ1034361.898-NODE-898-length-17548-cov-5.924790_pt1 | contig 17548 bp, 18 predicted proteins | sample MGYA00520617_ERZ1034361 | MGnify/ENA primary metagenome ERZ1034361 (study PRJEB33736, sample SAMEA104284507) | Azolla filiculoides | biome: Urban; feature: Water surface; material: Ditch water | place: Netherlands | collected 2015-10-28 | depth 0-0.1 m ... | reverse complement strand
GCATCGGCGTGAAATGAAGTTTGCGCCGCCCATGTGTCGTGACCATGAGGATGCGTGAAAGCTGTGTAAAGTTTTGCCAACTTAGGCGTGCGGCGAAATCCTGATGCGCCGGATTTAATGGGATGATTGGCGGTTTCGCATTTGTATTCATCTTAAAAGGTCAGCCGTGTTCAAGAATGTCATCATGTACCGTATCGCTGCGGGTTGGAGCCTTAGCGCCGAGGAAATTGAAGCCCGTCTGCAGGACAACCACTTTGTTGAATGTGGTGCCAGCCAGGAAAAATCAATGGGCTGGGTCGAGCCGCGCGGTGAAACCAACGGGCCCTTGCTTGAGGTGGTCGCTGGCCAGTGGATCATGAAGCTGATGACCGAGACACGCGCGCTGCCCGCCTCGGTGGTGAACCGCAAGGCGCAGGAGCGTGTGGCCCAGATTGAAGCCAGTACCGGCCGCAAACCGCGCAAAAAGGAAAACCGCGATCTCAAGGACGCCATTCTGGCCACCACCGGCCCGCAATATTTCAGCCAGCACAAGGCCGAGCATTTCTCGCAAATGGCGATGGGGTGCCGCGACACGGTCTGGGGCGGCGATTGCTATAATTACGCGCTGCTCGCCTCAGGCCATATCGATCTGGTCGTCGAATCCGGGCTCAAGCTCCATGACATCGCGGCGCTGGTGCCGGTGGTTGATGGTGATGAACTGGTGGCAACCGTCGGTGGCCTCGGTACCTGCAGTGTCAAGTTTGCCGGAAGGAGCAAGGCATGAGCATGACTGTCACCCTTAATCGCGAAGATATCGTTCGTCTGTGCGAGCGTATCGAAGGCGCCCAGACGCGGGCCTATGCGATTCCCAAGTTGACCGACGAATATCCGGACATGACCATCGGTGATGGCTACGCCGTGCAACTCGAACTGCGTCGTCGTTTCCTGGCTGCCGGCCACAAGCAGGTCGGCTGGAAGGCTGGCCTGACCTCGAAGGCCAAGATGATCCAGATGGGCGTCAATGTGCCCTCCATCGGCTTCCTCACCGACCGCATGGCACGTCCGGAAAATTCGGCGATCAAGACCTCGGACCTGGTTCATCCGCGTGTCGAGTGCGAAGTCGCCTTCGTCATGAAGAAGACCCTCAAAGGCCCGAACTGCACACGGCAGGATGTGCTGGACGCCACCGATTACGTGCTGCCCGCGGTCGAGATCATCGACTCGCGTTTCTCCGGCTTCAAGTTCGATCTGGAAAGCGTCGTCGCCGACAACGGTTCTTCGGCGCGTTACGTCGGTGGCGGCCGCGCCCGTTATCCGGCCGACATCGACCTGCGCACGCTTGGCGTCGTCATGGAGAAAAACGGCGAAATCGTCACGCTTGGCGCCTCCGCCGCCGTCCTCGGCCATCCGGCCGAAGCCATCGCCATGCTGGTCAATATCCTCGCCGAACTGGGTGAGGAACTGCCGGCCGGCAGCTTCGTCATGAGCGGCGGCATTACCGAGGCCGTGCCGGTCAAGCCGGGTGACAGCATCGTCGCGCGCTTCCAGGAACTGGGCAGCGTCTCCATGCGTTTCGTTGAATAGAGGGGAAACACCATGCCAATTATTGAAATGCATTTGCTGGAAGGCCGTAGCGTCGAAAAAAAGCGCCTGGCGGTGGCTGCGATGACGGCGGCCCTGGTTGAAACCCTGGAGGTTCGCCCCGATCAGGTGCGGATACTGATTACCGAACACAACGACGAGCAGTTTGCGGTGGGCGGGCAGACAGTCGGCCAGCGCAATGAAAATTCCTGAAACAAGATTGAGATAACCATGAAAAAAATCAGATGCGCCCTGATCGGCTCGGGCAATATCGGCACCGACCTGATCTACAAGATCCAGCGCAGCCCGGTCCTCGAACCGGTGTGGATGGTCGGTATCGACCCCGAATCGGAAGGCCTCGCTCGCGCCCGTGAAATGGGCTTGAAGACTACCGCTGCCGGCGTCGACGGCCTGTTGCCGCATGTGCTGGAAGACAATATCCAGATCGCCTTCGATGCGACCAGTGCTTACGTGCATGCCGAAAACTCGCGCAAGCTCAATGAGCTCGGCGTCATGATGATCGACCTGACACCGGCGGCCATCGGCCCTTTATGCGTGCCGCCGGTCAATCTCAAGTCGCATGCCGAAAAAGTCGAGATGAACGTGAACATGATCTCCTGTGCCGGGCAGGCGACGATCCCCATCGTCTTTGCCGTGTCGCGCATCCAGGCCGTCGGCTATGGCGAAATCGTCGCCAGCCTCGCCTCGAAATCGATTGGTCCGGGCACCCGGGCCAATCTTGATGAATTCACCTACACCACCTCGAATGCCATCGAAATCGTTGGCGGGGCGCGCAAGGGCAAGGCGCTGGCCATCATCAACCCGGCCGAGCCGCCGATGATGATGCGCAATACCATTTCCTGCCTGACCGACGAGGAGCCGGATCAGGCACGCATCACCGCCTCGGTGCTGGAGATGATCAAGGAAGTGCAGAAATATGTGCCGGGCTATCGCCTGGTCAATGGCCCGCTGTTTGATGGCAAGCGTGTCACGGTCTTCATGGAAGTCGCCGGCCTTGGCGATTACCTGCCGAAATACGCCGGCAATCTCGACATCATGACGGCTGCTGCGACGCGCACGGCCGAGATGTTCGCCCAGGAAATCATCGCTGGCACCATCCAGCTCAAGTCAACGGAGGTCGCAGCATGAGCGCCGAGCAAAGTCTCACGGGTCGCAAGATCATCATTCACGACATGTGCCTGCGCGACGGCATGCATGCCAAGCGCGAGCAGATGAGCCTGGAACAGATGGTCAGCATCGCCACCGCACTCGACGAGGCCGGCGTGCCGCTGATCCAGGTCACGCACGGCGCCGGCATGGGCGGCAATTCACTGCAGCACGGCTTTGCGCCCCACAGCAATGAGGAATACATCAGCACTGTGGCCGCCAAGATGAAGCAGGCCAAGGTCTCGGTCCTGCTCATCCCCGGCCTGGGTACCATGAAGGAACTGAAGTCGGCCTACGACTGCGGTGCCCGCAGCGTGCACGTCGCCACGCACTGCACCGAAGCCGACACCTCGCCGCAGCACATCGCCTTTGCGCGCAAGCTGGGCATGGATACTTCGGGCTTCCTGATGATGGCCCACCTCAATACGCCGGAAGGTCTGGCCCAGCAGGGCAAGCTCATGGAGTCCTACGGCGCGCAGACGGTGTACATCACCGACTCGGCCGGCTACATGCTGCCGGCTGACGTCAAGGCGCGGGTCGGGGCCCTGCGCGCCGTGCTCAAGCCGGAAACCGAAATCGGCTTCCACGGCCATCACAACATGGGCATGGGTATCGCCAATTCCATCGCGGCTATTGAAGAGGGCGCCACGCGGATCGACGCTTCGGTCGCCGGTCTCGGCGCCGGCGCCGGGAATACGCCGCTGGAGGTCTTTGCGGCGGTGTGCGAACGCATGGGCATCGTCACCGGTTGCGACCTGTTCAAGCTCATGGACATGGCCGAAGACCTTATCGTGCCGCTCATGGACCACATGGTGCGCGTCGACCGTTCTTCCCTGACCCTGGGTTTTGCCGGCGTCTATTCGACCTTCCTGCTGCATGCCAAACGCGCGGCCGAACGTTTCGGCGTGCCCTCGCGCGATATCCTGGTCGAACTGGGGCGCAAGAAGATGATCGGCGGTCAGGAGGATATGATTGTCGATACAGCGATGACCATGGCCAAGGAGCGTGGCTTGCTCAAGGATGCTGCGGCCTGATTCCGGGGCGTGGCCAGTTGAAACGGGAATGGTTGCGGCCATTCCCGAATTTTTTGATCGGGAGTCGTGCGCAATGGCAGCAACTAAAGAGTGGGTCGTCGTCGTCGGGGCCACTGGCGCCTTCGGGGCTGTCATGGTCGAGCGCTTTCTGGCGCGTGGCCTTGGTGTCCTTGCCGTGGCACGCAGTGCCTCATCGCTGGCGACTCTGGCGGACAAGCATCCGGGGCTGCTGCCCTGTGCCGCCGACATTTCGGATGACGCCTCGATTGCCGTGATCAAGGCCGCCTTGCCCGGCCCGGTCCGCATGGTCGTGCATGGTCCCGGCGTTGCGGTGGGTGGCGGGGTATTGACCATCGCCACGCAGGCGCTGGTCGATGCGGTGAATATCAAGGTCGGCGGCTTCCTGCGCCTGGTCCGGGCGGTCGATGAGCATCTGCTGCCCAATTCACGGCTGGTCGCCATCGGCGGCCATTACGGTTTCGAGCCGACCGCTTATGCCGCTGCGGCCGGGGTCGGCAATGCCGCTCTGGTCAATGTCGTGCGCCAGATGAGTCTGGCTTACGGCGAACGCGGCATCACGGCCCACCTCGTGGCGCCCGGCCCGGCCGATACCGAGCGCCTGCGCCGGGTCGCGGCTGATCGCGCAAAAATGCTCGGGACGACGGTCGAGGCCGTGCTCGACACCATGCGCGCCGAATCCTCGCTGGGTGCCTTCACCGAACCGGGGCAGGTCGCCTGGGCACTGGAAATGTTGCTCGCGCCGGAAGCCTCGGCGATGACCGGCTCCTCCCTGATGCTCGACGCTGGCCGTCGGCGCGGTCTTCCCTGATTAGAGGTCAGCATGCCCATACTCAACTTCCATCTCGTTCAGGGCCAGCACCAGAGCGCCCAGATCGAAACACTGCTGCTAAAGGCGAGCGCGCTGTTCGCCGAGGTCCTGGCCTGCCCGATAGACCGGGTCCGGGTCTTCGCCACCGAGCATGCGCCGCAGCACTTTTGCATTGGCGGCAAGCTGGTCAGCCAGCACGCGCAAGTCGCGCCCTACTTTTCCTTCATCGTGCTGGAAGGGCGCTCGCAGGAGGACAGGCAGCGCCTGCTCAGCGGTTTTACCGATCTCGTCGTCGACATCCTGGGTGCCCCGCGCGCCAATGTGCGCGGCGGCATCGTGCCGGTCGCGCCATCCGACTGGAGCATAGGCGGCACCCTGGCCAGCGAGTTGCGCCAGGCCGAAATCGAAGCCCGTCGCCTGGAGGCAGCAAAAAATTTGGGAAATAAATGAAAGTCCTCATCGTTCACGCCCATTACGAGGCCAAATCCTTCAACGCAGCGCTGAAAGACCTTGCGGTCAAAACGCTGTCCGAGGCAGGCCACGAGGTGCAAGTCTCCGACCTGTACGCGATGAACTGGAACCCGGTGGCCTCCCAGGCGGATTTCGCCGCGCCGACCAACCCGGATTACTGCGTCTATGCGCTGGAACAACGCAAGGGTTACGAATCCGGCAGCATCGCCCCGGATATCCAGGCCGAAATCGCCAAGGTCGACTGGTGCGACCTGCTGATCTTCAATTTCCCGGTTTTCTGGTTCTCGGTGCCGGCCATCCTCAAGGGCTGGATCGACCGCGTTTTCGTCTCCGGCCACTTCTACGGCGGCAAGCGTTTCTACGATCAGGGCGGCATGGCCGGCAAGAAAGCCATGCTCAGCCTGTCGCTCGGCGGCCAGCCGCACATGTTCGGCGCGGATGCCATCCACGGCGAAATGGACACACTGCTCCGTCCCGTCATGCGCGGTGCACTGGCCTACTGCGGCTTCACCGTGCTGCCGCCCTACGTTGCCTACCATGTTCCTTACGTCACGCCGGAGGCACGGCAGGCGATGCTTGATGATTATCGGGAACGTCTGCTGCATCTCGATGATCTGACCCCCATCGACTTTCCCCGCCTGGGTGATTTCGACGACCGGCTTTACCCCAAAAAATCAAACGAGGAGAAGACATGAAGCTTTATTACGCTACGGGCGCCTGTTCCCTGTCACCGCACATCGTGCTGTGTGAACTCGGCTTGCCGCATGAACTGGTCAAGGTCGAACTATCCACCCACCTGACCGCCGATGGTCAGGATTACACCGCGATCAATGCCAAGGGTTATGTGCCGGCCCTGCAACTTGATGATGGTCAGTTGCTCACCGAAGGCCCGGCCATCGTCCAGTACCTCGCCGACCAGAAACCGGCCGCCGGACTGCTGCCGCCCGCCGGTACGCTCGAACGCGCACGGGTGCAGGAATGGCTGACCTTCATTGGCACCGAACTGCACAAGAATTTCAGCCCCTTGTTCAATCCGGGTGCCTCAGCTGACTGGAAAGCGGCGGCCCTGGCCAATATCGAGCGGCGTTTCGGCTTTATTGAAAAGGCCCTGGCCGGGCGTGATTACCTGACCGGCGGTGCTTTCTGCGTGGCCGATGCCTATCTGTTTACGGTGGTGAACTGGACACGGTTTGTGAAGATCGATCTGGCGCCTTGGCCGACGCTGGCGGCTTTTCATCAGCGGGTGCTGGCGCGGCCGGGGGTGCAGGCGGCGATGCGGGCGGAAGGGTTGATTTAGGCTTTTGTTTTGTTTTTAGTCGACTAATGGGCTTGGGGTTCCGCCTTGCTGGCGGGCGTACTTTCTTCTTGCTTCGCCAAGAAGAAAGTAGCCAAAGAAGAAGGCGACCCCAGGGTCGGCGCCGGCTGCGCCGGTTCCTTGCGCTACTCGAAACGTCGGGCGGCTGCGGAACTCGGGCTTCGCCCTCAGACAGTCCTCGCCGAAGGCCCCCGACGTTCCTGCGTTGCTCAGCGCCTCTCATGGGGACCCCGGTAAACCACCGCTAATCAGCGGGCGTTCTGCTTCTACTGCATTCCCCCCCAAAGCAATCGCAGTCTTTAATCTTTGGGCCGCTGTTTCGTTGCGAGACGACTTTCGGGGTCCCCGTGTGGAGCGCCGAGCAACGGAGAAGGCCCGGGGGTAGTCGGCGAGGACTGTCTGAGGGGCGTAGCCCCGAGTTCCGCAGCCGCCCGGGCCTTCGAGTAGCGCAGGGGAGTCGGCGCAGCCGACCGCGTAGCCTGGGGTCGCCTTCTTTTTGGCTACTTTTTCTTGGCGAAGCAAGAAAAAGTACGCCCGCCAGCAAGGCGGAACCCCAAGCCTACTACGAAGGAACCCCTTCAACCATTCCTGAACGGCAAAGCCTCAACTAACTCCGTCAACCCAACCCCTATTCCTTCCCCTCCGCCGGATGCGCCACCTTCTTCCCCGATAAGCGATACGCCACCCGCGCCCGCGTCGTCCCCAGTATCTTCGCTGCCCCGGAAACATTCCCCTGCGCCAGGAACAAGGCCTGATTCAGCGCCTCTTCCTCAAGACTATCGAGCGAAGCCTGCCCCGAGGCCAGCGCCTCCCGCAGGAGCGCCGGCAAATCCGGTGTGGCCGCCGTAGCCTCGTCTCCGCCAGCGGACTGAACTTCGCTGCGAGCTGGGTCGCGCCGGATGTTTTCACCGCTTGTGAACAAATGGGAAATGTCGATGCCGCCATCTTCCGGCGCGAGGATGACGCCGCGCTCGATGAGGTTTTCCAGTTCGCGGATATTGCCTGGCCAGGAATAGAAGAGCAGGGCTTCCAGCGCCGCTTCGGTGAAGCCGGTGACCTTGCGCTTGTGCATCGCGCAGTAGCGATTGAGGAAGTGCTCGACGAGCAGGAGGATGTCTTCCTTGCGTTCGCGCAGAGGCGGGATGTGTACCGGGAAGACGTTGAGGCGGTAGAACAGGTCGTCGCGGAATTTGCCGGCTTCGACGAGGCCGCGCAGGTCTTCGTTGGTTGCGGCAATGACGCGGACGTCGACCTTGCGCACACGGGTGTCGCCGATGCGCTCGATCTCGCCTTCCTGCAGGGCGCGCAGCAGTTTGCCCTGGGCGACCAGACTGAGTGTGCCGATTTCGTCGAGGAAGAGGGTGCCGCCGTCGGCACGCTCGAAGCGGCCGGGGCGAGACTGGCTGGCGCCGCTGAAGCCGCCTTTTTCGACGCCGAACAGTTCGGATTCGATCAGTTGTTCGGGAATCGCCGCGCAGTTGATGGCGACGAAAGGCTGTTTCGCCCGCTCGCTGATGTTGTGCAGGGTGCGCGCAAATTGTTCCTTGCCAACGCCGCTTTCACCGAGAAAAAGCACAGTGGCGCGGGTTGGCGCGACGCGCTGGATCATGTGACAAACGGTGTTGAAGCCCGATGAGACGCCGACCAGGTCGATCTGGCCACCGCCTTCGGGCAGGCTTTCCTCGCGCCGGGGATTCTTGCTGCCGCTCGGGCTTTGCACGAAATCCTGGGCCTGCAGATAGCGGAAATCGGTGTCCGCGTCGTCCCACTGGTCGAGCGCCTTGCCGACGATCTTGCAGGTCGGGAAGCCCATGGCCTTGCATTCGACTTCGCGGACCAGCATCTGGCGACCGAGGAAGCTGCTCAGGTAGCCGTTGGCGTAGCCCTGCTGCAGCCAGCACACAGGGGCATTGCTCGGGCCGTGGATGGCGAGGTGTTGCTCGGCTTCGGCCGAGTTGTGCCAGATGAATTCGCCATGGAAATGGCCGGTTTCGACATTGACATCGAGGGCGACCGTTTCGACCGTCACGAAGCCTTCCAGGGCATGCATTTGCGGGCCCACGGCGAAGGCGTCGAAATCATTGCTGTCCGGGCGGATGCGGCGGACCATCTCGGCGTCGCGGGTGCCCGACTGGTAACCCATGCGGGTGATCAGGCCACGCGCCTTTTCGATGCCGACGGTGTCGATCAGTTCGCGCCGGATGGCGCCCAGCGAGGTGTTGTGGAGCAGCACCATGCGCTGTTCGTCGAAACGGATTTCGCCCTTGCCCGGGGCGAAACTGAGGCGCGCCGCGAGATCGTCGATGTCGGGCAGGCGATGCCGCTCATGGGTGTTCGGCCGGAGCAGGCGAATGCTCTTGTCCGGAGTCGATTTGGGGCCGTTATCCATGTGCTTGCCTGCTGAGACTGCGGGATGGGAAGGGATGATTATCGCTCGCCCGGATCAATAGTTGGTGGCGCTTTTGCCGCCCGGTTCCGGCCGGTAAACCCGGCGCAGTTCGGTGGTCGCGGCGGCGAGCAGCAGGGCATCGACGCCGACGGCGATGAAGCGCGCACCCGCTTCGAAGTAGCGCTCGACAATGGCCTTGTCACCACAGAGGACGCCGCCGCTCTTGCCGGCGGCGCGCGTCTTTTTCAGGCCGGCTTCGATGGCCGCGACGATACTCGGATGATTCGCCTGGCCGAGCAGGCCGTAGGAGGCGGCGAGGTCGGCGGCGCCGAAAAAAATGCCGTCCACGCCATCGACGGCAAGGATTTCGTCGAGGTTTTCATAGCCAAGTTTTGTCTCGACTTGCAGCAGGAGGCACATCTGGTCGTTGGCCTGGGCGCTGTAATCGTCGATGCGGCCCCAGCGCGAGGCACGGGCCAGCGCCGCGCCGACGCCGCGTATGCCAGCCGGCGGATAGCGCATGGCGCGGACCAGGCCGGCAGCTTGCTCGGCCGTTTCGACCATGGGGATGAGCAGGGTCTGGACGCCGGTTTCGAGCAATTGCTTGATCAGCACATGGTCGCCCTGCGGCGGCCGGACGATGGCATGCGAGGGATAGGGTTCGATCGCCTGCAACTGGGCAAGGATGCTGCGCAGATCGTTCGGGCCATGTTCGCCATCAATGAGCAGCCAGTCGAACCCTGCACCGGCGCAGATTTCGGCGCTGAAGGTTTCGCTCAGGCCGAGCCACAGCCCGAGCAGGGTTTCACCCTGGCGCAGGTCGATCTTGAATTGGTTGCAGGGGATTTTCATGACAAAACGACTCCGGTAGCCGCTGGCTGAGATCTCGCGGGCAGCATTGGGCAAAATGGCACACTATGCTGGCGGCAGGGAGTGGCCGTCCAATACAAATTTCTGCGGCGCTCAATACCGGCAGGGTATGTGAAACATCAGAGGGAATCAGCAGCTCTGGTTATCCATGAAAGTTTTGCCGGATCATTGTGCTTCACGTCTTCCCGGCCGCGTGGGAGAAACGTTCCAGCACATGCGTGCTCATCCCCTTGGCCAGTTCTTCCTCGCCATAAAAGACAGTGCCCAGATTGTCCTTTCGCAGCTTCTCCGACTCGGTTTCGCCGTGGGTTCGCAGGACGATTTCAATGTCCGGATTGAGCTTTCTTGCGGTTTCGACCATCTGGTAAACATTGATTGGATCGGGGCTGGCGATGATCAGCATGGCGGCGTCGGCGATATGCGCCTGGATCAGCACCGAAGGTTCGGCCGCGTCTCCCGAGACGGCGGCGACACCCTTGTTGCGCAGGCTTTCAACCAGCTCCCGGTTTTGATCGGCGACCACATAGGGAATGCCCTGGCAATCCAGAGCATCGGCAATCCGCTGTCCCACCCGGCCATAGCCGACCAGAACCACCTGCTTTTCAAGATACCTGCGCTCGGTGCTTACGGGCAATTCGGCCAGCGGATCGCGGCGCCGTTCAAGTTCGCGGGCGACTGCGGACTTCTCCAGGACCCATCGTCGCAGCGGCTCAATGGCCGAGAACATGAGCGGGTTGAGGGCAATCGAGAACAATGCCCCGGCCAGGATCAGGCTCATTCCCTCGTTCGTCATCAAGCCTAAGGCCTGGCCCAGTCCGGCCAGAATGAACGAAAATTCGCCGATCTGGGCGAGGCTTGCCGCGACGGTCAGGGCGGTGTTCAACGGATATCTGAGGGCGAGGACCAAGGCCATCGCGGCCAGCGATTTGCCGATCATGATGATGGCCACAATGGCGAGAACCTGCATCGGCTTATCGATCAGGATCGATGGCTGAAAAAGCATGCCTACGGAGACGAAGAACAGCACAGAGAATGCATCGCGCAGGGGTAGTGACTCTTCGGCTGCACGATGACTGAATTCGGATTCGCGCATCACCATGCCGGCAAAGAAGGCGCCCAGCGCAAACGACACACTGAACAACTGGGCCGCGCCGAAGGCGATGCCGATGGCCGCCGCAACGATCGACAGTGTGAACAGTTCCCGCGAACCGGTAGCCGCGATGTGCCACAGCAGCCAAGGGATCAGCTTGCGCCCGACGATCATCATCAGGCCGATGAAGGCGCACACCTCAAGAAGGGTCCTGGCAATCGCCAGCCAAATTTCCTGGGGGCCATCGGCATGCTGGGCCTCGCCGCCGAGAACGCCGGCCAGCGGCGGCAAAAGCACAAGCACCAGCACCGTTGCCAGATCTTCGACCACCAGCCAGCCCACCGCAATCCTGCCATTCATGCTGTCCAGCAAGCCGCGAGCCTCAAGCGCCTTGAGCAGCACCACCGTACTGGCGCAGGAAAGAGACAGCCCCAGGAGCAGGCCGTGACCCCACGTCCAACCCCATCCCCATGCGACGGCCATGCCGAGCAGTGTGGCGCAAACCATTTGAACAACGGCACCGGGGATGGCGATGCGCTTGACGGCCATCAGGTCGTCCAGAGAGAAATGTAAACCGACGCCAAACATGAGCAACATGACGCCAATTTCGGACAACTGGGCGGCAATGTGCATGTCGGCGACAAAGCCCGGTGTGGTCGGACCAATCAGGATGCCGGCGGCGAGATAGCCGACCAGTGCGGGCACCTTCATGCGTTCGGCGGCAAAACCAAGAATCAGGGCAATTCCAAAACCGGCAGCCAGCGTGGTGATCAGTGAAATATTGTGTTCCATGGGTGCTCTGGCGTATCGGGGGTATCGTTTTGCCGGAGTGGCCTGTTTGGGACAAGCGGGAGTGGCCGAAGATTCACTCTGCAAACAAAATCCGTTTCGGGCTGTAGCGTTAAGCTCCGTTAGCCATCGATGTGACTTGATATAGTCCTGTTTCAGATTTTTCCCCATCCTCCGTGAAATGGTGTCAAACAATACTTACCGTGGTCGTTTCGCCCCATCGCCGACCGGCCCGCTGCATTTCGGCTCGCTCATCGCTGCCGTCGGCAGCTATCTCGATGCCCGGACGCAGGGCGGGGAGTGGCTGGTGCGTATGGAGGATGTCGATGCGGCGCGCAATGTGCCGGGGGCGGCGGATGCCATCCTGCAGACGCTGGGCGATTTCGGTTTCGAATGGGATGGGGCGGTGCTTTACCAGAGCAGCCGTTTCGAGGCGTACGCCGAGGCGCTTGAGCGCTTGCGGCGGGCCGGTCTGGCTTACGGCTGCGCTTGCTCGCGCAAGGAAATTGCCGATTCGGCGACGCGGCCGGCGGTTGATGGCGGCCTGGCCTATGCCGGGACTTGCCGCGCTGGCTTGCCTGACGGGCGGGAGGCGCGGGCCTGGCGCCTGCGGGTCGATGACGAGGCGATCGCTTTCGATGATCGTGTGCAGGGGCGGGTGGTCCAGCATCTTGAAAGCGATGTCGGCGATTTTGTCCTGCGCCGCGCCGATGGCTTGTTCGCCTATCAGCTGGCGGTGGTCGTTGATGACGATTTTCAGGGCATTTTGCAGGTCGTGCGCGGTGCCGACCTGCTTGCCTCGACGCCGCGCCAGATCTGGCTGCAACAGTGTCTGGGTTTTGCCTCGCCGGGCTATGCCCATTTGCCAGTGGCAACCAATGCGGTGGGTGAGAAGTTGTCGAAGCAGACGCTGGCCCGTGCTTTGGCCAGTGATAGTGCGGCGGCTGAGTTGGTGCGGGCGCTGGGTTTTCTAGGTCAGGCTGTGCCGGCCGATCTGGGGCGGGCGACAGTCGCCGAGGTCTGGGGCTGGGCGCGGGAAAACTGGTCGTTCGCGGCTATTCCGCGCCGTCCGGCCATTATCATTCCTCAGGCGTAGTTTCCGAGGGGTTCCAGTGGCGCTCGCTGTAGCCGGCGATGCCAACCATGGCGCGGACCAGGCCGTAGGCCAGCCAGCGCAGCAGGCGCGAATGCAGCGGCTGGCGGGACAACTCGTCGGCCAGCAGCTCGCGGCCGCCATCAGCCATGGCCTGCCTGAGGCTGTTTTCCAGATCGCCGGCAAACGCCGGGTCGCGCACGACGAGATTGGCTTCCTTGGCCAGCAGCAGGCTGAAGGGGTCGATATTCGACGAGCCGACGGTGGCCCACTGCCCGTCGATGACGGCGACCTTGGCGTGCATGAAACTCTTTTCGTACTCGAAGATGCGGATGCCGGCTCTCAGCGCCGTGGCGTAGAGCGTCTGGGTGGCGTAGCGAAAAAGCGGGTGGTCGCTCTTGCCCTGGAGCAGCACGGTGATGCGCACGCCGCGTCTGGCCGCGGCATACAGCGCCCGGCCGAAGCGGAAGCCGGGCAGGAAGTAGGCATTGGCGATCAGGATGTCGTGTTTCGCGCTGTCGATGGCCTCCAGATAGGCGTGCAGGATATCGTTGCGGTGGCGGATGTTGTCGCGGATCAGGAGGGCCGCGTGCTGGGTGCCGGCTGCTGCGCAAACGGGGGCGGCGACCGGGGCGAGGCGGAAGCGCCGCTTGAAATTGACCCAGGAGACCGTTTCCCACATGCGACGGACGGCGTGGTGCATCTGGCGCAGCACCGGTCCTTCGACACGAACCGCGTAGTCGTAGTGCGGGCGCATGTCGACCGGTGCGTTGTTGTCGTCGATGATATTGATGCCGCCAACAAAGGCGATGCGCGCATCGATTACCACCAGCTTGCGATGCAGGCGCCGCAGGCGGTGGCGGCGCAGGTGAAAACGGCTGATCTCGGGCCGGTAGAACATGCTGCGGACGCCGGCGGCGGTCAGCCGGGGCAGGAAGTCCGCCTTGAAATTGCGCGCCCCGAAACCGTCCACCGTGACATTGACCTGAATACCCCGTTCGGCCGCCCGACATAATGCATTGGCGACCTCGTGGCCGATTTCGTCATCCGCAAAAATGTAGCTTTCGAGGTAGATCTCGATCTCGGCAGCGTCTATGGCAGCGAGCAGGGCCGGGAAATAATCGTTGCCCGAGTTGAGCAGGGTCAGCCGGTTGCCCGGCAAAAACTCAGCGGCCATGCCTGGTCAGATGGGCCGATAGCGCGGCGTGGTCGGAAATGGCCGACCACGGCATGCCGTGATGAACTTCGGTGCGTTTGACGTCGAAACCACGCACATAGATGCGGTCCAGGCGGAACATCGGCAGGGCGGCCGGGAAGCTGCAAACCGGCTTGCCGCTTGGGCCGCTGAACACTTCCTGCAGGCCGAGGCGGCGGGTCAGGTCTTCGCCGACCCGGTTGCGCCAGTCGTTGAAATCGCCGGCGACGATCAGCGGGGCATTGGGCTCGGCCAGTTCGTCGAGGTAATCGGCCAGCGCTGCCATCTGCTTGCGGCGCGAATAGCCGAAGAGCGACAGGTGTACGCAGACGCAATGCACGGCTGGGCCATTCGGCAGCTCGATCCGGCAATGCAACATGCCGCGCTTCTCGAATTGCAGGTGCGTCACATCCTGGTTGTGCGCATGCAGGATGGGGAAGCGTGAGAGGATGGCATTGCCGTGGTGGCCGTGGTCATAGGCCATGTTGCGGCCATAGGCGGAGGCGGCCCAGACGTCTTCGGCGAGGAACTCGTGCTGGGGAGAATCCGGCCAGTTGTCGTGGTTTTCGGCATGGCCCAGGTGCAGGCCCTGGACTTCCTGCAGGAAGACGATGTCGGAGTTGAGTTGGCGCAGCCGCTCGCGCAGCTCATGCACCATCATCCGCCGGTTGAATTGCGAAAAGCCCTTGTGGATGTTGTAGGTCGTGACATGCAGTGCGGGCTGGTTCATGGCGCGGTCAGGAAATCGCCAGCATGCGGTCAAGGGCGAGTTTGGCCAGCCTGGCCTCGTGTTCCGGCACGGCAATCTGGTTGACGACCTTGCCGTCGACGAGGTTTTCCAGCGTCCAGGCCAGATGTTGCGGGTCGATGCGCTGCATCGTCGAGCACATGCAGATGGTGGTCGCCATGAACTGGACGATCTTGTTCTGCGGCAGCACTTCCTTGGCCAGGCGATCAACCAGGTTGAGTTCGGTGCCGACCAGCCAGCGCGTACCTTCGGGCGCTTCCTTGATGGTCTTGACGATGTGTTCGGTCGAGCCGACGTAATCCGATGCGGCGCAGACCTCGAAATTGCATTCGGGGTGGGCGATGACCTTACCTTCCGGGTACTTGGCGCGGAAGGCGTCGATGTGCGACTTCTGGAACATCTGGTGCACCGAACAGTGGCCTTTCCAGAGCAGGATTTTCGCCTGCTTGATCTGGGCTGGCGTCAGGCCGCCGAGTTCGAGATCAGGGTCCCAGACGACCATTTCGTCCATGGCGATGCCCATGTTGTGGCCGGTCCACCGGCCGAGATGCTGGTCGGGGAAGAAAAGTACCTTGGGGCGCCGCGCGAAGGCCCATTTGGCGATGGTGCCGGCATTGGACGATGTGCACACGATGCCGCCATGATCGCCGCAGAATGCCTTCAGATCGGCCGCAGAATTGATGTAGGTGACGGGCGTCACTTCCTCTTCGGCGTTGAGCACGCTATTCAGTTCGCGCCAGCAGCGTTCGACCTTGGCCAGATTGGCCATGTCGGCCATCGAGCAGCCGGCCGCGAGATCGGGCAGGATGGCTTTCTGGTGCGGGGCGGTCATGATGTCGGCGACTTCGGCCATGAAATGCACGCCGCAGAAAATGACGTATTCGGAATCGGTCTGCGAGGCCAGGCGCGACAGCTTGAGCGAGTCGCCGGTCAGGTCGGCATATTGATAGACGTCGGCGCGCTGGTAGTGGTGGCAGAGGAGGACGGCCTTCTTGCCGAGTTTGGCGCGGGCGATGCGGATGCGTTCGTGGCAGGCTTCGTCGGTCAGGCGGTTGAAGGGGTCGAAGGCGATGGTGGCTGTTTGCATACTGTTCTCTGAATTTTTGCGGCTATTCCGTTAGAACCCGGAATTATCCCTGAATCCACGGTAATCCGGCCTTGCGCCAGCCGCCGATGGTATTGCGATGCCCGTTGGCATCCTTGTCGCCCTCGAAGCCTTCGAGGATGTTGTAGCAGCTGTTGTAGCCGGCTTCGGTGGCGGCGGTGGCGGCGCCGACCGAGCGCACGCCGCTGCGGCAGAGGAACATGACGAGCGCCTCCGGGTCGACCTGGCGCTTGAGTTCAGCCACGAAGTTCGGGTTGCGCACACCGCCGGGATATTGGTTCCACTCGATTTCGATGGCGCCGGCGACCCGCCCGACCCAGTCCCATTCGGCCCGTGTGCGGACGTCGACGATTTTGGCGCCGGGGGCCAGGTGCAGTACATCGCTGGCTTCCTGCGGCGTCAGTTCGCCGATGTAGGCCCGCTCAAGGGCCTGGCCACGAACCTGCGCCAGGCGGAGTATTTCGGTTAACTTGCCCATAATGTCCAACTGCTAAAATCACAGATTAACAGTATAGGGCAGAGATCATGGGACCAGAGCACCATCCCCCCGTCGCCACGCCCGGCGAGCGGGCCGCCGAAGCGCAGAAGGCAACCTGGGTCAGTGTTGCCGTCAATCTGGTGATGACCATCGCCCAGTTGATCGTCGGCTGGCTGGCCCATTCGCAGTCGCTGATCGCGCACGGCCTGCACTCCTTTTCCGATCTGCTGTCGGATTTTCTCGTGATCTACGCCAGTCGGCAGAGCGCCCATCCGGCCGACCAGGCCCATCCCTATGGTCACGCCCGTGTCGAGACCGCAGCGACCCTGGCGCTCGGGGCCTCGCTATCCCTGATCGGCGGCGGCATTCTCTGGGAATCCGGCATGCGCCTCCAGCACATCGAGGTCCTGCCGACCGTCGAACTGTCGGCCCTGTGGGTGGCGATTGCCACGGTGATTTCCAAGGAAGGGCTGTATCGCTACCTGATCCGCGTTGCCGAGCGTCAGCGTTCGCAGCTGCTCATTGCCAATGCACTGCATACGCGGGCCGATGCGGCGTCGGCGCTGGTCGTCGTGGTCGGTATCGGCGGTGCGCTGCTGGGCTGGTCCTTCCTGGATCTGCTCGCGGCGGCGCTGATGGGTTTCATGATCCTGCACATGGGGGCCGGTCTGGCCTGGGGCGCGATCAAGGAGCTGATTGATACCGGCCTTGATGACGCGCAGGTCGATGCCATCCGCAAGACCTTGCTGGCGACCCCGGGTGTGCGTGACCTGCACGAGTTGCGGACCCGGCGCATGGCGCATCAGGCGCTGGTCGATACCCATGTCCAGGTCGATGCGCGGATCAGCGTCTCCGAAGGCCACCGCATAGCCGAATCGGCCCGCGCCAGGGTGCTGCGCGAACATCCCGAGGTACTCGACGTGCTGGTGCACATCGATCCCGAAGATGACATGGACCCGGATACCTACGCGACGCGATTGCCGGCCAGGGATGCCTTGCTCGGCGAATTGCAGCCGATGCTGGCCGATTTGCCAGCGCCCGAGAAAATCGTGCTGCACTACCTCAAGGGGCAGATCGAGGCGGAAATCTTCTTCAGTCACACCCATTTCGAAAACGGCGAAGCGCTGCGGCAGGCCGAGATACTTCTGGTCGGGCGCCTGAAATCGCACCCGCTGATCCGGCGGGTATCACTGAACTGCATGATTGCACCAAAATAGTGCGTTAATTTTCGTGTGCGCACAAATGCGGTGCGCTAATTCTTTGCTTAAACGCCGCATCTCATTGTGGCAAAATGCAAAGATTGCTCGATAGCGTTTGGCATGCTTTCTGCTAAACGTTTCGGGTTACAAATTTTTGATTGTCGCCGGATCGCCCGGCAACTTGTTTTCTTAGGAGATTAAGGCATATGGCAACCC
>ERZ1034361.897-NODE-897-length-17584-cov-3.955104_pt1 | contig 17584 bp, 19 predicted proteins | sample MGYA00520617_ERZ1034361 | MGnify/ENA primary metagenome ERZ1034361 (study PRJEB33736, sample SAMEA104284507) | Azolla filiculoides | biome: Urban; feature: Water surface; material: Ditch water | place: Netherlands | collected 2015-10-28 | depth 0-0.1 m ... | reverse complement strand
TATGCACGCTGATCATTGGGATCGCAGCGACATTCAATCTGATTATTTCAATTGCGCTTTCTTTGTAAATATTAATATCGGAAGATGGAATAAACCCTATAAGTTCAATCAAAACTAAAAACCCTCGTACTCACTAAGGAATTAAAAACCCTTGGTGAGTATTTTTATTTGTCGAAGCTAAAATTGTTTCAAAAACTCCTGTTGCTAATTTTGAACTAAAAATCCCTGATTGTATTTTTTGATCAAAAACCCACGGCCCTATTGGCAAAACAAAATGCCTAAAATACAAAACCGCAGCGACCGCTCGGTCACATACTGCTCGGTGCAGTCGCCGACTAGACCGTTCAGCCAGAAACTAGACTGATCAGTCGCAAAATATACCGTTTAGTCAGCGACCAGACAGTTCAGTATATTACTATACAGTTCAGTCGCATACTGCTCAATCTAGTCAAAATCTATACTAATCAGTCACAAAATATAAAGTTCAGTCGTAAAATATACCGTGCAGTATTTGACCATACTGTATATTATGCAAATGGACTGTTCAGTATTTATTAAACTGTATAGTCGCATAATATACAGTACGTTTAAATTGTGACTAAGCGGTAATAAGTTATGCACAGGTTATGCACAGCTTATACATTATGCACAGGTGGCAATTTTCGTGCCAGAGTTATCCACAGGTTATTAGTCTTATATAAGAGTCAAAACTGTTTATAACTCATGAATAGGTGTTAACAACTTTTATCGATAGGGTAGTCGCTTAGAGCATGAAAACGCCTAAAAACAGCCTTAAAACCCGTTCTAAGGGCATGGAATTTTATACAGTATGCATTTTATCGGTGTAATACTGGCATGAATTTTGCTCTTCGCGTATACAGGCGCGTTTTCCTATAATGAAAGAAATTGAATACCTAATTCTACGTAGGGTTTTCACTCTAAATAATTTGAGGGTCAACCCAAAACAAGGGTTTTCTGACATATAATTGAGTCATGCCACGGTGATCGGACCATAGCTAGACCCTCAAAGGGTTGTCGCTCTTTAATAATTTATAGTAGTTATGTTGATTATCATTTGATGCTCTGAATTAATATTCTCACAATATAACCCTGATTTAATTATCGGGGTTATACCGGGATAATATTATCCTGAAATGAAAGCACAAAATGAAAATGATTATCATTGTAGGATTATGGTTTGCAGTTTTGCCAATTGTTTCTTATTTTAACTAATTGGAGAATAAAATGCACATCGTATTTGAAATGAAAACATTCATGTATCATGTATTAAACGATAACGATGAAACTATATTTTCGGCATTATCTTGGAAAACATGCCAAGATTATATTGACGATATTAAAAGATAATATCATTTTATAATCCTGATTTAATTATCGGGATTATATGAGGGTAATATCGCCCGGTTTTGCAAATGGATAATATCATGCAAAAACTTTTCACAAAAACAGTGTATATCGGCACTTCTAATCAGTTCGAACAATTCTCTAAACTCAAAATCGGACAGTGGGTTAAAGGGATTTCACTTAACGGCAAAGCTCAGGTTTTCCGTGGGCAATTCATGGGTTTCGATAATGATATGAAGCCAATTATTAATTTTCGCATTGATACGGCAAAGCGCCCGTTAGATTGGAAAGAGCAATTCAAATCAAACAAGCCGTTACGTGAATTCGCACGTATCAAGTGCTAATTGATAATATCAGATAATAACCCTTGATTATATTAGGGGTTATTGTCGGGTAATATCGCCCGTAAATGAGACTTTTATTATGTCCAAAATGAGAAACAATCCCCGGATTATTGTTACCGTGTCAGACAATGGCGTGAATTGTAAGGGTGTCTATATTGATTCTAAAGATAACGTCAATAGTTTTAATCGACAATTTAATTATGAGTATCAGGCATTTGAAGTATTAGATACTATGAAGTATGAAAATGATTGTGAATTTTCAATCCAGATTAACCGCATTAATTGGAAGGGTTAATATTATGTCGGCATTCATTCTGTCAGATTTGCACTTTTCAACTATTGCAATATATATTCATCATTTGAATGATAATATTGATATTCAACAGTTGGCCGATAAATTAAAGTCAATTAATATTGATAGCGTTAATTATCGGTATAAAGAAAATACCCGTAAATCTAAGTGCAAGATTATCAATAATTTTGATAATGTTAAATACGATAAATACGACATTATTCGATTAATACAATGCTGGGATTATCAGGCATGTGAAAAGGAAGATAATATTGATTATTTTATTATGTCTGCTTTTCTAAGGTCTTTATTTATGCAGCATGAATTAGAAAATGCCGGGTTATATTCTAGCCTTTGGAGTATTTAATTATGTATAAAGTTCTAATTGTATATAATGACGCGCCAAATGAAACAGCCGTTATAGAATGTAAATCATTTAATGATGCTTTGCATACTAGACAAGCATTTATCAATTATGGTAAATGCAAGAGCGTTATTATCGTAGGGTTTAACTAAATAGTTAGAATCTTATCTCATAAGTTCGATAAGTATTTTCTGATAATATCTTAGGATTATATTCTAGGGTATTATCCGGATAATATTATATTATCTAAATAATCAAACCAAGGAAAATAAAATGAAATATAATGTTAAATACGGGCTTAACGTATCGGTGGAAATTATCAGGGATAATATCTCAGATAATGCACAAATTAAAGTTATTGCACCAATGTACTTAAATAAAGAGTGGATTATGAAGCATTCATATAAAGCTAGTGAATTTACCGATTATCAGATTTTAAATGATTCTGATTTTCATTCTGTACTAAGCAAGCATTATCTAATTTAGTATTTTCTCATAATATCTTAGAATTATTCTAGGGTATTATGCGGATAATATTGTATTGTCCAATAATCAAACCAAGGAAAAATGATTATGTCTCGCTTTCAAGCAAACCCGAAAATTAGCATTACTTCAAAATTGGACGGCATCCGTTCGTGGTCCCTTCAAGCGTTAGAAACCTGTCCCGGATCAATTGAATCACCCGGTGTTTTAGTTGACGCATGCAGGGGGTGTTATGCCACTACAGGTAACTATTACCTGCCTACAGTGAAAGCCCCACGAGAGCACAATAAACAAGACTGGCAGAATATTGACTGGGTTGAGGCTATGGTAGCCCAACTTCAAATAGATCGTTTCTTTAGATGGTTCGATTCAGGTGATACCTACAGTTTAGGATTAGCCGAAAAAATACTTGAAGTAATGAAGGCTACCCCATGGTGCATGCACTGGCTACCTACTAGAATGCACAAATTCCCTAAGTTCAAACAAGTATTTGAAAGCATGAAAGCGTTACCTAACTGTAGTCTCAGGTTTTCAAGTGATAGTGTCTCAGGGCAGTATATTAAAGGGCTTCATGGCAGCGTTATAACCGCCGATAACACCCCTGAAAATACACCTGAAGGGGTTAGCTTATGCAGGGCTTATGAGCATGCAGGAAAGTGCTCAGGTTGTCGCGCATGCTGGGATAAATCAATTGATGTTATTGCATATCCTGCCCACGGGCGTAAAATGCTCAAGGTCATAAAGATAATGAAAGGTTAATATGAAAATCATTATCTATTCTATTTTGGGGTTTTATTCGGTATTATGGCTAGTATGTATTGGATGTTATGCAATAGCGTGGGGTATGCATAAAGTTAAAACAAGGGTTTAAAGCGGTTATTTATAGGGGTTGACCTTCACGGGTTGACCCCTTTTTTTATTGATTGTAAACCCTCAGGTAAACCCTCAGGTATATCTAATGATGTTATGGTTTGATTAATGGTTTAACCGCATACAAAGACAGGCACGGCATAAAATCTAGATTGTCATCCATGCGGTTTAAAGCGACAATTAATAAAAGCTATCATGCACCGATAACCGATAGATAAAACCTATAATACAATAATAAAAAAATTTTCTCCCTGCCGTTAATTAGATTATTGATTATTTGAATGTTATCAATATTTATTCTCAAATACAAAATACATAATACCGAAAGATAAAAACCAAAGATAATCATATGATGCTATCGCATAGTATAAATAAATGATACTACAGATATTTTAAAATCGTAGTAGTATCAGAGAATACCAGTAGCGTCCACATCAAGCACCCATGACTAACTGCAAATCAAACTTTAGTACCTTCCGCAAATGCCCTACGACTGCATCCTCAATTATCAACCCTTAAACAAGCTTATAAAACCTGTTATTGATCTCCTATAGATGCAACCAAAGGTGCAACAAGGTGCTTAAAACGACCATAGGCAGCTTTAAATTAAAGCCGAGTACCAACCTAGCAGTAATACCTTATAAAGCCTCCTAGAGCCTTATAGCACTAGTATCAATTATGATATTTACCAAAAGAAAAAAACCCCAAGGCTTTCACCAAGGGGTTCTCAAAATTTTTATTTTAAATTATTCAGAAATATCTTTCTTAGATTCTTTCTTAGGCTTTTCTTTAGCTTCAATCTCAAGTACTTCAGGTTTTAATACCTTAGGCTTCTTAGGTAGACTAGCCTTTAACTCTTTCATTTCAGCTTTACTGCGTTTCTCTTGCAACTCAGCACGAAGCTCCAATCTACGCACAATCTCTTCTGCATCAAACCAAAGCTCTTTACCCATGATGACTTCTTCAAGTTCTTTATCAGTAAGGAAATCCTTATAGACTGAATTCATCAGATTACGGACTTGTTTATCTACGAAAGAAGCATGAGAGATAACATCTGACTGCTTACCAAAAGCTCCAAAAGTAGCACTATGCACCATCATAGTAGCATAAGGAGATACTGAAATACTTGGTGCAGCAAGAGCAATCAAAGAAGCTGCAGAAGCTGCTACACCTTCAATACTAGCGTGAACGTCAGCTTCTGTGTTATCAATAGCATTAATAATTGCGATAGCACCATCTAGTTGACCGCCGTAGCTGTTAATATTTAAAAGTACTAGGTCGCCTTCACCCAAGGAGTCAATCCCTTGGATAACTGTTCTGTAGTACTTAGGCTCTTTGATGTTTTCATCCAGAGGTACTTTAATGCAGCGATTAACCTTTGAGCTTTCAAAGTAAGGAAGGTACTGAGGGTTAGTTCTGATATTTACTTCTCCTTCGTCATCGTCATCATCGTTGCGAGATACCTTAATTTTATAATTTTTAAACTTATTTACGTTTTGCATCAGTAGCTCCTTTATTTTTATTAAACTCATCTAAGATACTTGACTTATCAAATTCAGCTTCAATCTCATCTTCAAAAGCAATAACGAACTCTTTAGTCAAACCACTACGAACTACATGCTCTCTGGTAAAGGCAATAAAGCTGCAATCCTGAATACTGTACTTCTTGCAAATTTTCTCTAGATATGTTAGTCCATCCATACCTTTTTTAATATCAGTTTGTGGACCTGTGTTATCACCGCAAAAGATAATCTGACTGTCATTACCTACACGAGTAGTCAATGCTTGAACTTCAGGTACATACAGGTTCTGACTTTCATCAACGATAATAATGCTGTCATTCCAGCTTCTACCTCGGATAGTCTCTAGGCTACAAATCTCAATAGTTTTATTCTTAAGATGAATCTCCGTAGTAGCTTTACCTAGATAGTCCTCAAAGTAATCAATCATCTGTTGATAAAAAGGAAGTAGCTTTTCATCTGCAGACCCCGGTAAAAATCCAATGCTTCTTCCAGCTAGAGGTTGATACGCACGGATCAGCACAACTTTCTTAATATCTCCGTAGTGCAATTTCTTAGCTGCATGATGCACTGCAAGTAAAGTCTTACCTGTTCCTGCACTACCTTTAGCAACTACTAGAGTGCAATACTTCAATGCCTCAAGTAAATCGCTTTGTTTGTCATTCATTGCATGCAGAACTGGAAATTGAGAACGTGTAAACTTCTCTTTTTGAACCCGCTGAGATTGCACTTTTTGATTTCTTTTCATAACTATCCTTTCTTACTGCTTAGGATTAATATTAGGTATTATCTTTTGGTTTACGGCCTCGTTTAACTTGATTATCTTCTTGATTAACTACAGGGGTATTATCAATATTATCTAGAGATTTTTCTTTAGTTTTATTTACTTTTTTAACCATACCTGCAACTAGCATTGAGCCATATGCAATTGGTGTATTTTCGTTACTCTCAAGGTCAAAAGCCCAACCTTCGTTGATAGCTTGCTCTACCGCTTGACAGAACTCAAATAAGCTATAAGTTTCAATTCGTTTAATATCCATAAGCACTCCTTACTAATTATTGCTTGATACTATCATCAAGTTAAACCAATTATAGCACCTAATACAAAGTAAGTCAACTAAAATATTTTAATAAAAAGCTTGACAAACGAATATTTGTGTGATACCCTAAAGAATACTAAGATATATACATAGGTAATAACATCAGTAAGTACGTAGGTTATACCGTACGTTGTAATCTATATTAACCCTATATTAGTTCCTTTAAAGGTATATCTGATGTAACTACTGATGTTAACAATTAATGTAACAGTTAATGTACTTATGATTAACTAGTATATGAAAGAGATATAAATACCTTAAGTTATAACTGAAGTTTAATATAGATTATAACATAGGATATTATTTAAAGTAACAACTTAAGTTAATCCTATATTTTAATCTATATTACTTTAAATCTTTTATTTATTCAATTTATTATCATTTATGTGCAAGAACGCTAAAGCCGCTTTGGCTGTCCTACGGACGGTTTGTTGCACCTTCAGTTAAAGCTGCTCAGTTAGAACCTTCAGGAAAGCCCCTAGAAGCCTCTACAAGCTGTCAATCTGAGCTAGTCTAGGGGTATGTAGCCTGAAGGCATGATACGAGCGTATAGAGCCTTTAAACAATTCTTGATTGTGCTATAGATTTGTGCAATAAGTTTGTGCAAGAATTAAAGTTAAATTAGTTAATTAATTTAGAAAGAACATATGATATTAAAAGAAACTCTTGTATTAAAAGAATTAATTGATTATGATGCAATTGAAGGTGCATTCTATATATTAAAAAATAATTCAAGATACCGAAGGATATTTCCTAGTGAAGAAGGATATTTAGTATTTTATAAGAATACAAGAAGAATTAAATTAAAAGCTAATAAGACTGCAATTGAGTTTGTGCAAAATACACAAGTGCAAAAAGATAAAGTAGTTCTGCACAAGAATCTAAATGAAAATGATTATAGATATTGCAATCTGAAGTTAATATCTAAAAAGATTCATAATGCAATTAAAGAAGCTTACAGAAATCTTTCAGGATATCTGAGATTACAACCTCACAGTAAAGATATGTTTTCATACATGCTAATATGCAAAGAGAACGGTAAAGATAAAATCCTAGTTGTGCAAGATATAGTAGTTGCGAAAAGATTGCTAAATAAGTTGCAACTGAAGTACGCTAAGATTTTAAGTAAGTATTGCGTTTTTGATTAAATACTATGCATGTTGATTAAATTCTACATTGATCTTGAAATTACTGCTTTTATGTGATATAATCAGAGCATCTGTGTAAATTAAGTCAAAGCTACTTTTAAAAGAACTCTTGTAAATTATACTATTAAGCGGTATAACCCTGCGGAGCAAAGAAACAGCTTAAACCTGCATTGATAAAACCTTTGTACGTTAGCCTGCGTATCTTTGAACTTCCTTTCAGTCGCAGGTGCTTCAGTATAAGCTGGATAAGTAACCAGCACTAATTCACAGCATTAACAACTAACAAATCGTATCTCATTATGGACAAAACTACCTTATTTGTCTAGAATGATTAACAAAGAAGAATAAATAAATGAACTGCATTACTTGCAAAAGATACTTCAAGCATAGCCCGTTTAATAAAACAGCAGAATGCGATGCTTGCTTAGATAGCGATTTTAGTACTTATCCTGCGCTTGACTCAGAGACTCAAGTTGACCTAGATATTCTTCGTAATCCTTCGGGTAGAACTAACCCTATCTTTTACGATGAGTACAATGATCCTGAGTTGGATTCAAGAGATTCTATCTAAAGCTCTTGACAACAGGTAAAACTGCTGTTACAATAGATTTTAACGCTGAAGTAGCTCATCTGGTAGAGCAACGGTTTTGTACTCCGTAGGCGGTGGGTTCAAGTCCTGCCTTCAGCACCAAGTTAACGGGTCACTAGCTCAATTGGGAGAGCAACGCATTTGCAATGCGAAGGTTATGGGTTCAATTCCCATGTGTATCCACCACAATAAACTACCATCGTCTATCGGTTAGGACATTAGGTTTTCATCCTAAGAAGCGGAGTTCGACTCTCCGTGATAGTACCAGATATAAACATATTCCGTAGAACCCGAGCATGGTGCATGGGCTTGACTGTTAATCAATGTTTAGTTGGGATCGTTACCCAAATACGGAGCCATATAGGTGATTGGTTGAGAGGCCGAAAACAGCGGATTGCTAATCCGTAGGACGCTAAACTGTCCCGTGCGTTCGAATCGCACATCACCTGCCATTAAAACTGAGTGTAGCCTAGATAGTCAGGCACTTGATTTGGGGTCAAGATCACGGGTATGCGAGTTACCCCATTCAGACCAATTTATAGCGGGAAGGGCGGTCACCACTGCAGTTTCATATGCTCGCAGCATCACTGGTTCAAATCCAGTTCCCGCATCCATTTATCGTTGCCCTTAGTGGCCTTTGAAATCATTAGCAAACAACTTAGGGTACGTATACCGTTAAGGAGACGGTCTTGTCTGTAAAACAAGCGCTTAATAGCTCGGGCAGATCGTTACTGCCAGTGCCCACCACACAAGGATAAATATGCAAGTAAAAGTACAAGAAGCTAAGGGTATTTACTCTTGGTTCCTCTATAAGTTCAACTACGGTGCTATTACAATGCCTTGGAAAACGATTCATATTCGCAGCGATAGAATCGGATTGCAATACAAGAAACTACTTGAGCATGAACTTGTGCATGTAGATCAGATTAATAAGCTAGGTGCAATCAGATGGACCTTAACTTATTTTTATTATCAACTTAGATACGGCTACGCTAATAATCCTTTTGAATTAGAAGCAACTCGTAAATCAGGTTGGTAATACAGAACACTGTCCATAGACAAAGGACGTACCAATCCCCTTAGGAGCGTTGACGTAACGGTTAGGAGAGTAATCTCCGGGCGTCCATTGTATCTGAAGCAATGTAACACGAGGACCATCTATCCTTGACTAACTGCCGCCAAGCATTTAGGTAAGTATCAGCGTGATTAGATCGGTTACTACGAAAAAGTAACCCTGTATTCGTAAGCAGGACTATTTACGCAAGTAATCTTCGTTGCAGGCGAAAACATGCAATCTGGAGATCGTAACCAGAGATAATAAGGAAAAGATATGACATTTAAAATCGGGCAATCAGGTAATCCACAAGGAAGACCTAAGAAAGAAAACCTGCTAGAAAAGCCAACTAATCGTGCATTGAAAGAGCGTGAGCTAATTATGCTCTTACGTAAGATCAAACCTCAGATTGCAGATGCTATTATTACTGCTGCAGAAATTATGAAGAATGCAGAAGCTAGTCACCAAAACCAATTAAAAGCTGCTACTATCTTATTGGATAACTACCGCAGATTAGTTCTTGATGTTTATGACGGTGAAGATCAAGCAGATCAAGAAGGTCTAGAGATTCAGCAGAATAACGCACCAGTGTTTAGTCTTAAGATGGTTAACGCTGATTAATAACTAAGAAATATAATATGAATAACAATGTGGTTTTTTCACCTGCATCTTCTGCTCAAGAGCAGTTTTTAAATAGTGAATGCGACATTACATTTTATGGTGGCGCAGCTGGAGCAGGTAAGTCGCATTGTTTACTAGGTTCATTTTTAAAGTTCTGCCATCACCCTAGAACTCGTGGTGTCATCTTTCGCAGAACAACCAAGCAGCTAACAAACCCCGGTGGTTTATTTGACGCTGCAATTAATCTATATAAAAAAGTAGACCCTAAACTTAGAGTAAGAATGCGAGAGCTTGAATTGATATTTAGCTCAGGTGCTACACTAAAGTTTGCTTACTTAGACAATCCCTCTGACAAATACAACTTTCAAGGTGCAGAACTTACGTTTATTGCGTTTGATGAAATTCAGCAATTATCCGAAGATAACGTAATGTACTTACTGTCTCGTTTGCGTTCTACAAGCGTAGGCTATAAAAAACAAGTCGTAGCTACAGGAAACCCTGAATATGATAGCTTCATTAGGCATTGGGTAGAATTCGCACTAGATGAGCGTGGTATCCCTGTTAGAAAAGAAATATATCCTACTCGCTACATGATTCAAATCGAAGGCGGTAGAATCCAGTGGGCTAACTCACGAGAAGAGCTTGAAGACCTTTATGGTGCTGGTAACGAAAGCGGTATTCTCTCGTTTAAATTCATTCCCGGAACTATCTACGATAATCCTCCGCTGATGAAAGCCGATCCTACATATGTGTCAAAGCTAAAAGCTTTACCTCGTGTAGAAATGGAAAGACTGCTCTTAGGTTCATGGTACGCAAGACAAGAAGCTGCAGGTTACTGGAAAAGAGAATGGTGTCAGATGGTTGATCACCCTAACGGTAGAGCTACACATAGAGTTCGCTGTTGGGACTTGGCTTTTACTGCCGAGAGTGAGCAAAATAAATCACCTGACTGGACCAGAGGCGTATTAGTCTCAAAAGATAGATCAAGCGTATATACTGTAGAAGATGTAGCATCTATTCGCAATAGAGTGCATGAAGTTGAAAAATTAATCTTTGAAACTGCTCTTCGTGATGGTCATGAAGTAACAATATCAATTCCTCTAGACCCTGCAGCTGCAGCTGGTGCTTATGCAAAGGGACTTCAAAGAAAGCTTGCTGAGATGGGATTCAGCGTAAGGTTGACTCGTCCTGTTAAATCAAAGATTACTCGCTTTGCACCATTTAGCAGTGTATCACAAGCAGGCTTTGTTCACATCGTAAAAGCAGACTGGAATAAATCATTCTTTGAAGAACTTGAGATGTTTAACGGTGATCGTGCAAATAAAGATGACCAAGTAGACTGCTGTTCAGATGCAATGGTTCTTCTAAATAGAGACACTCAGCTACCGGACTTTACATTACCTGACTTTACAGGTACAAATCCTTTTGAAGGCAGTATCTCAGGAACTAATATTCCATCGTACAGCAGTTCGTTAATATCTTAACTCGTCAATGGCATCAGCCGATTATAATCCACAATGAAAAGGAGCCTTTGATGGCTGAACAGAAAAATACTACAAGAGTAAAAAAAGCACTAGATGAAACTCCAGATCGTTTTAAACTAAGTGAATCAGGTTATCTTGGACTTAATGTATTTAACGGTGTATCTAACGATGAGTTAAAACGAGAGTTAAACTTCCCAAATAGCATCAACACATATAAGCAAATGTCTTATCATGGTACTATTAACTCAGCTTTAACTCTTTATGAAAATATGGTAGGTAAAGTAGACTGGTTGTTTAAACCCGTTAAAGACGCCAACGAAGAAGAGCTAAATCAAGCACGCATTATTAATGAAATGATGCATGACCTTACAGATCAAACATGGTCTGAGTTTATCTCTGAAGCTTTAAGTGCAAATATGTACGGTTTCTCTGTGCATGAGAAAGTATACCGCAGGCGTCTAAAGGCTAATGGCTCTAAGTACAACGATGGTTATATTGGCTGGAAAAAGCTACCTATTCGCAACCAAGAGACTATTGAAAAGTTCTTATTCAGCGAAGACGGCAATGAAGTAAAAGGTGTAAAGCAAAACCTATCTGCTGTTTCTGACGTATATAACCGATACTCAAGCCGCACAAACAATGAAGTGCTTCTACCAAAGAGCAAGATTCTTTTATTCCGTGCAGGTAGGCACAAGGGTGATCCATTTGGTAAAAGCATGCTTCGTGACGCTTATTTATCTTGGAGATTCCTAAGTGTAATTGAAGAGATTGAAGCTAACGGTGTAGCTAAGGATTTAGCTGGTTTACCTGTGCTAAAGCTACCTCCGCAGTATCTATCCTCAGATGCTTCACCAGAGCAAAAGAGCATTAAAGCTTATTATGAAAATGTAATGCGTAATCTGCAGTTAAATCAGCAGTCAGCATTGATTCTACCACAGGCGCACGATCCAGATACACGCCAACCTTTATTTCAACTAGAGCTTCTATCATTAAACGGTAGTAAAGCAATGGATACTTCAAAGATTAAAGAGTACTACAAGAATTTGATTCTTACGTCTTTATTTGCTGATATCCTAGTGCTAGGTCAATCAGGTGGTGGTTCTAACGCTCTAGGTCAGGTTAAGAATTCCTTGTCAGCTACTGCAGCTGAAGCAATGCTGAGAAAAATCAGAGATGTAATCAACGATGACTTGATTAAGCAAACCTATGAGCTAAATGGTTGGGATACTTCTCGTATGGGTAGTATGGACTTTGACAACCTAGAGACTGAAGATTTAGAATCATTCTCAAAAGCAATTCAGCGTTTCAGTGCTACATCTAGTATTGAGATGGACCGAGAAGTTCTAAATAGAGTTAGATCAAGCATTGGAGTTGACCCTCTACCTAATGACACTGAACCAATGGAAAAATACCTTCCTAATTTTAAATCCAGAAGTGGCGATGGTATGGCTGTAGGTACAACTGGTAGTGGTACTGCCACGTCAGCAGTCGGTTCAGACACAAGCTCTAATAATTTAGAAAACGCAGCTTAAATATAGATTGGCTACCTCGACGGAGGGAAAAGATGGATTAGTTACCCATCCTGCCAAACTTTTAAAGTAACTTCCTACAACTAAGGATTGACATGCAAAATACAAAAGAAATTTCAAGTATAAAAGATAACTACTGTGTTTATTTCCATAAAAAGAAAGATACAGGTGAGATTTTCTATATTGGAAGTGGAGTACAAAATAAAAGAGAATTTCATTTTAATGGAAGAAGTAAGAGTTGGAATATTATAAAACAAACACATGGTGTGCTTGTTGAAGTTTATGCTAAAAATTTAAATAAAGCTGATGCTAGAAAATTAGAAGAGACTTTAATAAATTCAAGAGATTATCCGGACCTAGTTAATGTCCGTAAAGTAATCAAGACAGCTAACTTAATGTCTTACGAAATGTTTGAAAAATATCTGTATATAGATAAAACTAGTAAAACAGGTTTAAAATGGAAAGTTCGCATGGGTGTCAGAGGTAAGATTGATACAGATGCTGGTAATCTTATTTTTGATAAGACAAATAGACCGAGAAGTATTACCGTAAAAATTAACGGTACAACTTATAGAGCTTCTAGAATAATTTGGATACTTCACAACAAGTCTTTAGATTCTGATATGGTGATTGATCACATTAATAATAATCCACATGATAATTCTATTGAAAATCTGAGGTGTGTCAGTCTAGCTGAAAATTCTAGGAATAGACTTAGAAATCACAACACTACAACTGAACATGTCGGGATATATCTTTTCAATCATGAAAAATACACCAGATTTTCAGCTTCAGTTAGTGCAAATAATAAACATTACACAAAATCGTTTTCTGTAATTAAATACGGTTCTCAAGTAGCTCTGCAAAAAGCAATTGAGTGGCGTATTCAAATGTTAGAGTATTTAAGCACTATTGGTATAACTTACGATGAGAAGCATATACCAAATATTATCTAATTTATCTTGAATTAGTTTCAATATCGTGCTATAATAATACACAAATACCCCGAGGTAATTCTCGGGGTTATTATTGTTTATAAAGGAGAAGATATGCAACAAAGCATGCTGTGGTCTGCAGATAATACCCCGATTTCTATTCAGGGTAAATCTTTAAAGCTAAGAGAGTTATTTGCAAGAACAGCTAATGCAGCAATTGCAAAAGGCTTGTCCAGAGATGAAGCTATTTTTGCTGCTAGTAATGCAGTAAAGAGCGAAGAGAAGAAGAATCAACCTGCTAAAACAAAAGCAAAGACTGTTGCAAGTTTTACCAGTCCTTTTGAAGTTGTAAGTAAAGCGGCAGAAGATCAAGATCAAGTACCACAGGTCGCTACTGTAAAAGCTGCAGAGTTTGACGCTCAAGGGCACTTAGTCCTTTTAATGACAGATGGTAAACGCATTGTTACTAAAGGTAAAGCTGTAGAGCAGCACATAAACCAATCAGTAGGTGTTTCGGTTAATCCAGTCTTTGATCATGTGCAGATGAATACAACTGCAAATTATACATCAGAGGATTATCTTCCGGGTATGCTTACTTGGAATGAATTTGAAGACTGCTTAGATATAGTACAAAACGACAATTCTGTTCTTCAAGTAGGTCTTGAGCAATATATTGAAGTTATAAATAAAACAACAAGTACTTTACCAAATGGTTCTGTAGTAAGATTCTCAGGTGTAAGCCTTGACGAGATTCCAGAAGCTTCACCTTTGATTGCTGATGGTAGTACACCGCCTCTTTACTTAATTGGAGTTTTAACAAATACGTTAATTCCCGGTCAAAGAGGAAGAGCTACTATTTTAGGTAAAGTTCGTAACCTTAATACCACAGGTTCTGATGTAGGAGAATCTTGGCAAATCGGTGATTTACTTTACGCTCACCCTACTCAACTAGGTAAACTAACAAAAGTACAACCCACAGCACCTCAAATAGTAATATCAGTAGCTGCTGTATTAAAATCAGATGCAACGCAAGGTAAACTCCTAGTAAGACCTACGATTTTCCCTAGATTATTTTACGGTGTATTTTCAAGTTTAGTTACCCAAACACCTCCTAGTATAAACACTGCTCACAACGTGCATTTTGAAACTACAGATATTACCAGTGGTGTTAGAGCAGTAGATACTAATAGAATTACTACGGATTATGCAGGTTTGTATTCTTTTGATTTTAGATTGCAATTAACCTCAACCAATTCTTCACAAAAAGAAGTTTATATTTGGGCTAGAAAGAATTCAGCAGATATTCCAAGAAGTGCATCTAAAGTTACTTTAGTAGGTAATGGAGTCGAGCTTGTACCATCATGGAGTTTCTCTGTAAGTATGCAAGCTGGCGATTACTTTGAGTTAATGTACGCTGTGACTGATTTAGCAATTTCAATTAATGCACCAGCAAGCACAGCTTTTGCTCCAGCTACTCCATCGGCTACTCTAAGAGTCAGTCAGATTAATTTATAATAGGAAACAACAAATGCAACCAGCAGATTTGGACCTCACGGTCTATAAAGGTAGCACCTTCTCTCGGCTCATTCAATGGAAAACAGGTGATCCTGCAGTTCCCGTTGATCTTACAGGATTTACCGCTAGGATGCAAATTCGAAAAAGCGTTAACAGCACAGAGATTTTAGATACGTTAACAACTGCCAATAACAGATTGACTATCTATGCTCCTACAGAAGGCAGACTAAGAATTGATATTAGCGCAGAGCAAAGTGCAGCTTATACCTTTACCTTAGCTGCTTACGATCTAGAAATCGTATCAAATGACAATCAAAACGTACAAAGACTAATGCAAGGTTCTTTTTCAGCTATTCCAGAGGTAACTAGATGACTCAAATTATTATAAATGAAACTACTCCTGTAGTTGTTGAAGTAAGTACTCCCGGTCCTCAAGGATCAAGCGGTACTGCAACCGTAGGTACTGTTACTACAGGCGCTTCTGGAAGTGCAGCTGCTGTTACGAACTCAGGTACTCCTTCTGCTGCTGTATTTAACTTTACAATCCCTAAGGGTGATATTGGTGATGTAACACCTGCAGCTACTGCAGCTAAAAACGCAGCTGAAGCCGCTACCATTGCCGCTGCCGCTTCTGAACTTGCAGCTGAAACAGCAGAGCAAGCCGCTGAAGATTCTGCTACTGCAGCTTTAGCTAGTGCAAACCAAGCAAGTGCATCTGCAAGTACAGCTGGCACAAAAGCTCAAGAAGCAACTGACAGCGCCAGCACTGCGTATAGTGCTGCAATTGCCGCAAACCTTTCACGTAATGTAGCATCAGCTGCATCAACAAACGCAAATAATAAAGCAGCTGCAGCTTTAGCATCAGCTAATACAGCAAGTACAAAAGCTCAGGAGGCAAGCGCATCTGAAGTTGTAGCAAGTACTAAAGCTCAAGAGGCAGTTGTATCTGCAACTACAGCTACAAATAAAGCAACTGAAGCTAGTGCAAGTGCAGCAACTGCTTTATCTGCACAGCAAGTTACAACTGATAATGCAACCTTGGCTATCGCTCAGGCTAACATCGCAGGTGCAAAAGCAGCTGCAGCTAATACTAGCGCAAACGATGCTTTGGTGCAAGCCTCTGTAGCAACTGCACAAGCAGCTGAAGCTACTACGCAGGCTAATACCGCTACAACTCAAGCTGGTATTGCTACTACGCAAGCAACTACTGCTACAACTCAAGCTGGTATTGCTAGTACTCAAGCTAATACAGCTATTGCTCAAGCAGCTATCGCTACAACAAAGGCATCAGAAGCCTCTGTAAGCGCCTCAAATTCACAAGACAGTGCATCAGCTGCATTAGCTTCACAAACCGCTTCTGCAGCCTCTGCTGGCGCTGCAAATACAAGCGCAGGTAACGCCAGCGGTTCTGCTGCTTCAGCTTTAGCAATCTACGGCACTACTGCTGCTCAACAAGCCGCTTTAACCAACGCACAATCCGCTGCATCTTTAGCTCAAGGTTATGCTTTGAGTGCCTCCAGCGCGATCCAGCAAGACCTGTCCGGTGTGACTGCTCAGGCTCTTCACCGCAGCCCCAATGCCGTGACTGCAATGTTCGTGTACGACACCAGCAAAGACAGTGACGGTGGTGCATGGACTGAGAAATGCCAGCACACCAGTTGGTACAACGAAACGCTGAATGGCAAGTGGTTGGGCGCGCAGGATACCGAGTTTCAGGCACGTCATGCAGGTGCAACTGTTTCTTCAACAGAGCTTGTTGTGAGCGGTGATTTTTCAAATACAACCAGCTGGACTTTAGGCAGTAACATTATAATTGCTGACGGCCAAGCCAGCTTTTCTTCATCTAACGGAGGAAGCCTCTATCAGGGTATTGCGGCACTTACTTCCGGCAAAACGTATCAAATAACCGCAACAATTCGCAACTACTCCACAGGTTCTGTTTACCCGTATTTCTTCGGAGGTGCTACCGGAATTTCAAAAGCAGGAAATGGGACGTTTACTTGGTATGTCACCTTCCCTAGTTCGGCAAATAAAAATTTTGGATTTGTAACTATTGGTGTGACAAGTTTGTCCATCGACAACATCTCAGTCCGAGAAGTCACCGCACTGACCACCGCATCAGGTGACTACTACCAGAGCACAGTGGACGGGAAGTTCTACAGGTTGTGGAAGAACCTGTTAAGTGGCTCTGAAGACTTCACAAACGCTGCTTGGATCAAATCAAACTTGACTGTAACTGCTAACAGTGTTGTAGCTCCTGATGGCACAACAACGGCTGACAAAATTGTTTCAAACGTTGCGTCAACGGGAAGCATGTACAGAGGAACAGGCGTTTCTTCTGCCCAGACCATTACTTTGTCTTTATACGCAA
>ERZ1034361.896-NODE-896-length-17601-cov-2.937685_pt1 | contig 17601 bp, 10 predicted proteins | sample MGYA00520617_ERZ1034361 | MGnify/ENA primary metagenome ERZ1034361 (study PRJEB33736, sample SAMEA104284507) | Azolla filiculoides | biome: Urban; feature: Water surface; material: Ditch water | place: Netherlands | collected 2015-10-28 | depth 0-0.1 m ... | reverse complement strand
GCTATATGAGATAGTGTTTTATGAGTAAATATTAATGGTGGATGGAATACTTGAATCTGAGGAAGATCATTATATTCAAATACGAGTTGAACTAATAATACAGCCTTATGAGTCGAAGCTCTTCGTAGTAATTTAACTGCGAATGATAATGTGGCCGCATGATTCCAATCTCTTTATTCGAATACAACGGGGAATTCAAATTCAGCATATGGCTTTCAATCTCTTTATTCGAATATTACATGAAATAATAATACAGTTATTGGATACTCTGCATGAATGACTTCCACTGGTGTAGATGATATTGTTGCTATTTGAAGTTATGCACTTCAAAATAATATTGAAAGCTTTAATTTGGCTATATGATCACGTTCTCTTCAATATAATACAATCGGACAATCTAATGTAGCAGTTTGACAACAGTCACTCATGTCCAATACAGGATGAAGTTGGAATACAGCTGTCTGACCATGGTCAATGGAAGCTAATACAACCGGTTTTTCCAATACAGCTTTTGGTATTAGCTCCCTCTGATCTAATACAACCGGTTTTTCCAATACAGCGAATGGATGATGAGCTTTATATTATAATCTAGTTGGATTTGAAAATATAGCTATTTGATTAGATTCTCTTTATAATAATCAATCTTGAAATCAAAACGTAGCAAATGGTATTCAATCTCTTTATTCCAATACTACTGGTAATAACAATGTGGCAATCTGATATCAATCTCTTTATTTTGCTACCTGAGTAAGTGATCAAACTGCAATCTGATATCAATCTCTTTATTCCAATACTACTGGATATAATAATACTGCAAATGGAGCACAGACAATGTATTTCAATACTACAGGTCATGATAATGTAGCGTATGGATTTAATACACTCTATTCTAATACTACTGGTGATTGGAATACAGCTATTGGTGCAAATGCACTTTTTTCTAATAGTACATGAAGTGAGAATACAGCAAATGGAGAATTTGCAATGTACTATAATACTATTTGAAAATGGAATGTCGCTGCCTGAAATGATGCACTTAGAAACAATACTACCGGTGATTCAAATACTGCCAATGGTTTACGATCTTTATTTTCTAATACAACTGGTTCCAATCATACTGCCCTCTGATTTCAATCCGCATATAATATTGTTTCAATTGGCTGAACTACCCCAAATACCACCATCGGATATCAAGCTCTCTATGGAGGTTCATGAACTCCATCTGCAAACACAGCTTATGATAATGTAGCAATCTGATATCAAGCTCTCTATGGAACTCCTGGGATTCCATCTACTGGATATCAAAATGTTGCTGTAGGGAATTGAGCACTTTCAAAGAATACATCTGGCTATCAAAATACTGCAAATTGAACCCGTGCTCTCCACTCTAATACGACTGGAATATCTAATACTGCAAATGGATATCGATCTCTTGAATTTAATACTACTGGAAATTGGAATACTGCAAATGGCTTAGATACTCTTCGTTTCAATGTAACTGGATATGGTAATACCGCAAATGGCATACAGGCTCTTTACTCCAATGTTACTGGAAACAATAACACCGCGAATTGAATGTATGCTCTCAATAATACTAATGAAAATAATAATACCGCAAATGGATATTCATCTCTCCATTATAATTCATGAGGTTCCAATCATACATCTCTTGGTGCTTTTTCAGCCTACCAAATAATTGCAACCGGTTGAATCCAGCCCAATACCGCGATAGGATATCAAGCTCTTTTTGGTGGAAGTGCAACTCCTTCTCTAAATACTGCCTATGATAACGTTGTTCTCTGATATCAGGCTCTCTATGGTATTTCTGGTATTCCATCTACTGGATATAAAAACGTAGCAATAGGAAATAGTGCACTTACTTCTAATACCACCTGATCAGGACATACAGCAATATGATTTGAGGCAGGGAAGAATGTAGTTGCTACTGGTTGAGCTCAACCAAATACGATTATCTGATATCAGGCACTCTTTGGTGGAAGTGTAACCCCTTCTCAAAATACAGCTCGTGATAATGTGGCGATCGGTTATCAAGCCCTCTATGGTTCAGGATGAACTCCATCTACAGGCTATGAAAATGTAGCAGTTGGAAACTTAGCACTTACTCGTAATACCTCATGATTTGGAAATATTGCTCTTGGAGCTGCTGCTCTCTATTCAAATAAAGCCGGAGCATACAATATGGCTATTGGATGAGCTGCTATGATTAATAATAGTAATGGTTCATATAATGTAGCAAATGGGTATGCTGCACTAGCAAATAATACAACAGGAACTGGAAATGTCGGAGTAGGATTTTACTCATTATTTTCTAACCTAAGCTGATCTTGAAATACTGCTCTCGGATACTATGCTGGATATGGAAATACTGTTTGAGTATCAAATACCTATATTGGTCAATATGCTTGATATACTGCTACTGGAGTTTCATCTGTGGTTGCCATTGGTTCATGAGCTCTCTTTAATAACGTAGCCTCTAATGGTGTAGCTGTTTGAGTTGATGCCCTCTTTTCAAATACTACTTGAACATTTAATACTGCTGTTGGACGAAGTGCCTTAAAGGCAAATACGATTGGAACGCTTAATACTGCAATGTGAGTACAGGCTTTAACTGCAAATACAACTGGGCAAAGAAATACTACGTATGGTGCACAATCTCTCCTTTCAAATACTACCTGATATGCAAATACTGCACTTGGATTTCAGTCATTAGGATCAAATGTATCATGATGAAATAATGTTGCTATTTGACCACTTACTCTTATCAATAGTACTGGAACTTGAAATACTTCTGTGTGAGCGGAATCTCTTGGAAATGTTACAAGTGGAAATGGAAATACTGCCATTGGATTTCAGGCGTGATTTGGAAATACTACTGGTTCCAATAATACATATGTAGGTAGTGGCGCCACCGCATCTTCAACTAATCTTCAAAATACAACTGCTATTTGATATGGCGCACTAGTAAACGCAAATAATAAAATAGTTCTTGGAAATGTTTTTGCTACTACCGTTGGATGATATGGTCTATGGACAAATTATTCTGATAGACGCCTTAAGGAAAATATTACCTATACAGATCGTCTCTGACTTGAATTTATTAATCGCCTGAGAACAGCAACATATAATTATATTTGAACAGATCCTCTAAATTATAGGAGAGACGGACTGATAGCACAAGATGTGCAAGAAATCATGAAAGAGCTTGGTATTCCATTTAGTTGACTTGTTATCGATGATGATGAAAGGAAAACTTTGAATCTCTCCTATGAATCATTTATTATTCCGTTGATTAATAGTGTACAAGAGCTTCATAAAAACCAAGAGGTACATATCAAGAAAATAGAATTACTTGAGCAGGAGAATCTCTCTCTTCGAAATCGTCTTGAGGCTATAGAAAGGAAGCTATGAATTCAGTAAATATATTTCTTTTCGCTCAATAAATAATCCCTCACAACTTGTGAGGGATTATTTATTGGATGATCATTTATAGTGTGTATTGTTCTTCGAGATTTTTGATACGTTTTTCCAGTGCAGGATGAGAAGAGAAGAGTTCAAATGCTTGTTTTGATGATATCTTAAATGCCGCTAGATTTCCATCATCATGAGCATTGGTTATTTGTGTAAGTGATTGGAGTTTACGGAGTGCACGAATCATTTTATCTTTTCCTACCAATTTTGAACTTCATTCGTCGGCATGATATTCTCTATGACGAGAAAACCCCATTACAACTATTGATGCAAGAATACCAAATATAATCTGAAGAACCATATAAATTCCATGATACACAAGAAAATTCATTCCACCTTCCTCATCATCTTTTGATAGGAAATTTACCGCAATTTTCGCAACAATATGAGAGATAAAAATAACGAAAGTGTTCATAACTCATTGAAGAAGTGACATGGTAACCATATCACCATTCGTAATATGAGCCATTTCATGTCCAATGACTCCCTCAACTTCATCATGATTCATCGCATTGAGTAATCCAGTTGATACTGCTACGAGTGAACTATTTTTTGTTGCCCCCGTTGCAAAAGCGTTTGGGTCTATACTTTCGTAGTATCCAACTTCTGGCATGGTAATTTTTGTTTCCTTTGCAATCCGTTCAACGGTTTCATATACTTTTTGTAATTTTACATCCAATGAGTGAATGTTAGATTCATCTATAAGTATAATTCCATATGTTGTTTTTGCCATCCATTTTGACAGGAATAAACTCACAAAAGAACCAAGAAATCCAACTACTGCAGCATATATAAGATAGTAGCCATTCCCCCCGAGTAGAGTTTTAATATTTGGGAAAAATATCTCAAGAACCATCATTACAAGACCTATAAGTATCAGTACGAGAATGTTTGTAAGTAGAAAAAGAGATATTCTTTTCGCTATTTGAAACATAAAAAGAGAGTTATAAATATAAGTTTACCAGCATAAAAACCAGCAAGATACTATGGTACATAATTTCATAAAAAAGCAATAGGGATTTCTTTGTAAAAAAACGATATTATAGTATAATCGTATAAATCATACTTTTCATACTTTTCTATTCTCTTTCTATCGTTCTTATGACCCATTCATGTGATATGAAAATGTTTGGTTCTGTAACCGTTTGAAGCAGGTGACAGGTGGTAATTCCAAAAGAAGTTCGAGATATCCTCTCTATTAAAGAGGGTGACCAGCTTATGGTAGTTACAAAATACTGAAAGGCTATTTGACTTCTAAAAACGAATGATATTCAAGAATTTATTCAAAATATCGAGGCAGAAATGCGCGCATAGTACTATTTATTATTTCTTTTTTTATGTATAAATTTACAACTCTTTTTCTTGTTTCTTCATTTTTTCTTGTTTCTTGTGGATCTGAAGATCAAGCAAAAATAGATTCACGTACACCATTTCTCGTTGAAACAAGAACTATTCGATCTATGGTGTGATATCAATCTATAGAAAAGCCTGGACGAGTTGTTGCAAATTCTACACTCTCTCTCGCTTCTGACGGTATTTGACAAGTTCAATCCATTGATGTGAGGGAGGGGGACTATGTAAAAAAATGAGCTACTCTTGTACGACTCAAAGATACAAATGGAATGTATGGGATACGCTTGAAACAAGCTGAAAATGCTCTTCGTGGTCAAAATGTTGGTCTTGAAAGTACCTCTGTAAATGTAGATCGTTCAATTCTTGATGCGCAGGTAGCATATGATCAAGCAAAAAGAAACCATACAACTCTCCTTTCTGATATTGTTGAAAGAAAGAAAAAAGCTGAAAATGATTTTTTTAATAGTAATCCATTGAATTCTGGATCTACCGCAGCTATAAATGTAGAAAAAATCCAAGTAGATTTAAATAAGGCTGATATAGACTATAAAAACTTGATCACCAATAATCAACAAACTCTCACCAATCTTGATTCAAGTTATCATGTCTTTGCCAATGATATAGAGAAGATGTTAAATCAGATAACATTTGAATGAGATAAAATTTTAGGAATTTCAAATGCGAATCAAAATGCGAATGATGGATTTGAAGCGTATCTTGGTGCAAGAAATTCAAGTACAAAAACCCTAGCTGAAAATTTATATGCTCGGAGTGAAAAAAATCTCATTTCAATTTTAGAGAAAAAATCTGTTCTTCTTACTGAAGAAAATGCATTAGTAGAAATGCAAAAGCTTATTGTCATTTATCAAGAGACTCGCGATTATATTAATAGTATGGTCAATCTATTTGAAAATACAGTTCAGTGAGGGACTTCACTTTCTCAGACACAGATTGATGGATGGAATACAATATGGAATGGATTTAAATCCCAGATGCAACTCTCAGAATCCTCTTTTGTGAGTTTTAAGAATCAAACCATGACTTTCTTAAATACTTATAAAAATACAGAATCCAGTTCTAAAGCATCCATAGAATCGCTTAAGAAACAGCTTGAATTGGGAAGTAAAAATATTTCAAATGGTGACAGTGATGGTACTATTAATTATAATAGAACACTTATCGGATTTAACGATCAAATAAAAGCGGCAGAGCTCCAATTAAAGCAAGCAGAAAATGCATTGAATGTTGCAAAAAAAAGTAAATGAATCTCTCTGGATCAGGCAGATGTTGGAAAAGTAAATGCAATGATTTCTCTTGAACAAGCTCGCCGTGATTATGAAAAGTTATTCATAATAGCTCCAGTATCTGGAAGGGTTACGAAGATACTTGCATCACCTGGTCAAAGTGTCAATGCAGGTACTCCAATGGTGGAATTCGTTTCAGATAAGCCGGAGGTTGTTATTGATCTTGATGGATATCTTGCACAATCTCTTCAGAGTGATGATGAGGTTACAATTATATCAAATGAATGAGTGGTTTATACGGGATCAATCCTTTGAGTTTCATCGGTTGCAAATTCGAATCTTCTCTATACAACACGAGTCAGTATTCCAGAGGCTACAGATATCCTTGGTACAGCAGTGAAAGTAGTATTTTCATTGTATCAAACTGAAAATCAGGTATTTCTCCCTATTTCATCTGTGCGTCTTGTAAGTGAACAGGAATGAGAGGTATTTATTCTTTCCGGAATGACACTTACTGGATCATCTCTTTCTTTTGTGCCAGTAAAACTTGGGAAGGTTCGATGAGAAAATATAGAGATACTTTCTTGACTTATTCCAGGAAATGAAGTAATTCTTTCAGATGTTACGAATTTTGATCCTGTTAAGAATGTATTTAAAAAATAATAAAACCAGTTCGAAAAATAGCTTTTTACTAATTATGTATGACATTTAATATTGAAAAACTCAGAAAACGTCTTGAATCTGGTTTTTTATGATTCTGGGTGCGGCAATATAGAATTTCCTATTTAGTAGTTATTACGATAATTATCATGGGTGGGCTTGCTGCCATGAATATACCGAAAGAGTCGAGTCCAGCTGTAAAGCTTGGAATGATTTCAATTACTACTGTCTATCCATGAACCAATCCAATTGATATGGATTCATTGGTGAGTGAAAAAATATATAAGGAAGTAAAGGATATTGATTGAATTGATAAAATAAATTCTAATTCTTCCCTTGGAGTTTCATCTCTCACTCTCACTCTGAAGACATCGGCTGATGTGAAAGATGTTATGAGTGATGTTCGAAATGCTGTTAGTAAGGTTTCACTTCCAACTGATGCTAAAACGCCAATCATTACTGAAATTGAAACTGACACAAATCGTGCATTTTCTATTTTTTTATTTTCTAAAATACCAAACTCTAGTCCCTCTTTCTTATTTGATCGTGCCATAAAATTACAAAAGGAATTGGAACAGGTATCATGAGTGAATAAAGTTGATCTTTCCGCCGGATGATGACAGCGAGCGATTGATGGGTGAGGTTGAAATGATTCCACCTATGATGTTCAGTTTATCATTCCTGATGAAAAACTTTCAAGCTTAGGTTTGAGTCTTTCAAATATCGCATCGACTATTCAATCTTATAATCGTGATCAGCCAATTGGAAATTTTGCTATTGGTGAAAAAAAATATGATTTTCGTATAGAGGGGAAGAATCGATTGAGTTTTGATTTTCTGCACATTCCAATTGCACTTCCAAAATGATGAAATACTACACTGGCAGAAATTGCGGTAATAGAACGAAAATATAAAAATGAGGCACAACGACTTGTAGTTCCTGGTGGGGATACATCTAAGTCATTTACATATGTATGACTCACGGTAAATAAGACTGATTCGATCAGTATATTTCAAGCGAGTGATGCTGCCAAGAAGCGTGTAGAAGAATCTTTTCAGAAGCCAGAGTTTGAATGATATGGATATATGTATGGTATAGATGTTGCGGAAACAATTCGTGATGATTATAATGATCTCTTTCATGAGGCTCTCACAACATTGATACTCGTGTTTATAGCCATGTATTTATTTGTATGATTTCGAGATTCACTTTTTGCATCCCTCACCCTTCCTCTTGCTTTTCTCTCAACATTCCTGCTTTTGTATTATGCTGGATATACCATGAATTTTCTTACCAATTTTTCTTTGATTCTTTCATTTGGTATAGCGGTTGATACTATTATTGTAATTGTTCAGGCAGCAAGTGCGAAGATACGAGTTGGTTATGAACCACGGACAGCTATCATGCTAGCCCTTCGTGAGTACTCGGCTCCGATTATAGCTTGAGTGATGACAACTATTGTTGTATTCATTCCCATGATGACACTTCCTGGTATTCTTGGAAAGTTTCTATCCTATATCCCAATTACCATTTTTGGTGTACTTGCAACAGGTCTTGTTCTTGCCTTAACGGTAAATAGTGCTCTTTATCTTTTGTTTGTTCGTCCAAAGAAAGAATATGTAGATAATTCTCATGCGACTGAATATGCAACGGATGATGAAAAGGAACTCCTTATTATCGAACGACAATGAAAAATTCGAATAGAGGATGCAAAAGTTCCATTGAGAATTCGTACCATTCATTTAGTGACTGAATGGTATAAGAAAACCCTTAGGAATTTTCTGGAACATAAGAAAATTAGGCGTCTCTCTATTTTTCTTCCCGTCATATTATTAGTTTTAAGTTTTATATTCCTTGCTCCGATTGTCGGATTAGAAGTATTTCCAAGTGATGACAATAATATTATTAATATTACAGTGGAATGACCAGTAGGGCAGAGAACCGAAGTCATGGCAAAAAGTGTATCTGGTATTGCTGAGGTTTTTTCTGGATATTCAGAAATAGATTATGTTACTATAAATACCAATCAAAATACTACTACTATATGAGTTCAACTTATTAATAAGAAAATTCGAAAAGCAAATGGTGAAATGGATGTTTTTACGCTTGAAAAACTATTTCTTGAAAAACTTCATCCATTTGAGGAAAAAGGACTCAAGGTAGTTGTGGAAGTTCAGAAATGATGACCACCAGGTTCTCAATCTGTTTGACTAAAGTTGGTAGCTGAAGAGGCAGAGGATCTTTCTGAACTTATTCGAGTTTCAAAAGTATTTGAAACTCATCTAAAAACTATTCCAGGAACCAAAAATGTCTCTCGATCATCCAATGATACCCCATGACAGTTTATATTTACTCTGAAGAAAGATGTATTAACACAGTATAATATTCCTGCAGCGATTGTATATTCGACTATTACTCAATTTATGAATGGGGTTACCGTATGAACGGTTGAAAATAATGGTGAGGATATGAATATAGTTCTAAAAACATCACAGTTCCAGGATGAAGTTCGACTTGAGGATATTCTCTCTATACCACTTACCGTAGGGAATACGGTGTATCATATTGGTGATTTTATTGATACAACTGTTACCAATGCTACGGCACGAATAAGTCGTGAAGATGGAAAGATCCAAATTACTGTTGGATCTGATCTTGATTTTGGTATCGATAGTGTGAGTACTCAGTCAAAATTTGAAGAATTTGCAAAAGCCTATGCTTACCCGAAAGGAATATCATATATTAAATGATGAGAAACACAGGAAAATAGTGATTTGATTCGTGCAGTTCTTTCTGCATTTTTCATATCTATTATTGTAATATTTGCTATACTGACTCTTCAATTTAATAGTTTTGGTCAACCATTAATAGTGCTTTATTCTGTTATCATGAGTTTACCGGTTGTAATGCTTGGATTGTTACTCACAGGAAATCAATTTAGTCTTCCATTTGGTATTGGTTTTATTGCCTTTACTGGTATTGCTGTAAATCACGGAATTATTCTTATTGATGCCATCAATCAAAATCTAAAGAAATGAATGGAATGAATTAATGCTCTTGTAGAAGCAGGTTCATCTCGTCTAGAGCCGATGACTCTTACAACTCTTACAACTGCGCTTTGAATGCTTCCAATTGCCTTGAAAGACCGATTTTGGTCTGGTATGGGGTTCACAATTATCTTTGGTATTATTACCGCTTCTTTTCTTACGCTTTTTGTAGTGAAAGGATTATACTATGAACTATTTATGAAGAAAGAGGATGCACTTGATAAATAGTGTTCTATAAAGTGAGCAGCGTCTTTTTACTCACTATTCTTTAAGTGTACTTATTATTTCTATGAATAAATCCTCAACTCAATATTTACCGCTCATCTTAATTACTGCATTTCTTGATATACTTGGATTCGGTATACTTATACCATCTCTTCCTGATATTATAGCTGGATTTGCTATGAATGGATCTTGGACAGCATATTCACAAGGAATATATTCAGTATGAATGTTTTTTGGAGGTTTGATATTTTGAAGAATGTCAGATATCTATGGTCGTAAAAGAATGTTAGTTGGAACTTCAATAATTAATTTTTTGTGATACGCAGTTTTGTTGAGTTCATTATTTTTTGCAATACCAAAAGGTGGATCATGAGTGTATTATCCCGATACTAATATTCTTTTTATAGGATTTTCACTCTATTTATTGTCTCGATTGGTTGCTGGATTTGGGTGAGCAGGATTTTCTGTTATTCAAGCTTATATTGCAGATATATCTTCACCAGAAAATAAAACGAAAAATATGGGACTTATAGGTGCAATGTTTTGAATGGGTTTTTTGGTGTGACCAGCTATTGGATGAATACTTGGAGGGATGGGTATTTTTACGGTAGTGATAGGCTGTATGACAGTAATACTTATTAATATAATTTCTATCATTTTTCTTTTATCTGAACCAGAAAAACATCAAGCAAGCAGTGAACTTTCTATCGATATTCATGAATCATTTCGATTTTCCCATGAAGTACGTTGGTTATTGGTTTTCTCATTTTTTACAGCTATAGGATTCTCTTCTATTCAGTCAGGATCTAATCAGTTCTATGCAGATAAATTTGGATTTTGAACTGATGGAATAGGATATGTTATGTCTTGAGTTGGGTTTATTTCAATTATATATCAATGATGGCTTGTTCGTTATATTCGTTTGTATTTTAACGAAATACGTATGATTCAATTCGCATTTGCCATGCTTCTTATAGGATTTCTTCTATTCTCTCTTAATTCCAATCCTTGGTTTCTACTTGGTATAATCCCATTCTTTCCAATAGGTATGGGCTCATTTAATCCATCTGTGAGTGCTCTTTTATCTATGAAAGCATGAAAAGATGTTGGAAAGGTAATGTGATATAATACATCTGCTATGAGTATTGGTTGAGTGATTGGACCATTTCTTGTTGGATTTCTTTATGTCTATAATATTTCCTTCCCATTCTATGCATCAACTGTTTTATTTTGTATACTCTTCGTTGTATCTTTATGGATTTTTCAATCCAAATATAATTAATATCTTCTCGTTATGAAAATTATTGCAATTGCCGCTATGGCAAAAAACCGAATAATTTGAAATCAATGAAAAATTCCTTGGCATTCCCCAGAGGATTTTAAGCATTTTAAGGAAGTAACCATGGGGGCTCCGATTATCATGGGGCGCATTACCTATGAATCAATCGGGAGACCACTTCCTGGAAGAAGAAATATAGTTGTCTCTCGGGAAGATTTCAACTCTGAATGAGTTGAAATATATAATGATATTACAAGATTACTTTCAGCATTAGAATCTCAATGAGTTGAGAAGGTATACATTTGTTGAGGTTCTCAAATATACACGTATTGTTTTGAAAATAGTTATATAGATGAAGTTGTTCTTTCTATCATGGATGGAAATTTTGAATGAGATGCATATTTTCCTATATTCGAAAATGAATTCATCTCCACAACAGTCTCTCAAAGAGAATGATTCTCCATTCATACTTTCTCAAAACATCTATAATTTTGTATAAAAAAATCTCATCCAGTTTTATTGGATGAGATTTTTTCTTAATGAAGAATTGTATCAAGAATAGATTGTTTTAAAGATTTTTTGAGTGCATTCTTTTTTATGTTTCCATCGATTGATATAACGTGTTTTTCTGATGAAAAGACTTCTTTGTATGTGTTGATTATTTTCTCTTGAGCATTTTTTACAAAAAGCTTTTTATCTTCTCTTGTCATTTTTTTACCGTCTGGAGCATACACGAGAAGATTAATAAAGTGAAGAGAAAGAAGTGTTCATTCTGTTTTCTTTGCTTTCTTTCAGAAAGATAATTTTTCTTCTTGGGCTCTTTTTTGAAGACGAGTAAGTGATTCTTCGAGAGAGATACCAACGTGAACTGTAATAGCTCGATCAAAAAGCTCTTTATAGATACTATTTCTCCACCAAAGAAGTCCATATCGAACTTGCTCTTCGGTCATTCCTATCATAAGACCACGGACAATAAGGGTATGAAGACCACGATCCATAATAACTACATGATTTTGTTTGAGTGCAGGAATAATTTCACGTTCGATTCTATAGAGAAGATCCGCAGCCTGAAGAAAAAGATTTGTTTCAGGAAGAATTTTTTCATCCGTTTTCTTGAGTGCTTCGTTCTGATCAAGAAAACTTCCAATAACTTTGGAACTTTTCCAATCTGATACGGTTACTTTTTTTCCTTCTTTCTCAAGAAGTTTCTTGAGAATTTCAATTTGAGTTGTTTTTCCTGATCCATCAGCACCATCGAATATAATGAGAGTACCAGGAAGCGCATGACAGTTACTAATATTTGGGCGCATAATATTGGGGGTGAATAAGAAATGAATAAAAGATATTATCGAGAATAGTGTGGTCCCATGAGACGTACTTCATATTTTCTTTCAAAGTAATCTGCAATTTTCTCAATAAAGAGAGGAGTTGTCTTATATACTGGTGCGGTACCATCAATAATGTACATTCCATTTTCTTCCGAAAGAATATCGTATCACTCAATAACTTTTGTTTGAAAAGCCTTGAAACTCTCAATAATATTTTCAGAATAACGAACATCGAGACCAGCCTCATAATGTTTAAGAGGATTACGTCCTATTGCACGTTGTGCTGCAATTTCTACAGGAATTCTAAAATAGAATGCAAGATCTGGAACTGGAAAGTATAAATCATAAAATGGTTTCATATCTTTCATTTTGAGTCCACGAGCATATCCACGTGCCATGGCAGTATACATATATCGATCACACAGTACTACCATCCCAGCTTTAAGTGCTCCTCGCATTTCAAGAATATATCGTTCAATAAAATCAGATGCATAGATAGTATCAAATACAGCTGCTGGCATATGAAGATCAGACTTCTTCATATTTTTTTGCATTTCATGAATTTTCATTGAAGAGTTCCATATACTATGTACACAGAAAAACCCATTTGATTCTAGGAGATTTTTTGCTATGAGGAGTTGAGTTGATTTTCCTGAACCATCTGATCATTCAACGATAATAAGAGTACCAGGTCGAACATCGGTTGAAAAGAATGGAGGTTCCTTTTTTTCAATTTTTGAAGTGGTGGGGGTATGGTTCTGAACTTCTGCCTTTTCAGACTTTTGTTCATTTTGTACTTTGCTTTTCGCTGTCATTGGAAAGTGTTAATAATGATTAAATTACTTGATCATAGTAACACTTTTAGAACTACTCGTCAAAGAAAATCAATATTTTTCTATAGCATATTGTATATGTTATTTTCCTATTAATATTTTATACATATAGTATATCAATGTTTTCCCTTTATAGAGCAATTTTTATGAATACTTCATTATATCAATATTTTTGCCCATATAATTATTGATTATTTATTATTATAATGCAATATAATAATAATAGTCTATATACCTATGAGGGTATATAGACTATTTATTTCCTATAATGTGATAAAAATTGTATCAAGTATATATCGGGGTGAAGTATTTGAACTTGAAAGAAGAAGGATTGATTCTTGTATTTTAGTAAGTATTTCAGATGAAAGAGAATGCTTTCATTGTTGAAAATATTCTCGAACAATGGCCAAAGCCATAGAACGTTCATACTTAGTTTTATAGAGAAGTATAAGGAGTGGACCTTTTTCTCCTTGTAAATAGCTACTAATTGCAAATATGAGCTCATCTTCAAGATTGATTTGATTTACAACATTACTTGATAGGAATATGGTTCTTGATTGTATAGTATCAAGAATTCATTCGTGTGATTGTGCTGTTATAAGAATAAGTGTATTTTCCGGAGTATCCTCAAGTATTTTCAATAAACTATTTGCAGCTTCAGGGGTTGCAGTATCAATATCTCTAAGTAAAAAAATCGTGAGTTCGGCATATCCGCGTACAGATGTTAACTCTATAAATCTTCGCGCATCTTCTATTCGAAAAGCTTTCTTGTCATTTTTGTTTACATTTCATTCAATAATGTAAATATCATCCCGGGCATATTCATATACGTCTTCTGGCACATGTATGGGGATTCATTTTATATTTTCTATAATAGAACAAGCATCGGTATCACTTACTATCATTGGAGAGGGGAGAGTTCCTCATTTTATAAGTTCTAGTATTGGTTGTATTAATGGATGCATAATAGTTTTTAAATATCAAAAATTTGCGAAAAGAGAGATTATGTGTACTCTTTTGTTTGATTTCACTATAGCTATTTCTCTTCCATGTTCAACCGAATTATTCTCTTTCTTGTATCACTTTTTGGATTCCTTTTTAGAGTATTTCAGGCCTTTATTGATTTGATTTGGAGATTATATATTTTGATAGCATCATGGTATGATGCTATTTCAAATAGAATACTTGCTCTTACTATTCTATTTATATTAGCAAGTTGAATTGCTGGATTTTATTGGTATTTTTTTGCAATGAATAGAACGAGTCTTGTGCTCTATTTTACTCCGAATACAATTCCTGTGGAGGTTACTTTAGCTGGGCAGAATACGAATCCAGCATCAAAAGTATTGGATAACGTATTAAATCTTCAGAAAAACTGCTTGAATACTTGTACCTTTTCTCCAATCCCCCCATGGTCTTATATGGTGACTCTTTCAATTTCTGGGCACATTATAAAAACAGATTCTATCTCACTTCAAATAGATAAAGAAAATATATTCACATATAATGTGAATATACCCGTTTTTATATGAACAGGTCAGGTATTGGAGAATGCTAAAGATACTATACCAGAACAAGAATTATGATCAGAATTTCTATGAGCCTCGTTCATTCTTCAGAAAGAAAAAGTTTCTTATTTTTTAAGAAAAAAATCAAAGACCACAGAGGTCATAATAAAAACGCCAAATGAAGTACGTGTCTATTTTGTGGTTGTATGAGAGAATATTTATTCAGATAACAGTGGAGATTTTCTTATATCTCAAGTTGATACATGATCATACATATACTCACTTTCGAATGGATCAAGTTACTTTTTCCCATTTTCTGATTCTATAAGTGTTGTTCGACTTCTCCCATCCTGATTTCTATCGATTAAAACAAAAACTTCCGTATATCTGTTCAATGATAATACACAGCAGTTTGATTTAAATCCATATTTTTCCGATGTATTAGAACTAAATTCAAATTATAGTATTGCATTTATTGATAAAAATGATGTCATAAAACGAACATTATTTAATCTCGAAAATGAAAATGGTACTGTATTTTTTCTCATTAATCGAACAAATGGTGAACGTCGAAAAGTAGTAACGACTCAAGAAAATGTAGCTTATTTATTATATGATTCAGGAATGACTTCTTTTATAACTATTGATGGAATACAATATCCAATTGAGAACCTTCCTTCTAACTAATTTTTCATGTTATTTGATACACACTCACATCTTTATTTTGATAACCTAGTTCCTCATGAGGATGCTGTTATCGCCCGCATGAAGGAATATTGAGTTATTTCTGTACAAATAGGATGTAATCTTGACTCTACCATAAAATCCATTGCATTATCTCGGAAATATCCATGAATTCTATGGGCTACAGCTGGATTTCATCCAACTGATATTCAAGACTTCAAAACATTTCACTTTGCGGATCATGATTTGCTTATATCTTCACACCGAGATCAAGAAAATCCCACTCCAATAGAATACTGAGTTTTGGAGACTTTTGAAAAACTTATTATTGATAATCCCGATCAAATTGTGGCAATAGGAGAATGTGGTTTTGATTTTCATCATCTTGACCCTGTACAGTCTGAAATTCAAAAAAAAAATCAATATAGTTGGTGGTTGATGCAAAAAGAAATAGCAGATAAATATTCACTTCCTATGATTATTCATACTCGCGAGGCACGTCAGGCAACATATGACTTTATTCGAGATAATGATGTATCACGAGCAGTTATGCATTGTTATAGTGAGGATTGGGAATTTGCTGAATCACTTTTGGAACTTTCAGAAGATATTATGTTTAGTTTTTCCGGAATTTTAACATATAAAAATTCACCTCTTATTCAGGAGGCTGCAAAAAGACTGCCACTCGATCGAATTATGATAGAGACAGATGCGCCTTTTTTATCACCCCAAGTGGTTCGTGGCACTACAAATGAACCTGCAAACGTTCGTTTTGTTCTTGAGAAACTTTGTGAGTTACGAACAGAATCTCCAGATGAAATTGCTCAAGGAGTCTATGATAATGGAAAACGGTTCTACTGATTATGTTAATTCCTAACTTGCTCTCGGTATGATAGATAGGAATCCAATATTTCTCCGTGCATTTGATATATTAGAAACTTCATTGAAGCATGTATTTCTGACTGGAAAAGCATGAACCTGAAAATCTACTTTTTTAGAGTATTTTCGTCAGGAAACAAAAAAACATGTCATCGTACTTGCTCCGACCGGTATTGCCGCTTTGAATGTACGTGGTGAAACAATTCATGCATTTTTTGGTTGGAAGCCACATATGACTATACATGATATTAAACCCAATAAAAAACAAAAAGAGATCTTTGAAAAGATAGATATGATTATTATAGATGAAATATCTATGGTTCGAGCTGATGTGTTAGATTTTGTAGATATGGCTCTTCGTGTTAATAGGGAAGGAAAGAGAGATATTCCATTTTGAGGAGTTCAAATGATTTTAATAGGAGACCTCTATCAGCTTCCTCCTGTCCTAACAAGACAAGACAAAGAAACATTTCATGAGTTGTATCAGAATGAATATTTCTTTTGATCACATGTATTTACAGATGGCGGATTTGATATGGAGTTTATAGAGTTTGAAACCATATATCGACAAGAAGACGATAAATTCATCTCCCTCTTGAATACTATCCGAAATAATACAGCAGATATAGAGGATATGCGTGTTTTGAATTCAAGAATACAACTCCCTCCTGAAGATGATGGTTTCATTGTTACTCTTGCTACAACAAATGCCATTGCTGATAGTGTGAATGAAGAACATTTGGACATGATTGAGAAGGAAGATTTTTCTTTTTCGGGAGATATGTTTGGTGACTTCGATAATAAACAGCTTCCAGCAGATAAAGAGTTAATTCTCAAAGAGTGAGCCCAGGTAATGTTTGTAGCCAATGATACACGGGGGAGATGGGTAAATGGAACTATTTGAAAGGTGAGTGGATTTTGAATTGATGCAGATGGGAAAGATGTTATAGAGGTACTTCTTCCTAACCAAGAAATCGTTTCCGTTGGTCAATTCACCTGGGAAATGTATCATTATGGTTTTGATAAAGAGAAACACATGGTCACTCCTGAAGTTATTGGTATGTTTACTCAA
>ERZ1034361.895-NODE-895-length-17607-cov-9.046606_pt1 | contig 17607 bp, 19 predicted proteins | sample MGYA00520617_ERZ1034361 | MGnify/ENA primary metagenome ERZ1034361 (study PRJEB33736, sample SAMEA104284507) | Azolla filiculoides | biome: Urban; feature: Water surface; material: Ditch water | place: Netherlands | collected 2015-10-28 | depth 0-0.1 m ... | reverse complement strand
GGCTTTGATGGCGTGTTCCATTTGGCGTCAGCCGTGTCGGGCGAGTGCGAGCTCGACTTTGACCTGGGCCTGCGCTCGAACGTGGACAGCAGCCGTTTGTTGCTCGACAGCATCCGCGCTTCCGGCAAAGCTTCGCGCATGGTGTTTGCCAGCTCGGTGGCGGTGTTCGGACCCGACGCGGCCAACCCCATGCCCGCGCTGGTGGCCGACGACGGCCTGCCCACGCCACAAACGTCTTACGGCACGCACAAGCTGATGATCGAATACATGGTGGCCGACTACACCCGCAAGGGCTACATCGACGGCCGCTCGGCCCGCCTGATGACCGTGGCGGTGCGCCCCGGCAAACCCAATGGCGCGGCCTCGTCGTTTTTCAGCGGCATCATCCGCGAGCCGCTGGCGGGCACGGACACCACCTGCCCGGTGGATGCCAGCGTCTCGCACCCTTTGTCATCGCCGGGCACCACCATCCATGGCCTGATCACGGTGTTTGAAGCCAGCAGAGAAGCCATTGGTGGCCGCATGGCACTGAACCTGCCAGGCCTCAATGTGACCGTGGGTCAAATGCTCGCCGCACTTGAAAAAGTGGCTGGCCCTGCGGTGCGAGCACGCGTGAAGTTTGAACGCGATGAACGCATCGCAGGCATCGTGGACAACTGGGCCAAAGGCTGCACCTTTGAACGCGCCCACGCGCTGGGCCTGCGTGCCGATGCCAGCTTCGAGGCCATCATCGAGCAATACATTGAGGATTGCAAAACCCGGCCCGGTTACCCTGCCGAAGCACTGAACGGTTTGGCGTGACAACCCGCATCAAAACGCTCGACATCGTCGCCCTGGGTGAAGCCATGGTTGAGTTCAACCAGACCAAGAACCAACCTCTTGACGAGCCCCCTCTGTACCTGCAAGGCTTTGGGGGCGACACCAGCAACGCCGCCATCGCAGCTGCCCGTGCGGGTGCGCGAGTGGGTTACCTGAGCCGCCTGGGTACAGACCGCTGGGGCGACCGCCTCATGGATTTGTGGCAGCGCGAAAACGTGGACACCACCACCGTGATGCGCGATGCCCAAGCACCCACCGGCATCTACTTTGTCAGCCATGATGCACAAGGCCACCACTTCAGCTATGCCCGAGCCGGATCGGCCGCCAGCCGAATGCAGCCGCAAGATGTGGTGCAGCATTGGGGCGAGGCCATTGCTCAAAGCCAATGGCTGCACCTGTCGGGCATTTCATTGGCCATTTCGGCATCGGCCTGCGACACGGCTTTTGCGGCCATGCAGCACGCCCGCACCGCGGGCACCCGAGTGGCACTCGACTCCAATCTGCGTTTGTCGCTGTGGCCACTGGCCCGGGCGCAAGCCTGCATACGTCACGCGGTCAGTCTGTGCGATCTGTTTTTGCCCAGCCTGGAGGACATGACAGCGCTCACCGGCCTCACGCAAGCGCAAGACATCATCGACTGGAGTCACACCCAAGGTGCAGCGCAAGTGGTGCTCAAGCTCGGGGCCGAAGGTGCCCTGGCCAGCGATGGTCATAGCCAGCGCCTGGTGCCCGGCCATGCGGTCCAGGCCGTAGACGCCACCGGTGCAGGCGATTGTTTTGCAGGCAATTTGCTGGCACGCCTGGCCGCAGGCGACAGCCTGTGGGACGCCACCGCTTATGCCAATGCCGCCGCGTCTTTGTCGGTGCAAGGCTACGGCGCGGTGGCACCACTGCCGCGACGTGATGCCGTGCTGAATGTGCTGACCACTCAAGCCACGGCAGCATGAGCATGCGGGCTTTGATCGCCATCGACTGGGGCACCTCGTCGTTGCGTGGCGCAAGGCTCAGCGTAACAGGCCAGGTGCTTGAATCGCGTGAGTTTGCACGCGGCATCCTGACCGTTCCACCGGGCCAATTTGAAGCCGTGTTCAACGAACTCTTTGGCGACTGGATGGCAGCACCCCATGCGCTGTGCCTGATTTCGGGCATGGCCGGCAGCCGTCAAGGCTGGCAAGAAGCGCCCTACTGCCCTTGCCCTGCAGGCTTTGCCGAACTGGGCCAGCACCTGCTCTGGCTGCAAGCCGATCGCATCGCTTTGGTACCAGGCCTGAGCTGCATGAAACCTGACACGCTGAACACCCCCGATGTGATGCGGGGCGAAGAGGTGCAGATTTTTGGTGCGCTGCAACTGGCCGAGCGCAACACCGCCACACTGGTGCTGCCTGGCACGCACAGCAAATGGGTGCAAGTCGAGCACGGCCGCGTGACCCGCTTCAGCACCTTCATGACCGGCGAGGTCTATGCCCTGCTGAGCCAGCACTCGATTTTGGGCAAGACCCTGGATTTGAACGGCACCTTCGATGAAACTGCATTCTTGCAAGGCGTGGACCAAAGCCAGCAAGCTGGCAGCGTGCTCAACAAAGTATTTGCAGTGCGCACGCTGGGTTTGTTTGAGCGACTGAGCGCTGCAGTCCTGCCCAGCTATTTGTCGGGCCTGCTGATTGGCGAGGAGCTGCGCCACCAAAACGTGCCCCCAGCGCAAGGGCCGGTGATCCTGATTGGCAGCGACGCCCTCACGCTGCGTTACACCCTGGCCCTGCGACACCTGGGCATTGCCTGCCAAAGTCGGGGGGCCGAGGCCACTTGGGCGGGTCTGCATGCCCTGGCCACCAAGCTGACGAACAAACCATGAACACATTGAACGCCTCACCCACCCCAAAACAGGCCCTGGCCCAAGCCATGGCTCAACTGCCCCTGATCGCCATCTTGCGCGGCCTGACCCCGGCCGAAGCACCCGCCATCGGCCAGGCACTGGTGGACAGCGGCTTTGCCCTGATTGAAGTGCCGCTGAATTCACCTGAGCCTTTGGAAAGCATTGCAGCGCTCACCAAGCTTTTCCCGCAAGCCCTGATCGGTGCAGGCACCGTGCTCAACACGCAGCAAGTCAAAGATGTGCACGCTGCCGGTGGCCGCCTGATCGTCTCGCCCAACTTCAACCTGGCGGTTGTCACTCAGGCGCTGGCACTGGGCATGGTGGTGCTGCCTGGTGTGGCCACGCCCAGCGAAGCCTTTGCAGCGCTCGATGCGGGTGCACACGGCCTCAAGCTGTTCCCTGCCGAGATGATTTCACCAGCCACCGTCAAGGCCATGCGCGCGGTACTGCCCAAAGACACGGCTTTGATGCCGGTCGGCGGCATCACGCCCGACAACATGGCCGCTTACCGCGCCGCCGGGGCCAGCGGCTTTGGTTTGGGTTCGGCCTTGTACGCACCAGGGAAATCGGTGCAGGCGGTGCAACAACAGGCGCAGGCGTTTGTGCGAGCTTTCAAAAACCAAGGCATTGCGTTGGCCTGAACATCACAGACACCCATCAGCAAACCCTATGTCATGCCGGACTTGATCCCGCATCCGTGCTGAAACCCATAGACCCCGGATCAAGTCCGGGGTGACAAGTAAGCAGTTCAGGCCTTCTCTCCCAATCGTCCGTCCCTGAAATCTGCCAACGCTTGGTAGATCTCTTCCTTGGTGTTCATCACAAACGGTCCGTATTGCACGATGGGCTGCTTCAGGGGCTGGCCCGCCACCAGGATCAGTTTGGCATCGTCGTTGGCCTCGATCACCACACCATCGGTCTGCGGGGTGTTGGCCAAAATGGCCATGCGTTGAACAGGCACCGCCTGAGCGCCGATGCGGACTTCCCCCCGGTACACATAGATGAAGGCGTTGTGCCCCGCAGGCAGCGCCTGCTCAAAACGCGAGCGTTCAGGCATGTGCACATCCAGATAAATCGGCTGGGTGATGTCACGGGTCACGGCACCCTGCACACCATGGCTGGCGCCAGCGATCACCGTGACCTGTACGCCTTCGGGCGTTTGCAATTTGGGCAGTTGGTCGTTCTGAAAATCCCGGTACCAAGGGGTCTTCATTTTTTCGCTGCTGTGCAGGTTGAGCCACAGCTGAAAGCCCTCCATCACCCCCTCGTCCTGTTGCGGAATTTCAGAGTGGATCACGCCCTTGCCCGCGGTCATCCACTGCACGCCGCCGTTTTGCAGCAGGCCTTCGTGACCGGCACTGTCCCGGTGCAGCATGCGCCCGGCGATCATGTAGGTCACCGTTTCAAAGCCACGGTGTGGATGATCCGGAAAACCGGCAATGTAGTCATCCGGCTTGTCGCTGCCAAACGCATCGAGCATCAAAAACGGGTCCAGCCGCTGTTGCAGGTCTTGCGTGAGGATGCGGCTGAGCTTGACGCCCGCGCCGTCGGAAGTGGCTTGACCGATGACCAAGCGCTCAACATTGCGCGAGTTCAAAACGGCTGGGTGAGATGGGGTATGGGACACAACGATTTCCTTTCAACGACCGCAAAGGGTCAAACCCGATTCAATGCACTCAACTGTGAATGTGCAACACCTTGCCAATCGGGCGGCAGTTGGTGTTTGGCTTGCAGGTAATGGTGGGTGTACACCTGAAGCCAAGCCTCCAGCACGAGTCCAGCATGTGCTTCGCCCGCCAGAGCCAGGCACAGCGATGCGACCTCGCTGGTGCAAAAGTGGTCATCCCGGCGCGAACGACGCAGCTTGTAGCGCGAGACTTGATCGGGATTCAAGCTCAATACCGGCAAGGTGTTCAGGTAAGGGCTTTTGCGAAACATCTTGCGGGCTTCGGGCCAAGTGGCATCCAGAAAGATGAACAGTGGACGCTTCTCCTGATGAGTGAGCACCACTTCATGCACCACGCGTTCGGGCTCCACAAAATCGCCCGGAAACACCACATACGGTTGCCACTGCGGATCGGCCAGCAGCGCCAGCAAAGCAGGGTCGACCTCGGTGCGGGCCCAGCCAAAAGCAAAGGTGCTCTGCACCACATCGGCGATCAGCCAGCCGGTGTTGCTGGGTTTGAGCGGTTCAATGTCGGCCATGAGCAGACACATGCCCGATTGCGTGGGCACCTCGGGGCGCAGTGCGCACAGGCAATGGCTGGGCACCAGGCGGCAGCCCGGGCAGCGCTCGCCCTTGATGCCGCCACGCGCCAAAAAGGGTTTGGCGCTGCGGGCCAGGCGCTCGCTGCGCAGGCGCGAGACGGCGTGCGGCTGAATCAGTGAAGCTGGCTGGGTCACGGTGACAGTCATGTATGGCGCAGACAAAATGGCCAACCTCAAACCGACGTGGCCATGCGCAATCGGCGGGCCGCTTCTTCGTCGCGCGCATCGTCGATTTCGCGCAGCACGGCCTGCATGTCCACATCGGCAGTCGAACGCTCGAAGCGGCCGGTCAGCGGTGTCTCGTTGCTCAGCAAACCGGCTTGGTACAGGCTCCAGATTTCGGGGCCGTATTCAGTCTGTCGCAACACGGGCGCGAACTGCCCAAAGAAGTCACGCAGGTTGCCCACATCGCGCAGCAGCATGCGCTGTGCGTGGTTGTTGCCTGCAGCGTCTACCGCTTGCGGCAAGTCGATGATGACCGGCTCGTCCACACCGGGCAGATCGCCTTCGCCAGGCATGTGCGCCAGCAGAATATTGAACTCTGACAGATCGCCATGCACCACGCCCGCGCACAGCATGCGCACCACTTCGCCAATCAAGGTGGCGTGGTGTTGCAGGGCTTGCTCGGGCGTGAAGGCCACATCGTTCAGGCGCGGGGCGGCATCACCCTGCGCATCGGTGACCAGCTCCATGAGCAACACGCCGTCAAAAAAGTTAAAGGGCCGGGGCACGCGCACACCGGCTTCGGCCAGGCGGTACAGCGCATCGACCTCGGCACTTTGCCAGGCGGCTTCTTGTTCTTGACGGCCAAACTTGCTGCCCTTTGCCATGGCGCGGGCCGAGCGCGAGTTTTTGACCTTGCGGTTTTCGGTGTAATCCACCGCTTGCCGAAAACTGCGGTGCGTGGCCTCTTTGTAAATCTTGGCGCAGCGGGTCTCTTCCCCGCAGCGCACCACGAACACCATGGCTTCTTTGCCGCTCATGAGCTGGCGCACCACGGTGTCGATCAGGCCCTCTTCAACCAGGGTCTGAAGTCTGGGAGGTGCCTTCATCCAGGACGGTGCAAGGCGCAAATTTTGTTGCCGTCGGGATCGCGCAAGTAAGCCAGGTACAGCTTGCCTGCAGGGGTTTCACGGAAACCAGGGGGGTCTTCGCAAGTGCTGCCGCCATTGGCCACACCCGCCGCATGGAAGGCATCACCCTGCTCTGCGGACTGCACCGTGAAACCGATCGTGCTGCCATTGCCATGGCATGCAGGTTCGCCGTTGATGGGCGTGGTGATGGCGAAGGTGCCGGTGGGGCTGCGGTAGAAATAACGGTTTTTGTTGGCCACCCCAGGGCCATAGCCCAAGGTGCCCAGCATGGCGTCGTAAAACTTTTTCGAAACCTCGAGGTCATTCACACCCAACATCACATGGCTGAACATGGCTTTCTCCGTTAGAACCCGGTATCGGGCGAATTGAATCCAAGCGATGTTACTTGAAGCACGGGCTGCAAAGGCCATGAACACCCACCCGCAAGTCGCCAATGTGGTTGCCATGGACGTCCGGCCTGCGGCAAGCTCATGATGACCGTGAGGGTCACGGTGAAATCATCACCCCGCGCAACGGCCGCAAAGCCCTGAAACCTGTTTTTTGATCTGGACACGACTTTGAACACACCTACCAAGCTGCTCGACACCTGGCTGGCGCAAGAGCAAGCCATACGAACCCGCCTCGATGCCGGTGCAGGCCCCGGCGTGGCCACACGCGAGCAAATCGCAGGCAAAACCGGCCTGGAGGTCATGCAAGGCCTGCTCAGCGGGGAGCTGCCCTACGCCAGCATCGCCAAAACCCTCGACTTTGTGCTGATTGAGGTCAGCCCGGGTCAGGCGATTTTTCAGGGCGCGCCTGGCTTGAACCACATGAACCCACTGGGCACGGTGCATGGGGGCTGGTTTGCCACCTTGCTTGACTCGGCGCTGGGCTGCGCTGTGCACACCATGATGCCGCCGGGACGCGGCTACACCACGGCCGATCTGAGCGTGAAACTGGTCAAAGCCCTCACGCCCAACGTGCAGCGCGTTCGGGCCATCGGCCAGGTGGTGCACTGCGGCCGCCAGCTGGCCACCGCCGAAGCGCGATTGGTCGGACCGGATGGCACACTCTATGCCCATGCGAGCACCGCCTGCCTGGTGTTTGACATGCCCACTTCAGCCACCACCGGAACCCGAACATGAGACTCCTCCACACCATGCTGCGCGTGGGCAACCTGCAACGCTCGATCGATTTTTATACCCAGGTGCTGGGCATGAAACTGCTGCGCACCTCTGAAAACCCCGAGTACAAATACTCGCTGGCCTTTGTGGGCTACGGCAACAACCCGGACCATGCCGAAATCGAGCTGACCCACAACTGGGGCGTGGAAAGCTACGACATGGGCACGGCCTACGGCCACATTGCCTTGGGCGTGCCCGATGCGTATGCCGCTTGCGAGAAGATCAAAGCCGCTGGCGGCAACGTGACCCGCGAGCCCGGCCCGGTCAAGGGCGGCACCACGGTCATTGCCTTTGTGACCGACCCCGATGGCTACAAGATCGAATTGATCCAGCGGGCAGAGTTTGCGGGTGGGCAAGGGCTGCGCTGAACCCAGAACCCCAGTCACCCCCGACCTGATCGGGGGTCTATGCCTTTGACCATCATGGATACCCGGTCAAGCCGGGTATGACAAACCCAAGGTGAGCGATCAAGGCAGTTATGACGAACCCCGACGTTCTCGGAGGAACGTCACCCCCGACCTGATCGGGGGTCCATGCCTTCGACCTCCGTGGATACCCGGTCAAGCCGGGTATGACAAACCCAAGGTGAGCGATCAAGGCAGTTATGACGAACACCGACGTTCTCGGAGGAGCGTCACCCCCGACTTGATCGGGGGTCCATGCCTTCGAGCGCCGTGGATACCCGGTCAAGCCGGGTATGACAAAACGAGAATCAGCGCGGCAGCTGGCTCGCCTCGCGGGCCAAGGCTTCGATGCGGGCCCAGTCGCCATTGGCCAGCGCATCGGCAGGCACCAACCAAGAGCCGCCGACGCAGGCCACATTGGGCAAGCTCAGCAGATCGTTGGCGTTTTGTTGCGTGACGCCACCCGTGGGACAAAACTTCACATCAAAGAACGGACCGCTCCAGGCTTTGAGCATGGCGGGGCCACCCGCCTGCATGGCGGGGAAGAATTTGAGTTCGGTGTAGCCGTCTTCTTGGGCCATCATGATTTCGCTGCCGGTTGCCACGCCGGGTAAGAGCGACAAACCGAGGTCGCGGCAGGCCTGGCCCACAGCACGGGTGTAGCCGGGGCTGACCGCGAAACGGGCACCGGCCTTGGCCGCCGCTGCAGCGTCCGCCGGGCTGCGCACCGTACCGGCGCCGACCACCGCGCCAGGCACTTCTTTGGCGATCGCTTCCATGCAGGCCAGCGCCTGCGGGGTGCGCAGGGTCACCTCCAGCATGCGGATGCCGCCCGCCACCAAGGCGCGGGCCATGGGCACGGCGTGGGCCACGTCGTTCAAGACGATCACGGGGATCACGGGGGCGTCTTGCATGACTTGCAGGGCAGTCAGATTTCCATTCAGATTCACAGCCATGTGCAGGCTCCTTCTTCGGCTTTGAGCGCGTTGCGGCGCAGGTTGGCAAACAGTTCACGGCCCATGCCCACGCCGTTGGCGGCACGCAGCTCGGCAGGCATTTGGGCCAGCGGGCGGGCGGCCCATTCGGCCTCGCTCACCAGCACCTGCAGGGTGCCCGCCACGCCATCGAGGCGAATCAAATCACCGTCTTGCACCTTGGCCAGCGGTCCACCGGCTGCGGCTTCGGGCGACACATGGATGGCCGCAGGCACTTTGCCCGACGCGCCGCTCATGCGGCCATCGGTGACCAGCGCCACCTTGAAGCCCTTGCCTTGCAGCACGGCCAGCGGCGGGGTGAGTTTGTGCAGCTCGGGCATGCCATTGGCTTGCGGGCCTTGCCAGCGCACCACGCAGACCAGATCACGGTCCAGCTCGCCGGCCTTGAAAGCGGCGTGCAACTCGTCTTGCGAACTGAACACGCGGGCCGGGGCTTCGATCACATGCAATTCATCGGGCACCGCAGAAATCTTGATCACGCTGCGGCCCAGATTGCCTTGCAGCAATTTCAGGCCACCCGTGACGCTGAAAGGGCTGGTCGCGGGGCGCACCACGGTGTCGTCTTTGCTGGCCCCGGCCTCATGCCAGACCAGCTGGCCATTTTGTGCAGACGGAATGCGGGTGAATTCACGCAGACCACCCGGACGCACCGTCAGCACATCGGCGTGCATCAGACACGCATCGAGCAGTTCGCGGATCACATAGCCCGGGCCACCAGCGGCCTGGAACTGGTTCACATCGGCGCTGCCGTTGGGGTACACGCGGGTGAGCAGCGGCACCACATCCGACAAGGCAGAGAAGTCGTCCCAATCGATCACGATGCCCGCCGCACGCGCCACCGCCACCCAATGAATCAAATGGTTGGTCGAGCCGCCCGTGGCCAGCAAAGCGACCATGGCGTTGACGATGCAGCGCTCGTCGACCAAACGGCCAATGGGGGTGAAATTCTTGGCTTTGACCAAGTCCAGCACGGTGCGGGCAGCTTCGCGGGTCAGCTCTTGGCGTACGCCTTCGGCCGGGTTGATGAAAGCCGTGCCCGGCACATGCAGGCCCATGGCTTCGAGCAGCATTTGGTTGCTGTTGGCCGTGCCGTAAAAGGTACAAGTGCCCTCGCCGTGGTAAGCCTTCGATTCAGCCTCCAGCAATTCAGGGCGGCCCACCTGGCCCAGTGCGGCTTGTTCGCGCACCTTGGATTTTTCACTGTTAGACAGACCGCTGGTCATGGGGCCAGCCGGCACAAACACCGTGGGCAAATGACCAAACTGCAAAGCACCAATCAAGAGACCCGGCACGATCTTGTCGCACACACCCAGCATCAGGGCAGCGTCAAACACATCGTGGCTGAGCGACACCGCTGTGGCCATGGCGATCACATCGCGGCTGAACAGGCTCAGCTCCATGCCGGGCGTGCCTTGGGTCACGCCGTCGCACATGGCGGGCACGCCCCCGGCCACTTGGGCGGTGGCTCCCAATTTGCGGGCCTCGTCCTTGATCAGATCGGGGTAGTGCTGCAGCGGCGCGTGGGCCGAGAGCAGGTCGTTGTAGGCGTTGACGATGCCGATGTTGGGCGCACGCGGGGCGACCACTTTGATTTTGTCCAAGGCGGTGGCGCGGCTTTTGTCGCCCTCAGGCATGGCGGCAAAGGCGTGGGCCACGTTGGCGCAGCCCAGGCGCTGGGCACCGGGGTCGCGTTGGGCAGCGGCATCCACCTGCTGCAAATAAGCCTGGCGGGTCGGGCGGCTGCGCTCGGTGATGCGGGCGGTGACGGCGGCCAAAATCGGATGAAGTGTCATGTTTTGACGTCTGGGCAGACGTGGTAACTAAATTACATGACCGATGGTAACCGTGTTCCCCCGTTTTGGTGCGTTTGGGCGGTTACAGACTGGGTACAACTCGTAGGCATAAGCCAGCAGACGCAAAAAAACCCGCCGCAGCGGGTTTTCAGTGCGTTACACGCCGAATCACTTGGCAGCAGAAGCGTCAGCGGCTGGTGCACCAGCAGCAGCGCCAGCGGGTGCAGACGCATCAGCCATGGGTGCAGAGGCTTCGGCAGCGGGGGCCGCGACAGCAGCGGGGGCTGTAGGTGCGGCTTTTTTGCTCTTGGCAATGCCAAAACCGACGGCCAAGCCAATGGCCAGCACGATCACAGCCACCAGAACAGCCCAAACTACGGGTTGATTGTCATCTTGAGGGGTCGACATGTTTGTTTTCTCCGAAAATAGTGGCGAGATTGTAATAGGGCCTCTTTGCACATGACTGACAGCTTCACCCAAACAGAAAAGCGCCCTGCTTGCCCTGCGGAGGCCACGGCATTTCAAACCGACTTGCTGGAACGCTTTCGCGCCCAATGCGCGAAGGGCCAAGACTTGTGGGTCTTTGGCTACGCCTCTTTGCTGTGGCGCCCAGAATTTGAGGCCGAAGAACAGCACACCACCAAAGTCTGGGGCTGGCATCGCGCACTCAAAATGTGGAGCCGTTTGAACCGGGGCAGTCCCGAATGCCCAGGGTTGGTGTTTGCCCTCTTGCCCGGCGGCAGCTGCCAGGGAGTGGTTTATCGCATCGCCAAAGACCAGGCCGATGAAGTGCTGACACGGCTTTGGGCCCGAGAAATGCCCATGGACGTTTACACCCCCAACTGGCTGCCCTGCGCCACCCCCAATGGACCCGTTAAAGCATTGACCTTCACCTTGCCCCGCAGCAGTCCCAGCTTCACGGGTGACTTGCCAGCAGAGACTTACCAGCAAATCTTTCGCCAGGCCAGCGGACGCTTTGGCACCACGCTGGACTATGCCTTGCAGACCTACCGCAGTTTGCAGGCCCATGGCATCGAAGACCGGGCCCTGGCCAACTTGCTGCGCCATGCCGACTGACAAGCCCTGACGCTTTGCGGTCCTGAATGACCTCGCGCAATGCGGCGCCCAAGCCGCTGCCTATACTTGCAGCATGAACATCGCCGACCTGCGCAAGAGCTACGAAAAAGCCGAGCTCAACGAAAACGCCTCCCACGCCAACCCGCTCCAGCAATTTGAGCAATGGCTGCAAGAAGCCATTGCCGCCGAAGTGCCTGAGCCCAACGCCATGACGCTGGCCACCGTGGCCAGCAACCTGCGTCCCAGCACACGGGTGGTGCTGATCAAGGGCTATGACGAGCGCGGCATCGTTTGGTACACCAACTACGCCAGCCAAAAAGGCCAGGAGTTGGCAGGCAATCCCTTTGCGGCGCTGCAGTTTCACTGGGTCGAGCTGGAACGGGTGGTGCGCATTGAGGGCCGGGTTGAAAAAGTCAGCGACGAAGAAAGCGATACCTACTTCCACAGCCGCCCACTGGACTCGCGCATCGGCGCTTGGGCCTCACCCCAAAGCCAAGTGATCGACGGCCGCACCGTGCTGGTGACCAACGCCGCCAAATACGCCGCGCAGTTCATGCTGCAACCGCCTCGCCCGCCGCACTGGGGCGGCTACCGCTTGGTGCCCGACCAATGGCAATTCTGGCAAGGACGCAAGAGCCGCCTGCACGATCGCCTGCGTTACACGCAAGATGGCGGCCAGTGGTTGCGCGAGCGCCTGGCCCCCTGAACCAGCGACAACAGTCAGGCCGGCAACATAGGCAAGACCGCCATGACCGCCGTCACGCTCACCACAGCCATCGCGGTGGACACGGCCACGCCCGCGGTGACCGCGTCTTCTTCTTTGCGGTAGCGCTGCGAGAACAAAAAGACATTGGCTCCGATGGGCAAAGCCGCCGCCACCGTCATGACGGCCAAATGCAGCCCACGCAAACCCAGCAACCAGCCCACCGCCAGCATGAGCGCGGGATGGACCACGGTTTTGACCAAAGACAATTTCAGGGCAGACATGAACTGCTTGCCAATCGGCGTTTGTGACAACGTGATGCCCACCAGCACCAAAGCAATCGGACCAAAAGCACTGCCCAGCAAGGCCAAGGGTCGGTCCACCACCGGGTGCAAGCCCCAGCCGGTCTGGGCATAGACCAAACCCACCAGAATCGGCAAAGGCACGGGGTGAATGATGGCGTTGCGCACCGCAGACGCCACTGTGCGCCAAACAGCGCGGCGCTCGCCGGACAGAGCGGCGTGCTCGCTGGCGACTTGCAACTCCAGCACCAGCGTGGCCGCACTCAGCAAGACCAAGGCGTGCAATGAGATCAAGGTGAACAGCAACACCTGCCCCTCTTGCCCATAGGCCAAGCCGATCAAGGGCACGCCGATCATCAAGGTGTTGCTGAAAATACTGGCCAATGCCAGCACCGAAGCGCGGCTGTTACGACCATAGAGCCAGAGCATGGTGACAAACAAGGCCCCTGCCACCAGGAAATACTGCGCCACGGGTTTGAAATCCAGCTGCTCAATGCGCACGCTGCTCATGGTGCGAAACAAGAGCGCTTGGGTCAGCACCAAAAAAACCAGATTGGACAAGTCGCGCACCGACTCGCCGCGCACGAGCTTGGCCTTGCCCGCCACAAAGCCAATCAAGATCAGCAACACCACGGGCAGCAATGACGACAAAACGGGATGATCAAGGTTCATGCCCCGATTATCCCGTTGACTCAGCCGCTCAAATGGCGGAAACCACGTAGCGCCGCCGCCTAGGCGACGCCACGCAGGCCATCAAAACGTGGCCTGAACCCCCAGCTTGACGCTGCGGCCCGGCAAGGGCGACTTGCCAAACGCGGTGCTGGTCAGGATCGAGCTGGCGCTGTAAGCCAGTTGGTCGGTCAGGTTGTCTAAGCGGGCAAACCAATGCAGCACGGTGGTATCCAGCTTTTGACGGTAAGCCACACTGGCGTTGACCCAGGTGTAGGCACCCGTGGCCACACTGCCTTCGGGTACACGCTTTTGCGCGGCATGCCAGTCAGCGCCCATCTTGGCGCTCCAGGGGCCTTGGCCATACACCAGCGTGGCGCCTACACGCATGGGCGCAATGCGGGGCAATGGCTCGCCCGTGCTCGTGTTGGTGGCCCGCACGGTGTCGGCACGCCAGTCCAGGTCGAGCGTCGAGGTGTTTTGCCACAGACGCTGACGACCGCTGGCCTCCAAGCCTCTGAATTGGGCCTTGACGCCTTGGTAGCGCTGCACGGGCAAAACGCCCTCCACGTCCTGCGTGTTCATCAGGCCAATGTAGTTGGCAAACTGGTTGGCAAAGGCCGTCACATTCACACTGTCGGGGCCGGACTTCCACTGCACACCCGCATCCAGGCTCTTGGACTTTTCCAGGCCCAAAGCTGTGTTGCCGATTTCCCAGGCGTGGGTGGCCAGGTGTGGGCCATTGGCAAACAATTCGTAGTCTTTGGGGGCACGCTGCGTCAAGGCCGCATTGCCGGTCAAAGACCATGCGGGCGAAAGCTTGAACACCGCCCCAGCGGCCACACTGAAGGGCGTGAATTTTTGGGCCCCGATGCCCTCGTCAAACCGCTCCAGCTCGGGGTTGCCCAAGGATTCCACCCGCACCGACTCCCAACGCGCCCCGGCCGTGACTTGGCCCCAAGCGGTGGGCCGCTCTTCGTGCACAAAAAGGGCTTGGCTGCGTGTGCGGCTGAAGGGGGCAAAAGCTTCACTTCCCACCGCAGAAAAGCGGCTCGATTCGGTCTGCACACCCACCACGCCTTGCCAACCCGCCAGCGGGCGGTGCCGCGCCTCGATGCGCAGGTCTTGGCCTTTGTTGGCAAACATGGTGCCCGCTTGGGTGCCCTCAAACTCGGTGTGCTGGTAGTCGGTGTGGCTCAGGCGGGCTTTGACGCTCTCAAACCAGCCCGGCACTTGGCGCACTTGGCCCTCCAGCGCGTAGCGGGTGGTCTTCATGCCAATCGTCACTTCGTCTTCGGCCACCGTGCCGTAATCGCTTTGGTAACTGTTGACCGATGCACCGAGGTAGCCGTGGTCCCAAAAAGTGCTGGCCCCGATGGCGCCACCTCGGGACTCGCTGGCCGAGTTGCAAATGCGACGGGCCTGCGCCGGTGAGCCCGGTTTGTCGCAGGCCAATGACACGGGCACACGCACATCGCCTGTTCGGCGATCGAAGCCGTCCACATGCACGGCCCAACGCTCGTTGCCCGCTTCCAGCAAAGCTGCGGCGCTGCGCTCGTCGTTGCCGGTGCCGGCCTGCAGCTGGGCTTTGCCCGAAACGCCCGCCAAGCCTTCACGCGGGATGCGGTTGTCGATCACATTGACCACCCCGCCCACAGCGCTGCCGCCGTACTGCAAGGCCGCTGGGCCGCGCAAGACCTCGATGCGCTCGGTGGACAAGACATCGAGCGGCACGGCATGGTCATAACTCAGGGCCGACACATCCAGGCTGGAGGCGCTGTTGTTGAGCACGCGGATGCGGTCGCCGTCCAGCCCGCGGATGATGGGGCGGCTCGCGTTGGGGCCAAAGTAGGTGCTGGACACACCGGGCAAACCGCTCAGGGTTTCGCCCAAAGTGCTTTGCCCGCGTTCGAGCAAATCGGCGCGGCCCAGGGCACTGACGGGCACGGTGGTCGTGTCGCGCCCCAAAGGGTTGCCAGTGATGACGATTTCAGGGGACGCGTTTTGCGCCCAAGCAGCGGGCAAGGCGCCCAAGGCGGCCAAACTGGCGCACGCCAGCACGGAAAGGGATGGGGATTTTTTCATGATTCGGATTTGAAAAACTGGAACTCGTCCGCACAGACCGACCCGGGGGCCAGTCGTGCAGACAGCGATCAGGGATTCAAATCCGATGGGGCGGGGCTCTGGCCTGCGCGGGCCACCAAGGCTGCTGGCCATGGCTGCTCAGCCAAAGCCCAGAAGGTGCCGCCATGGGCAACACGGCCAAACCGGCCCACACGGGCCAAGCCGTGAGTGCACTGGCATGGCCCAAGTGGTCCAGCACCAAGCACAGTGCAGAGCCCACTTCATGGCCGTCGTCCATGGCCGTCTGCCCCACCGACTCGGCCTGCGCCGAAGCAGTGGCCGACACCGTGACGACTTGCTGCACCTGGTGGACGATACCGTGCCACTGCCCCCAAATGGGCGCCCACAGCAGGGCCATGACCAAGGCCAGGGTCAGTGCGGCGCGGCTGCGAAACGAGGGGCGAATCTGCATGGAGAGATTAGAACATCAAGACCGGGGCCAAACCGTGGGCCCGCGCACTGCGCTCATCCGCGCACCAGGCGCGCAAAGGTCTGGCGGAACTTGGCCACCTTGGGCGCGGCCACGGCCAAGCAATAGCCTTGGTACGGGTTGCGCTCAAAGAAATCCTGGTGGTAGTCCTCTGCGGCGCTGTAGTTGGCCAAGGGCAGCACCTCGGTGACGATGGGATCGCCAAAAGCGTGCGCCGCAGTCAGCTCGGCGATCAAGACCTTGGCCACATCGGCTTGCTCGGGCGTGGTGAAGTAAATGCCGCTGCGGTACTGCGTGCCCGCATCGTGACCTTGGCGGTTGAGCGTGGTCGGGTCGTGGATCACAAAGAAGATTTCCAGCAGCTCACGCGTGCTGATCTCGGCCGGGTCGTACACCAGCTTGACCACTTCGTTGTGGCCAGTGCGGCCTGAGCAGACTTGCTCGTAAGTGGGTGCCACGGTCTGGCCATTGCAGTAGCCCGACTCGACATCGCTCACGCCGCGCACTTTCACATAAACGGCCTCGGTGCACCAAAAGCAACCGCCACCCAGTACCAATGTTTCTGTCATGTCTACGTCCTTGTTGTTTCTGCATGGACCCAAGGTCTTCACCCAGGGTGACAAATCAACGCGTGCTTCAGGCCGCCAACCGCACCGCCTGCACAAAATCTTGCAAAGCCGTCTGATCGCGGTCGCTGCGCCACAGGCAGCGGGTGTCGTAACGCACATCCACATCTTGCAAGGGCACAAACACAGCACCGGCCATGGCCGATTGCTGCAGGGCCTGGGGCACCAGCGCGGCGCCCTGCCCTTGCGAGACCAGGGACACGACACTCAGCCAGTGGCGCAACTCGTGCACCACCTGTGGCATCCAGCCCGCGTGCTCACAGCATTGCAAGATGCGCTCATGGTAATCGGGCGAGACGGTGCGCGAGACCACCACCAGCGATTGCCCCTGCAAATCCTGCAGGCGCAAACTCGGCGCCCGGGCCAAGGGGTGATTTTCCGGCAGGCACGCCACCAGCGGCTGGCTGGCCACCAGGATTTGCTCAAAACCCGGCGGCACACGCGGCGTGTGCACAAAGCCCACATCCAGGCGATCGCGCAGCAGCTCTGACAACTGCTCGGTCGAGCTCAACTCGCGCAACACCAAACGCAAACGCGGGTGGCTGAGCTGGAAACGGCTCAGGATTTGCGGCAAGCCGCAGTACAACATGGTCCCGGCAAAACCAATCTGCAACTGGCCCGATTGGCCCTCGGCCACATCCCGCGCCTCCCGAGCTGCCGCGCTGGCCTGCGCCAGCAAGGCCCGCGCCGCCGGCACAAAGGCCTGCCCTGCGGCGGTCAGCTGCACGCCCCGGCTGTTGCGGGTGAACAATGGGGCCCCCACCGAAGCCTCCAATTGCTGGATGTTCAGGCTCAAAGGCGGCTGCGAAATCGCCAGGCGCTGGGCGGCCCGGCCAAAGTGCAGCTCCTCGGCCAGCATCAGAAAGTAACGCAGGTGACGGAATTCCATGGATTCAAAATATATATTGATGCATAGGCAATCAATATTAGACAGCTATTTATGCAGGCCTGACAATCCATGTCAGCACTTTTTTCACGGAGACACACCATGGCCACCAGCAAAACCACCTTCAATTGGGAAGACCCGTTCAACCTCAGCGCCCAATTGACCGACGACGAGCGCCAGGTCAGCGAAGCCGCCCGCGCCTACTGCCAGGAGCGCCTGCTGCCGCGCGTCAAAGACGCCTTTTTGAACGAGACCACCGACCGCGCCATCTTCACCGAGATGGGTGAGCTGGGCCTGCTGGGCGCCACCATCCCCGAGCAGTACGGCGGCGCGGGCCTGAACTACGTTTGCTATGGCCTGGTGGCCCGCGAAGTCGAGCGC
>ERZ1034361.894-NODE-894-length-17637-cov-3.327278_pt1 | contig 17637 bp, 14 predicted proteins | sample MGYA00520617_ERZ1034361 | MGnify/ENA primary metagenome ERZ1034361 (study PRJEB33736, sample SAMEA104284507) | Azolla filiculoides | biome: Urban; feature: Water surface; material: Ditch water | place: Netherlands | collected 2015-10-28 | depth 0-0.1 m ... | reverse complement strand
AATGGAAGAAGAAAAAAAAACATATAGTAGACGTTCATTCCTAAAGGTAACATCGATTTCAGGTGGAGGAATGTTGATTGGATTTAGCTGGCTAATGGGATTACAACCTAATGAAGCTTTTGCCAGTCCATTTAACCCCAATGAACAAGGAGCTGCAGAATTCAACGGATACATTCAAATTATGGGAGACAACAAAATAAAAATATTTTGTCCGAATCCTGAATTTGGTCAGAATGTAATGACCTCCTTACCGATGCTGATAGCTGAGGAATTAGATGTGGATTGGAAAAACTGTATTGTTGAACAAGCTCCTTATGATGTTAAACTATATAAAAGACAATTCACAGGAGGTAGTAATTCTATCCGACAAGCTTGGAAAGAATTAAGAAGTGTAGGCGCTTCAGCAAGAGAACTATTACTTTTAGCTGCGGCTAACTCTTGGAAAGTACCTCAATCAGAATTGAATACTAAAATGGGAATAATTTTCCATACTAAAAGCGGTAAATCGGCAACTTATGGAGAATTAGCGACCGAAGCCTCAAAACTAACTGTTCCTCAAAACGTTGTTCTAAAAAACAATTCAGATTTTACTATTTTAGGTAATCCTCAAAAAAATGTAGAAGGATTAAAAATAGTCAGCGGAAAGCCTTTGTTTACTCTTGATTATCATCAAGAAGGTATGTTAATTGCCATGGCACAGCATCCACCGGCATTTGGATTAAAATTAAAATCATTTAATGCTAACGAGGTCCTCAAACAACCCGGAATAAAAGAAGTTTTTTCTATTAAAGTACTTGATGATACTTTTGAAAAAGCTATTTTCGATACCCGAACTTTTAATGAATTAGTCATTATAGTTGGAAATACCACTTGGGAAGTACTCAGTGCTAGAAAAAAACTAAAAGCAACATGGGAACCCATTTTAGAAACTAAAGAAGTTGTAAATATTTTTGGAAATAAAAGAGAAGAGATTATTCCAGCTGGTTTAGAAAGTACCGATTCTCAATATGCTAAAATGATACAAGAGTCAAAAAAACCTGGAAAACTACTCCGAAAAGATGGAAATCCAGAATTAGCCTTTCAACAAGCGCATGAAATACTTGAACGTACCTACACAGCACCTTTTTTGGCTCACAACACCATGGAACCTATTAGTTGTTTTGCAAACGTTACCCTAGACAAAGCCGAATTTGTCGCGCCCATCCAAGCACCTGATTTCATCGCTCCTACTATTGCTGCCCGATTAGGTATTCCAAAGGAAAATATTGAAATTCAATTGGCTCGAATGGGAGGTGGTTTTGGAAGACGTGCTTATGGACACTATATGGTCGAAGCGGGAATTATTTCGCAAAAAATCAAGGCACCTGTAAAATTGATTTATACTAGAGAAGACGATATGACCTATGGAATTTATCGTCCTATGTATTCTGTAACCTACCGAGCGGCAATTGATGCTAATAAAAAACTTACAGCACTGCATGTTAAAGGAGGTGGTTTGCCAGAAAGTCCTGTACATGAGAACCGTTTCCCTGCTGGAGCTGTAGATAATTATCTGGCAGAAAGTTGGGCAATTCCAACTAACTTGACAATTGGAGCGTTCAGAGCACCAAGATCCAACTTTATTGCTAGCGCAGAACAATCTTTTTTGGATGAATTAGCCGAAACTTTAGAAAAAGATCCAATAGATTTTAGAATTGAATTGCTACAAAAAGCTAAAGTAAACCCAGTTGGGAAAAATAATGAGTACAATGCGGATCGTTACATAGGCGTTTTGGAAATGGTAAAGGAAAAATCGGATTGGAAAAATTTAAAACTAACCAATAAAAAATATGGAGTTGCTGCCTATTTTTGTCATCAATCGTATGCAGCGCATGTTGTTGAGCTAAGTTTAAACGATGGAACTCCTGTGGTAGAAAAAGTAACTACTGCTATTGATTGTGGTGTTGTGGTAAATCCAGAAGGAGCTAAAAACATGATAGAAGGCGCAGTGGTAGATGGTGTCGGTAACTGTTTGTTTGGTGCACTTACTATAAAAAATGGTAAACCAGAGCAACAAAACTTTGATCAATATAGAATGATTCGCCACAATGAAGCACCGAAGAAGATTGATATCCATTTTATAAAAAATGATATTGATCCAACAGGTTTAGGCGAACCTCCTTTTCCGCCAGTATTCGCGGCTGTAGCTAATGCTTTATATAAAGCTGCAGGAAAAAGATTCTATAACCAGCCTTTTCAAAAGGATTTGGAAGCTTAGAACTTATATTGTAAACAAATTTATAATCATCGTTTATAACAAACAAAAAAAATGACCTTAAAGTAAATTTAAGGTCATTTAAAATTTGTGGACGATGAGGGATTCGACCCCCCGAACGCTTCCGATGAAAATCGGAATGCTCTGAACCAGATGAGCTACTCTTTTTTTGAGATTAATTCTTGAATCTTAATTCTACTTTTCCAAGATTTAATTTGTAATTCTCTCTTGTGAGCTAATTCTTTAGTTTGATAGTTTTCGACATGAACAACTTCCCAGTCGTTTACATTTCCAGTAAAGCCTTTGCTTTTTTGATTATGCCTAACGAGTCTTTCTTCTAAATTAGAAGTGAATCCAACATAAAATCTATTCTTGGTTGCGCTGAATAAAATGTATACAACAAAGTCCATAACTATTTGAAATAAAAAACCTCCAAAATCAGATGATTTTGAAGGTTTATAATTATTGTGGGCGATGAGGGGTTCGAACCCCCGACCCCCTCGGTGTAAACGAGGTGCTCTGAACCAGCTGAGCTAATCGCCCTAATTGTGAGTGCAAATATACATTTAGAAATTGTATTTGCAAGTGATTTTTTAGAAAATTAATTAAAAAAGTGAACAATAAGTACTTATTCCCTCACTTACAACCTTTTAAATATTCTATCAAAAGGTGTTATTTTTTTGTTATGAATCGTTATAGTATTACATTTGGAAGAATAAAATTTATAAAATGGGAAGATTCAAAGAAAACGATTTGCCAAAATCAAAAATTACTGCAAGTTCACTCAATAAAGCCAAAATTATTTTTAAATATGCAGGGAAAAATCGTTGGAAATTTTATGTCGGTCTAGTCTTTCTGCTTCTTACCAGTGTAACCGCTTTGGCTTTCCCTAAATTTATGGGAATGTTAGTAGATTGTGTCAACAAAAAAGACAGTGCTCTTGCGAATCAAATTGCCCTTGGATTAGGATTAGTCCTAATACTACAATCTGTTTTTTCATTTTTCAGATTATCACTATTTGTAAATTTTACCGAAAACACATTGGCTAATGTTCGTTTAGCTCTTTATACTAATTTAGTCAAATTACCGATGTCTTTTTTCTCTCAAAAACGAGTTGGAGAATTGAACAGTAGAATCAGTAACGATATCGGACAAATTCAAGATACGCTGACGACCACAATTGCAGAGTTTTTACGTCAATTTATCTTGATAATAGGAAGCTTTATAATGCTGGCCAGCATCAACATCAAGTTGACTATTATGATGGTTTCGGTAGTGCCATTAGTGGGAGTTGCTGCAGTTATTTTTGGACGATTCATTAGAAAGTATTCTAAAAAAGTTCAAGATCAAGTAGCCGAAAGCCAAGTTGTTGTCGAGGAAACTATGCAAGGAATCAGTATTGTAAAAGCTTTTGCAAACGAATGGTACGAAATAGAACGCTATAAAGAAAAAATCAAAGAAGTCGTAAAAATCGCCATTAAGGGTGGTCAATTCAGAGGTTATTTTGCTTCATTCATTATTATTTGTTTGTTCGGAACTATTGTGGCTGTTGTTTGGTACGGTGTTCAATTGAGTATTGCAGGCGAAATTACCGTTGGTGAATTATTCACCTTTATTCTGTATTCAAGTTATGTAGGTGCTTCATCAGGAGGAATTGCCGAATTGTATGCACAAATGCAAAAAGCAATTGGTGCCACCGAAAGAGTTTTTGAATTATTGGAAGAAATCCCTGAAAAAATCAATACTATGCAAAGCGCTTCTATTGTTGAGAAAATAAAAGGAAATGTTACTTTCAAAAATGTGGCTTTTCATTATCCTTCCAGGAAAGAAGTCAAAGTATTAAAAGATGTAAGTTTTACCGCTAGCTTCGGGCAAAAAATAGCAATTGTCGGACCGAGTGGCGCCGGTAAATCGACTATCGCTTCTTTATTATTGCGTTTTTACAATGTTAATGAAGGCGAAATATTAATTGACGAAAAAAACATTTACGATTATGATTTAGAAAATCTGCGCGGGAACATGAGTATTGTTCCACAGGACGTAATTCTTTTTGGCGGAACTATTCGGGAAAACATCGCTTACGGAAAACCTAATGCTACCGAAGAAGAAATTCTTATTGCAGCAAAACAAGCCAATGCTTATAATTTTATTGAAAGTTTCCCTGAAAAATTTGAAACAATTGTCGGCGAAAGAGGAATTAAATTATCGGGAGGACAACGACAACGCATTGCAATTGCAAGAGCTTTATTAAAAAATCCAAGTATTTTAATTCTGGATGAAGCCACTTCTTCATTAGACAGTGAAAGCGAAAAGTTAGTGCAAGAAGCATTAGAAATTTTGATGGAAGGAAGAACCAGTATAATTATTGCGCACCGCCTTTCGACCATACGCAGCGCAGATCAAATTTTGGTTCTTGATAACGGCGAAATAACTGAACAAGGAACGCATACTGAATTAATTACTTTAGAAAACGGAATCTATAAAAATTTAAGTAATCTGCAGTTTAATAATTTTTAGAAAATAACTTCAATAAAAAAACTCCATTTGCATAGGCAAATGGAGTTTTTTTTATGCTAAAAATCTAAGAATAGATAAAAACTACTTCCCTTTTCTTCTGTTTCTTTCTGTTTTTATCATCGCTAATTCTCTGCTTGTTTGTCCGGCTACCGAAGTATTTTCTTCCGCACGACGAATCAAGTAAGGCATCACATCTTTTACAGGACCAAACGGCAAATATTTAGCCACATTATATCCGTGAGCTGCCAGATTATAACTGATATTATCACTCATTCCGTACAATTGACCAAACCAAACATTGTGATCATTGGTTTTTATTCCTTTTTCCTGAATTAAATCCATTAATTTATAAGAACTCAATTCATTATGTGTTCCAGCAAAAATGGACATCTGGTCTAAATGCTCCATCATGTATTGAACTGCTGCGTCATAATTTACATCTGTTGCCTCTTTTGAAGCACAAATTGGAGTTGGATATCCTCTTTCTTCAGCACGCTCATTTTCCTTTTCCATGTAAGCACCTCGAACTAATTTCATTCCAATAAAAAAACCTTCTTTTTTGGCTTTTTCATGCAAATTTTTCAAATAATCCAAACGATCCCAGCGGTACATTTGTAAAGTATTAAAAACAATTGCTTTCTCTTTATTATATTTCTGCATCATTTTAGTCACCAATTCATCGGCGGCATCTTGCATCCAACTTTCTTCGGCATCAATCAATAAAGCAACATTTTTTTTATGGGCTTCGTTACAAACAAAATCAAAACGTTCCGCTACTCTATTCCACTCTAAATCTTCTGCTGGAGTCAATGTTTGCTTTTCACCTACTTTTTCATATAAATCAAGACGACCAAAACCGGTTGGTTTAAACACTGCAAACGGAATTGCTTCCCTTTCTTTGGCAAATTCTATTGTTTTTAAAGTCATTTCAAGGGCCGCATCAAACTGCTCTTCTTCTTCTTTTCCTTCTACTGAATAATCTAAAACAGACGAAACTCCTTTGGTAAACATTTTATCGACCACAGTCAAACAATCATTCTCATTTACACCACCACAAAAATGGTCAAAAACAGTTGCACGTATTAATCCTTCCACCGGAAGGTTCGCTTTTATGGCAAAATTGGTTACAGCGGTTCCAATTCGCACTAAAGGCTGATTATCAATCATTTTGAAGAGAAAATAAGCTCTATCGAGTTCGGTATCGCTTTTTAATGAAAATGCAATTTGTGTGTTATTGAATATTTCTTTCATTTTTTGTTATATTTTTATACAAATATAGATAGAGTTTTCAATATTAATTACCAAAAATTCCCTTATTTTGCGCTTTCATTTAATACAAAAAGATGCAGACGATTCAAGCCAATAATTACCCAATCTATTTCAACGAAAAAGGATATGAAGCCCTTAATCTTCATTTAAAAGAACATAAATATTCTAACCTGTTTATCATCGTTGATAGTTGTACCAATGAATTTTGCTTGCCTAAATTCCTTCCGTATTTAGAAACAGAACTTACTATAGAAATCATAGAATTTGATGCGGGCGAAGCCAATAAAAACATTGATACATGCGTAGAAATCTGGAAAGTATTGACGGAACTTGGTGCTGACAGAAAAAGTCTTGTAATTAATTTGGGTGGTGGAGTTGTAACTGATTTAGGTGGTTTTGTATCTTCTACGTTCAAAAGAGGTATTGACTTTATTCACATCCCAACAACGCTGCTTTCTATGGTAGACGCATCGGTAGGTGGAAAAAATGGAGTAGATTTAGGGAATCTTAAAAATCAAATTGGAGTTATAAATGTTCCAAAAATGGTTCTCATAGACACCCAATATCTTGAAACAGTGCCACAAAACGAAATGCGTTCCGGATTAGCAGAAATGCTGAAACACGGATTAATATATGACAAAGCATATTGGGAACAATTTTTGGATTTAAAAGCCATTGATTTCGCTGATTTTGACGCTTTAATTTACCGTTCTGTTGAAATCAAAAATGAAATTGTAAAACAAGATCCTACCGAAAAAAATATCCGAAAATCATTGAATTTTGGACACACTCTGGGACATGCAATTGAAAGTTACTTTCTAGAAAATGAAAATAAAACTACATTATTGCACGGAGAAGCCATTGCTGTAGGAATGATTCTGGAAAGTTATATTGCACTAAAAAAGGATTTGATCAATGAAGCAGAATATTTTCAAATAAAATCAGCTATTAAATCCATATATAACGACATCATTTTTGAAGAAAATGACATCGAACCTATCTTAGAATTGCTTATTCATGATAAGAAAAACGAGTTTGGAACCATTCAATTCGCATTAATCGAAGGTATCGGAAAAATAAAAATCAATCAATTGGTTGAAAATGAATTAATTCTTGCCGCCTTTCAAGATTATAAATCTTAATCCATTTTTTAAGAAAAAGGATTGCATAACGTATATATTATTTTTTACATTTGCTGCAATGAAAAGAAATCAAAATCAAATATATTTTAGTTCCGATAGAAACCAAAACAATATTCCTTTTTTAAGAATATTGAATCGTTTTTATGCTATTAAAAGCAACTTTAGTTTTGATTTATTTCAATACTTGAAAGCAGAAAATGAAAAGCTTCAAATCGTTTATGCAAATATTCGGGTTTGAATTTTAGTTTAATTATTTTTATGTATATTTAATCTAAAATTCTGAAAACTAAATGAATACAAAATACTACGACTTAATAAATCAAACTTATTATTTCCCTCAAGAAGAGTTTACCTTAAACAAAGATAACCTTCAGTTTCACAATATCGATTTGATGAAACTGGTAGAAAAATATGGTACGCCATTAAAATTCACTTATTTACCTCAAATTTCTAACAACATCAACAAAGCCAAAAGCTGGTTTCGTAAATCGATGGAAAAAAACAAATATGAGGCTAAATATTTTTATTGCTACTGTACCAAAAGCTCTCATTTTGAATACATAATGAATGAAGCTTTCAAAAATAATATTCATATCGAAACGTCTTCGGCATTTGATATTAATATTGTTGAAAATCTTTTGGCAAATGGCAAAATTAACAAAAGCACGTATGTAATTTGTAATGGTTTCAAAAGAGATCAATACATTGACAACATTGCCCGATTAATCAATAATGGTCATAAAAATGCTATTCCGATTATTGATAACTTTGAAGAATTAGATTTGCTTCAAGGTCAAATAAAAGGAAAATTTAAAATTGGGATTCGTATTGCTGCAGAAGAAGAACCAAAATTTGAGTTCTATACTTCACGTTTAGGAATTGGATACAAAAACATTGTTCCTTTCTACAAAAAAGAAATTAAGGAGAATAAAAAACTGGAACTTAAAATGTTGCACTTTTTTATTAATACCGGGATTAATGACAATGCTTATTATTGGAACGAATTAGTAAAATGTATCAAAGTATACGTGGCGCTAAAAAAAGAATGTCCAACATTAGACGGTTTGAATATTGGTGGTGGTTTCCCTATCAAAAATTCATTAACTTTTGAATACGATTACCAATATATGATTGATGAAATCATCAATCAGATTAAAATTGCCTGCGATGAGGCAGAAGTTGATGTTCCAAATATTTTTACCGAGTTTGGATCTTTTACAGTTGGAGAAAGCGGCGGAGCCATTTATCAAATTTTGTATCAAAAACAACAAAACGACAGAGAGAAATGGAATATGATTGATTCTTCTTTCATTACCACTTTGCCGGATACTTGGGCTATCAACAAACGTTTTATCATGCTGGCTGTTAACCGCTGGAATGATACTTACGAAAGGGTTTTATTAGGCGGAATGACTTGTGATAGTGATGATTATTACAACTCTGAGCAAAATATGAATGCCATTTATTTACCTAAATACAATAAAGAAAAACCATTGTATATTGGTTTTTTCAATACGGGGGCATATCAGGAAACAATAGGTGGTTATGGTGGTTTGCATCACTGTTTAATCCCACAACCCAAACATATTTTAATTGATCGGGACGAAAACGGAATTTTGGCAACCGAAGTATTTTCGGAACAACAAACTTCTGAAGACGTTCTAAAAATATTAGGTTACGACAAAAAATAATTATTAAATACACAATTAGTCAATTTAAAAATTCGTTAAATTTGGATGTATATCTTTCAACCTTTTCGATTTTTAAATCTTTAAATTAAAAAAAATGAGCAAAGGACCAATCAGTCAGTTTATTGAAAAGCATTATTTGCATTTTAATTCTGCATCTTTAGTTGACGCCGCAAAGGCATACGAACAGCAATTAGCCAATGGTGCAAAAATGATGGTGAGCATGGCTGGTGCAATGAGTACCGCTGAAATTGGAAAGATTTTTGCCGAAATAATCCGTCAGGATAAAGTGCAAATTATTTCTTGTACAGGTGCCAATTTAGAGGAAGATATCATGAATTTAGTAGCTCATTCTCATTATGAAAGAGTACCAAATTACCGTGATTTGACTCCACAAGACGAATGGGATTTATTAGAAAGAGGACTAAACCGAGTGACTGACACTTGTATTCCGGAGCACGAAGCATTCCGTCGTTTGCAAAAACACATTTACAAAATCTGGAAAGATGCTGATGACAAAGGAGAACGTTATTTTCCACATGAGTTTATGTATAAAATGTTGCTTTCTGGTGTTCTTGAAGAATATTATGAGATTGACTTAAAAGACAGCTGGATGTATGCTGCTGCAGAGAAAAACTTGCCAATTATTGTTCCAGGATGGGAAGATAGCACCATGGGTAATATCTTTGCTTCCTATGTTATAAAAGGAGATTTAAAAGCTTCGACAATGAAATCCGGTATAGAATATATGGTTTTCTTATCTGATTGGTATCCAAAAAATAGTGCAAATGGTGTTGGATTCTTCCAAATTGGAGGAGGAATTGCAGGTGATTTCCCAATATGCGTTGTACCGATGTTATACCAAGATATGGAAATGCATGATATTCCTTTTTGGAGCTATTTCTGTCAGATTTCAGATTCAACAACCAGTTATGGTTCGTATTCTGGAGCGGTACCGAATGAAAAAATAACTTGGGGTAAGCTAGATATCAAAACGCCAAAGTTCATTATTGAGTCCGATGCTACAATTGTGGCACCTTTAATTTTCGCTTATTTATTAGATTTATAGAATAAAACTTTATGAAAAGAATAATTGTTGATTACGCAAAACTTACCAACGAAATTTTAAACCTTTTGGTAGAGAAATTTCCTGATGGTTATGATGATTCGAACATTATCCGTTTTAGAAATGCTAAAAACGAATTAATTGAAGCTGTCGAAGTACGAACTGAGGATACTATTTATTTAGTAAAAGTAAGTACAAAATTAGCAGACAGAATTGAAAATTTTGACGAAGATGATGAAATTATCGACGAAGTCGTAGAACCAATCAAAGGTCTTGATCTTGACGATGATGATATTAACGATGATGATGACGAAGATGAAAATCTGGATAAACCTGATTCCGACAGTGATGAGGACGACGACGCAGATGACAAAGAAATCTCTGACGAAGACGACGAAGATGATGATGAAGATTAATTTTATTCATCAATAAAATAAAAAAAGGAACTCGCTAAAATGAGTTCCTTTTTTTATTAACTTAGAAATTCAAATATACGCCATAATGACAACAGAAATTTTACACGCCAAATTAAAAGAGAATTTTGGGTTTGAAAAATTCAGACCCAATCAGGAAGCCATTATAAATTGTGTGCTTTCAGGTCAGGACACTTTAGCCATTATGCCAACCGGAGGAGGAAAATCAATTTGTTTCCAACTCCCCGCTTTAGTTTTACCTGGGATAACGATTGTGATTTCTCCTCTTATCGCCTTGATGAAAGATCAGGTAGACAGTTTAAAAGCAAACGGAATTGAAGCCTGTTTCATCAACAGCAGCCAAACAGAAACGGAACAGCAATTTTATATAGATCGCTTACAATCTAATCTGATGAAACTGGTTTATGTCGCTCCCGAAAGTTTATCCTACTTAGAAAATGTATTTAGCCAAACAACAGTAAGTCTGATTGCTATTGACGAAGCACATTGTATTTCGGCTTGGGGACATGATTTTCGACCGGCTTACACCAACTTGGGATACTTGAAAAATCGCTTCCCTTCTACTCCAATCCTTGCTTTAACTGCCACTGCCGATAAAGCTACACGTAAAGACATTAGCCAACAATTAAACCTTAAAAATGCTAAAACTTTCGTTGCTTCTTTTGATAGGAAAAATTTAAGTTTAGAAGTTCGGCCCGCTTTAGACAGAGTCAAACAAATTGTCGATTTTATAAAAGGAAAACCTAATGAATCTGGAATTATCTATTGTTTAAGTAGAAAAACTACTGAAGAATTAGCCGAAAAATTACAAAAAATCGGCCTTAATGCTAAAGCCTATCATGCAGGTTTAGACACTAAAATTCGCTCTAAAACACAAGATGAATTCATTAACGACGATTGTCAAGTAGTTTGTGCAACAATAGCTTTTGGCATGGGAATCGACAAATCAAATGTACGCTGGGTAATTCATTACAATTTACCCAAAAACATTGAAGGTTATTATCAGGAAATTGGTCGTGCCGGTCGGGATGGATTACCGTCCGAAACTATACTATTCGAAAGTTATGGTGACGTCATTCAATTACAAAAGTTTGCTTCTGAAGGTTTAAATGCCGAAGTACAATTGGCCAAACTCGAAAGAATGAAACAATATGCTGACGCACTGAGCTGCCGTCGAAAAATATTGCTTTCTTATTTTGGTGAATTAGTGACCGAAAATTGTGGCAACTGTGACATTTGCAAAAACCCTCCTGCTTTTTTTGACGGAACAATTATTGCACAAAAAGCATTATCAGCCGTGATTCGTCTTCAAGAAAGCGAGCCATTACCCGTAATTATTGACTTTTTGAGAGGTTCAAAAAACGCATACATTTTTGAAAAAGAATATCAAAATTTGAAAACCTATGGCGTTGGTCAAGATATTTCTTGGTACGATTGGAACCAATATTTAATTCAACTGATTAATTTAGGATTTTGCGAAATTGCTTTTCACCAACAAAACAAAATCAAATTAACCGCTTTTGCTAAAAAAGTATTGTTTGAAGGAGAAAAAGTACTCCTGAATACCGTTCAGAAAAACAATATAGAAAAATCCGAAAGCAAAGAACCGAAAAGTAAAACTATCGCCAATTCTCTTTTTGAAACACTTAGAAAACTGCGTTATGAAATTTCAAAAGAGGAAGAAGTTCCAGCTTATGTAATTTTCAGCGATGCAGCTTTGCGCCAAATGGAAACTAACAGGCCAATGAGTGATCAAGAATTAATCGCAATTGACGGAGTCGGAAAAGCAAAACTGGAAAAATATGGAGATGTCTTCATTAAAGCTATTATCGATTTTGAAAAAAACAAACCTGTAAAAAGAAAAAAAGAAGCCACAACTTATAAAGAAACATTAGAATTATACCTAAAAGGATTTTCGGCTGAGGAAATTTCGCAACAGCGAAAACTAGGTATTGGAACTATTATGTCACATTTAGCAAAATTATACGTTGATGGAGAAGCAATCGACCTAAGTCCGTTTATCTCAAAAGAGGAAGTCGAACAAATTGCCGAAGCGCAACAAAAACTAGACGCACCAAATGCACTAAAACCGTATTTTGATTTTTTTGAAGAAAAAATGGCTTATGAAAAAATACGTTTAGCGTTAGCAATTTTAGAAAAAGAGAATTTAGTGTAAAAATCAATGTATATGATCAATTCCTTTCCGGCATTTATAGATTCTAATACAAAAATTTTAATTTTAGGAACTATGCCCGGCATAGCTTCATTGACTAAGCAGGAATATTATGGAAACCCAAGAAACCATTTTTGGAGAATCATGTATACCTTGTTTGATACTTTGCCGGTTTCTGATAGTTTTGAAGAAAAAATACAATTACTGCAAAAAAATAAAATTGGACTTTGGGATGTTCTTGAAAATTGTGAAAGAAAAGGAAGTTTAGACATACATATCAAAAATCATAAAGAAAATGATTTTGAAATGCTATTCAAACAATACCCGACAATTCATACCATTGTTTTTAACGGAAAAGAAAGCCACAAGTATTTTATTAAAAAATTCGGGCAAATAGAAGGCATCACGTATTATGTGATGCCTTCGACTAGTCCTGCTAATACAATATCTTTTGAAAACAAATTAAAAATTTGGTCAACAGGTTTTCTATAATCTACAAATATCTTTCTTGAAAAACATTCTGATGGTGTTTTTGATGTCCAATAATTATAAAACCTATGGCACGAACAGAAATCGCCGTTCCTGATGCCGTTCCCATTCTTTTTAATTGCTCTTCTGAAAAACTCTTAAAAAGAAATAAGGTGGCGTAACGAACCGCAGAGAATTCAGCTAATAAATCCTGAATACCTCTTTCGTTAGCTTTTGTATTTTCTACATAATCATTTTCCTCAAAACCTGGCAACGGAGTGGTATCATTTCTGGAAATTCGCAAAGCTCTATATGCAAAAATACGTTCCGTATCAATCACATGCTGAATAATATCCTTTATTGTCCATTTCCCTTCGGCATACCGATAATCGAATTTATCCATTGGAATATTCTGAACAAAACGAATAAATTCATGCAAACAAATTTCCAATTCTTCTATCAATTCTACATTTGCAGCAGCTTTGATATAAGTTGCGTTAAAATTTGAATATTCATTTACCGGTAATTGATTTGAATTCATACCTTTTACTTTTTATTAAAAAACTGAATTAAGCTGAATTTCTACTTGCATTTGTATTACCAAAAAGAGAACGGGTTACAATCTTTTCATATACTTTAATTAGCTCCTCATTTGGATTTTTCGCTTTATTCAACTCATTAATTTTTGTTAGTGCATATTGCTGTATTGTCAACAACGGCAATACAATACGCTCTCTAATTTGAATTGATGCTTTACCGTCAGGATAGTTCTCCATTAATTCTTTATGACCTGCAATTTTCAACAACAATCTTTTAGTTTCTAAAAATTCATCATAAATAATTTGCCAAAATTCTCCAAATTCAGGATCTTTTCTCATATAAGCAGTCAATGGGAAAAATGATTTTGCCAATGACATCATACTATTTTCTAATAAAGTTTTTACAAACAAAGAGTTGTCATACAAATCCTGAACCTTATCCCATTGATTTGTATCTTCAAAATGCTTTAACGCAGAACCTACTCCAAAAAATCCTGGTACATTTTGCTTTAATTGACTCCAAGAACCAACAAAAGGTATTGCACGCAAATCTGCGAAATCTAAATGTTCTGATTTGCTTCTTTTAGACGGACGACTACCAATATTCGTTTTAGCGTAATATTTTAAAGTACTCATCTGCTCTAAGTAAGGAATAAATTTAGGATGATTCTTAAAATTCAAATATTTTTGATATCCAAATTCAGCCAATTGATCTAAAATTTCTTTTTCATTACTGGATAATCTATTTTGTCCTTTATTAAAAACCTGATTCGTAGCTCCTGCACTCAATAAGTTCTCTAAATTGTAACGACAAGAATCTAAAGTTCCAAAATTAGAACTAATCGTTTGTCCTTGTACCGTAACCTGAATCTCATTATTTTCAATATTTGGACCTAATGACGCATAGAATTTATGTGTTTTTCCACCTCCACGTGCTGGCGGACCACCTCTACCATCAAAGAAAATAGCTTTAATTCCGTATTTTCTTGAAATTTCGGTAAGCTCCTCTTTTGCTTTATAAATACTCCAGTTTGCCATCAAATACCCACCATCTTTTGTACCATCAGAGAAACCAAGCATAATTGTTTGCTTCATATTTCTATTCACCAAATGCTTCGCATATGCTGGATTGGTATATAATTTTTCCATAATAGCATGCGCATTTTGCAAATCGTCTACCGATTCAAAAAGTGGTATAATATCAACTGTTGGGTCTTGCCAATTACTCAATCGAAATAATGCAAATGTCTCCATTACATTCAGTGCGCTTTCGTTATTACTTATAATATAACGATTTGCACCATATTCGCCGTTCTTTTCTTGTATCGATTTAATAGCTTGAATAGACTCAATTGTAGAGCGTGTCATTTCATTATCAAAAACATTTGCGTCTAAATTTCCGTTTATGTTTGACAAAACCTCAAACTTCTCTTGTTCTGTAAGTTCAAAATAATTCTCTGGAAAAATACCCGCATTCGATTTCAAATAAAAATTCACGACATCATTAAAAACGGCATCATGTATCTTACTATTTTGACGAATATCTAAAGAAGCAAAATGAAAACCAAACAGATTAACTTTGATAAGCAACGCCTCTAATTCGTCTAAATACAAAGACTGATGTTGTTCTTGTATAATGAATTTTATCTTGTTTAATTGGGTTTTAAACTCCTCTAAAGTAATATAAATTTCTCCTTTTGAATAAAAGACAGAGCGATAAAGTTTTTGTTCTAATTCTGACACTAAAACATCTACACCTGAGAATGTTAACTTACGTTTCAAACTTCTCATTTCGATGTAATAACATTTCAATATTGAAGTTCTTAAACGTTCAGCAACTTTCAATGTGATTTCAGTTGTCACAAACGGATTACCGTCACGATCTCCTCCAGGCCAAAAGCCCAATTTAATTATAGGATTTTTAATAGAATTACCGTGAAATAAATTCTTTTCAAGATAATGCACCATTTCACCGGCAGTTTCGTAAAACACATTTTCTAAATACCAAATCAAACTTACAGCCTCATCAAAAGGGTTTGGTTTTTCAATTTGAATAAAAGGTGTTTTTCCTAATTGAGCTAACAATTGTTTGATATCAAGCAAATCGTTTTTACGGATGGCATTTGTCAAATCATTGATAATTCCAAGTACAGCACCAGGATAAAACTGGGTTGGATGCGCTGTTAAAACAGTTCGAACATTGAAATTCTCCAGGAAATCAATCAACTCTTCCGTATTATTTTTAGCATCCGCTTTTTCTTTAATATCTCGAAGCGAACCTCTTCCTTCCATGTTATTCACAACCGGAAATGCAGCATCTTCAATGGCATCAAACAAAACAATTTGACGCTCAATATATTGAATAAAACGAAACATTAAATCGATTTTATCCTCTTCTGAATCTGTATGCAAATATTTTTGGGAAAAAAAATTGACAATCTCCCCAGGGGTTTCCTGCTTTTTGAACCCTGTTTCACAAATATCTGTAAATAAAGGAAGTAAAACTCCTGTATTATCTATAGAATCAAAAGGCAACGTGATAAAAACACTGTTGTAAATATGATATTTAGAGAGAACGTCTTGATTGAAACGTTCAATTTTAGGCAGTGTATACATAATTTTGTTATAGTTGGTTTAATTTAGTCAGTTTTTCATAAAAAAACCCCAAGAATTAACTTGAGGTTATATTTTATATAGCATTCAAGATTAATTACATATTTTTAAATATAGTATGCATCAAGCGCTTCTTATCATTAATACTTTCTTCCAATGAAATCATGGTTTCTGTTCTGTAAACACCGTCGATATCGTCAATCATAAAGATTACATCTTTAGCATGTTTTGTATCCTTAGCTCTAATTTTGCAGAAAATATTAAATTTACCCGTAGTTACTGAAGCTACAGTAACAAAAGGAATTTCATTAATTCGCTCTAAAACAAATTTAGTTTGAGAAGTATTGTTAAGAAAAACACCTACATATGCAATAAATGAATATCCTAATTTATCATAATCAAGAACCAATGAAGAACCCATTATGATTCCAGCATCTTCCATTTTCTTAACTCTAACATGAACTGTTCCTGCAGAAATTAATAATTTTTTTGCAATATCCGTAAAAGGAACTCTTGTGTTGTCAATCAACATATCTAATATCTGATGATCTACTTCATCTAAACGAAACTTACTCATAATTCTTTAATTAATATTACTAATTACTATTACAAAGTATAAAAATATACATAAAAAATAAGAAATCGATAAATAAATTAAATTTTTACTAATCCATTAACAAATTTCATGTTATTATTTAAATAAAAATTAGCCTTTTGATTTAATTTCGGAAAATTATGATAATCATCTTGATATAAAGCTTCTTCAGCATCATACTCAATATGACCAAAATGATTTTCTAAATCGCCAATTTGACTAATGTAAGCATTAAAACAAATTTGACCATCAACCAATTCTTCTTTGTATTGTGCTGCAAAATTGGTGATTTTTTCAATACCATCATAATTTATTCTGATGTTTTTATACATTAAATCATAAAAAACGACTTTATTTTGAGAAATATTCAAATATTTATTAATTCCATTGCTAACTATATCGTTTTCGCTAAGTATCGTAAAACTCGACACAAGCGCCATGAAAACATATTTTCGAGTTTCTTCTCTTTGATAATCATTCGGAAAATGCCCTGCTTCAAACAATACTGTCGGAATACCTAAATACTGAAACGTATCGCCAATACAGTTAATATTAAACGAATCATCAAAACGCCCCACTTGTCCCGGTATGTATTGTTGCAAAACGTCATTTATTCCCGCAATTAAATTAATCGCTTTCAATCGAGATTCATTAATCTCTCTTTCTTCATTATAAGAAGGCGCCAAAAAGGACAAAGTTGCTGGTTTTCCCGTACTTCCAACTCCAAAAATAGTACGCTGATCATGTAAAGTTTAACAATAATGAAATCTAAACAGGAAATCTCTTTCTTAAAACACACTCAGCTGGTCTTAGAAATTTTTCTTTTTCTCAAGACCAAAACTGACGGGTTTTCAAAAACGAACCGGCTTGGTTCGTTCG